>Ga0208079_1001591_pt1 | contig 11748 bp, 11 predicted proteins | sample NGESurdeep092012_5_FD_184474 | JGI IMG/M metagenome (GOLD analysis project Ga0208079, IMG submission 184474) | Arctic peat soil microbial communities from Barrow, Alaska - NGEE Surface sample 210-2 deep-092012 (SPAdes) | ecosystem: Environmental > Terrestrial > Soil > Wetlands > Peat ... | reverse complement strand
GACGGCGCGGCAAGGCGGCAGCCTCGGCTACCGGCTGTTCCGCGCCGACGACAGCGCAGCGCGCAACTTCTTCGTCATCACCGCACTCTGGCTGGTGTTCGGGACAGCCATGGGCCTGCTGCTGGCCATCGAGTTCGTATTCCCCGACTTCATGTCTTGGCTGCCTTTCGTGTTCTCGCGTCTTCGCCAGGAGCACACGAACACCGTCATGTTCGGCTTCCTCTCGACCGGCATGATCGGCCTGTGGTACTACATCCTGCCCCGGCTCACGGGTCGACGCCTGTGGAGCGAGCCGCTCGCCAACCTCGTGCTCGCACTCTGGACAGGCGGCGTGCTCATCGGCGTGCTTCTCATCTCGATGGCGCACAGCCAGAGCCGGGAGTACGCGGAGATGGTCTGGGGCGTGGACATCGCCGTCCTGGCGGCGTTGCTGATCAATCTCGTGATCGTCTTCATGACCATCGCCCGCCGGGTCGAGTCCAAGCTCTACGTCACACTGTGGTTCATCATCGGCACGGCCATGTGGATGCCGCTCCTCTACGCGATCGGGAACGTGGTATGGAATCCGCCGACAGGCGCGTTGACCGGCATCAACGACGCCATTTGGAACTGGTTCTACGGCCACAACGTTCTCGGTCTGTGGTTCACGACGGGCATGCTCGGCGTCTTCTACTACCTTCTGCCCAAGGAAACGCACACGCCGCTGTACAGCGTGAAACTGGGACTCATGTCGTTCTGGGGTACCCTGCTCTTCTACACCGGCGTGGGCGGCCACCATCTGCTCTGGGCCCCCATACCGGGATGGCTTAAGGTCACCGCAGTGGCAGAGAGCATCGGCATGATCCTGCCCGTGACCGCCTTCTTCATCAACGCCGTGATGACGATGCGCGGCAACTGGAGCCGGTTCTTCTCCAACGTATCACTGCGCTTCACCATGCTCGGGGCGATCGCCTACATCATCGTCTCGTTCCAGGGCACGCAGACGGCCCTGTTCGGCATGAACTCACTGGCGCACTTCACCCAGTACGTCCCGGGCCACTCGCATCTGGGCCTGCTCTTCTTCTCGGGCTCCATCGTGATCGGCGGCATCTACTACGCTCTGCCGCGCATCCTCAACTGCGAGCTCTATGGACGTCGCCTGGCGAGTGTACAGTGGGTGTTGTACGCCGTCGGCTTCTCCTTCTTCTTCATCGGTTTCACCGTGGCGGGCCTCGTGCAAGGGTCCAACTGGGTGATGCAGGGCCTGCCGGTCTGGGAGGTCCTGCCCGGCATCCGCGTCTACATGGCGCTGCGCGTCTTCGGCGGAGGCCTCATGTTCGCGAGCTTCCTCATGATGCCCGTCATCGTCCTCGGGACGCTCGCCAAACGCCTGCCGAACCCCGAGCCGCACTACTCCTTCGGGCGGCAGCGGTCGGCCGGGCCTGACACCGGCCAGCCGCCGCTGAGCGTCACGACGGCGGAAGCGGAGCCGTCATGAGCATGACGTTCAAGGTGATCATCGTCGGCGGGCTCGTCGGCTTCTTCGCCGTGGTGACTTGGGTCGTCTTCCTGCCGACGGCGTTGTGGCACCCCGAGCGCACCGTCATCGCCCAAGGCTACACAGGAGACGTCGGCCGCGGCCGCACGCTGTTCTACTCCAACGGCTGCAACTACTGTCACACGCAGTACGTGCGCGAGCAGGACGTCGCCATGGGGCCGCAGGCCCAGGGCGGCAACTATGCTGAGGACAACCCGATGATCCTCGGCTCCGAACGCACCGGCCCGGACCTCTCGTACATCGGCCGCAAGCGCAGCGAGGAGTGGGAGCTCAAGCACCTGCAGCACCCGCGCGATCTCTCGCCCCTGTCGATCATGCCCAACTTCGCCGGGCTCTCGGCTCAGGACCAGCACGACATCGTCGCCTACCTCTTCAATCTCGGCGACCGGAACGCCGCGGCATGGATGGTGCGTCCGTACAACACTCCCTACCTCAATCTGACAGGCCCTCTGCGCGAGGCGAAGGCCACACCGGGACTGACGAGCACGCCCCAAGGGTGGGCGACTTTCAAGTCCTCCGGGCTCTACGAAGGCAAGCAGCTCTACATCACTCACTGCCAGACCTGCCACGGGTGCGCCGGCAACGGCCTCGGCACCTACGGTGGCACAATGGTCGTGACGCCGGTGAACTTCAGGCAGGAGCCCTTCCGCGCGATGCCGGACGACGAGTGGATCTGGCACGTGAAGGAGGGCGTGCCGGGCACGCTGATGCCCGTCTGGAAGACGAGCCTGAGTGACGCGCAGCTCTGGCGCGTCATCGACTACGCGCAGCAGCTGTTTGCTCACCCCTTCTACCACGCTCCCGATGAGGGCGATCCGCCGCCGCCCTACTCGGGCAAGACCAACCCTCTGACGAACTCATACGCCGTGCTCGACAGCGGCAAGGCCATCTACACCCGCGAATGCCAGGTGTGCCACGGGAGCTCGGGGCGCGGCGAAGGTCCGTACCGCACCGGCCTTGAGCCACTGCCGCCGGACCTCGGCGACGGCAGTTACGGCAAGTACACGGACGCCGACTACTTCTGGAGACTGGAGGTCGGCGTCCCCTGGACCGCGATGCCGGTCTGGGGCCTCCAGTACTCGAGCGACGAGCTCTGGTCCGTAGTGCACTACCTGCGCACCATGTTCACGCAGACCGAGCCGCCCCTGCCGAAGCCGGTCAAAGGCCAGCGCTTCAACTACCCGGCCTTGTACCAGGAACAGACGATGCCGGCCACAGCGTCGTTCGAGCGCGGCAAGGCGCTCTACGCCAACATGTGCTCGCAATGCCACGGGCAGGCGGGCGACGGCCGCGGCCCGAACGGTCTCCACTTGAGGCCGCGGCCGACCAACTTGCAGAGTCAGGCATCGAACCCCGACCCGCCGCAGGCGCTGAACAGTATGCTCACCTTCGGCATCCGCAACTCGGCGATGCCGGCGTGGGGCGAGTGGCTGCCCATCGACCAGCGCTGGGACCTCGTCAAGTTCATCGTCGAGGGTTTCCAGACTGGCAAGCCGGTGACGGCCAGTGTCCTCGGCAGCGGCGCGGCGCCCGACTCCTACGTCACCTACGATGACGCGATCTTCGTGGGCGAAGGCGGCACCTTGTCGCCGGCGAACGGCAAGGCGCTGTACGGCTCGTTCTGCGCCGGCTGCCACGGCTCCCAAGGGCAGGGCGACGGTGACGCTCTCGGCGCGGCCGCGAGTGGCCGCCCGGCAGCGTTCCCCGCCGGAATGGCCGAGGGGTACGTCTACTGGCGCGTAGCAGAGGGCGTCCCCGAGTCCATGATGCCCGGATACGCACCGCTTGAGTTCCAGTCGCAGGTCACGACGACTCCTCTGACGGGCGGCTCCAAGTCGCTCACCGAGGCCGACCTGCGCGATCTCACGCTGTATGTCGGCAAGCTGGCGTCGCGCCAGCCAAAGCACTGAACGCAGGGAAAGCGAGGTAACACATGGCTCTTGGAGTGTGGCTCATCGTGGCGTGGATGGCGTTCATGGCCCTGGTGGGCGGCGCCCTGTTCGCGTGGGGCTGGCGGAACGGCCAGTTCCGCGACATCGAGGCGTCCAAGTACAGGATGCTCGAAGACCGCGACCCGGAGCCGTGGCCACGCAAGACCCACCCGGCACGGGGCGCCTGACAGAGAGGAGGTCACATGAGCGAAGCGCCGCTGCGGATCGACTGGGTGACGTTCTCCATCGTCATGGCGATCGCGGTATTCCTCATCTGGTCCGTTGCCGCTGTGCTCGGCATGTCGACCCGCAAACTTCGGAGAAGCGCAGCCTGGCGCAGAGGCGATCTCCCCGACAGCGCGCCGGTCGACGACGAGAAGCGCCGTCCCGGCGGGGTCATCGACGTGTTCAACAAGAACGCCGAAGAGGGGGAAGGCCCTCTCCCGATCTTGGGCTGGGTCGTGCTCATCGGCGTCCCGATCTGCTGGCTGAGCTACCTGATCATCTACTGGAACAAGCACTAGGGGTGACGAGGTGCCTTTCCACACCTACATCTACCAGACGCAGATCGAGCTGACCCAAGACCAAGCGGCTGAGCTGGACATCGGCGAGGAGCTCGAAGCCCTCGCCGCCTCCGTGCGCTCGGGCTTGCCCGGCCAGCCAGGCCTCATTAGCGCTATCGAGATGCACTCGTTCGACGAAGAGGCACCAGTTCGGGTCATCTTCGAGAGCATCTGGGAGAGCTGGGCTGACCTGCAGCGGCATATCGGCTCCGACCTCGACGCGCAGCTGTTCCTCGCGACCTGGGGCAAGGCCTTCCTCAAGCATCCGCCCGAATCCCAGGTGTTCAGACAGATCGGGATCTGACGGTGAGAGGCGGTTGGTGGCCAAGCGGGTCTCGCTGTGGCCGGCCGCCAGTGTCCGCGCCTGCCCGCGCCGCCGCCGCGCTGGTCGCCGTCGCTCTCCTGGCGGCGGGGGCGTGCGGCAGCAGCTCGGTGCAGGGTGACGCCGCCGTCCTCGAACGCACGGACGGCGGCATGACGGCGTGCCTCATCATGTCTCCTGAACCCGCCGCCGCGATGAAGCCTCTGCGCCTCTCCGTGACCCTCACCGATGCGTCCGGTCGACCTGCGGCGGGTCGCGATGTTGTCTTCGATCTCTCGATGCCTTCGATGACGATGGCCCCTAACCGACCGTCGGTGAGCGAGGTGGGCGACGGAACCTATGAGGCCACGGCCATGCTCTCAATGGCGGAGCAGTGGCAGCTCACCGTCGAGATCGACACGCCGGGCCAGCCACTGGAGATCTCGTTCACTTTCGCCGCCGACTAGAGGCGGCAGACGTGGACTTCAACGGCCTGTCGCTGGGCGCCCTTGCGCTGGCCGGCCTCGTCGGAAGCTTCGGGCACTGCGTGGGCATGTGCGGCCCACTGGTCACCATCCTCGGCGTCACCGCCCGCCGCGACGGCTGGCGGCTTCACCTGCGCGACCACGTGCTGTACCACGCCAGTCGCGTAAGCGTGTACGCACTCCTCGGCCTGGCGGCGGGAGCGGTGGGCTCTTTCGTCCGTCTCGGCAGCGGTCTGAGCACCGCGGCAGGCCTCCTCAGCCTCGTCCTCGGGGCCATGGTGATGGTGCTCGGCGTCACGTTCGTCGCAGGGACCGGCTGGGCAGGCCGAGCACTGTGGGGTGGTGAGGCGCTCACCGGCGCCATGAGCCACGCCGTGAAGCGCGGTGGGGTCTCCGGCGTCATGGCTCTGGGCGCGTTGAACGGTCTGTTGCCCTGTGGTCTCGTGTACAGCGCCCTGCTGGCCGTGGCAGCCGGGGGCAGCCCGCTTGGCGGCGCGGTGGCCATGATCGTCTTCGGTGCCGCCACGATACCCGTGCTGATCACCGTCGGCCTGGGCGCCTCGCGCCTGGGCGCCCGCCCTCGGGCGGTACTGACCCGAGTCGCCGGCGCCCTCATCGTCCTCGTGGGAGCCCAGCTGGCATTGCGTGGCGCCGCCGAGCTGAGCCTTCTCCCGCACCTGCAGCTCGGCGGCCTGATGCTGTGGTGAGACCTGCCGACAGCTGCGACCTCTGCGGCCTGCCACTGCCCGTCCCGCCGCTCACCGCAGTCTTCGACGGCACCGACAAACGGTTCTGCTGCGAAGGGTGCCGGCGCGTGTACGACGTGGCCGCACGGAGCGGCATGCTCGACGACGTGCTGCCGGGACGCCGCCCTCAGGCGCCGTCGCTCGACGTCGTTCTTGGGCGGGGCGAGACCGCCTATTTCTCGGTCTCGGGGATGTGGTGTTCGGGGTGCGCCGTCGCGGCCGAGCGCGCGCTCGGCCGGCAGCCCGGCGTCAAGAGTGCGGACGTCAGCTTCGCGGCCGAGCGCGGCCGCATCCAGTACGACCCGAGGGCCGTCGAGCCCGCGGCCGCCCTCGGCGTGCTCGGCCGCATGGGCTACGACGCGCGCCTGCTGACGGAGCCCGGCAGGCGCGCGCGCGAAAGGCTTGAGGAGCGCACCCTCCTGCATCTCGTCGTCTCCGTGGCGCTCGGCATGCAGGTGATGCTGATCTACGTGCTCCGCCTCTACCCGCTGTATTCGCGCGGCGCCTTCGACCTGCCCGAGGTGGACGCCTTCGAGTACGCCGCGTGGGCCCTGACCACGCCGGTGCTGTTCTACGGCGGCTTCTCCTTCCTGCGCGGCGCCTGGCAGGCGCTCGTGGCGCGCACCGCGACCATGGACACCCTCGTCGCGCTGGGTACCCTGAGCGCCTACGTCTACAGCGTCTGGGCGACGCTGCGCGGTGGCGAGGCCACGTACTTCGACTCGGTCGGCATGATCACCGCGATCATCATGCTGGGCCGCTACCTCGAGGTCGTGGGCGGCGCCCGGGCGCGCAAGGACGTCCGCCTGCTGCTCAACCTGCAGCCCGATCGTGCGTCACGCCGTGTCGGCGGCGCCTGGGTCGACGGGCGCGCCGACGATCTCGCCGTGGGGGACGTCGTCCTCGCGCGGCCGGGCGAACGCATCGCCGCCGACGGCGAAGTCGTCGAAGGCGCCGCGGCCGTGGACGAGTCGCTGCTCACGGGCGAATCGGCACCGGTGGAGAAGGGGGCGGGCTCGCTCGTCTTCGGCGGCTCGCTGGTGGCCGATGACGCCCTCGTCTACCGCGTGACGCACATACCGCGCTCCTCGCGGCTCGCCCAGGTCGCCGAACTCGTGCAGCGCACGCTCGCCACCCGAGCGCCCGCGCAGCGCCTGGCAGACCGCGTCTCGGCGATCCTCGCCGTGACGATCGTGATCGCGGCCGCGGTGTGCTTCGTGGGCTGGTGGTTGGCCAGCGGCTCCCCCGGCAAGGCGCTCCTGACCGCCGTCGCCATCCTGGTCGTCGCCTGCCCCTGCGCCCTCGGTCTGGCGACACCGCTCGCCCTGTCGGTCGCCCTGGGCCGCGCCACCCGCGCCGGCATCCTCGTGCGCAACGCCGCCGCCCTCGAGACCGCCGCGCGCATCACGCGCGTGGCCTTCGACAAGACCGGCACGATCACCGAGGGAGCCATGTCTGTGGTGGGCGCCGTTGTCGCCGCAGGTTCCGGGCTGGACCGGCAGCAGCTCCTCTGCCTCGCGAGCGCCGTGGAAGTGCGCTCCGCGCACCCCGTGGCGCGAGCGATCGCCGCCGCCTGCCCACGTCCGGAGCTCGCCGCGTCCGAGCAGAGAAGCCTCCGGGGACTCGGCGTCAGCGCCCGGCTCGAGCGTCGCGGTGAGCGGGTCCTCGTCGGGTCGGCCGGCTTCACCGGCGTCGCCGATGACTCCCCGCTCGTCGGCGAGACCGTACAGCACCTCGCCGAGGGCGAGACGGTCGTTTGGGTGGCGGAGGGCGAGCGCGAGCTGGGCTTCATCACGCTGCGCGACCAGCCCAATCCGACGGCCGCGGCGGCCGTCGCCGCCCTTGGGGCCCTCGGCATCACGGCCACCCTGCTCTCCGGAGACGACCCCGCCACCACCACCGCCGTCGCCCGAGCGATCGGCGTCGACGAGAGCGAAGGCGGCGTCGCCCCGGAGGCGAAGGCGGCGCGCATCCTCGATCGGCAGGCCCGCGGCGACCGGGTCGCGATGGTCGGCGACGGTGCCAATGACGGGCCCGCCCTCGCCCAAGCCGACGTGAGCTTCACCGCCGCGGGCGGCACGGACATCGCGGCGGAGACCTCGGACGTCGTGCTGCTGCGCCGCGACCTCACACTGGTCCCGCGCTTCATCGAGCTGTCCCGCAGGGTCCGCGGGATCGTGCGCGAGAACCTCTGGTGGGCCTTCGCCTACAACGCCGTCGCCGTGCCGGTGGCCGCGTTCGGCCTGCTCACCCCGGTCTTCGCGGCGGTGGCCATGTCGGTCAGCAGCCTGGTAGTGGTGCTCAACTCGCTGCGGCTGCGGCGCTGACCAGGCGATGCAAGAGGCGACGGTCTCTACACGGCCACGACACGGGTGCGATTCGCCCCCACGGACTCCGGGTGGCAGGCCGCCTGACCTGCTCCGCGGGAGTCAACGGTGAGACATCGTCTCGCGTGGGTAAGTGTCAACGCAACTACACAACTTCATGAAGGATGGTGCGTCACCGTGGCGATGACCAGCAAGATCAGGACCGTCAGCAAGGCCGCTAGCGCGGCAAAGGCGGCGGTTCCCTCCGCACGCAAGCTCATGGATGTGACTGACGAGGACTTGCGCTCAAGCGTCAAGCACTTTGTCAAGTCGGCCGACCATCTCTACAACCAGCTTTCAAGTGACGTCCGGGTGCGTGCGCTCGCTACCGATGACGAGGTGCGGCGAGACGTGGACCGCATCATCGCCTCGCTTCAAGGCAGCGCCCGCAGCGTCGGGCGAGACGCGCGCAGACGCGTGGATCGAAGAGCGCTGGTCATCGGCGCCGGGCTCGGCATCATGGTCGCGTGTCTGGCAGCAGCGCTGGTGTACCCTCGCACACGCCGTAGGATAGTGCGCGTCGCCGACGAGACGCGCGAACGAGCCACGGCGACGGTGTACGACGCCCGCGAGAAGGTCTCCGGGACCGTGGATGACGCCCGTAAGAAAGTCTCCGGTACCGTGGACGACGCCCGCGAGAAGGTCTCGGAAACCGCCGGCAAATTGCGGGGCGCGGACTGAGAGACCGGTGTGCCCCGGCCGGTGGCCCTTCGTCGTCTCACAGCCAGTGGCGCAGTAACCGCATCGTCACGAGGACCACGGCGCCGATGACCAGCATGAGCGCGAAGCCCGCCCAGAAGACCCACGTGTGGAGCAAGAACGCGGGTACCATGTCCATGCCCAGGGTGCCGGCGATGACCGTGGCCGGCAGGAGAATGAGCGACACAGTCGTGAGCACGCGCAAGCCGTTGTTGGTCCGCTGGGCGGTCTGCGTCATAACGAGGTCGAATGCCCCGATGACCGTCTCGCGGGTGGTTTGGACAGCCTGCATGGCCATCGCAAGGCGCTCGGCGAGAATCCCGAACTCGCGTGCCGCCGAGCGGCCCGAGGTGACATCGAAGCTCGGGTGCGACAGCTTCGCAAAGACCTGGCGGTGCGGGGAGAGTCGCCGGCGAAGGCGACCTGTCTCGTGCCGCAGCTCGACGAGGCATGCGATCACGTTGTTGTCGGCGCGGTGACGCAGGATGCTGAGCCGACATCCCCATCGTGCACGGTTACGAGCCAGTTGTGGCCCACGGCGCAGATGAGCATCTCGGACTCGGGCCGGTCCGCGCCCGCCGGCACCGGCAGCACGCCGATCACGAACGATTCACCGAAGTCGTGGATGAACGGCTTGTGCGCCGCGGCCACGGACATGGACTCGAGATGGACGGGGAGCAGGGCTGTGACCCGCTCTACGGCGCCCCTCTGAGACGAGTCCACATCCACCCACAGCAGGTCTTCGTCGGCGAGCTCGTCCAGAAGGCCCTCATCTGGGGCGACATCGCGGTCGTCGCCGTCGGCATCGTAGAGAAAGGCACTGATGCCCCCTCCGGAGACCACGGGGGCATCCCTTTCGCCATGACGGACGCCAACGCGAGCGCCGTCCGGCGAGTCGCCCGCGTCCTTGCCGCTATCGCTCGGTCGTCCCGTACGCTTGCTCGCTCTCCCCGCCATGCATGACCTCACCCCAGCGTGCGGAACCTGAGGCACGCGAGGTGGCCTCAAGGCGGCCCCGCGTGCCGAGTGGTGTGCACATCTGACCTCGCTTACCTGAGTACGAGGACGACGACGACAACTATCACTATCACTATCACGACGAGGAGTCCGCCTCAGATATACATAGTCACCTCCCTGTATGTGGGCTACCCATTCCCGGGCCCTGACGCGTGGAAGCCGTAGAGCGGACGTGGGGTTCCGCCGCACGAGCCTTGACCGAGGTCAATGCACCTCCGACGCAGAGCGCATAAGGTAAGCACCGTCACCGTAGTGTCAATGACGCGCCGGCAGGCGTAGTTGCCTCCGGCGCTTCCCCGCGAGAAAGCGAGACCACATGGCAGTCCGCAGCATCGTCCACATCGATGAAGAGCTCTGCAACGGGTGCGGCCTCTGCGTCACTCCCTGCGCCGAGGGCGCCATCGAGATCGTCGACGGCAAGGCCAAGGTCATGAAGGAGGAGCTGTGCGACGGCGCCGGCTTCTGCCTGGCCGTCTGCCCGGAGGGGGCGCTCACCGTCGAGAAGCGCGAGGCGCCCGAGTTCGACGAAGAGGCCGCCGCCGAGAAGATGGCCGAGAAGCTAGCCGCCGGCATCATCATCCAGCAGAACTGCTTCAACTGCGGACGCAGCGAGAACGACGCCATCCTCTTCCCCTGCCGCAAGCAAGGCAAGAGCACCTGGGTGTGCGTCAAGTGCCTCCCCGCCCTGATCCACGGTTGAGCGGCGCGTTCCGCCCCTGAAAGCTCCTAAAACTCCCAGGAGGGACCCATGGCAGACAGCTACCACGGTTCAGTCAACACGATGCTCGAGCAGACCCGCGCCGCGGGCGAGAGCACGGCGTTCGACCGCATGGACGATATGGGCACGCGCTGCGAGTTCTGCGAGCAGGGCATCCGCTGCTCGCTGTGCTCGCAGGGTCCGTGCCGCCTCACCGAGAAGGCCCCGCGCGGCGTCTGCGGCATCGACGCCGACGGCATGGCGATGCGCAACTTCCTGCTGCAGAACACGATGGGCACCGCCACCTATACCTACCACGCCACCGAGGTCATGAAGACCCTCGCTCAGGCGAAGCCCGGCGGCACCTTCGAGATCAAGGACTGGAGCAAGCTCGAGCTGCTCGCCGGCGTCATCGGCGAGGCCGTCGAGCCGCGCGACACGCTGGCCAAACGAGTAGCGGATGGGCTCCTCGCCGAGTTCAGCCGCGACCACCAGAGCCCGTCGCCGCTGGTCGAGAAGCTGGCCCCGGCGGCGCGCGTCGCCAAGTGGAAGGAGCTCGGCATCATGCCCGGCGGCGTGTTCCAAGAGAGCATGTACGCCACCTCGAGCTGCCTCACCAACGTCGACGGCAACTACGTGTCGCTCGCCCTCAAGGGCCTGCGCCTGGGGATCGCCACCGCCTACGGCGCCCAGATCCCGCTGGAGCTGGCGCAGGACGCGCTGTTCGGTACGCCCACGCCGCACCCGATCAAGGTCGACCTCGGCATCATCGACCCCGAGTACGTCAACATCGTCGTCAACGGTCACGAGCCGATGGTCGGCGCCGCTCTCATCGCTGCAGCTCATGAGCCGGCGGCCCGGGAGAAGGCCAAGGCCGCCGGCGCCAAAGGTCTGCGCATCGTCGGCTCCATCGAGACTGGTCAGGAGCTCGTCCAGCGCTTCGAGGTCGACGATGTCTTCGTCGGGCTCACCGGCAACTGGCTGAGCGAGGAGCTGGCCGTGGCCACCGGCGGCATCGACGTCTTCGCCGCCGACATGAACTGCACGGTGCCGACGCTCGGCGCGCTGTGCGCCGCGCACAGCACGCTGCTCGTCCCGGTCAGCGACCTGGTCGGGGTCGACGGCGCCGAGACGCCGATCGTCTTCGACCCGGCCAAGGCCGGCGAGCAGGTCAGGCAGCTCATCGACCTCGCCGTCGCCAACTTCCCGAAGCGAAAGGCTCTCGGCCAGGATACGCCGGAGCTGCGCACCGGCGACGCCGTGGCCGGCTTCAGCACCGAGTCGATCCTCGGCGCCCTGGGCGGCAGCCTCGACCCGCTGCTCGACGTGATCAAGAACGGCACGCTCAAGGGCGTCGCCGGCCTCGTGAGCTGCACCACCCTGCGCGACTCCGACCAGGACAGCTA
>Ga0208079_1001589_pt1 | contig 11770 bp, 9 predicted proteins | sample NGESurdeep092012_5_FD_184474 | JGI IMG/M metagenome (GOLD analysis project Ga0208079, IMG submission 184474) | Arctic peat soil microbial communities from Barrow, Alaska - NGEE Surface sample 210-2 deep-092012 (SPAdes) | ecosystem: Environmental > Terrestrial > Soil > Wetlands > Peat ... | reverse complement strand
TCAAGTCCCAGCTCAAGCGCATCAAGACGAACGCTCTGGCCACCGAACGCAACAAGGCCGTCAAGAGCGAGCTCCGCACCTGGATCCGCAAGTTCAAGATTGCGGCCGACGCCGGCGACGCCTCTGCTGCTGCTGACGCGCTCAAGGTTGCATCGACCAAGCTCGACAAGGCCGTGAGCAAGGGCGTCATCCACAAGAACAACGCGGCGAACAAGAAGTCGTCCATGGCCAAGAAGGTTGCGTCCCTGTAGGGACCAGCGTTCTTCAGGCTTCGAGAGACCGTCACCCGTCCAGGTGGCGGTCTTTCGCCATCCTCGAACTCGTCGAGGTGGCAGCGTTCAAGACCCGAGACCTCGTCCACGTGCTGACGGTGACCGTTGTCCCGGCCTCAGCCTGCGCTAACGTGTCACCCATGCGAAGCTCGCTGCTCCTTAGTTAGCCGCGTTGGCCCGACCCGGACCTCAACGCGGCAACCCCTCCTGCGCGAGGGGTTTTCTCATGTGCCAGTCAGGGGCCTCAGGAGCATGAACTCGCAGGACGACGAGCAGAGGACGCGATGATGAACGACACTCCGTACCGATACACGGCCGAGATGGCCGAGCGCATCGAGATGTCGTGGCAGGACCGGTGGCAGAGCGAGGGCACATTCCACGCCCCGAACCCGGCAGGCCCGTGGGCTGACCCCGAGGGCGTGGCAGGCCGCGAGAAGCTCTTCGTCCTGGACATGTTCCCCTACCCCTCCGGTGCCGGACTGCACGTCGGGCATCCGCTGGGCTTCATCGCCACCGACGTCTTCGCGCGCTTCCAGCGGATGACGGGCAAGAACGTCCTGCACACCCTGGGCTACGACGCGTTCGGGCTGCCGGCCGAGCAGTATGCCGTGCAGACCGGGCAGCACCCCCGCAAGACCACCGAAGAGAACATCGTCAACATGCGGCGTCAGTTGCGCCGCCTCGGGCTGGGCCATGACGACCGCCGTGCGATCGCCACCATGGATCCGGAGTTCTATCGGTGGACCCAGTGGATCTTCGTCCAGATCTTCAACAGCTGGTATGACGAGTCGGCCGAGAGCGGGCGCGGAAAGGCCAGACCGATCAGCGAGCTCGTCGCGGCGTTCGAGTCCGGGCAGCGGAGGACTACTTCCGGCGTGCCGTGGGAGAGGCTGGACGCCGACGTACAGCGCAAGGAGATCGACGACCAACGCTTGGCCTACCCGAGCGAGGCGCCGGTTAACTGGTGTCCGGGGTTGGGCACCGTTCTGGCCAATGAGGAAGTCACCGCAGACGGCCGATCCGAGCGTGGCAACTTTCCCGTATTCAAGCGAAACCTGTCCCAGTGGATGATGCGGATCACCAAGTACTCGGACCGGCTGGTTGACGACCTCGACCGGCTGGACTGGCCCGAGCCGGTCAAGCTGATGCAACGCAACTGGATTGGTCGCTCATCCGGAGCCAAGGTCTCCTTTCGTGCGCCTGTTGCAGAAGGCGCCACGGCCGCAGATGGCGCGGCGACCGTTGCGATTGATGTCTTCACGACACGCCCGGACACGCTGTTCGGTGCCACCTTCATGGTGCTGGCGCCCGAGCATCCGCTGGTGGATTCTATTGTCCCCGGTGGTGGCTGGCCCGAAGAGACGCGTGAGGCGTGGGTTCCCGGCACACGCGACACGGTGACCCCATCGGAGGCTGTTGCGGCGTACCGGCTGACGGCCTCTCGCAAGAGCGACGTCGAGCGGCAGTCCGAGGGCAAGGACAAGACCGGCGTGTTCACCGGCGCTTTCGCGACCAATCCCGTTGACGGGCGGTCGATTCCGGTGTTCGTGGCCGACTACGTGCTGATGGGCTACGGCACCGGCGCGATCATGGCGGTGCCGGGTCAGGACGTGCGTGACTTCGAGTTCGCAACCAAGTTCGACCTGCCGATCATCCGCACCGTACAGCCCACTGAGGGTCACCCTCAGGACGAGGCGTTCGTCGGCGATGGCCCGGCGATCAACTCCGCCAACGACGAGATCTCGCTCAATGGTCTGCGGGTGACCGAGGCCAAGGCCAAGATCATCCTCTGGCTGCGGGACAAGGGCCTCGGGGAGGAGACGGTCACCTACAAGCTGCGCGACTGGTTATTCTCGCGTCAGCGCTACTGGGGCGAGCCGTTTCCCATCGTGTACGACGAGGCCGGCAACGTGATTGCCCTGCCGGAGTCCATGCTGCCAGTGCTCCTGCCCGAGGTCGCGGACTACTCACCGGCTACGTTCGACCCGCAGGATGCGGAGTCCAACCCGGCGCCCCCTCTGGCGCGGGCGCAGGAGTGGGTCAACGTCGAGCTGGACTTGGGCGACGGCATGAAGCACTACCGTCGCGAGACCAACACGATGCCCAACTGGGCCGGCTCCTGCTGGTATGAGCTGCGCTACCTGGACCCTGCCAACTTCGACGCCCTGGTCGACCCCGAGGTGGAGAAGTACTGGATGGGCAAGCAGGCTGAGACTGTTGTGGGGGCACCGGCTGGGTCGCTGGATCCCGGCGGTGCCGATCTGTATGTCGGAGGCGTCGAGCACGCTGTGCTGCACCTGCTGTACTCCCGTTTCTGGCACAAGGTGCTGTTCGACCTCGGCTATGTCAGCAGCGAAGAACCCTTCCGCAAGCTGTTCAACCAGGGATACATCCAGGCCTTCTTCTTCCGCGACAGTCGCGGCCAGTCCGTGCCCGCGGCCGAGGTCATCGAGCAGGCAACACCCAGCGGTGAGATCTCGTACACCTGGAAGGGAGCGCCGGTCAGCCGTGAGTACGGGAAGATGGGCAAGTCCCTGAAGAACGTCGTCACGCCGGATGAGATGTTCGAGGGCTACGGCGCCGACACTTTCCGCGTGTACGAGATGTCGATGGGCCCGCTGGACCTGTCCCGCCCGTGGGAGACACGAGCCGTCATCGGGGCTCAGAGGTTCCTGCAACGCCTGTGGCGCAACGTGATCGACGAAGGCAGTGGCGAGCTGCTGGTCACCGAGAATGCCCCGGACGAGGCCACGATGCGCCTCTTGCACAAGACTATCGACGCACTGCGGACTGATTTTGCGAGCCTGCGTTTCAACACGGCCATCGCCCGTCTGATCGAGTTCAACAATGCGCTGACCAAGCTATCCAGCGTGCCGCGCGAGGCGGCCGAGGCGCTTGTCGTCATGACTGCTCCGGTGGCGCCGCACATCGCCGAGGAGCTGTGGGCCAAGCTGGGGCATGTCGATTCGCTGACCTACGTGGACTTCCCGAAGGCCGACCCCGCGCTGCTGCTGGACGACACGGTGACATGTGTCGTCCAGGTCCAGGGCAAGGTGCGCGACCGACTCGAGGTGGCTGCTGATGTCACTGAGGAGGAACTGCAGGCTCAGGCGTTGGCCGGTGACAAGATCAAGGCTGCGCTGGCGGGCAAGGTTGTCCGCAAGGTCATCGTGCGTGCGCCGAACCTGGTCAACATCGTTGCCAGCTGAACCGGCACCGTCTCTCGGCTTGCAGCGATAACCTGCCCGGGTGAGCGTTGCGATCGTCACTGACTCCACGGCATCTCTGCCCGAGGAGCTTGCAACGAGCCATGGCATTGGAGTTGTGCCGCTGCATGTCGTCTCGGGCGGGCGGCAGTACAGCGAAGGCGTCGACATCACCACCGCCGAGTTGGCGGCTGCGCTCCACAAGTTCGGTGCCGTGAGCACATCACGTCCGTCGCCGCAGGCCTTTCTCGATGCCTACGAGGCAGCGGCTTCCAATGGCGCCGATGCCGTCGTGTCTGTGCACATCTCCTCGGACATGTCAGGGACCGTCGGATCCGCCATGCTTGCGGCCAGCCAGTCGCCGATCCCCGTGGAGGTCGTCGACTCCCGCTCGGTGGGTATGGCGGTGGGTTATGCGGCGCTGTCCGCGGCGGTTGCCGCGCAGCGGGGAGAGGACGCCAAGACGGTTGCAGCCATCGCTAGTGCGCGGGCGCGCGCGGCGACGGTCATCTTCTACGTCGACACCCTGGAGCATCTGCGCCGCGGTGGTCGGATCGGAGCGGCTTCGGCACTGCTCGGCTCGGCCCTGGCCATCAAGCCGTTGCTGGCGCTTTCCGACGGGCATATCAACCCGATCGAGAAGGTGCGGACTGCCGCTCGGGCGTTGAGCAGGCTGGAGGAGCTCGCGCTGGACGCCCTCGACTCTGCGGGGGAGTCGGGCGTCGACATCGCCGTCCATCATCTTGACTCGCAGAGCCGGGCGAGCGATCTGGTCGACCGGCTGAGGACGAGGGGCCCGGCCTCGACGACAGTGATCCTGGTAGAGCTCGGAGCGGCGGTGGGCGCGCACGTCGGTCCTGGCACCATCGCGGTTGCAGTCTCGCCGCGACCAGACGGTGGCCAGATGTGACCATGCCCGAGCCCTGGATCATGGTCGCGGTGGCGGCGGTTCTCGGGTTCGTCGTCGGATCGATCAACCCGGCGACCATCGTCGCCAGGACTCGCCACGCGGATCTTCGACAGGGCTCCGGGAACCCCGGTGCGACGAACGTCGGTCGCGTCCTCGGATTGCGATGGGGCGTGGTCGTCGGTCTGCTCGACGTTCTCAAGGGATTCGTACCGACGTTCCTGGCGCTCTTACTCTATGACCGCTTCACGGCATACGTGGTGGGCCTGGCGGCCGTCCTCGGACACGTGCTTTCACCGTTCCTGCGGGGGCGCGGCGGCAAGGGGGTCGCCACCTCGTTGGGCGCCATACTGGCGGTCTTCCCGTGGTTTGCCCTCGGCATGCTCATGGTCTTCGGACTGATGCTGTGGCGCACGCGGTGGGTGGCTGGCTCTTCGCTCGCGGCAGCGGGACTGCTCGGGTTGTATGCCGGGTTGGCGCCGCTGCCGGACCCCGTGGCCGCGGGCAGGGTGTGGGGGATCTGTATCGCCCTGCTCGTAATCGTTCGCCATCAGGACAACATTCGCGGTTGGGTTCGAAGGCGTTTGACCTGACTTCGGCCGATTCGGCCGACTTGTGCCGATATGTGGCACTTAGCGCATTGGCGATGAACCTGATGGCCCGTTTGGGTCGAGATCGGCTTAACGGGTTGGATATGCGCTCCGGCCGCTGAAACCCGCGGGGCCTCAGCCGCGGGCGAAGACGCGGGGCGTCGCGGTGGCCGCTTCGCACAGTGCGTCCAGCGTGGCCTTGACCGCGGGAACCCGTTGCAGGTCCGCCGTGGTGACCACATGGACCTCCCGGCGCGAGGGCGGCGAGACCGGCAGGGTGACGACGTCGGGGTGGTTAGCGCTCCGCAGGATCAGGTCGGGGATCAGCGCCACTCCCAGGCCCTCGGCGACCAGGCCCAGGACGGCGACGTAGTCCTCGGTCTCGAACGACACGTTTGGCATGAACCCGGACTTCTGGCACATCTGCAGGAGGTGACCACGACAGCGTGGGCAGCCTGCGATCCACGACTCGTCACCGAGCAGGGACAGGTCGGCGACCTTGGCTTTGGCCATCGGGTGGTTCTTGGGCAGCGCGAGGCGGACCTCGTCGTCCAGCAGCTTGTGGATGACGAACATGTCGAGATCCTCTTCGCCGCGTCCGAGGTCGGTGCCCTCATAGGCAAAGGCCACCGCGAGGTCGCACTCGCCAGCGCGCAGCGCTGCCAGCGACTCCGGCGGCTCGGCCTCGGTGAACGTCACCTTGATCTCGGGGAATCGCTCCTTGACCAGGGCCAGTGCGCGGGGGACCAGTGTTGCTGAGGACGAAGGGAAGGCCATCAGCCGGACCCGCCCTGCACGCAGCCCGGCGATTGCGGCGACTTCCTCCTCGGCAGCATCGAGCGCGGCCAGCACTCCGACCGCGTGCCGCGCCAGCACCTGGCCGGCCTCGGTCAGGCGCACGTTGCGCCCCACCCGTTCGACGAGCACGGTGCCTGTGCGCTGCTCAAGACGGCGCACCATCTGGGAGATGGCGGGCTGGGAATAGCCCAGTGAAAGGGCCGCCGAGGTGAAGCTTCCCTGATCGGCGATGGCGCGCATCACGCGCAGCCCGGCTGCATCAATCATGTGTACGAGTTTATAACGGAAAGTTATCCGTTGCCCAAGTACTCTCCGTCTGTGTGATCTGGGAATGGTTGTCCTCTGACGATGTTCGCCTGAGGATCCGGGGTCTCCCTCGGCGTGTGCCGAGCCGACGCATACTGGTTGACGTGGAGACTGCGCTGACGACGGCCCACGACCAGGGGTCATACGAGAGGTTGGTCGAGCTCTTGCGCGGGGGAAACGTCACCGTCCTAACTGGTGCCGGGCTGTCAACTGAGTCGGGCGTCCCGGACTACAGGGGACCGGACGGCAAGCGGCGGGTGGTGCCGATGACGTATGGCGAGTTCGTTGCCTCGCCGGCGAATCGGCAGCGTTACTGGGCGCGCAGCTTCGTGGGATGGCGGCGGTTTGCTGGCGCAGGGCCCAACGACGGTCACCGCGCGGTTGCTGACCTTCAACGTCTTGGACTGGTTCGCGCGATCATCACCCAGAACGTCGACGGGCTTCACCAGATGGCCGGAGCACGTGATGTTCTCGAGCTGCATGGCAATCTCGCGCTGGCTCGGTGTCTAGACTGCGGCGAGACCACTCAAAGAGCCGAGCTCGACGGGCGGCTGGGTGAGGCGAACCCGCATTTCGAGGTGATCGCGGGGGAGTTGCGCCCCGATGGAGATGTGGTTCTGTCGGACGAAGCTGTGGCTGGCTTTCACCCGCCGCGTTGCCTGGTGTGCCAGTCGGACCGGGTCAAACCCGACGTCGTCTTCTTTGGCGAGTCGGTACCCAAGACCCTCGTCGAGCAATGCTTCTCCAACGTTGATGCCTCGTCGGGACTTGTCGTTCTTGGCTCCTCATTGCAGGTGATGAGCGGCTACCGGTTCGTGCAGCGAGCGGCCGTCAGCGGCATACCGGTGGCGATCGTGACGCGGGGGCCGAGTCGTGGAGATGAGAAGGCAACGATCCGGCTAGACGCTCCGTTGGGGGTCACCTTGAGCCGGATTCTGCAGGACCTGCAGGCTTCAGGAGGCCGCGTCTATCAGGATCCCGGGATCAGACCTTGCGAAGCACCGCGGTGACCTTACCCAGGATGGTGGCGTGATCGCCGTCGATTGGTGAGAACGCCTCGTTCTGCGGCATGAGCCACACATGGCCGTCCTTGCGCTTGAACGTCTTGACGGTGGCCTCATTGTCGAGCATCGCCGCGACGATGTCGCCGTTGTCGGCTGTCGGCTGCTGGCGCACGACGACCCAGTCGCCGTCGCAGATGGCCCCCTCGATCATCGAGTCGCCGACGACCTTGAGCAGGAACAGCTCGCCCTCGCCGACGATCTGCCGTGGCAGGGCGAAGACGTCGTCCACGACCTCTTCGGCCGTGATCGGGATGCCGGCGGCGATCCGACCGAGTACCGGGACGTACGCGGGGGTGGGCCGGGAGTCGCCGCTGCCGGTCTCGTCGATCACCTCGATATGGGTCTGGCGGTATCCACGTCCGTCCGAGGCGGTGGTGGGGGAGAGGACCTCGATCGCCCGGGGTCGGTTGGGGTCCTTGCGCAGGAAACCCTTTCGTTCGAGCGCCAACAGCTGGTAGGAGACGCTGCTGGGACTCTGGAGTCCAACAGCTTCGCCGATCTCGCGCAGGCTCGGCGGATAGCCGCGACGGTCCACCGAGTTGCGGATCACCTCGAGCACGCGGCGCTGACGGGTGGTCAGCCTGTCGCCGGATTCGCGGTCGGGCATCTCGTGGACCTCAGCCATGATTTCGTCCCCTTGCTCGTGCCGCCAGACACCCGTTGTCAGAGGTGTCTGGTGGGCTGGTCGACATGCAGACAGCCTATGTTGCTCCGACACGTGTTTCAAACACCTGTTCGACTGTGTCTCGACTTTGTCGGCATCGCGTGTTAAACATCGTACAAGCGTTCTATCAGACGCACGTTCGATAGAACGTCAGGAATCGCGCCACATTGGAGGATGCCATGTCATCTGGAGCCGTCGGGGTGCTTGCACCCGAACCTGTCCGTATGCCGTCGCGTGCCACCCGCCCGCGGCTGCGCCTAGTTGGCCCTGACGAGCGTGTTGCTGCTGGCGGGCGTTTCGGTCTTGGCGAACCTATAGATGCACTGGCGGTTCCGGCTGTTCGGTTCACTCGGCGGGGGCGCTTTGTCATCACGCTGATGGCAACTGCTGCCGCGGTGATCCTGGCCTTGATGCTGGCGACCACCGTCGATGCGGCTGCTCCGCAGATCGATCACGTCAGCACCGTCTCGGCTGGCCAGACCCTCTCAGAGGTAGCTGCGGCCCAGATGCCGAATCTGCTGATCCGCGATGCCGTGGCACGGATCCAGCTCGTCAACGGTCTGAACACCTCTCAGGTGCATGCAGGTCAGTCGCTGCTGATCCCCGTGATGCCCTGACGGTCGGGGATCATGTGGCTGTTGTGGAACCGATGTCTGCGAAGAGGACTGCGATCGTGTTCCGGCTCAGCTCGAGGGCTGCGGCAACTTGCAGGTGACCTTGGGGTTGAGCCCCACGTAGTTCAGCGGTCCGGCCAAGGCTGTGACGCCAATCGTGGCCGCCCCCGCGCAGTTTTGCGGCGCCGAGCCGAAGTAGCCGCGCTGGCCCGCCGCTACGGCGCCGATCGCCAGCCATATCACGAACAGAACCCCGACAATCCTCGTGCTTTGGTGAGAACCCATGGTGCATGTACTCCGGTCTGTGGGTTGTCTTCGAATCCATTGGCCGGGCCATTTCGGGGCCGGTAGGTCCGTCCATGCGCACCTCGTGACGGGTGTCGATCAGCCGGTCCAGGAGCGACTCGGCGACCACTGGTTTGGGGAGGAGACTACCAGTGGGCCGGCGCTCTCTCCGACGTCAGGATCGGCGGCCGGCCTTCATCGATCACCTCCGGGAACCGCTCTGGTTCGGTGATCCGACGGTCTGATTCAGATGCCTGGCGCCACTGATGACGAGGGGGACGCTCGGTCGTGCTGAGAGAGGTTGGAGTTGGCCGTCGACGTTGACAGACGGTATGGGGGATTGGGAGCCAGGTCCCCATCTTTGACGTTGAAGCCACAGCAGGAGGCCCGTCCCCTCATTCGTCCAGTCCAGCGCAGTGCTCGTCGGACCAACTCCGGCGTCATCCCTGGTGTTTCCCCCAGCGAAGTCCGCGAACGAGTTCACGGTGCTGACCATCACCAGAAGGCCAGCCAGGGATGCTGCACGGCCGAGTTGGCGGGGATCCTCATGCGAGTGACTTGACGGTCGCCGCTGACCAGGCGCGGTACGACCAGCAGAGCGCAACAACGGACCGCCGTGCTTGCGGTCGCCAGTCAGTGCGACCTGCCCGACTGGATTGAGGCGGTGCGCCGTTCTTGGATGAGCTGGACGAGTATCTGTGGGTGTCCCGCGCTGGCTTCGCCAAGACGGTCGACGGACACGATTGTGACCGGGGGCGTCGTAATGTTGCGACCAGATCAGCCGCGGTGTCCTTAAGCCCGGTGCAGCTTGTGCGACCTGACGAAGAAAGAGCCGATGCCCTGGCGTCGTCCATGCACTGTCTGCTTGTCCGTTGAAGGAGCGGACGAAGGCCGCTGCGCCGGCGGGAGTGTTGGTGTGGGCCGCGGCAGGGATGTTGGGTCAATTGTCGGGGTCGGCGTGGTCTTGGGCGAAGAGCTCGCAGCGCTCGGGAGCGAAGCGTTGGTCTTGTCACTCCCGCCGCATCCGGCAAGACAGCTTGGACGCCGCCGACGGAACGGCCATCATGGCGGCTGAGGTCTTCTTCACGGCGTCCCCAATGGTGATGCGGGCCGAGCGCGGCATGACGACGTTCGCAAATCCGTCGGATCGTCGCTGAAAGAAAGATCTTCCAACATGACCCGCACCGGCGATGCGCCGCCCGTGGAGACCTTCGAGCGCACTGTTAGCAGCTGGGTGTGATTTGGGGTGGCCACACTGCCATCCCAGTCTGGGGCCCCACGGTGCCATCTGAAGATCTGACGGGGGGTGACCACGGGTCACCGGAGGGCCACCAGAATGCCGACACGCCGACCGCATGCGGGACACGCTGATTATGTTTGTGTCTGGAGCCGGAACGACGTAGGATCCTATATATAGTAGTTACACGGACGTAACTCGTCCACATGTAGTCTCAGGGCGCGTAAACTTATCCTCAGGTCATCCACATGTTGACCACAGGTTTGTCCCCAAGTGGCTCCCACAGGGCCCTCGGACCACCGCGCAAACCAAAGCACACGGCGCAGCTCGTAGCCAGCACATGAACTGAAGGGTGGGCCACCGAAATGCATTGCCCCTTCTGTCACTACACGGACAGCCGAGTCATGGACAGTCGCACGGCTGACGACGGCACCGCTATCCGCCGCCGCCGGCAATGTCCCGAGTGCAACAGACGTTTCACCACGGTCGAGACCACGAGCTTGTCGGTGGTCAAGCGCAGCGGCGTTACCGAGCCGTTCAGCCGCAGCAAGGTCCTGGTTGGCGTGCGCAAGGCTTGCCAGGGACGTCCGGTCACCGACGACGACCTGGCCAGGCTGGCTCAGAAGGTTGAAGAGGTGATCCGGGCCCAGGGGAGCGCCGAGGTCGACGCCCACGAGGTCGGGCTGGCCGTCCTCGGACCGCTGCGCGAGCTCGACGAGATCGCCTACCTGCGATTTGCCAGCGTCTACCAGGCCTTCGAAAGCCTCGAGGACTTCGAGTCCGCCATCACTGTGCTTCGCGCCGAGCGCGAACTAACAGGACAAGAACCAGACCTAGCCGATCGTGTGGCTGGTAGCTAGCACCAGCACGAACCGACCGCCGGCCGTGTCAGTGGAGGAGTGTCGGTGGCGGACGCAAGACTTGAAAACACCCGGAAACCAGGGCCAAGGAGGCCACAAATGACAGAGACGACCGGCGCGAGTGCAGGTGCGCGACGCAGCAGCGGCAAGAAGGGTGTGAAGGTCGAACGCATCTTCACGACACCCGGCGTGCACCCATATGACGAGGTCACCTGGGAGCATCGCGACGTCGTTCAGCAGAACTGGAAGACCGGCGTCACGATCTTCGAACAGCGCGACGTGGAGTTCCCAGACTTCTGGTCGGTCAACGCCTCCACGATCGTCACCACCAAGTACTTCCGTGGAGCTGTCGGCACACCCGAGCGTGAAAAGGGGCTCAAGCAGCTCATCGACCGCGTCGTGCTGACCTATGTGAAGGCGGGCAACGACAACGGCTATTTCGCGACGCCCGAGGACGCTGAGCTGTTCGAGCACGAGCTGACCTGGGCCCTGGTGCACCAGGTGTTCGCCTTCAACTCACCGGTGTGGTTCAACGTCGGCACGACCTCCCCTCAGCAGGTCTCAGCGTGTTTCATCCTGGCCGTGGACGACTCGATCGACTCGATCCTTAACTGGTATCGCGAAGAGGGGTTCATCTTCAAGGGCGGTTCCGGCGCCGGCGTGAACCTCTCCCGGATCCGCAGCTCCAAGGAGTTGTTGTCCTCAGGGGGGACGGCCAGTGGTCCAGTCAGCTTCATGCGGGGTGCGGACGCTTCGGCTGGCACCATCAAGAGCGGTGGCGCCACGCGACGTGCGGCCAAGATGGTGATCCTGGACGTCGACCACCCCAATATCGAGGAGTTCGTCCAGACCAAGGCTCATGAGGAGCGCAAGATCCGGGCGCTGCGCGACGCCGGCTTCGACATGGACCTGGACGGCAAGGACATCATCTCCGTGCAGTACCAGAACGCCAACAACTCGGTGCGTG
>Ga0208079_1001587_pt1 | contig 11776 bp, 11 predicted proteins | sample NGESurdeep092012_5_FD_184474 | JGI IMG/M metagenome (GOLD analysis project Ga0208079, IMG submission 184474) | Arctic peat soil microbial communities from Barrow, Alaska - NGEE Surface sample 210-2 deep-092012 (SPAdes) | ecosystem: Environmental > Terrestrial > Soil > Wetlands > Peat ... | reverse complement strand
TCCCCGCCGCCAGTGCCACGACCGCCACACCCCCGGCACCCAGCTCGGCGGCCTCCGCCCCCAACCACAACCGACGCTGAAGCTCACTCAGATGCGGCCGCAGCACCTCGAACCGACGCACCAACGACTCCGCCAGATCCGCTATAGCACAACCGTAGCCGCCCTGAGCCCGGAAACTAGGTTAATCCATCGCGAGCCCTTACCGGCCTGGACCAACGGCACAAGCTACACATTCACCCTCACCGCAACCAACGTCATCGGCACCTCGCCGGCGTCGGCGGCCTCTGCCGCGGTCACTCCGACAGTCGCGAAGGCGGGGTTCACCGGTAGGACCCCGGTCCGGGTCCTGGACACTCGGATAGGGGTCGGCGCACCCCAGGCCAAGCTCGGCGCCGGCAACACGTTGACCCTGACTGTCCCGGGCCTGCCTGCAGGAGCGAGCGCGGTCGCACTGAACGTCACCATCACCAACCCGAGCGCGGCAGGCAACCTGACGGTCTACCCCGGCGGGCATCCGGTACCCCTGGCGTCCAACCTGAACTACCTGGCCGGGCAGACCATCCCCAACATGGTCCAGGTTCCACTGGGGCCCGGGAACACGGTTACGTTCTACAACTCGGCAGGCACCGTCGACGTCATCGCCGACGTCCTGGGCTACTACGCGCCAGGCACTGGCGGCGGGTTCACCGGGAAAGCTCCGGCCCGGGTCCTGGACACCCGGGTAGGCCTTGGCGCACCCCAGGCCAAGCTCGGCGCCGCAAAGACGTTGACCATGACGGTCCCGGGCCTGCCAGCCGGGGCGAGCGCGGTCGCACTGAACATCACCATCACTGGCGCGACCGCGGCCAGCGACCTGAGCGTTTACCCAGGCAGCCAACCCGCCCGCTGGCATCCAACCTCAACTACCTGGCTGGGCAGACCATCTCCAACATGGTCCTTGTCCCGCTCGGGCCCGGGAACACGCTCACGTTCTACAACTCGGCCGGCACCGTGAACGTCATTGCCGACGTCCTGGGTTACTTCGCGCCGGGGGCCGGCGGCGGGTTCACTGGTGTGACCCCGGTCCGGGTCCTGGACACCCGGATAGGGGTCGGCGCACTCCAGGCCAAGCTCGGTTCCGGGAAGGCGTTGACCCTGACGGTTCCCGGCCTGCCCGCAGGGACCACCGCGGTCGCCTTGAACGTCACCATCACCGGCCCGACCGCGGCCGGCGACCTGATCGTCTACCCCGGCGGGCAACCCCTGCCCCTGGCATCCAACCTCAACTACGTGGCCGGACAGACCTTGCCCAACATGGTCCTGGTCCCGCTCGGCCCCGGAAACACCGTCACCTTCAACAACTCCGCCGGCACCGTCAACGTGATCGCCGACCTCCTGGGCTACTACAACTGAACAACCCGTCAAGCTCGCGGGGTCTCGGGGTGGGAAGTTCCGCCTCGAGGCCTGCGCGAGTCAGGAAGCCCCCAGCCTCGCCCCGTCGACGCCCGCCCGCGGCTAACCCGAACCTCCTGTTCGGCCAGCGGGATCGAAGCACGACGTCACACCTGTTGGCCCATTCATCCCCGGACAAAGATGGGGCTCGGCAATCTGTGAGGCTGAAGGACTGGGTCGTGCTCGCGACTTGCCACCGGGAAACCGATGTGGGTGTCGCGCCCGGAGCAGCGCCGGTGAGCCCGACGCTGAGATGCCGGTTGGCCACGAGGCTCGACTGTGGCGTGCCTGGAGAATTCCCGGGGTGGCCGACACGAGAACCCGTCCGGGACAGCTGACCATTTTGCCCTCGTGGGCCGCTCGCTCCCTGCCGGTGCTTACGGCTAACTCCCGAATCGGCGGCCGCGCCGGCCCGGGGCCTGCAATGCGTCAGGACTAGTGCGGTGGCCCGAGCTACCCGCAGCCGGTGCAGTCGAGGGGAGCCTTGTGTTCGGCACCACCCAGACCCGAGGGCGTTGTCGGGCTCGCAGCGTCGTCGGCTCACCGCCGTTGGCAGGACCCACCACGCACCGGCCCTCGGCGCCGGCGCCTGCCTAAGCCTCCTGCCGGTCAACGCCGACCTGGTCGGCGCCGTAGAGGTTGCCGCACTCATGAGTGCGATCAAGACCAAAGGCCAGCAGCCACAACACCTTCGCAGACCAGATTGTGGGCTGTCTGCGCGCCGGTGAGAGGCCACCTAGGACCTGACGAAACCAGGGCCGCCCTGGTCCCTTACAGAGGCGTAAAGAGGCAGTGGTCGCGTCAGCTGCGGCCTCGTGCAATCGGCGTAGGTCGCGCTCGTATCTGAGGCGGAAGCATCCCAGCGCACGGGACCGTAGCGTCCAGTTATCTTTCACATCCAGGGGAAATTTCATGACCATTGACGAAGCGTTTCATCGGGTAGTGCGTGGCCACTGGCTGCTCATCGCGATCTGCATTGCCCTCCCGGTGGCTGCCATGCTCTATCTCGGCAGCAAGCAGCCGGTGATGTACGAGGCGGTCGGGCGAGTCGAAGTCGGCACCACACTCGCGTCGTCCAACGTGGAGGCCGATGCCCTCAGCAACCGTGCACTGGGCATCGTCACCAGCCCGGGCGTGGTCCAGCGGGCGCTGCTCAGCGGCGGCCTCAACATCGACCCCGTTCAGTTCGCCACCGACCACATCAGCATCAACAGGATTGGCGTGTCTCCGATCATCGAGATCGCGGTAACCCAGGGCAGCCCCGTGCGGGCTGCCCGCATCGCCGAGTCACTGACCAACCAGCTGCTGGCATTCGCCAACGCCGGCGGCCGCGACGTCACGACCAACCGGGTCGAGGCCCTGGGCTCCACGATCCTCACCTTGACCAGGCAGCGAGACGTCCTGATCCCTAGGTTGTCCACGGCCACCGCAGGGGGGGTCTACAGCCTGCAGGCACAGATCAACGCCATCCAGGCGACCATGGCCGACGATATGCGCCAACGTTCCGACCTCATCGTCGCCTCGGCAACAATGTCATCGACGGTTCTGCTGGACGCGGTGGCCACCCCGACTGTTCCGGTGCCCAAGGGCACCAACCAGACCGCGGCCCTTGCTGCGCTCCTGGGGCTGATCGGTGGGCTCGGGCTGGCAGCGCTCATGGAGACCCTGCGTCCCACACTGCGCGACCCCAAGGCCATCGCGTATGCCATGGGCGCGCCGACGATCGGACATGTCGACATCAGGGATGTGCAGGACCCCCCCAACACGGGCGCGATAACCCCCATCGCTGACCGGATGGCGCTGCTCGGGCTCAGGCACGGCAGCACGCGGGCGATGCTCCTGGCGGTGCGTCAAGCCGACCAGGCCAGGGCCGGCGAGATGGCCGAGGCACTGGGCGTCACCCACAAAGATGAGGTGAGCCACCGGCTGCAGTGCGCTGCCTTGAACGGGCATTGGGAGGAGCCGGGCGAGCACCCGGCAATCGTCATCTTCAGCCCGGCCAAGGTTCGCGCCCGAGAACTGCGGCCGGTCCATGAGCTGCTCGAGTCGGTCGACTGGCCTGTGCTGGGTGTGGTGACCTACGGCCGGCCGCGTTGGCTCAAACGTCGCTGGCAGGCTCATCGGTTGGCGTTGAGGGGGACCACATGAGCGTGATCTGCCGAAGCGCGGGTCTGACCCTGGCCGTCGACGCGCCCAAAGGACCGTGGCGCCAGCGGGTGGCCGAGGCGTGCGCGGGGCAGTTCACGCACGGATTGTCACCGGACGTCCATGTCCGGGTTGAGCTCGGTGCCGGCCCGTTCGGGCTCGAAGGCCTCGACCCGCTGACGCGAGGTGCCTGGGCGGGCCAGGAGCGGGTCGTGATGAAGGACGCCTGCGCCAGCGGCGTGGACCTGCGCCTGACGATCAGCGATGACTGCCTCCAGGTCGAGGCCCGTCCGCGACCAAGGCCCAGCCAACGCGGACTCGCACTGCTCGCGCCAGCACGGACCACGCTGCTGTGGCGCGAAGCCCTGTTGCAGTACCCGGTCCTGTGGTGGGCCGGACTCAAGGGCGGGGTACCGATGCACGTGTCGGCCCTTCTCGTGGACGGGCAGGGAGTCGTGCTTGCCGGACCAGGGGGTGTGGGCAAGTCCACGCTGTTGGCCGGCGCGATGAGCGCTGGCGCGCAGGCCATCAGCGACAACCTTTGCGTCTGTTACGGATCGACTTTGTACGGCGTACTCGAGCCTTTGCGGACCGCCTCCGGGAAGGGTCGTCGAATGCCGCACGGGCGTCGGGAGAGCAGCTGGACGGCCAGACGAGAAGACGTGGTGGCACAGCGGATCCTGGTGCTGCGCCGTGGGTCGGACAGCGACGTCGCGATGGTGTCGATAAGGTCTCGCGAGGCCGCCCGGGTCATCGCCGCAGGGACCTACGCCGCGGGCGAGCTTCGTCGCTACTGGGCTTTCGCCTCGACCCTGGCGCTCGGAACGGCCCTTGGTCCGGCCCACCCTGCGGTGGTGGGCTGCGCCGGCGACCTGGCGTCCGGCATACCGTGCTCCGAGGTGTTGCTGCCGTCAACTCCCGGAGTTCACCTGTTGGATCTGATCGCCGGGTCGCGCGCTGGCACCGGTGTCAGGCAGCTCCCCGAGGGGGCGTGAACGCCCATGCCCGTGAACGTTGCCCACATTGTGACGCGCTGCATAGCCGGCGCGGGCGGGGTTGCCGTGCGAGGCGCCGTCAGCATCGATACTGCGCGCTACCGCGGCACGCTGGTCACCGGCAGTGGTGGACCGCTGCTGGACCAGGCGCGCGCCCATGGCGTTGACGTCGTGATCATCCCCGAGCTGGTCTCCCCGATCAGTCCGCGCCAGGACGCCATCGCCCTGGCGCGGATCATCGCCGTTCTTCGCGAACGGCACGTGGACGTGGTCCACACCCACAGCGCCAAGGCGGGGGCCCTGGGCCGAGTGGCTGCTCGCCGGGTCGGGGCAAAGCGGGTAGTTCACACGATGCACGGATTCCCGTTTCATGCGTTTCAGTCCCCGCTGACCCGGGCCACGTATGTCCAGATTGAGCGGAGCCTGTCCCGGCTGACCGACGTCTACCTCGCGGTCGGCACCGGCGTCGCGGTCGAGATGATCCGGCGGGGGCTGGCCAGACCGGAGCAGATTCGGACCATCGGCCCGGCCGTCGACCCACCAACGGTGGTCACGAACGCGGCGACGCGCGCACGAGCTAGATTGCTGCTCGGGATCCGGGACGACGCGCTCGTGGTCGGGACCGTCGGCAGGATGGACTACCAGAAGGCGCCCGAGATCCTGATCGAGGCGGTTTCCCGGCTCACCTTAGCGGCGATGCTGGTGTGGGCAGGGGACGGACCGCTGCTGCAGGCTGCCCGCCAACAGGTCGCCGCCCTCGGGCTGCAGGATCGAATCCTGTTGCTGGGCAACCGGGCCGACGTCCCGGCGATCTTGCCCGCATTTGACGTGTTCGCCATGGCGAGCCGTTACGAAGGGCTGCCGTGCGTCATCGTCGAAGCCCAGCAGAGCGGCATCCCGGTGGTCGCCACGGCAGTCAACGCCGTCCCCGACGTGGTGATCCCCGGGGAGTCGGGGCTGCTCGTGCCGCCCGGGCGGGCCGACCTCCTGGCGGGGGCCCTGGACCATGCGCTGGCCAACCCGCGTATCGCCCACCAGTGGGCGCTCAACGCACGACGCCAGCTCGGCGCGCGTTATGCACCCGAGACGCTGGCGGCGGTGCTCGAGGAGGTCTACTTCTCGAGCAGTGTCCCCGCGCATGTGACGCGAATCTGGTCGGAGGCGTCGTGATGATTGGGGCACCCGAGGCGGTGCGTCTGATCACCGAGCCTGGAGACCTGATCCTGGCGCCTCGAGGGCACGGCCAGGCACGTGGCATCAGTGGCCTTGCCCCTGGCGCCAGGGTGGTCCTCAGCGATGACCGCCCAGGAAGCCGGATCCGGTTGCGCCGCAAAGCAGCTCGGCTCGGGCTCCAGATCTCTCGGGAGTACGTTGTCCTACCCTCGTGGCACCGGGCGGCCTTCGTGGTCGAGGACCACCCGAGCACGCTCGCCTGGGCGTGCGCGAACCTGGCAACGATCCCACCGGGGGTCAGTCGCGGGTCGTTTCTGGCGGAGGCCGCGCTCAGAGGCGGCCGCTACCGGCTGGTCCAAGCTCTGGTGGGAAGCGTTGTGCCCGGCCGTGCCGTGATTGCGAGACGACGATGACAGCCATCGCGATGGAGCCGGCGCTCGGCACCCTGGTCCGGGACATCGTCCACGATCATCTGCCTGGAAGGCAGACACGCCTTGTGGTGATTGCCATGTCAAAGGACGCCAACCCCAAAGCAACCGTCATGGTTTTCGTCGACGGTTCGCGCTCTCCCCTGCTGGCGTGCAAGGTCGGCACAACCAAGGGTGCCTGTCGTTCGGTTGATGCCGAGGCAACGGTTCTTCGGGCGCTCGCGGCAGTCGATCCGACGATGGTCTACAACACTGCGCCACGGGTTCTGGAGCTGCGAGAGGCGCCACTGGGCACCGCACTGGTGATGAGCGCCTGCCCCGGTGTGCCGATGGCCATGGGCTACCACCGATGGAGGCACACCAGTGACTCTCATCAGGTGCGCCGTGACTTCGTCCAAGCTGACCGATGGTTGCGTCAGCTCACCCGCCTGAACGTAGCTCCGGCGCCCTGGCTGTGGTGGGACGACGGTCTACGTACCCGGTTCGGCTCCTACGCGGACGTCGAGTCTCTTGCAGGGGCAACACATTCCATCGAGCTTGAAATAGAGCGTCCTGGTCTTGGCGCGCTCGTCCATGGCGACTTCTGGTGCGGCAACATCCTGCGAACCTCCTGTGTGGTCTCAGGGGTAGTGGACTGGGAGCATGCCATGGTCGGCGGGGACCCGGTCAGAGACCGCGTGCGGTTCGCCCTGAGCTACTCCTCCTACCTCGACCGGCACACCCACGCTGGGTCGGCGGTGCCTGGGCACTCGGGGCTGTTCGCGGGCCGGTGGGGCTCCGGCATCAGGTACGCCATGGCTGGGCAGGGCTGGTACTCAGAGCTGGTCGCCGAGTTCGTGGGCGACGGACTTGCGTCCACGGGTCGCTGCCCTGATCTGTGGCGCTCAGCCATGCTCACCGGGCTGGCCGAGATTGCCGTGCGCAGCGATCATGACGGCTTCGCCAGGCAACACCTCGAGCTGCTGGGGGAGCTGGTCGCATGCAGCAGCTGACCACTGGTCGCGTCCGTGGCTACCCAGCCGCAACGGCCGGCGAGCCGATGTCCGGGGATCGGGTTCCTCCCCAGGAGGCGCCGACGCGCCGTACCCGCTCCGGCCGGCGAGGCCGGGCCACAAGTCGGACATCGGTTCGCGCCCCCCTGGTCGCCGCAGTCCCGGTTCCCCGCGGGCTGCGAACAGTGGGGTACCTGACGGCCCTTGCAGTCTGGACCGTGCCAATCCTGACTCCGGCTGGCCCAGGCAACACCGCGGTGCCCGACGCCACCATGGCTGCAGCCCTGATCATGACCATCCTGTGGCTGTACCGCTACGGCAACGCGGTGGCCCTTCCGTACTGCCTGGGCATCGGCACCCTCATGATCGCTGGTTTGATTGCTGCGGTCCACCAGCGTGCAGCCCTGGCCAGCTTACCTGTCTTGCAGGACTTGTTCCTGCTGTTGTTTGCGGCTGGCGTCGCGAACGCGGTGCAAAGGCCATGGGTGCTTCGCGTCTTCCTCCAGGCATGGTGCTGGAGTGGGATCGCGTGGGCGGCCGTCCTGGTCTTCGCCCGGCTTGCAGGTCTGGGTGCCGTGGCTGGTATCAACCCCAAGAACGGCGGTCGCGCCGCGCTGACCATGAACGACCCCAACATGGCGGGCAACTATTTCTTGTGCGCGCTCCTGGTGCTGTTGGCGACCAGGGTGATCGGCCGGCGCTGGATCCGTCTGTTGGGCGTGATCCTCATCCTCACCGCGATCGTCTTCACCGGGTCCAACGGAGCGGGGGTCTCACTGATTGCGGCCCTGGCTGTTGCCGGCGCGGTTCGGGTCGCCAAGGCCCGCGGCCCCATCGTCGCCATCGCTGTCGTGGCCCTGCTGCTGTTGCCGGCCGCCATCGTCGCACCGAACGTCAGCGTGCCCGCGATCCGCGCCAAAGCCGCGGACAGCGTACAACTGCTGCAGGACTCGGTCGGGCGCAGTGGCGCGTCCAGCAGCCAGCGCGCGCTTCTTTTCACCGAGGGCATGCATCTGTTCTACAACGGAGACCTCATCGGTCTGGGCCCGGGCCAAACTAAACAGACCCTGATCAACCAGGGAGCCCCCTATGTCAAGGAGGCACACGACGACTATGTGGCAACCCTGGCCGAGCGCGGGGTACTGGGTGGCGTCGGGCTCATCATCTTGTTCTGCGCCATCGGCGTGCGGCTGACCCGGGTGGCCGTGCGCCCTCTTCCACCGGAGGTTGCCGCTATGGTCCCCAGACCCGAGTACCTGCTCGGGCTGGGGGTCGCCTTCCTGGCCTCGGCATTCTTCTACGAAGTGCTCCACTTCCGGCATCTGTGGGTGTTTCTGGGCCTTGTCGCCGGACTCGACCTGATGGTGCGTGGCCGATGGCATCGCTGACACAGATCACAAGCTCGGGGGCCCAGGGCCCGAGGCTTCGCCGCCTGCCAGGGCTCGCCGTCGCGGGCAACCTCGGAAGCCGCATCGTGGCGATGGGGGCGCTGGGCGTCGTCACCGTCATCGTGGCCCGGGCCGGCGGACCCAGCGACGTGGGTGTTCTGGCGCTGCTGCGGGTTCTGCCTGGTCTTGCCGGCGTTCTGGCGGCCTGTGGGCTGCCCAGTGCCATGGGGTACTTCATCGCCGGGCCCGAACGTGACCACCCCCACCTGTGGCCGACCGTCATCGCTGTCATGTTCGCGGGCGCCCTGGTCGGGATGCTTGGGTGGTTCGCCCTGGCACCATTGATCCACCGGTACTTCATCTCGTCCACCTCGCTGGCGGTCGTGGCCGTCGCCGGGGTCACCGTAGCCACCCAGCTCCCGGTGGCGGTGGCCAAGGGATGTCTGCAGGCGCTGGAGGACCTGCGCGGCTGCAACGTGGTCATTGCCGCCGAAGAGGCCGCCTTCTTGCCGGCATACCTGGCCGGACATCTCCTCGGGTTGCGCGGACCCTGGCTCATCGTCGCCGCGCTGATCGTGGCTGACCTCGTGGTGGCGGTCGGTGCCTGGATGCGCATCGCACACCGGGTGCACCAGAGCGGAGTGCGCCTTAGCGGGCGCGCCGATCGGGGTCTGTCTGGGCGTGTCGTGCGGTTCGGGCTGCGCAGCCAGGTCGGCGGAACGGTCGGGCTGCTCAACCTGCGCTTTGACTTCCTGGTCCTGGGTGCCATGGCCGGACCGGCTGCAGTCGGTATCTACGCCGTGGCGTCCAAGTACGCCGAGCTGCTGCGCCTGCCAGCGCTCGCGCTCACCTGGGTGACCTATCCGCGGGTAGCCCGGATGGGCGCCTCGACCTTCGGGCCCCGGGCCCGGCGGCTGATGGCGCCACTGCTTGCCGCAGGGCTGGGCCTGGCCGCAGCCCTGATTCTGCTGGTGTTTCCGCTCTTTCCGTGGTTGTACGGAGTGCAGTTCCGTGCCGCCATCTTGCCTGCGGTCATCATCTTGCTCGGGTTGGTGGCCGAGCCCGCAGCCGGTGTCGGCAGCGCATTCCTGCTGGGAACAGGCCGCCCGGGGCTCAACTCGCTGCTGCTGGGCGCGGGCCTGGTCGTGACGCTCGTGCTCGACGTGGTGCTGATCCCGTCCCACGCCGCCGTCGGGGCCGCCTGGGCTTCGGCTTTGGCCTACCTGTTGACCGACATCCTGCTGGTTATGGTTATGTGGCGCATGACAAGGACCCGGCCATGAACCGCCCAGGCTCGACTCGACCCGCCGTCGGCGCCCGCGGCGCCGTTGCCATTTTGTGCACCCTGCTCGCGCTGTCCGGCTGCCAGTCGGTCACGGCGGCGCCCACGGGATCAAAGGCGCCCGGCGGATCGACGGTGCTTGCCAGCGTCGTGTCCACGGCACTGCCCCGTGCTCCGTACATCGGCATGGTCGACATGGTCGCGGCGCAGCGGGCGAACGTCTGGGTCGAGGTGGACCTGGTCAAGGCTTGGGAGACGGGTCCGCAGCGTTATGCCGACGTACTCAACATTGCCGTGAAGCTGGCCGCTCGCCGGGGGGTGGTCGGCATCAAGATCGCCGACGAGCTCGGTTACCACGACGGCCTGGACACCCCCGAGCGCGCGCGGGCATTCCTGGCACAGGCCTCCAGGGATATCCGGTCACGGTTGCCCGATACCAAGATTCTGATCGACATGGTTGTGCCTCAGTTCGGATGCCTGGCCTGGGCCAGCGAGCAGGCCGCACGGCTCTCCTGTGCGAATTCGGCGGCCGAAACCAGCCCTGCTGCCACGATCGACGCAGTAGATACCTACCTCGCGGCCAAGACCTTCGACATGCTCGACCTCAGTGCGGGTCTGCTCGACCAGACGACCTACCGGGCGTGGGGGACCACCCGGGACCAAGCCATGCTCGCCGTCTGGAAGGAAGCCGTGCGGCGCCAGTGGGGCGCTTTGGTTACGCTGCAGGCGCGTAAGGCGATGGCGCACCCCGGGTCGTACGAGGGCACTGCCGCGCAGGCCGAGGCCGACCTGCACACCTTCGTGGACATCCCGCTGGCTAACGGCGCCAAGGCTGTTGACATCTGGGCGTGGCGCCAGATGTACGAAGGGTCGATGTACCGGCTCTATGATCCCGGGCTGCGGACAAACCCGCTTATCGCCGGCCTGGCTCGCCGTCGCGCGGCCGGGGCTCACCTGTTCACCCACATGTCACCATCGTCGGTGGAGGTCAGCCAGAAGACTGACGTCTCGGCCGCCGCCGCCATCTTCGGCAGCATCTTCGTGGCTGCGGGGGCGGGTTCGTGATGAGCGCGCCCCAGGACTCACCACACTGGTCAGCGAAAGCCGCGCCGACCGCCCGGCCTACCGGCGTGGGCTGCTGGCGGCGGACGCTGGACGTCGTGAGTGCGGGGATGGGCCTGGCACTGCTTGCGCCATTGCTGGCCACCATCGCGTTGGTTATTGTGCTGACCAGCTCCGGGCCGGTTCTGTTCCGACAGACTCGTCTGACTGGCGGCCGGCGCGAGTTCATGATTCTGAAGTTCCGGACGATGCGGGTCAACCAGGGCGGACCGCAGATCACCGCGACCGGTGACGTGCGGATCACTGCGGTCGGGGGCCTCCTGCGGCGGACCCATCTGGACGAGCTGCCGCAGCTGGTCAACGTCCTTCGTGGTGACATGACTCTGGTTGGGCCCCGACCGGAGACCCCGGCATTGGCTGCCCGCTATCCGCAGGAATGTCAGTGGGTGCTCGAACATCGACCCGGACTTACCGGACCCACGCAGGTGCGGCCGCAGGACCTCAATGACATTCCGGTCGGGGTGCTCGACCCGGAGCAGTGGTACCTCGAGCACCTGGTCCCACAACGGGTGGTCATGGACGCGACCTATCTGGATCTGCCCACCGTTGCCGCGACCATTGGTGTCCTCATCGATACGGCAGGCCACCTGATCGGTTCAGGGGCGAAGCGATCGCGGGAAGTGAAACGTCCGCTCACCGCTAGCCCCAACCGCAAGTACCTGATGAGACTCGTTCTTGGTTCGTTGTCTCGCACTTCGAAGTCGTCGAACCGCAACTAGTTCCAATACCGTTCAATTAGACCACCACGGCCTGTTCTGGTAGCCGGTTGGGTTGGGGCCAGCGGTGGTGATGGGATCGTTTGACGTGCCATTTGGTGTAC
>Ga0208079_1001586_pt1 | contig 11777 bp, 14 predicted proteins | sample NGESurdeep092012_5_FD_184474 | JGI IMG/M metagenome (GOLD analysis project Ga0208079, IMG submission 184474) | Arctic peat soil microbial communities from Barrow, Alaska - NGEE Surface sample 210-2 deep-092012 (SPAdes) | ecosystem: Environmental > Terrestrial > Soil > Wetlands > Peat ... | reverse complement strand
TTAGTGTTAACAGGCCCTAGAAGAACAGCTCCGGTGAGACGTGGAAACGCTGGCTGAGGCGCCTAATCTGTTCTTTCGTCACCTCTCGCTTACCATTTATCACTTCGGAAACGGTGCTGCGCGTACCAAGGATGTCTACCAGGTCTTTCTGCTTGAGGGCGTGCTGCTCCATCAGGAAAGACAATGCTTGCCGCGGTGTGGCGCGCGGCAACTGGTACCGCTTCTCCTCAAAATCTTCGATCAGCAGCGTCAGCAGGTCAGTCAGATATTTCTCTTCTCTCGTCAACCTTCGCTTTTGCTCAAGTGCGTAAAGCGCATTGATGTAGTGCTCGTTCTCGGCTTCACTGCGGATGACCTTGGGAGGAATTCTCGCCAGCAGCTTGGCATAAACGGGGCTGTGCGCAAGAGTGTGCATTGTTGCTACTTGTCCACCGGAACGCAAGCGCGTATCCAGCGGGTTCGCATCAGAATTTTGTAAAACCCATCAAGATTCTGGCATACAGAGCAACATTTCCAAGCCGTCAGGGACTTATCTACACTGCACCGAAGTTATAAGGGAAGCTTCGGACGTCACAGTCCTGTCACCTGTAGATCTCGCGACGGTGACCAACCTTGAGGACGACAATCACCAAGCGTTCCTCTTCAAATTTGCAAATCGCCCGATAGTCGCCGATGCGATATCGCCAAAGCCCGCCTTTATCCCCAGTGAGGATTTTGCCGAATTGACGAGGGTTATCGGCGGCCAAAATGCGATCGCGAAAATAGCCGACGATGCGCCGCTGAGTGGGGCGGTCGAGTTTTGCCATCTATCTCTGGGCCGTAAGCAGAAACTCAACCGTCCAAGCCAAGTTCTCGCTCCAGGTCTTCCAGCGAAATTCTTGGCTCGTTGCGCTCGAGGGCAGCGATGCCCCTTAGGTAGTCCTCGCGGTCTTCCAGGAATTGTTTGATCGCTAGTTTGGCGTAGTAACTCTTGGTACGGCCGGTGTCTTTAGCCAACCGCTCCAACCTAGACTCGAGTTCTGGATCCAATCGGATGCCTAACATTGCCGTACTCCCATCACACTTACATGTTAAACATGTTTAACGGAAACCTAAAGCCTAAAGTTTGCGCCTAGGTCAGCAGCTCGTGCGTTAACGCTTCAAGGCTCTCTTCTACCGAGGAGCAGCTGGTGTTGATGGTGGCGTCGGCCTTGCGATAGAGCGGCTCGCGCACATCAAGGATGCGCCGCAGGTCCGACATCGATTCGCGGTTGTCGGCCATGGGGCGCATGTCGCCCTGGGCGATGACGCGCTGCATGTGCTCTTCCGGCGTGGCCCGCAGCCAGACGGTGAAGCACATGGTAAGCAGACGCTCGAAGGTCGCGGGTTCGGAGACCAAACTGCCACCGGTGGCTAGCACGAACCGCGGATAGCGCTCGATGACGTGGTCCAGAACGCGGCGCTCCAACCGGCGAAAGCCGCTCTGGCCGTAGAGATCGAAAATCACGCTGAGGCTGACGCCACTCTCTTGCTCGATCAGGCGATCCAGTTCGAGGAACGGTGCCTCGATGCGGTCGGCGAGCATGGCTCCCAAAGTAGATTTGCCCGCGCCACGCAGCCCGATCAGCGCGATGCGCCCGCGCCTCGCGTACAAGTCAACGCCGCTGAAGTGTTCCACCAGCAGGCGGCGGGCCTCCAGCAGTTCCGTCGCTGGCAGTCGGCGCAAGAATTCGGTGGTATGCACCAAGTCCACAGGCGGCTCGGGCCCGTCGAGCACAAGCGCCTGCAGAGGAGTGTCGAGCGCCTGCGCGATCTGTCGCAGCAGTAAAATCGAAACATTGCCTTGACCGGTTTCGAGTTGCGCCAAGTAGCGTTCGGAAACTCCCGAATCGCGGGCGAGGATCTTGCGCGTCATGCCGCGTCGAGCGCGCGTCTCCCGGACTCGTTCCCCCAGCAACTTGAGGTAATCGGATTCGGAACCGGGATCGGCGCTTGCGGAAATCGCTGCGGCGGAGCTCACTGCCGTCTCGGTTTCCTCTACATGCACTATGTCGCGCTTTCGGCCCACGGTGGATGCATTATACTTCCGTGCCGCACGTATAATAGTGCCTTGGGGTGAGGACGCACGCATGGGGCTCGACATCACGATCCTGGTCGGAACCATGACCGGCACGGCCGAGATGGTGGCGCAGGAGGTGCAGCAGGCGCTGGAGGCGGCTGGCCATCAGGCGACGATTCGGGCGATGGACGGCCTCGACGCCAGCGTCTTTCAGAGCGGCGGCACCTTCCTGATTTGTACTTCCACCTATGGACAGGGCGACGTTCCCGACAATGCACAGTCACTGTTCGGCAGTCTTGAAAGTCAGAAGCCGAACCTCACCGGGGTGACCTACGGGGTGATCGCGCTCGGCGATCGCACCTACAAAGATACGTACTGTCACGGCGGTATTCGCTTTGACAAGCTGCTAACCGAACTCGGTGCCAAGCGGGCCGGCGAAATCCTGACCCACGACGCAAGCTCGGGCACCTTGCCCGAAGAGGTAGCGGCGCAGTGGATCGTGCCCTGGGTCGAGCAGCACGTCGCATCATCGTCGGAGATTGCATAGATATGGCTGCTACAGTACTGCAACAACGCGGCGAAGTTCTGGTCGATGGCAAGCGGTTGGAGACGCTATGGATCGAGCCGGCGGACAAGGATCGCCCGACGATCGTCATGTTGCACGAGGGCTTGGGCTCGGTCGCGCTGTGGAAGGATTTTCCGCAGCGTCTTGCGTCGCGCACGGGCTGCGGCATACTTGTCTATTCGCGCTACGGACACGGAAATTCCGACAGGCTGCTGGAAAAGAGGCCGGTGGAATTCATGCACCATGAGGGCGAAAAGGTGTTGCCGGAGTTGCTCGACAAGCTGAATATCGTAAAGCCGATTTTGCTGGGCCATAGCGATGGCGGCTCGATCGCGTTGATCTTCGCGGGAAAATATCCGGACCGGCCGCGTGCGTTGGTCCTGGAAGCGCCGCACGTCTTTGTGGAAGACCTGAGCGTCGCGAGTATCACCCAGGCCAAAGTGGCCTACCTGACGACCGAGCTGCCGCGGAAACTTGGGCGGTATCACCAGCACGTGGATGCGACCTTTTGGGGCTGGAACGACATTTGGCTCGATCCGCAATTTCGGTCGTGGAACATCGAAAAGTATTTGCCGGCGATACGCTGCAAGATTCTGTGCATTCAGGGCGAAGAGGACGAGTACGGCACGATCGCGCAAGTGAGGGCAATCCAGGCGCGCGTGCCTGCGACCGAAATTCTGATGCTGCCGAATTGCAAGCACTCAGCGCACCGCGATCAGCCGGAAGCGACGCTGGAGAGAATGGTAGAGTTTGTGGCAGAAGCTGAGGGGAGTGAGGAAGCGGTGAGTCGGGTGAAGGCCGTCGTGGAGGAACGAGTAGCATTGCCAGAGTAGGGGTCCTTCGACTCGCTGCGCTCGCTCAGGATGACAGAACTGCAGGGCCGTTGGCGAAAAGCTAAGCGCGAAAAGCGAATCGCCAAAGGCGAAAAGCGAAAAACATGGCTGACTGGGTGCATACGTTCAAAGGTGCGGTTCTGGCGTCGGAGTACGATTTCGCAAGGCACATGAACTCGCACATGTATGTTTCGCGCTTCGACCAGGCCACCTGGTTCTTGCTGCACGCGATCGGGATGACACCGGCTTCGATGAAACAAAAAAATCTGCGGATCGCGATCGTTCGCCAGAACTATCAATTCCTGGAAGAGTTGCGCGGGGGCGAACTGGTGGAAATCAAGAGCGGCTTCCTGGCCGTCGGCGAAAAGTATTTTCGCTTTATCCACCAGATGTACAACGACGAAACCGGCAAAATGGTAGCGACCTGCGATAGCGTCGCGGTGCAGGCCAGCCTGGAGTCAGGCAAAAGCGTGCCCATGACCGAGGAGCTACAGGAAAAGGCGAAACGGCATCTGGTGACCACCAACGTCCCGCTCGACGGGGAAACTGGTTAAGCTAAGAGTCAAGCTAATCGCCTGGTGAGACGATAGTCTGGCTCTTGTCTTGCGGTGGGGTATCTTCGGGGTCGCTCTCGCCCTCTTCCTGCCAAACTTCCTTCAGCATCTGGTCCACTCTCGGACGAGCCAGTGCTGAGGCAGCGCTCAAGACGACGGTCACCCACCCTACGCCGATCACCACCTCGACACAGGCGAGTGTCCGGGTAAGGGCATCGGACGGGATGACGTCTCCGTATCCCAGCGTGGCCATGGTGACCACGGAGAAGTACACAAACTGAGCGAAACTAGGAGGCACGGGCGACATCAGATTGATGCCTTGGAAAGCGTAAATGCGGTTATGCTGCCATGCCGCGGCGTAGAAACAGGCGAAAATGAAAATGATGGCAGCATAGCCCAGCAGGAAAGCCAGAAGCGCCTCCCACATCTGCTGCAGTATGCGGAACACGCCCACAAGCACGCGTAGCCGTGGTCTCAGCCAGTCTCCCAGGAACCACGCGAGATTAGTGGAGATCAGGACCGCCAGGAGGATGATGAACAGCAAACGTGGAACCGGATGGATCTCGATCTCCGCGATCAGTGCGCTGCCAAAGGCGGCCAGTATCGAGAAGTACATCCGCTCGGAGGTGTAGACGTAGCGAGCAAACTCGCGCATGGCGTGATAGCGCAAGGGAACTGCTTTGACGTTAGGAGTTCCTAAACGAATGAGGAGTGCTTTGCTGGCCCAGTTGAAGACGCCCTTGCCGGTGAAGCGAAATCCACCGTACAGCCCGCCCGCAAAACCAATGGCGCCGCAGACCGCCATTATTTTCATCAAGTAGTCGATTGTGTTCTGCCGGGGAATGAGCGACGTCATCTCGGGGGCCAGGGAAGCTCGCATCATGCTGCCGAGCATACCGGTCGCCAGCGCAACCACCACCATGAATCGGGGCGCGAAGCCCACGCAGGCGTAAGCGAGAACCAGTCCCGCGACCGCGTAGATGCCTCCTGCCCGGAGCGAGCCCATGCCCCCGATCCCGTAGCCATATGCGGCGATGGTGACGGTGGCAATACAGTAGAGAATCGCGATTGCGACCGGATTGGATTTTCCCTTGAATTCCACGAGGCGGTCCCGTATGTGTGTTCGCAGAGTTTGCACCGGAACCGGCTTCCGGCGCAAGCCGAAATGCGCAGGACCGGGGCGAATTGGAGAAAGCGTTTAGGGATGCCGGTTTTCAACGGCGTGGCTAGCGGGTAAGATGTTCCTCAGGTGATCCCATGAGCCTCGAGTCTCCAGAAGAAAAGTCTACCCCGACCCAAGAGACCGGCGCGGTTGAGCACGTTGCCGAGGCGCACCGCATTCTGAGCGGCCTGAGGCAGCAACTCGATAAACATCCCGACTTGGATGAGGCCATCGCCAAGCTGGAGATGGCGCTCAATATTCTGACCACGAAAACCGGCGGGATGTTGTAGATCAGAATTATGTTTGGAGCCAGAGCGTGGCCCTGGCTGCCGGCGGTGGCTCGGGCCGTCGCCACGACGCTTGTCGCCCAGGACTTGCCGAAGATTGAGGGCGATAGCCTAGCCGGCCACCAGGTTACCTTGCTTAGCATTGAAATGCCCGGGTGATTTCTCCCATAAATCAAAACATTCCATGAACTCGTGCTATAGTCTGCAACCCTGTAAAGACTGTTTGGCATCATCCGCAGAGTAGCGCGGGACGGAGGTAGGTTAGTGACGAGCCGTATCGCTGTGGCCGTTTTGCTGTTTGCGTTATTGCAGTCGGGGAATGCAGCCAACAATCCCGAGCCCATGGATGGCTACGCGCCCGCGCATGCGGTTGGGGAGCGCGATTGGGAATCGAAATTCCGCAACCTCCCCGATCCTGACGCGATGCGGGACTCCATGCAGCGCTTGAGCGCCCGGCCTCACAACGTCGGTTCCCCATACGACAAGGAAAACGCGGAGTGGATCCTGTCGAAGTTCCAGCAGTATGGCTTCGACGCCCACATCGAGACCTTCGAGGTGCTGTTCCCGACCCCGAAGGAACGCCACCTCGAGCTGCTGTCGCCTACGCACTTCGTCGCCAAACTGCAAGAGCCGCCTCTGAGCATCGATCCGACCTCACAACAAACCTCCGAGCAACTGCCCACCTACAACGCCTACTCCGCGGACGGGGACGTCACGGCGCCGCTAGTGTATGTGAATTACGGCATGCGCGAAGACTACGAGCAGTTGGAGCGGCTGGGAGTTTCCGTGAAAGGTGCGATCGTGATCGCGCGCTACGGTGGCGGCTGGCGGGGGATCAAGCCGAAGCTCGCGGCCGAACACGGCGCCGTCGGCTGCATCATCTATTCCGATCCCAAGGAAGACGGCTACTTTGAGGGGCAGAATTATCCCGCTGGGCCGTACCGTCCCGAGGAAGGTGTGCAACGCGGCAGTGTAATGGACACCGAGTATCCCGGCGATCCCTTGACTCCCGGAGTGGGGGCCACGAAGGACGCGAAGCGCCTGAGTCTCAAGGCAGCCAAGACCATCACTTCGATTCCGGTGCTGCCAATTTCTTACGGAGACGCGCAGCCCCTGCTGGCGGCCATCTCTGGGCCGACTGCACCTGACACCTGGCGGGGGGCGCTCCCCATTACCTACCGGATAGGTCCCGGTCCGGCCAATGTTCATCTGGTGGTGACGTCGAACTGGGACCTGAAGACCATCTACGACGTGATCGCCAAGATGCCGGGCAGTGAAACTCCCGATCAGTGGGTGATTCGTGGCAATCATCACGATGCCTGGGTCAATGGAGCCGACGATCCAATTTCTGGCATGGTGGTCGAATTGGAAGAGGCAAGAGCGCTGGGCGAGCTGGTGAAGCAGGGCTGGCGTCCGAAGCGGACCATTATCTACTGCGCGTGGGATGGCGAAGAACCGGGCCTGCTGGGTTCCACCGAATGGGTTGAGCAGCACCAGGATGAGCTACGTCAGCACGCGGTGCTCTATCTGAACTCCGATTCCAGCGCGCGCGGTTACCTGAATATCGCCGGCTCCCACACGCTGGAACGCGCGGTCAACCAGGTGGAACGTGAGGTTCAGGACCCGGAGAAGCACATCACAGTGTGGAAGCGCGCTTATCTTCGGCGCGTGGGACGCGCCGGCAATCCGGAGGATCGCGAGGAGTTGCGTGATCGTGCCGACCTGCGACTGGGAGCGCTGGGTGATGGTTCCGATTACACGGCGTTCCTCGATTACGCCGGCGTGGCCGCGCTGAACATGGGATTCGGTGGCGAAAGCGGCGGCGGTGTTTATCACTCCATTTACGACGACTTCTACTGGTACACACACTTCGGCGACACGAAATTCGTTTATGAGCGCGCGTTGGCCCAGATGGCCGGGAGTACAGTCATGCGCTTTGCCGATGCTGACCTGCTGCCGTTCGATCCTACGGGCTCCGCCGATACCATCAAACGCTACGTCGCGGAGCTGAAAAAGGAGCTGAAGCAACAGCAGGAACGAGCGCGCGAGCGCAACCGCGAGGTGGAGGAAGGCGTTTTCACCGCCACCGCCGATCCCGAGAAACAGTACGTTCCTCCTCCGAAGCAGCCGGTGCCGCCTTATTTGAACTTCGCCCCTTTGGAAAATGGTGTGGAAGCCTATGCTCGCGCGGCGCAGCGCTATCGCCAGGCGGTCGCGAAATTGAACGACAACGATGGCGCGGCGTGGCGGTCTCCCGCGTTGCAGGCAATCAACGCCAAGCTTCTCTTGACCGAGAGGACCTTCACTCTCAGCCAGGGCCTGAAGGAGCGTCCCTGGTTCAAGCATCAGATCTATGCCCCTGGCGCGTACACAGGTTACGGAGCCAAGACGATTCCCGCGGTACGCGAGGCGATGGAAGAAAAAAAATGGAAAGACGCCGATGACGGTGCAGTTATCGTTGGTCAGGTGCTAATGAACGAGGCCAGCTTGGTGGATTCCATCGCACAAGAGTTGGAGGAGGCAGAAGGCCAGCGGCCCGCGATGCAACAGGCGAAACAAATCGATACGAAAGGACAACAAGTGCAGAAACAGCAGAGCGGAAGGTGAGCGATGGACAACGAACCCGCACACCCGAGGTTCGGCGCGAACGGTGTGAGCGACGCACTAAAGACGGTCCGCCATTCATCACACAGGATCATGACGGTCCACCGTTTTTCTTTCCCGCCCTTTCGCAAGAGAGGCGAAAGGATGGGGCACCCGGCGAAAAGCGAACAGCGACCGCTATGCCGTCCCCAGCCGCTTCAGCACGTTTTCCCGGAAGCCACGGCTCAGCGTTAGTTTGGTGCCGTCACGCAGCAGGATGGAATAATCGCCATACAACGAGGGCCGCAAGGTCTTGATGCGATCCACATTCACCAGCGTAGAGCGATGCACGCGCAGGAATTGCCGGTGTCCCAAGCGTGATTCCAGCGAGGTGATCGTCTCCCGCAGAATGTGGGTGGCCGCTCCGACGTGGAGGCAGACGTAGTTGCCTGCCGATTCGGCCCAATCAATCTCGTTGGGTTTCAGGCAGACAATTTCTCCGTCCGCCTTGATGACAATGCGCTGCGGGGTTTGCTGCCGCGATTCCAGATCGGCCAAGAGATCGAGCAGTTTGCGCTGAAAAGTCGCCTCCGACGGATGCGACAACTGTTTGCGGGCGTGACCCAGGGCCTCGGATAGGCGGTCTTTCCCCACCGGCTTCAGCAGGTAGTCGAGGGCATGCACCTCGAAGGCCTTCATCGCATACTGGTCGTAAGCGGTGACAAAGATGGTAAGCGGTACGTGCTCTCCTTGCAGGGCCGCGATCACGCCGAAGCCATCCACCTCCGGCATCTGAACATCGAGGAAGACGAGGTCAGGCTTTTCCTGCTTGATCAGCGCGATGGCCGACTTGCCGTCGCCGCACTCGGCCACGATCCGCAGGTCGGGTTCATCTTCCAACATTCTGCGCAAGCGCTCGCGCGCCAGCGATTCATCGTCACTAAGCAACACTCGAATGGGCATTGGTGGTCACGACCTCCTCGGAACTTTCGCGAAACGGTATGTGGATTTTGACGATGCAGCCACCGCCGGACTGGTCCTCCAGGGTCATCCTGTGATCGCCGTTGTAGAGTTGCTGCAGGCGGGCGCGCGTGTTGCGCAGTCCCACGCCTTCCGGTGGCACGCCGCCCCGTTGGCTGGTTAGCCCCTGGCCATTGTCACCGATCTCCATCCACAGCTCATCGAAGACCCGGCGCGTCGAGATGCGAATCCATCCCGGGGCGCGGCGCGGGCCTATGCCGTGGCGAATGGCATTCTCGACCAGCGGCTGCAGGATAAGGTTCGGAACCAACGCCGACCGGGTGTGCGGCTGGATATCCATTTCCACTCGCAGGCGGTCCTGGAACCGCGTTTGCTGGATGTCGACATACTTCTGCAGGAAGGTCAGTTCGCGACTGAGCGGCACCTCGTGGACTCCAACCGCGTCGAGCGACAGGCGCAGCAGGTCCGCCAGTTGCAAAGTCATATGTTCGGCGGCGGGGCCATCGTTTCTGGCCAGGGCGGCGATGGAGTTCAGGGTATTGAACAGGAAGTGGGGTTCGAGCTGGATCTTCAACACCTCGAGTTGCGCGTATGCCAATTGCGCTTCCAACTGCGACGATTGCAATTCGCGCTCCCGATACTTGCCGTAATAGCCGATCGCCTGGGTAATCAGCAAGACATACCAGTAGTGCTGGAAATCCATGAGGGCGCGGGAAAAGGTGTGCGCGAGAAACGGGGCGTGGGTCTCTGGAGTCCAAGTCACCAGTGGGATCAAGGACACGATCAGGGCGGCCCCGAGCAGCGTCAGCACCACGCTGGCAATCAGATGCAGCGGGAGCGCCAGCTTCCAACTGCTGCGGTCAAAGGTAAACCGGCGAGCCAACGCGTACACCGGCGGCGTCAGCAACGACCAGACAAACGAGATCGTGACGTTCCAGGCAAGCAACTGCGCCCAGCTCTCCGGGCTGCCCATGGACGCGGTATAAACATGCGCCCCGGCAGCACTCAGGAAAGCCAGCAGTGTCCACAGCACGAAGCCGATGGCCCAGACGCGGCCCCACTGTTTCAGCATGGTGAGCTACCTACTCTGCATGAACCCAAGACAATTAGAGACGAGCTGCACCGACGGAGTGATAGACGAAATCCAGCGGCGGATGTTTCCGAAAAAATAGAGAAATGAAGTACAGTGGGCACTAAAGCGTTACCAGCCCCGAACGGGGCGAAAGAGCTTAGCCCAGCGCGGAAGCGCTGGGTAAAGTGGAAGATAAGATGGAGTCCCTTCAGGGACGACACCGTTACTCACACCCGCTCTTTAGCGCTTGTGACACGTTGCTCGAAACCGCTGATTCAGTCGGCTTTAGACGTTTCTGGAAGCTTCCCATGCACGAATTAGGCATCGCCGCCTCGATTCTCGAGACCGTTCAGGCCGAAGCCCTCCGTCACCCCGCCGGTCGCATCACCAAAGTAGGCGTTAAAATCGGGGAACTGTGTGGCGTTGACCGCGATGCACTACAGTTCGGCTTCGAGGTCCTGGTGAAAGACACCGAATGGGAGCCAGTCGTGCTGGAATTGGAATATATTCCGCGCGTGCAACGCTGCTCGAAGTGCAGGCACGAGTTTCGCATGACCGAATTCGACCCGCAGTGCCCGCAATGCGGCGAATTCCTTACCGATTGCATCGGCGGAGAAGAACTCGACATCGCCTATATGGAAGTGGATGAATGAACCGCATCGAAGTGGAAAAGAAAGTCCTGAACGAAAACCAGATTCTGGCCGAACAGTTGCGGGAACGCTATCGGCAACTCGGTGTCCTATGCATCAATCTGATCAGCGCCCCCGGCTCGGGCAAAACAGCTCTGCTGGAGAGGACGCTCGAGCGCATGGACAAGGGCTCGCGAGTTGCGGTGCTCACCGGCGATCTGCAAACTGAAAATGACGCGAAGCGGCTGGCGAAGTTCGGCTTTCCGGTCAAGCAGATTACTACCGGGGGAACTTGCCACCTCGATGCCAAGATGATTGGAAAGCATCTTGAGGACTGGAAGCTGGAGGACCTCGACCTGCTGATCGTGGAGAACGTTGGCAACCTGGTTTGCCCCTCCAGCTACGATCTGGGAGAAGACGCAAAGATCGTTCTGCTAAGCACATCGGAAGGGGAAGACAAGCCGCTCAAGTATCCCTCCATTTTTCTTAAGTCGGAGTTGATGCTGCTGACCAAAATCGATCTGCTCCCCTACGTTCCCTTCAACGCGGACGTGGCGCGCGAGAACGCCAGGCGCATTCATCCCCAGATGGAAATCATCGATGTTTCCAGCACCACCGGAGAAGGTCTCGATCGCTGGATGGAATGGCTGCAAGCGCGCCAGGAGCGGGCGAAAGCGAAGCTGCAAACCGTACACTCGTAAATTTCCGGAACAGAGGGCGCCGAAGCGCCGGAGCCTCGAGTTTTTTCACCTTAGAGTGAAGCCACGCAGGGAGCCATGCGCTCCCCTTGACCAACTCCCGTTTACAATTGTTCTTTACTCTGAGGTCGTGATGTCCTTCATTCGATACTTGATGCTGTTGTCGCTGGTGATCTGGATTGGCGGGCTGATCTTCTTTGCGTTTGTGCTGGCGCCGACAGTCTTTGCCGTCTTGCCCACCCGGCAACTGGCCGGCAACGTGGTCAATCGCAGCCTGGGCATCATGCACTGGATGGCCATCTCCTGTGGCGTGGTGTTTGCCGTGATGTCCATGATCGATTCGCGGATCGTGAATGGCGTCGCCGAGCCTTTTGC
>Ga0208079_1001585_pt1 | contig 11779 bp, 11 predicted proteins | sample NGESurdeep092012_5_FD_184474 | JGI IMG/M metagenome (GOLD analysis project Ga0208079, IMG submission 184474) | Arctic peat soil microbial communities from Barrow, Alaska - NGEE Surface sample 210-2 deep-092012 (SPAdes) | ecosystem: Environmental > Terrestrial > Soil > Wetlands > Peat ... | reverse complement strand
CGCAGCCTTGTGCGTGATGGCCAGTGCGCCCATCGTGCGGCCGTGGAAGCTGTTCTCGGCCGCGATGATGCGGGTCCGGCCGGTGCGCCGGGTGACCTTGAAGGCCGCCTCATTGGCCTCGGTGCCCGAGTTCGCGAGGAAGACCTTGGCGTCGTGCCCGAGAAGGGCCGAGAGCCGCTCGGCGAGAGCGATCTGGTTCGGCGAGGTGAAGAAGTTGGAGACGTGGGACAGCGTGGCCGCCTGGTCGGCGAGAGCCGCCACGTACGCAGGGTGCGCGTGGCCCAACGAGGCGGTCGCGATGCCGGCCAGAAGGTCGAGGTAGCGCGCGCCCTGGTCGTCGTACAGGTGGACGCCCTCGCCACGTACGAGTTCTCGCGACGGCATGCCGAACGCGTTGATGAGGCTGCCCGAGTAGTGCTGCTGCCAGGTCATGGCTGTGCTCCTTCGTCGGGCACGACAGTCGTGCCGTGGGCCGCGCCGGCGAGGTCGGCGAGGACGATGTGGGGGACGCGGCCGTCGACGACGGTGGCCTGAGGCACGCCGCACTGTACGGCGACGAGGCAGGCCTCCATCTTCGGCCGCATGCCCGATTCGAGGCTGGGGAGCAGCTCGGCCAGCTCGGTGGCCGTGATCCGCTCGACGACCTCGGTGGAGGCCGGCCAGTCGGCGTACAAGCCTGCGACGTCGGTGAGGACGATGAGGCGTACGGCTCCGAGCGCGGCGGCCAGCGCAGCCGCGGCCGTGTCCGCGTTGACGTTGTGGACGACACCGTGGGCGTCGGGAGCGAGGGTGGCCACGATCGGTACACGGCTCGCGGTGAGGTGGTCGAGGACGAGCTGCGGCGACACGTCAGCGACGTCCCCGACGAGCCCGAGATCGACCTCGATTCCGTCGAGGATCAGCGCCTTGCGTACGGCCGTGAACGTCACCCCATCCTCGCCGGACATGCCAACGGCGATCGGGGCGTGGGCGTTGACCAGGTTCACGAGCTCGCGTCCGACCTGGCCGACGAGCACCATCCGTACGACGTCGAGGGCTTCGGGCGTCGTGACACGCAGCCCGCCGCGGAACTCCGAAGCGATGCCGAGACGGTCCAGCATCTCCGATATCTGCGGGCCGCCGCCGTGGACGACGACGATGTTGATGCCCGCAGCGCGGAGCTCGGCGATGTCGGCCGCGAAGGCTTCCTTGAGCTCGGGAGCCACCATCGCGTTGCCGCCGTACTTCACGACCACGGTGGTGCCGCTGTACGCGCTGAGGTCTGTCATGTCGGGTAGTCCGCGTTCTCCGAGACGTAGCCATGGGTGAGGTCGTTGGTCCAGATCGTCGCCTGCTCGGCGCCGGCGTGGAGGTCGATGGTGACGTGCACCTCGCGCGGGCGCAGGTCGACCAACGACCGGTCCGCGCCGATCGCGCCGCCTGCGCAGACCATCACGCCGTTGAACGACACGTCGAGCTGCTCGGGCTCGAAGGCGGCCTTCGTCGTACCGACCGCCGAGACCACGCGACCCCAGTTCGGGTCGTTGCCGGCGATCGCGCACTTGAACAGGTTCGAGCGCGCGACGGCTCTGGCGACCTCGAGCGCGTCGTCCTCGGTCGCAGCACCCTGTACGTCGATGGCAACCTCGTGCTCGGCCCCCTCGGCGTCGGCGATGAGCTGCCGCGCGAGATCGGCGCACACTCCGGTCAGCGTCTCGGTGAACTCCGCGGCCTCCGGATGGACTCCGGATGCCCCGTTGGCGAGCAGGAGCACCGTGTCGTTGGTCGACATGCAGCCGTCGGAGTCGGCACGGTCGAAGGTGACGTGGGTGGCAGCCCGCAACGCGGTATCGAGGTCAACTGCGTCGACCTCCGCGTCGGTGGTGATGACGACGAGCATCGTCGCGAGGCCGGGCGCCAGCATGCCGGCCCCCTTGGCCATACCGCCGATGACGTAGCCGCCCGGTCCCGCAGCTTGCGCGGTCTTCGCATGCGTATCGGTCGTGATGATCGCGGTCGCGGCCGCAGGACCTCCGGACACGTCGAGTGCTGCGGCGGCTGCCACGACGCCCGCCTCGAGCTGGTCCATGGGCAGCCGTACGCCGATGATGCCCGTCGAACAGACACCGACATCGGTGAGCATGCAGTCGAGCTGCTCGGCCACGACGACAGCCGTACGTGCCGTGTCCTGGCGCCCGCCCTCCCCCGTACAGGCGTTGGCGCCGCCGGAGTTGAGGACCACCGCGGAGAGCTGTCCGTCGGCAATAGCCGCCCGGGTCCAGCCGACGGACGGGGCAAAGACTCGGTTCGAGGTGAACACAGCTGCCGCGTCGAACCGGGGGCCGAGGTTGCGGAGGAGCGCCACATCGGGCGCGCCCGTCGACTTCAGGCCCGCAGCCACGCCGGACGCCTCGAAGCCGGATGCTGCCGTGACGCCGTCGCGCCCGGGTTGGATCGAGGTCACGGTGCGACTCCGTTGTCGGTGAGGCCGAGGGTTTCGGGCAGGCCCAGAGCGAGGTTGAGGCACTGTACGGCCGCGCCGGCGGTGCCCTTGGTGAGGTTGTCGATCGCGGCGACCGCGACGAGGCGGCCGGTGGTCGTGTCGACAGCGGTCTGTACGTGGCAGGCGTTGGAGCCGACCACCGACTGGGTTGCCGGCCAGCGGCCCTCGGGCAGGTAGTGGACGAACGGCTCGTCGGCGTAGAAGGCCGCGTACGCGGCCCGTACGGCGTCGTGGTCGACCCCGTCGGCGAGCGGTGCCGTACAGGTCGCGAGGATGCCCCGCGGCATGGGCGCCAGCAGCGGCGTGAAGCTCACCTTCGGCGCGCCGGCACCGCACGCGATGAGGTTCTGGACCATCTCGGGGGTGTGCCGATGGACGCCACCGACGCCGTACGCGGAGACCGAGCCCATGACCTCGGCGCCCAGCAGGTTGACCTTGGTTGCCTTGCCGGCGCCGGACGTTCCGGAGACAGCCACCACGACGATGTCGTCGGTGATGAGGCCGTTCGCGACGGCGGGGGCGAGGGCGAGCGTGACCGAGGTCGGGTAGCAGCCGGGGATAGCGATCCGCTTGGCGGTGCGCAGCACGTCGCGCTGCCCCGGGATCTCAGGCAGTCCGTACGGCCAGGTGCCGGCGTGCGGCGAGCCGTAGAACTTCTCCCACTCGGCCGCCGATGCCAACCGGAAGTCGGCGCCCATGTCGAGCACGAGCACGTCGTCACCAAGCTGCGCGGCGATCTCGGCCGAGGCACCGTGCGGGAGGGCGAGGATGACGACGTCGTGTCCGGCGAGGTTGTCGCTGTTCGTCTCCACGATCGGCCGGTCCGCCAGCGCCGGGAGATGAGGCAGGTGGTCCCCCAGCACCGAGCCCACGCTCGACTTCGCCGTCAGCGCCCCGATCTCCACCTCGGGATGCCCGAGAAGGAGCCGCAGCGCCTCGCCACCTGCATAGCCGGTACAGCCGGCCACAGCCACACGTATCGTCACGGCATGATCATGCATGACTCAGCATGATCATGCAAACTGATGATGCTCGTGAGGCTACGCGAAGCCGAAAATCGGCCCGAACGCGACCACCACGATCGCCGCCCACGCGCCGTACGCGGGGAGGTAGCGGGTCTGCCAGTGCTCGAGGGAGGCGAACGGCCGTTTGCCGCGCAGGAACCAGATGGTTGCCCACGCCGTGCCGACGAGATGTACGAGCAGGAGCAGGTTCAGGCCGAGAGCCGCAAGCTTGTTCGGGCTCGTGCCGAACTCGGCGATCCTGGTCACCATCGCCGTGAGCATCACCGCGTCGACGGCGAGCGCGGCCACGACAAGGACGAGCTGCAACGCGTCGAACAGCCCGACGCGGGTCAGCGGGTCGCGCGCGGAGATCGCGTACAGCAGGAGACACTCGACGAGGATGAGAACCGCGTCCATCACGATCAGAAGGTCTCTGTTGACGTTGCTCAGGCCGCCCGCCGTCGCCAGCGCGGCCAGCACCGTGAGGAGCATGACGATCGTCAGCGGCGTGAAGATCTTGGTCAGGACGGGTGCGATGTTCTCGACGACGTTCTTCTTCGCCTCGACGAGCCATGCGGCCACGACGAGCGCACCGGGCACCGCGAACGGCAGCACCCAGTCCTGCATGACAGGCTGCACGTCGGTGCCGATCATGCTCAGCACGCCGGACGTCAGGCCGACGAGGACTCCGCCTCCCATCGCGAGCAGCGCGAAGTAGATCGCCAGCTCGCCGGTGAATCGGGCGAAGTCCATGCGCCTGGCGTCGGACCGCCACCGACCTGCCACGTAGGCGACACCGACGACGAGCCACCCGATCACCGGTGCGTGCAGGGCCGCCAGGGTGCCGGTGGATCCTCCAGAGGCGTACGGGTAGACGTTGAGCACCGTGGCCAGCGCGGCGAAGGCAATCAGCAGCGCGACGATCACACGCGTGGACACCCGGCGACGCCAGACGAAGTAGGCCGCGACGAACGGCATCACGAGCAACCCCGCGTTACGGGCGAACGCCGCCGACCCGTGGATCCAGGTGCCTCCGGCCTTGAGTGCGGCGCCCGCGCCGACCGCGAGCGCCAGGACGACGGCCAGCTCGTGCCACGCGTGGCCGGCGCCCGAGTCGGGGTCAGCCGGCACGAGGGCCAGCTGCTTCCAGAGCCTCTCGGAATGCTCCCGCGCGAACTCGCGCGAGACGGCGTCAAGGTTGCCGAGGCGGGTGATGGCGATGAGGAAGGCTTCGCCGTCGTCGAGCCCTGTGGCCGCTAGATCGGCGACCTGTCCGCGGAGGTGGTCCTCCAGCTCGTCGACGTCGGCCAGTGAGATCGCCTGGCGCCGCTGCACATAGCCGCGCCACGTGTCGATCTGGTCCTCGAGCTCCGCCTGCGGGGACATCAGGCCATCCCGTCGGCCAGGATGGGCCGTTGAGCCGTCTGCCAGACCTGTCGCAGGGCGTCGGCGACGACCGTCCATTGCTCCTGTCGCTCGCTCAACAACTCGCGACCGGCTGCTGTCAGGCAGTAGTGCTTGCGTCGACGGCCGGCATCTGACGTGCCCCACGATGACGACACATAGCCCAGGCGCTCCAGCCGGTGCAGCAGTGGGTACAGCATGCCGTCGGTCCACTCCATGCGGCCGCCGGACAGCTCGGCGACGCGCTTGAGGATGGCGTAGCCGTAGAGATCTCCCTCGGAGAGGATCCCCAGCACCAGCGGGGTCGCTGAGGCGGCGACCAGGTCTTTGTCGATGCGCACGTGCCCTCCATACATTGATCTGCTAGGTATCCTACCTCGCAGCTCGAGGTATCAGTCAGGCAATGCGCTGCACAGCGCCGAAGCGCTCCTTCGCTGTCGCGACAGCGGCGTCACGGACTGCGGCCGCCTCAGCCTCGGTGAGGGTACGGTCCGTCGCCCGCACGCGCAGCGCGTACGCGAGCGACTTCTTGCCCTCTCCGATCGCGTCGGAGACGTACACGTCGAAGAGCCGTACGTCCTCGAGCAGGTCACCTGCCCCCTCGCGGAGCGCCGCCTCGACGTCGGCAGCTTGGACGGACGTGTCGACGATCAGCGCGACGTCCTCCTTCGCCACTGGCCAGGACGAGACGGGCGTGATGGATCCAGGGCCCGGTACGAGGTCGCAGAGGGCGTCGAACGAGAGCTCGGCGGCCGCGGTGCGTGGCGCCAGACCGTACGCCTGGCATACGGACGGATGAAGCTCCCCGGCATGGCCGACCGTCACGTCTCCCACCGACATGCTGGCGCAGCGGCCCGGGTGGAACGGGGCGTACGCGTCCGCGGTGCGCTCGAGTCGTACCCCGAGCGCCCGTGCCACGGTCTCAGCGAACGCGATCGCCTGCTCCCAGCCTGCTGCCACGGCGGGCGTTGCGCCGCTGGCCGGCAGCCACTCGCCGGTGACGACGCACGCCACGGACATGGGCTGCTGCGGCAGCGCCGCGTAGATGGCCGCGAGCTCCTCGTCCGACGGCCGCTTCGCCACCGACGGCATCGGGGCCGCGCCCAGCGGGCCGCGGAAGATGGTGCCCACCTCGTACAGAGCCAGGTCCGACTGCCCGCGCGACATGTTGCGGGCGACGGCTCCGAAGAGCCCCGGCAGCATCGTCGTACGCAGGTAAGGCGACGTCTCCGCGAGCGGGTTGGCGACGCGTACGACCTTGCGACGCTCGTCATCGGGCCCGACGCCCAGCTTGTTGAGGTCGCCCTCGGCCAGGAACGGGAACTGGATGACCTCGACGAAGCCAGCGGCCGGGAGCGCCGCGCTCAGCGCGCGACGGGCCTTCTGCTTCGACGTCAGGCCACGCCCACCGGTGGCTCGCGGCAGGATCGGCACGATCGAGTCGAGACCGATCTTGTTGCCGACCTCCTCGACATAGTCGTACGGATCGCCAAGGTCAGGGCGCCACGTCGGCGGCACGCAGGTGAGCGTGTCGCCGTCCACGGTCACGTCCACACCGGATCCGCGCAGGATCTCGACGACGCGCTCCGCCGAAACCGGGGCGCCGAGCACGTCGGCGGGCAGGCTGTCGCGGATCATCTGTACCGGCATGGCCGGCACGGTCCCGTATACGGTCTCGTCCGGTCTGACCGTTCCGCCCGCTAGCTCGATGAGCAGGTCGGCGACGCGATGTGCGGCGGAATAGGCCGCCCCCGGATCGACCCAGCGCTCGAAGCGGCGGGACGCCTCACTGGGCAGCTTGTGCCGACGAGCAGTACGGCTGATACGTACCGGGTCGAACGACGCCGCCTCGATGACGATGTTGGTCGTCGACGCCCTCAGCTCGGTCGTCTGGCCACCCATGACGCCCGCAAGGCCGATGACGCCCGAGTCGTCGGTGATGACGAGATCCTCGGGGCTGAGGACGCGGCTCACATCGTCGAGCGTGGTGAGCCGCTCCCCCGCGACCGCTTCGCGCACGACGATGCCGCCTGCGAGACGGTCCGCGTCGTACGCGTGGAGGGGTTGGCCGGTCTCGAGCATCACGTAGTTGGTGATGTCGACCGACAGCGAGACGGAGCGCATGCCCGACATCCTCAGCCGGCTCGCCATCCAGTCCGGGCTCGGCCGGCTCGGGTCGACGCCGGTCACCGAGACCGCGACGAACAGCGGGCAGTGCTCGGTGTCCGAACGCACAGGGAAGCCGTCGGCGCGAGACGGCGGAGTCACGAGCGCGACTGGGTCTGTGAACGCGACCCCGAAAGCCTGGGCGGTTTCGCGGGCAAGCCCACGTACGGACAGGCAGTAGCCCATGTCCGCGGTCACCGCGATGTCGAGCACCTCGTCGGACAGCCCGAGCAGCGCGAAGGCGTCGTCGCCGGGCGAGGCCGAATCCGGAGCCAGCACGAGGATGCCCGTGTGGTCGGTGCCGATGCCCAGCTCGTCGACCGCACAGATCATGCCGTCGGAGATATGGCCGTACGTCTTGCGGGCGGTGAGGAGGAAGCCGCCCGGCAGCATCGTGCCCGGCAGCGCGACGACGACGAGGTCACCGGCGGCGAAGTTGTGCGCGCCGCAGACGATGCCGCGTGAGCCACCCCTCTCGTCAGGCTCGCTGGCGCCCGCGTTGTGCGGGCCGACGTCGACGCGGCACCACCTGATCGTCTTGCCGTTCTTCTGGGGCTCGTCGACGTAGCTCAGCACGCGGCCCACGGTCAGCGGGCCGGTGATCTCGGTCGCCGGCTCGACACCTTCGACCTCAAGCCCGGCACGAATGAGCGCGTCGCCGATGTCGCGACCTGTGACGTCGCCCCGCAACCTCACGTACTCGCGTACCCATGACACCGGTGCCCTCATCGCGCTCCTCCTACCAGCGAGCGGCTGAACCGCACGTCGCCCTCGACCATGTCCCGCATGTCGGCCGCGTTGTTGCGGAACATCAGGCTCCGCTCGACGCCCATGCCGAACGCGAACCCCGAGTACACGTCCGCGTCGATGCCGCAGGCCGTCAAGACGCGCGGGTTGACGACGCCGCAGCCGCCCCACTCGATCCAGCCTTCGCTCGAGCACGTACGGCACGGGTTGGCCGGGTCGTTGACGCTCGCGCCGTGGCAGACGAAGCACTCGAGGTCGAGCTCGGCGCTCGGCTCGGTGAACGGGAAGTAGTTGGGGCGGATCCGGGTGCTGATGTCGCCGAACACCACCTTCGCGAGGTGCTGCAGGGTGCCGACGAGGTGGGCCATCGAGATGCCCTTGTCGACGACAAGGCCCTCGATCTGATGGAAGACCGGTACGTGCGTGGCGTCGAACTCGTCGGCGCGGTAGACCTTGCCGGGGCAGACCACATAGATAGGCAGCGGCCGGTCGAGCATGGACCGGGCCTGGACCGGCGACGTGTGCGTACGAAGAACGACGTTGCTGTCGATGTCGCCTACGAACAGCGTGTCGGTGGTGCCGCGGGCCGGGTGGTCCGGGCCGATGTTCAGGGCGTCGAAGTTCAGCCAGGCTGCCTCGGCCTCCGGCCCTTCCGCGATCTCCCAACCCATCGAGACGAACACGTCACCGAGGGCATCCATGAGCGCGGTGATGGGATGTACGGCGCCGACGGGGACGACGTCGACCGGAACCGTGACGTCGACGCGCTCCTCGACGAGTGCCCGCTCGAGCTCGGCGGCACCGACCTCGGCCTCACGCGCCGCGAGGGCCTGCTGGATCTCGCCCCGAGCCTTGCCCACGCGAGCGCCGGCTTCCTTGCGGGCTGCCGGCGGCAGGGCACCGATCTCACGATTGGCGAGTGCGAGGGGTGACCGGTCTCCGGCGTGCGCGAGCCGTGCGGCCTTGAGCTCGGACATCGTCGTGGCCGCGGCGAACGCGGCGAGCGCCTCGTCGACCATGGCCTGGACGGCCTCGGCGCCGAGCGGCGTGACCTCGACCGGGTCGTAGTTCGTGTTCGGGCCTGACATGTGTCCCCTCGTCTGTTCCGACTGGTGAGTCTAGGAAGTCGGGCTGGTGGTCGGCATCTCTATTGCCGGCGTGGACGTGTGCTGCGCCGCCGCGGTCGCGTACAGGCAGACGGCCGCCGCCGTGGAGAGGTTGAGGCTCTCGGCGGCACCCCACATCGGCACCTTCGCGACGATGTCTGCCGTGTCGAGGTCGGCTGGGGGTAGTCCCCATGCCTCGTTGCCGAAGACCCAGGCGATGGGACCGGTGAGGTCCAGGTCGAGCAGGGTGCTGGTCCCGGAACCATCGGCCGCGATGACCGTGAGGCCGGCAGCTTTCAAGGCGTCCGTCGCCTCTTCGAGGTCAAGATCCTCGACGACCGGAAGATGGAACAGGCTTCCCACAGATGCGCGGACGGTCTTGGGATTGTGCGCGTCGACCGACCCATGGGTCAGGACCACAGCGTCGGCGCCGAACGCATCGGCGCAGCGGATCACCGTGCCGGCGTTGCCCGGATCACGCACCTGCGCGCAGACCACGACGAGACGCGGCGCGGCAGCGATCACGTCCTCGAGGGACGTCTCGACGGTACGGCAGACGGCCACGAGACCCTGCGGAGTCATCGTGTCGGTGAGCGCCGCGAGCTCTGCGTCGCTGACCAGCGACACGACCGCCCCGGAGTTCGCCGCGTCCTGCACGAGATCCGGGTGCCGATCGGCGCCTGCCTTCGTGACGAACAGGCGCTGTACGAGGTCAGCCGCGACCGCTTCTCGTACCGCCTGCGGCCCCTCGGCGAGGAACTGCTCAGCGGCACGCCGTCCCTTCAGCGTCGACAGCCGTCGAGCCGACCGGAGAGCCCCCGCGTACGCAGGTCCGGTCGGCTCGGTGGCTGCGGACGAATCCGTCCGCCGGGTCATGAGATCCGTCAGGCTGCCGTCGCCGAGGCCGCATCCTTCGCGGCCTTCACCAGCGCGGAGAAGGCGTTCGGGTCGCTGACTGCGAGCTCGGCGAGGATCTTGCGATCCACCTCGATGCCGGCTGCCTTGAGCCCGGAGATGAAGCGGTTGTAGGTCATTCCTTCGGCGCGGGCGGCCGCGTTGATCCGCTGGATCCACAGGGCGCGGAAGTCACCCTTGCGGTCGCGGCGGTCACGGTAGGCATAGCCGAGCGAGTGGAGCAGCTGCTCCTTCGCCTTGCGGTACAGACGTGAACGCTGGCCCCGGTAGCCGGACGCCATGTCGAGGACTTCGCGACGCTTCTTGTGTGCGTTCACTGCGCGCTTGACGCGTGCCATGAGTTACTCCTTGATGCTGAGGTCTGGTGGGGTCACTTGCCGAGAAGGCGACGGACCTTCTTGGCGTCCGCACCGGTCAGTGCGGCATCCGGCATGAGGCGACGCATGGCGCGTGACGACTTGTGCTCGTTGAGGTGGCGCTTTCCGGCGGACCGGTGCGTGAGCTTGCCGGTTCCCGTGATCTTGAACCGCTTCTTGGCACCGGAGTGCGTCTTCATCTTCGGCATGTGCCGCTCCGTTCTTTTCTTTCGGGCTAAAGGACTCGACTCACACGTCGATGTCTGGATCCATGTTGTCTGAGGGGCCGCGGCGACGCTTGGGCTCGGCCTTGGCCGCATGTGCGGCGCGAAGCTCAGCCAGAGCGCGCTGCTCTTCCTCTTCGCTCGCGGTGCGCTCGGCGGTCCGGCGCTCCTTCTCGGCCTGGAGCTCGACGCGGGCGTCGGACTTCCTGCGGGTCGGGGCGAGCACCATGATCATGTTGCGTCCGTCCTGCTTCGGCGCGGACTCGACGATGCCGTCCTCGGCGATGTCCTCGGCGAGCTTCTTGAGCAGGTTGAAGCCGAGCTCCGGCTTCGACTGCTCGCGCCCACGGAACATGATGGTGATCTTGACCTTGTCGCCGCCCTTGAGGAAGCGGGTGACATGGCCCCTCTTGGTGTCGTAGTCGTGAGCATCGATCTTCGGCCGGAGCTTCATCTCTTTGATCACGGTGTTCGTCTGGTTGCGCCTCGACTCACGGGCCTTCTGGGCGTTCTCGTACTTCCACTTGCCGTAGTCCATGAGCTTGCACACCGGCGGCCGGTTCCCCGGGGCGACCTCCACGAGGTCGAGGTCGGCCTCCTGGGCAAGGCGGATAGCGTCCTCGATGCGGACGATGCCCACCTGCTCACCGTTCGGGCCGACGAGCCTTACCTCGGCCACACGGATGCGGTCGTTGATGCGCGGTTCAGTGCTGATGTGTCCTCCAAGGAGTGTTCGGATGCCAACACGACAAAGGGCCTCCGCGCGTACGCGAAGACCCTGACCCGAGGCGCACGCCGAAGCGTCGCCTTCTGTGATGACCTGCCACCGAAAGGCGGTCAGGTGGGAGGTCAGGCCTCCACTTCCGCGCGGCCCTCAACGAGCCGACCACCTCAGTCTATGCGGAGGGTCCTACGGGCGCGAAATCGCGGGCCGACGAGGCCTCATGCGCTCGGGTCGAGGTAAGCCCACCCGAAGCCGCCGTCATCGAGTTCCACGAGGCGACGGCCCTGCGCGAGCTGAGTGATGAGGTCGTCGCCGATGACGAACGGTACGGGTCCAGCCGAGTCCACGAGCAACGCGACGTCACCGGTCTCGATGACCGTGGCCGCGATGTCGTCGAGTGTGGCCGGTACTGGACGGGCACGCGGCTCCCACGCGACGAGGGAGTCCATGCCGGTGAACGCCAGCAGTGCTCTCCGGCCGTCTGCCGCCTCGATGGAGACCGCGGCGAGTTCTGCGTGCCGATCGGGATCCGGTCCGTCCATCGAGTCGTCGCCGCGGGCAACGATCGGCAGGAGCAGGCGGGTGCCGCACAGCGCGGCGACAGCTCGCAGGTAGCTGGTCGGAGGGTCCACGCCCGCATCCGCGATCAAG
>Ga0208079_1001583_pt1 | contig 11792 bp, 10 predicted proteins | sample NGESurdeep092012_5_FD_184474 | JGI IMG/M metagenome (GOLD analysis project Ga0208079, IMG submission 184474) | Arctic peat soil microbial communities from Barrow, Alaska - NGEE Surface sample 210-2 deep-092012 (SPAdes) | ecosystem: Environmental > Terrestrial > Soil > Wetlands > Peat ... | reverse complement strand
CCGGTCGCACCGGTCACGATCACCTTACCATTCCCGGGACGCAATTCGTTTTGCTCGAGGCGATGAATGGACAGCGCTGCGGTGAATCCAGCCGTACCCAATGCCATCGCATCGAACAGCGTCAATCCCTGCGGCAGCGGCAGCACCCAATCGGCCGGGACACGCACATACTCGGCGTAGCCGCCGTCATGCGCCACGCCCATGTCATAGCCGGTTACCAGCACCTCGTCACCAACCTTGAAGCGCGCGTCGGATGAACTCGCCACCGCTCCCGAGACATCGATGCCTCCCACACAGGGAAAACGGCGTATCACCTTGCCCGTACCGGTGGCGGCGAGCGCGTCCTTGTAATTGACGCTGGAGTAATGCGCCTGTATGACGACCTCGCCGGGATCGAGATCATCCAGCGTCAGTTCGACGAAACGCCCAGCGGATTTGCCGTCTTGTTCGAAAATACGGTAAGCGCGGAATGGTTGCATATCGTTCAAACTTGAAAAGTTGTTTTGAATTTCAAAAGGCATTGAGCCACGGATTAACACGGATGTTCACGGATATTGTAGGGCGGGCTACGCCCGCCAGAGGGTCTCGTCGGGCAAAGCCCGGCCTACATCACTGCTCCTTTTAGCTTTCCTGTTCGGAATCATCCTTGCTTCTCGCTTTCGCGAAGGCATGAGCATTAACCAATACTTAAACAATTACCGGGATGGCAAATAGGCACAGCAATACCAATACACCGCGCCATATGATATGTTGCTACTGGTTCTGAATGAAAAAACAAGCCACTCATCATGCTGATACCTCGCCTGAATGTCCTTCATCAACGAACTGAATGATCCCACACTGAACATCAGCAGCTCGCATATTGAAGACGCTACGCTTTTTAGCTCTAAAAATCTACAAATCCAGCAACACCCGACCCGGAAATTCCAGCGCTTCCTTGATGGTAGACAGGAACAGCACCGCTTCGCGGCCGTCGATGATGCGGTGGTCGTAGGACACTGCGAGATAATTCATCGGACGGATCACGATCTGTCCGTTCTCCACCACTGCCCTGTCCTTGGTCGCATGGATGCCGAGGATAGCCGCTTGCGGCGGGTTGATGATCGGGGTGGAGAGCATCGAGCCGAACACGCCGCCGTTGGAGACAGAAAAGGTTCCACCGGTAAGTTCTTCCATCGTCAGCTTGCCGGCCTTGGCGCGCGCGCCGAAATCGGCGATCTGTTTTTCGATGTCCGCAAAGGAAAGTTTGTCCGCGTCGCGGATGATGGGCACGACCAGGCCGCGCTCGCTGCCGATCGCCATGCCGATATCGAAGTAGCCGTGGTAGATGATGTCGGTGCCATCCACCGAGGCGTTGACGATCGGGAATTTCTGCAATGCCAGCACCGCCGCCTTGACGAAGAACGATGAGAAACCGAGCTTGACGCCGTGTTTCTTTTCGAACGCGTCCTTGTATCGGTTGCGCAGATCGATCACCGGCTGCATGTTGACTTCGTTGAAGGTGGTCAGGATCGCGGCGTTCTGTTGTGATTGCAGCAGGCGTTCGGCGATGCGCTGGCGGATGCGCGTCATCGCCACGCGCTGTTCGGGACGGTTTCCGGACGGCGCGATGGCAGGCACTGCCTGCGGCGCGTTGATACCCGACACTTGCGCCTGGGAAACCTGCTGCATCGCATTCAGCACGTCCTCTTTGGTGACGCGTCCGCTGCGTCCACTGCCATGCAAGTTACCGGCATCGACCTCATGTTCGCGCGCCAGTTTTCGCACCGAAGGCGGCACGGCGGAACTGGCCGCCGCGTGCGCAGCGGCAGTAATCGGGTTGGCAGCCGTGGCAGCAGTATCGATCTGCGCGATCAGCTCTTCGCTGCCCACTTTCTCACCATCGCCCTTGATGATTTTGGTCAGCACGCCGCTCTTGGAAGCAGGCAATTCCAGCACAACTTTATCGGTCTCGACGTCGATCAGATTTTCGCCCTCCGAAACCGCATCGCCGACACGCTTGTGCCAGGTCAGCAAAGTGGCTTCAGACACGGATTCTGACAATTGCGGCACTTTGACTTCAATGATGCTCATGGTGTGATGCCCCCGGTTTAGGTTTGTTATCGAGATCTTCGCGGAAGGCGGCTTCGATCACCGCCTTCTGTTGTTCCTGATGCACCGCCAGATAGCCGGCGGCGGGTGCGGCGGATGAGGGGCGCAGCGCGTAGTCGAGGTGCATACCCTCGCGCATGTGACGCAGCAGATAATGCTGGATGCGATGCCACGCACCCTGATTGCCCGGCTCTTCCTGGCACCATACCACTTCAGTGGCATTCGGATACGCGGCGATCTGCGCGGCAAAGTCATCATGCGGGAAAGGATAAAGCTGTTCGATGCGTATGATCGCCATATCCGCAATGCCCTTGGCATGACGGGCGGCGAGCAGGTCGTAATACACCTTGCCGCTGCACGCGATGATGCGGCGGACTTTTTTGTTATCCAGCGTATCTACTTCGGCGATCACCGGCCAGAATTTCCCTTGCGTCAATTCACTGAGCGGCGAGGCCGCGTCCTTGCTGCGCAACAGGCTCTTGGGCGTGAACACGATCAGCGGCTTGCGCACCGGGCGCAACATCTGCCGGCGCAATAAATGGAATATCTGCGCGGCGTTGGAAGGAATGCACACCTGGATGTTGTAATCGGCGCACAGTTGCAAGTAGCGTTCGATGCGTCCCGAGGAATGCTCCGCCCCCTGCCCCTCATAGCCGTGCGGCAACAGCATCACCAGCCCGCACAACCTTCCCCACTTCACTTCGCCGGAGGCGATGAACTGGTCGATCACCACTTGCGCGCCGTTGGCGAAATCGCCGAACTGCGCTTCCCACAGCACCAGCGAATTCGGCTCGGCAGTGGCATAGCCGTATTCGAATCCCAGCACCGCTTCTTCGGACAGCAGCGAATCGATCACCACGAAATTCGCCTGTTCGGGGGAAAGATGCTGCAGCGGTGAGTATGCCCCCTCGTTCCACTCCTTGCGGTTCTGGTCATGCCATGTGGCGTGGCGGTGGAAAAACGTGCCGCGCTGACTATCCTGCCCGCTAAGGCGAACCGGATAGCCTTCGGTGAGCAGCGTGGCGTAAGCGAGGTTTTCCGCCATACCCCAGTCCAGCGGCAAATCGCCGCGTGCCATCGCGGTACGATCCTCGACGATTTTTTGCACGCGCGAATGAAGAACAAAATTTTCAGGTACGGTGGTCAGCGGTATCGCCAACTCCCTCAAGCGTTCCAGAGTCACGGCGGTGTTGACCTTTACATCCCATAGCACGGCGTGCCGGAACGGCGCCCAGTCGACAGTGGTTTTGCCACTGCCTTTTTCCAGCGCGGGTTGAATCGAGTTCCGCCCCTCATCCATCGCCTTGTGGTAAGTCGCAATCATCGTGTCCGCTTCGCCGGGCTGGATCACGCCCTGCGCCTCCAAACGCTGCGCATAAAGCGCGCGCGTGCCGGGATGCTGGCGAATGAAGCGATACATGAACGGTTGGGTGACCAGCGGCTCGTCCTGCTCGTTGTGCCCCAGCTTGCGGAAGCACACCAGATCGATCACCACATCCTTGTTGAAGTGCATGCGGAAATCCAGCGCAATTTCGGTGATCAGCAATACCGCATCGGGATCGTCCGCATTCACATGAAAGATCGGCGCGTCGATCATTTTCGCCACGTCGCTGCAATAAGTGCTGGAACGTACGTCGCGCATGTCCGATGCGGTGAAGCCGATCTGATTGTTGGTGATGATGTGCACCGTGCCGCCGGTACGGTAGCCGCGCGTTTGCGACATGGCCAGCGTTTCCATCACCACGCCCTGTCCGGCAAATGCCGCATCGCCGTGCAGCAGAATCGGGATCACTTTGGAACCGTCGAAATCCTTGAGGCGGTGCTGGCGCGCGCGCACCGAACCTTCCACCACCGGATTGACGATCTCCAGATGCGAAGGATTGAAGGCCAGTGCAACGTGCAGCTCTCCACCAGGCGTGGCTATGTCGGCCGAAAAGCCCTGGTGATACTTGACGTCGCCGGAAGTCAGATGCTCGGCATGGATACCCTCGAATTCGGCGAACAGCATGGAGGGTAGTTTGCCGAGTATATTAACCAGCACGTTGAGCCGCCCGCGATGCGCCATACCGATCACGGTTTCCTGCACACCCTGTGCACCGGCACGTTGCAGCAAATGTTCGAGCAACGGGATCGTAGTCTCGCCGCCTTCCAGCGAGAAACGTTTCTGTCCGACGAACTTGGTGTGCAGATAGCGCTCAAGCGTCTCGGCGGCAGTGAGGAGTTCGAGAATGCGGCGACGCTGAGCAGCGTCATAACCGGCCAATCCGCGCACGCTTTCAAGGCGATTCTGTATCCAGCGTTTCTGCGCCACATCGCTGATGTACATGTATTCCGCGCCTATGCTGCCGCAGTAAGTCTGGCGCAACAGCTGGAGGATCTCGCGCAGGGTCATGCGCGCGCCACCCACCAGCGAGCCGGTCTCGAAGGTGGAGTCCATGTCAGTCTCGCCCAAACCGTAATGCGCCGGATCAAGTTCGGCGATCACCGGTTTGGCATAACGGTTCAGCGGGTCGAGATTGGCGACACGCACGCCGAGGAAGCGATGCGCGTTGATGAGCTGCAGTACGAAAACCTGCTTGCGCTCCAGCTCGGCATCGGGCGCCATTGCACTGCTGGCAGAAACTTTTGGCAAGGCCGCAAAAGCGCGCTGGATGCGGCTGTGCGATTCCTCATGTGCGCCATTGGCCAGCGGCGGCAGCGCATCGAAATAATTGCGCCATTCTCTGGGCACGGCATTCGGATCAAGGAGATATTGTTCGTACAATTCCTCGACAAAGGGCGCGTTGGTTCCGAACAGCAGCGAGCTGTCCTGCATCAACTGCATGAAATTGACAGGCTCGTTCAACGTTTCTTCACCGGCACATAATCACGCTTCACCGCACCGCGATATAACTGGCGCGGACGGCTGATCTTGTGATCGCCAGAGGCAATCATTTCGTTCCATTGCGATATCCAGCCGACCGTGCGCGCCACCGCAAAGATTACCGTAAACATATTGGTCGGGATGCCCAGCGCGCGCAGCACAATGCCGGAATAGAAATCCACATTCGGATACAGCTTGTGATCGATGAAATACGGGTCGCTCAAGGCAACGCGCTCCAGTTCCATCGCAAGCTCGAACAACTTGTTGTTTTCCAGCTTGAGTTCTTTCAGCACTTCGTAACAAGTCTGGCGCATCACGGCAGCGCGCGGGTCCATGTTCTTGTAGACGCGATGACCAAAACCCATCAGGCGGTATTTCTTGTCCTTCACGCCCTGTACATATTCCTTCACACGCGACACATCCCCGATCTCTATCAACATATTCAGCGCGGCTTCGTTGGCACCTCCGTGTGCCGGGCCCCACAGCGCAGCGATACCTGAAGCGATGCAGGCAAATGGATTCGCGCCGCTCGAACCGGCCAGTCGCACCGTCGAGGTGGACGCGTTCTGCTCATGGTCGGCGTGCAGAATGAGGATGCGATCCAGCGCGCGTACCAGCACCGGATTGGGTATGTAATCTTCAGCCGGTGTGGCAAACATCATGTACATGAGATTTTCCGCGTAGCCGAATTTGTTCTTCGGGTACATGAACGGGGCTCCGATGTAGTATTTATGCGCCATCGCCGCAATGGTCGGCACTTTCGCCAACATGCGCAGCGCGGAAATATCCCGGTGTTCGGGATTGCTGATGTCCAGCGAGTCGTGATAAAAGGCAGACAGCGCGCCGACCACGCCGACCATCACCGCCATCGGATGCGCATCGCGGCGGAAGCCGGAAAAGAAACGCGCCATCTGGTCATGCACCATCGTATGAGAAGTCACCCTGCGGCTGAATTCAGCCTTCTGTCCGCCATCGGGCAACTCGCCGTTCAACAGCAAGTAACAAACCTCCAGAAAATCGGAATGCTCGGCCAGTTGCTCGATCGGATAGCCCCGGTAGTAAAGCAACCCTGCATCGCCGTCGATAAATGTGATCGCCGATGTACAACTGGCGGTGGAGAAAAACGCCGGATCGTAAGTGAATATGCCAAGCTTGCCGAGATTGCGAATATCGATCACATCCGGCCCCAGCGTGCCGGACATGATAGGCAGTTCGATGCTGCGCCCGTCATCCAGGGTCAACGTTGCGATACGATTCTTTTCCATAAAGGACTCCTCAAAGGTATGCGGCTTTGATTAAACCGCCCTGATCTTTTCCAGCAAAGCCTGCTGTTCGCCCTGCATCGCTTCCTGCCTGCCCGCAATCATATCCCATAGTGGGTTGTCGGGCATATCCAGCAAAGCTTCAAAAGCCTGTTTTTCTTTTTCATCGAGCCGGGTGTAATACGCCTCGATAAAACGTCCCAGCACGATATCCAGCTCCAACAACCCGCGCCGACTGCGCCAGCGCACCCGTTGCAACAATGCAGGATCAAGGATGCGGGATTCGGGATGCGAAACCCGGGGCAGCTCCTTGTCGTTCGTTCCCGTATCCTGAATCCCGCATCCCGAATCCTGAATCCTCATACGATTCTTTTCACCATCATATCTTTGATTTTCCCGATAGCCTCGGTCGGATTCAATTCCTTCGGACATACATCGACGCAATTCATGATGGTGTGGCAACGGAACAAGCGGTATGGATCTTCCAGATCATCGAGACGCTCGCTGGTTGCCTGATCGCGGGTATCGGCGATGAAACGATACGCCTGCAACAATCCCGCCGGGCCGACGAATTTGTCCGGGTTCCACCAGAACGACGGGCAGGCTGTAGTACAGCAACCGCACAAGATGCACTCATACAAACCATTAAGATGCGCACGTTGGTCAGGAGATTGGAGGCGCTCGGTTTCCGGCGGCGGATCGTTGTTGATCAGGTAAGGTTTGACGGAATGATATTGCTTGAAGAACTGCGTCATATCCACGATCAGGTCGCGGATCACCGGCAGCCCCGGCAACGGTCGCAATTCCACCGGTTCCTTGAGTGAAGACAGCGGCGTGATGCACGCCAGCCCGTTGCGCCCGTTGATGTTCATCGCATCCGAACCGCACACCCCCTCGCGACAAGATTTGCGTAAGCTCAAACTATCGTCCTGCTGCTTGATTAGCAGCAGCGCGTCGAGCAACATCTTCCCCTGCGTGCTGTCATCAGGCCTGATGTCCAGTTCGTAGTCCTGCATATAAGGCGCAGTGTCTTTGTCCGGGTTGTAGCGGTAGATACGAAACTTCATGTATGACTCCTATAACCAATCACTTGGCCACTGATCTCTGGTTGCTTATAACCAGCCACTTGGACACCTTTCTTTGGTGGCTTAGTGGATTGGCTGGTAGTTTCACCAGTGGGATGGCTAGTTGTTTTATCAGTAAACCCGCGCCTTGAGCGGGAACGATTCAACGGTAAGCGGTTTCAGCCGCACCGGCTTGTAATCCAGCCGATTCCCTTCGCGGAAATACAGGCTGTGTTTGAGCCAGTTCACATCGTCGCGCTGCTGGAAGTCGTCGCGCGCATGCGCACCGCGGCTTTCCTGACGCGCCGTCGCTGCAACCATGGTTGCCTGTGCGACTTCGATCAGGTTGTCCAGCTCCAGAGCCTCGATGCGCGCGGTATTGAACACTTTGCTCTTGTCCTGGATCTCGGTGTGCGCGACACGCTCGGCGATCTGCTTGATCTGCTCCACACCTTCGGCAAGCAAGCCGGGGAAGCGGAACACGCCGCAATGTTTCTGCATGGTCTTGCGCATCGCATCGCCGACCTCGGACACGTGCTCGCCGTTCTTCTGATTTTCCAGACGCGCCAGGCGCGCCAGCGGACGCTCTGCGGCATCGGCAGGCAAGGGTTTGGGATGCGGGTTGTTCTTCAGGTCCTCGATGATCTGCCTGCCTGCTTCACGCCCGAACACGATCAGGTCGAGCAGGGAGTTGCAGCCCAGACGGTTCGCGCCATGCACCGACACGCAGGCGCATTCACCCACCGCATACATCCCATGCACAACTTCATCGGGACCGGTCTTGTAGGGTGCGACGACCTGGCCGTGGAAATTGGTTGGGATGCCGCCCATCATGTAGTGCGCAGTCGGCACGACCGGGATCGGCGCCTTGGCCGGATCGACGTGCGCGAACTTCAACGCGATCTCACGGATGCCTGGCAAGCGCCGGCGGATCACGTCATCGCCGAGATGATCCAATTTGAGCATGACGTGATCGCCGTGCGGCCCGCAGCCGCGCCCCTCGTTGATCTCTATCGTCATCGCGCGCGCCACCACGTCGCGGCTGGCCAGATCTTTCGCGTTCGGCGCGTATTTGGGCATGAAGCGTTCACCATCCTTGTTGACCAGATAGCCGCCCTCACCGCGCACTCCTTCTGTGATCAGCACCCCCGCGCCATACACGCCGGTGGGATGGAATTGGAAGAACTCCATGTCCTCCAGCGGTATCCCTGCGCGCGCCGCCATGCCCAGACCGTCGCCGGTATTGATGTAGGCGTTGGTGCTGGACTGGAAGATGCGCCCTGCCCCGCCGGTGGCGAACAGCGTTGCGCGTGCCTGGAAGATCATCGTCTCGCCGGTTTCGATCTCCATCGCGGTCACACCCAGCACATCGCCGTCCTCGTCGCGTATCAGGTCCAGTGCCATCCACTCGGTGAAAAAATGCGTATTGGCTTTCACGTTCTGCTGATACAGCGTGTGCAGCAATGCGTGGCCGGTACGGTCGGCCGCCGCGCAAGCGCGATCCACCGGCGTCTTGCCGTAGTCCTGCATATGACCGCCGAACGGACGCTGATAGATCTTGCCGCTGTCAGTGCGGTCAAACGGCATGCCGAAATGTTCCAGCTCGTACACCACTTCCGGAGCGGCGCGGCACATGAACTCGATGGCATCCTGATCGCCCAGATAATCCGAGCCTTTCACGGTGTCATACATGTGCCAATGCCAGTTGTCTTCTTTGACGTTGCCCAGCGAGGCAGCGATACCGCCCTGCGCCGCGACGGTGTGCGAACGGGTTGGAAACACTTTGGACAGCACGGCCACTTTCAGCCCGGCATGCGCCAATTGCAATGCCGCGCGCATCCCTGAACCGCCCGCGCCAACCACCACCACATCGAATGTTCTTTTCGCTACAGCCATTTCATTTTCCTTAATGCCAGATTATCCATTTGATGGAACTACTAGCCAATCCACTAAGCCACCAAACAACGGTGGCAAGTGGCTGGTTATGGCCGTAGGTCGGGCTCTGCCCGACATGTCGGGTGGAACCCCACCTACAAAATCCTGAATTCAAAATCCCCACAGTATCTGCACCGACCAGATCGAATAGAGCAACAGCGCCAATATCACCAGCACATGGATGACCAGCCGCACACTGGCCGGCTTGACGTAATCCATCACGATGTCGCGTATGCCGACCCACGCGTGATAGAACAGGCTCAGCAGAAACAACAGGCTGAACGTGCGCACCGCCAGGCTGGAGAACAGCGCAGTCCAGACGTCATAATCCAGATAAGGTTGCATCAGCAGATAACCGGCCAAAGCCACGCAGTACAACGCCATCAGCACCGCCGTGATGCGCTGGATCAGCCAGTCGCGCAGTCCGTAGTGTGCGCCGACGACGACGCGATTTACCATAGCTTTACTCCAATCAGAACGGTCAGCGCCAAGCTCACGAATATGACCCACTTGCTGCTGGCGCGCGCCTGCGCCAGCCTGACACCATAATCCAGATCAATCACCAGATATCGGATGCCCGCGCAAAAGTGATGCAGAAATGCCCACAGCAGACCGATCAACATGAGCTTGATGAACGGATGACTCAGCACCTCGGTCAGTTGTGTGTAAGTCTCGATGGAGCGCAGGCTGTATTGCAGCATCAGCAGCAGCAACGGCAGCGCACAAAACAACAGCAGGCCGCTGACGCGATGGAGAATGGATACGATACCGGGCAGCGGTAATTTGATTTGATGAAGGGCGAGGTATTTTGGACGTTTTTTATTCATTACTGTTCTCTGCCATGACATAAAACGGATGGGCATAATCCTACACCACTTTACCCAACAAAAAACTGCCAATGTGATTATCATACGGGTGACTCTAAAAAATTTAGAGTTCGCCCAGATGCAAGACGTGGAAAAAATTCGTCGTTCGGCATATGTTTTATATGTAAGCAAGAAATTTTTTCTGCAACGTGGTAATTGGGATGAAATCTGGATTATTTGAGATGCCCGTACTTGCATCTTCAAGCTCAAGGAGGAAATCATGAAAGCACCGATCCGCATCACCGTCACCGGCGCCGCAGGACAAATCGGCTACTCCACGCTGTTCCGCATCGCCAACGGCGACATGCTGGGACACGAGCAACCCATCATCTTGCAATTGCTGGACTTGCCGCAGGCGCAGCCCATGTTGCGTGGCGTGGCAATGGAACTGGAGGATTGTGCTTTCCCGCTGCTGCAGCAAATCATCCTCACCGATGATCCCAAGGTCGCGTTCAAGGATACCGAGATCGCAATACTGATCGGCGCGCGCCCGCGCAGCAAGGGCATGGAACGCAAAGACCTGATCGAGGCCAACGGCGCGATCTTCTCCGCACAGGGCAAGCTGCTCAATGAATATGCCGCTCGCCACGTCAAGGTGCTGGTGGTAGGCAACCCCGCCAACACCAACGCACTGATCGCGATGAAGAACGCCCCCGATCTCGACCCGCGCAATTTCACCGCGATGATGCGCCTCGACCACAACCGCGCCATCGCCCAAGTTTCACTCAAACTGTTTCAGCCGATCCGCGACATCAAGAAAATGGTCGTCTGGGGCAACCATTCGGGCACCCAGTATCCCGATCTCGACCACGCCGAAATACGCGGTCGCCTGGTCCGTGACATTCTGCCCGACCAGGACTGGGTGGAACGCGAATTCATCCCCACCGTGCAAAAACGCGGCGCTGCCGTCATTGACGCGCGCGGGTCATCGAGTGCGGCGAGTGCCGCCAATTCCGCCATCTCGCACATCCACGACTGGATGCTCAGCTCCCACCACAACGACTGGGTGACCATGAGCGTACCCTCCGACGGCAGCTACGGCATCCCCGAAGGCGTGATCTACGGCTTTCCCGTCACCTGCAAACACGGCCATTACCACATCGTGCAGGGACTACCGATCAGCGATCTGGGACGCAAGCATATGAAAGAAAGCCATCAGGAATTACTCGACGAACGCGACCATGTGAAGGGGTTGCTGGGCTAAGAAGAATCAAAGCAAAATCCGGAATGACTCATCTGAAAAATACCGCGCTGATGAAACTACTGGTGGAACTACTAGCCATTCCACTAGGTTACCCAAAGACGGTAACCAAGTGGCTGGTTATGGTTTTCGCGGCACTCGCCCTGTCTATAACGCTCGGCGGATGCGGAAAATCCGACACTCCTCCGGTTGCCTCTGACGCGACGAACAAATTGTGCGGGGCGATACAAGACACCGGCCTCACCAAACATTGTGTCGTCGACAATCGGAACAGCACGGTTGGCGTCGTGATCGACACCAATGACGAGGCGGCCAGGAGTCTCTGTGTCGACATCGCGAACAAGATGAAGCCGCTGACTGCAGGCCTCACCGGCCAGTGGAAGCTGCAAATATTTTCCCCGTATCGTGACGATAAGCCGCTTGCCTATTGCGTTCTTCAATAGCTGTTTTGTTGTGGCATAGCCAGCGCACATCAGACGGCCAGCTTGCTGGTATGCCTTATCCAGCCTT
>Ga0208079_1001577_pt1 | contig 11803 bp, 9 predicted proteins | sample NGESurdeep092012_5_FD_184474 | JGI IMG/M metagenome (GOLD analysis project Ga0208079, IMG submission 184474) | Arctic peat soil microbial communities from Barrow, Alaska - NGEE Surface sample 210-2 deep-092012 (SPAdes) | ecosystem: Environmental > Terrestrial > Soil > Wetlands > Peat ... | reverse complement strand
CTACTCCACCCCCGAGGATGCGCTCGCGACCGTCGAGGCACTGGGTCTGGGCGAGTTCGGCCGGTACATGACCGCGCTGACCTTCGGCAACGTGCACGGAGCGTACAAGCCGGGCAACGTCAAGCTGCGTCCCGAGATCCTGAAGCACGCCCAGGATGCCGTCATCAAGTCGCGTGGGCTGGCGGCGGACGCCAAGCCGTTCGACCTCGTCTTCCACGGTGGCTCGGGCTCGCTGCCTCAGGAGATCTCGGACGCGGTCGACTACGGCGTCGTCAAGATGAACGTCGACACCGACACCCAGTACGCCTTCACCCGTCCGGTCGCCGGCTACATGATGACCAACTACGACGGTGTCCTGAAGATCGACGGCGAGGTCGGCAACAAGAAGCGGTACGACCCGCGCGCCTGGGGCAAGGAAGCCGAGACAAACATGGCAGCCCGCGTCGTCGAGGCCTGCCAGAACTTGCGTAGCGCTGGAACCCACGTTTGATGAGCAACCTCTTGGGCATCCCCGAGACCCGGCTGCCGGCCGACCCGGCAGCTGCCGCCCTCGCGGAAGGCAAGGACCCGCGGGCCGTTGCCGCGGTGTACCCGGCCTCGCCGCTCGCCTGGGCCACCCTGGCTGAGGATGCGCTCGCTCACGGCCACACGATCGAGGGCTACGCATTCGCGCGCACCGGCTATCACCGGTCGCTGGATGCGTTGCGCCGCGGCGGCTGGAAGGGCCAGGGCCCCGTGCCCTGGTCGCATGAGCCCAACCAGGGGTTCCTGCGCTGCCTGGCCGCGCTGAGCCGTGCCGCGGGCGAGATCGGTGAGACCGACGAGCAGCAGCGGTGTGCGCAGTTCCTACGGGACTCTTCGGCCCAGGCTGCCGATACGCTCGGTCTCTAAGGCCCGGAAGCTACCGGCTCTGCCGATAGGGGCACGCTCTACTGACAGGGGCACGTCATGAGGGGTCGCACCAGCAACGATGAGCAGGAAGCTTTTCGGCGCTCGGTGCGGGCCTTCCTGACCGAACGTGTTGTGCCGCACGTGGCCGAGTGGGAGGCCGCCAAGAGCGTCCCCAAGAGCCTGTATGCCGAGTTCGGCCGCCTTGGGGTCACCGGTATCCGGATTCCGCAGGAGTTTGGCGGCGCCGGTGAGACGTCGTTCATCTACAACGTGATTCTCGCCGAGGAGATCCTTCAAACCGGTGCCGTCTCGGGGGCTCTGCAGCTGCACCTCAACGTCGTGCTCCCGTACTTCCTGGATCTTGCGACGCCCGAGCAGCAGGCGCGATGGTTCCCCGGCTTCGTTTCCGGCGAGTCGATGACGGCGATTGCGATGACCGAGCCTGGCACCGGCTCGGACCTGGCAGGCATCTTGGCGTCAGCCGTTCTCGATGGTGACTCCTACGTCCTCAACGGCTCCAAGACGTTCATCACCGGTGGAGTGCAGGCCGACCTCATCATCGTAGTTGCGCGCACCTCGCGATCCGAGGTCGACCGCAGGGCGGGGCTCACTCTGCTGGTCGTCGACGAGGCGATGGCCGGTTTCAGCCGTGGCCGCAACCTGGACAAGCTGGGCCTGAAGTCCCAGGACACCGGCGAGCTCTTCTTCGATAACGTACGGGTGCCGGTCGCCAATCGCCTGGGCGTTGAGGGCAACGCGTTCGCCTACCTGACCGCCAACCTCCCGGCCGAACGGATGTCGATCGCGATATCGGCCCAAGCCTCCAGCGAGCGAGCGATCGTGCTGACCGTGGACTACACCCGGGAACGGAAGGCTTTCGGCACGCCGATCGCCTCGTTCCAGAACACCAAGTTCGTGCTCGCCGGGCTCTCGGCCAAGGTCGAGGCAGGCCGCCATCTGGTTGACCGGGCTCTCGAGGAGCTGGACGCGGGCTCGCTCAGTGTCGCCGACGCCGCCCGGGTCAAGCTGTTCACCACCGAGGTACAGGCAGAGGTGATGGACTCCTGCCTTCAGTTGCACGGCGGATATGGATACATGCTGGAGTACCCGATCGCCCGGATGTACGCCGATGCCCGGGTCTCCCGGATCTACGGCGGGTCCAGCGAGATCATGAAGGTCATCATCGCCAAGGATCTTGGCCTGTAAGGTCTTACCCCGTGCGCGTGCCGCACCGGGTCCGCGTCGGTCTTGTGGACAACACAACCGCAGATAACGATGGCTGGCGCGCGCCAGTCCAGTCATGAGCGACAAGTCATGCAAACAACGAGGAGGCCAGGATGCCGGCGATCGTGTTGGTCGGTGCCCAATGGGGCGACGAAGGCAAGGGCAAGGCGACGGACCTGCTCAGTAGCAGGCTTGACTACGTCGTGAAGTTCAACGGCGGTAACAACGCCGGACACACCGTCGTCATCGACGGTGAGAAGTATGCCCTTCACCTGCTACCCAGTGGCATCCTCACCCCAAGCTGCATCCCGGTCATCGGCAACGGGGTCGTCATTGACCTGGCCGTGCTGTTCGAAGAGATCGACGCTCTCAACATTCGAGGAATCGACACCTCACGGCTGGTCGTAAGCGCCAATGCGCACCTGATCACGCCATACAACCGCGTGCTCGACAAGGTCACCGAGCGGTTCCTCGGATCGCGCAAGATCGGCACCACGGGTCGTGGCATCGGCCCGACCTATGCCGACAAGATGTCGCGCGTCGGCATCCGCGTGCAGGACGTGTTCGATGAGTCGATTCTGCGCCAGAAGGTCGCGGCGGCTCTCGAGGTCAAGAACCAGATGCTCGTCAAGATCTATAACCGTCGTCCTGTCGAGGTCGATGAGGTGCTCGAGGAGTTCAAGAAGTACGCAGACCGGTTGCGCCCGATGGTTGTCGACACCGGGCTGTTGCTCAACGCAGCGTTGGATGAAGGCAAGACGGTCCTGTTCGAGGCCGGCCAGGCGACCCTGCTGGACGTCGACCACGGCACCTACCCGTTCGTCACGTCATCAAGTGCCGCTGCGGCTGGCGCCTGCACCGGCTCGGGGGTACCGCCGACCCGCATCGACCGGGTCATCGCCATCCTCAAGGCCTACACCACGCGGGTCGGTGAGGGCCCCTTCCCGACCGAGCTGCTTGACGACTCGGGCGAGTTCCTGCGCAAGACCGGGGCCGAGTATGGCACCACCACCGGACGTCCCCGTCGCTGCGGGTGGATGGACACGGTGGTGGGGCGCTACGCCACACGCATCAACGGCGTCACCGACTTCGTGGTCACCAAACTCGACGTCCTCACTGGGCTGGATCAGGTACCGGTGTGTGTTGCCTATGACGTGGGTGGAGTGCGGCACGACGAGATGCCGATGACTCAAAGCGACTTCCACCACGCGAAGCCCATCTACGAGAACCTCCCTGGTTGGTCGGAGGAGATCTCGACCTGCCGCTCGTTCGAGGAGATGCCAGCCAACGCCCGCGCCTACATCCTGCGGGTCGAGGAGCTCATCGGTGCCCGGATTTCTGCCATCGGGGTCGGTCCCGGTCGCGACGCGATCATCGAGCGTTACTCGTTCCTAAAGTGACCAGGTTTGGCTGATCAACGGCTCGATGACAGCGGTCAGTTGGCTAGCTCCAGGACGGTCATTCGGTGCGCTGCCCGCGTGAGGGCGACGTAGAGCACGCGAATGCCGCCGGGGGACTCCGCTGTGATCGCGGCCGGGTCCACGATGACGGTGGCGTCGTACTCCAGACCCTTGGTCGACATCGGGTCCATGACGCTGACCCGACCCGAAGAGTCGCCGGTCAGCGACCTGAGTGAGTCAAGCCACCGTGCCGGTGAGATGACCGCGATGGACCCCTCGACCTCGCCCAGCAGCGCGTCGACGGCAGCGGCTGCGGCGGCGGGGATCCCCTCTGCGTCGACCGGGGTGGTGATCGGGGCGACGCCGGTCTCACGGACGGCCTTCGGGATGTCGGCGTCGGGCACCTCGGCCCGGATCGTGTCGGCTGCGTAGGCGAAGATCTCCCGCGCGTTGCGGTAGTTGGTGTCCATGTGGAACAGCGAGCGCACCTTGCTGCCGAAGGCCTGTTCACGAGCCTGACGTGCTTCAGCCGCGTCGGGCCAGGCTGCCTGCGCCGCGTCCCCGACCACGGTCCAGGACGACCGACGGCCGCGACGACCCAGCATCCGCCACTGCATCGGCGAGATGTCCTGCGCCTCGTCGATCAGCACGTGCGCGTACTCCTCGGGGTCGTCCAGCCGACCGTTTATCAGACGTTCCATGTTCGTGTGCGGGGTGACCTCGTACCCGGTGCGGGTGGTTGCCCACGGGTTGGTGCCGTGCGTCGTGACCTCGGAGACGCCGTGGGCGCTCACGTTGTCGAGCTCCTCGACCTGGTAGGACGCGTGTTCCTCCCGGTCGGGCTCGCGCATCGTGCCGAGAATGGAGGCGATGTCGTCGATCAGGGCGACGTCGGCCACGGACCAGGTCCCGGTTTCGATGGCCACCCGGATGGAGTCAATGAGCAGCGTGGACTCAGCCTCGTTGAGAATCCCCGCCGCATAGCGCCGGGTCCGCTCCGGATCGGCTAGCCACAGCAGCACCTCTCGGGCGTCCAGCGGCCGCCACCACTGGCGCACGAACGCCTCGACATTCATGTGGTCGAGGAACTTGTCCACGAACACCCAGCGCTCGTCCTCGGGGTTGCCGGCCCATGCCGCTTCGGCCAGGGCCTGGGTCGCGGCTCTGCGGGCATGGTTGCGCTGGTGGGAGCTCAGCACCTGGATGCGCACCCGGTCGAGCTCGGCTGCGTCGAGCCGGATCGCACGGCCGTTGACGAAGGCGCGCAGCTGGGTCGGCGTGTCGGGGATGGCGTCGTGGGCCGCCCGCGCGAGGACCCTGGGCATTTTCAGCGAACCCTTGATGGCGGCAGCCGCCGGGGTGTCGAGCCGTTCGGTCGTTACCCCGTCGGCGATGTCGCCGAGTGACCGCAGGGTGACCGTTTCTTCGCCGAGAGAGGGCAGAACCCGCTCGATGTATGCGGTGTAGGCCGCGGAGGGTCCCACTACCAGGATTCCGCCGGACTCGTAACGGCGGCGATCGGAATAGAGCAGGTAGGCCGCCCGGTGCAGTGCCACGACAGTCTTGCCCGTGCCGGGACCTCCGGTGATCTCGGTGACTCCGCGGGCAGGTGCCCTGATCGCCTCATCCTGATGACGCTGGATGGTGGCGACGATGTCGCGCATCCGGCTGCCACGTGAGCGGGTGAGGGCTGCCATCAGCGCGCCGTCGCCGACGACCACGAGGTCTTCCGGCGCCTCGGGGACCATCAGGTCGTCTTCGATGCCGACCACGTCAGAGCTTTTGCAGCGCAGCACTCTTCGGCGCAGGACACCCATCGGCTCGACTGGCGTGGCGCGGTAGAAGGGTGCGGCGGCAGGCGCGCGCCAGTCGATCACCAGGGGCTCGTACTCGTCGTCGCGGACGCCGAGGCGACCGACATATCGAGTCTCGCGGTCGGCTCGGCCGGCCTGGTTGTTGGTGTTGGACCCGAGATCCAGCCGTCCGAACACGAGGCCTTCGTATTGCGTCTCCAGGATCGCGCGTCGCTTGTTCGCGTTGAACACCAGGGCATCGCGCTCGAAGAGTCCGGTGATCTCCTCGTCGCGGATATCGCCGGTGCGGTCGGTTCGCCCGCGGGCAAGGCCCTCGGCCTCCACCAAAGAGACGCGCTCGGTGGCCTTGGTGAGCTCGGCGTAGACCTTGTCCACGTGCTTTTGCTCGACGGCGATCTCGGCCGCAATGGAGTCCTGGGTCACGCGCGCGCCGGGGCGTGGCGAAGCGTCAATCTGTTGCTGGGACTCGCTCACTGATCCCCTTGAGTCGTGTTGTGGGAGACGGGCCGTCGAAGGGACGCTGGCCGTCGAGGGAGCGGGCGGGAACCGCGCGACCCCCATGCGAACACATGAGTCTAGCCCTTGAGCCTCCCACTGCCACGGATACCCGCCCGTTTCGCACCGGTTGCCATCCGTATGCCGAGCCGGTGCTGGGTGTTGGGCCGGGCGCGGTGCCGATTCCCGAGCTTGTCGCCTACGCTTACCACTCGTGAAGGTTCTCGTCATTGGCACCGGTGCTCGTGAGCACGCCATCGTCAGGGCTCTGACGCTCGACCCGTCGGTCGACGCTGTCATCGCAGCACCTGGTAATCCGGGCATCGACGCCATTGCGTTGTGCCGCGAGCTACCGCAGGGTCTGCTGCACGGCGGCGGCGTCGCTGCTCTGGCTGCCGAGTTGGGTGTTGACCTGGTCGTCGTCGGCCCCGAGGCGCCCCTTGTCGCTGGTGTCGCCGACGCGGTTCGGGCACGTGGCATCGCCTGTTTCGGGCCCTCGGCCCAGGCTGCCCGACTCGAGGGAAGCAAGGCGTTCGCCAAGGAGGTCATGGCTGAGGCCGGTGTGCCCACCGCCCTGGCTCATGTCTGTACCACCGTCGAAGAAGTGGCCACCGCCCTGGACGTCTTCGGGGCGCCCTACGTGGTCAAGGATGACGGCCTGGCCGCGGGCAAGGGAGTCGTCGTGACCGACAACCGAGCCCAGGCTCTGGCCCACGCCGTCCAGTGCCTGGAGAATCAAGGCACCCGCATCATCGTCGAGGAGTTCCTGGACGGCCCCGAGATCTCGCTCTTCTGTATCACCGACGGCACCACCGTGGTGCCGCTGGCCCCGGCGCAGGACTACAAGCGCCTCTCGGACAACGACGAAGGACCCAACACCGGCGGCATGGGCGCGTACTCGCCGTTGGACTGGGCGCCGGCCTCTTTGGTGCAGGACGTGGTTGACCGCGTCGCGCAGCCGACCGTGGACGAGATGCGCCGCCGGGAGATGCCTTTTGCTGGCGTGCTCTACGTCGGGCTGGTCCTGACCTCGCGCGGCCTGCGGGTCATCGAGTTCAACGCCCGGTTCGGTGACCCGGAGACGCAGGTGGTTCTGGCTCGTCTGGCCACCCCTCTTGGTGGCCTGCTGTATGCGGCGGCTGTCGGCAAGCTTGACGAGGTCGCTCCTCTCCGCTGGCGTCCGGAGCACGCTGTGACCGTCGTCGTGGCCTCCAAGGGGTACCCGGGCTCGCCCCGCAGTGGCGACCTCATTGAGGGCATGCCGGATGTCGGTGACGATGCCTATGTCCTTCATGCGGGCACGGCCGTCGAAAAGGACGGCACACTCGTGTCCGCGGGTGGGCGCGTCCTGTCCGTGGTGGCCACCGGCGCTGATCTCGCCCAGGCGCGCGAGCGCGCATACCGAGCGGTTGCCCGGATCAAGCTCAAGGGTTCGAGCCACCGTACCGACATCGCGCTGGCGGCCCAGCGCGGCGAGATCTCGGTCGCGCGATGAGCCGGCGGGTTGGGCGGAGCCGGCTTGAGCTGCCCGGGTACGCCCCGGTCTACTCGGGCAAGGTCCGTGAGCTGTATGCGCCGATTGACCCGTCGACAGGTCAGGCCAGCCGGGACACGTTGCTGCTCGTGGCCACCGACCGGATCTCGGCATACGACTTCATCCTGGACAGTGAGATCCCCGACAAGGGCAAGGTTCTGACCCAGCTCTCGCTCTGGTGGTTCGAACAGCTGGTCGACATCATCCCCAACCACGTCATCTCCACGCAGGTCCCGGACGCGGTAGCCGGGCGCGCGGTCCTCGTGCAGCGGCTGGACATGGTGCCGGTTGAGTGCATCGGACGCGCCTACCTGACCGGAAGCGGGCTTGCCGAGTACCGCCAGACGTCCTCGGTCTGCGGCCTTCCCCTGCCCGCCGGCCTGCAGGACGGGTCGCTGCTGCCCTCGCCGATATTCACCCCGACGACCAAGGCGCCGATCGGCCAGCACGACCAGCCGATGACCTACGCCGAGGTCACAGCCAAGGTCGGTATCGCGATCGCGGCCAGCGTGCGCGACCTCACCATCGCAATTCTCGAGCGCGGCAACGAGATTGCAGCCGATCGCGGCATCCTGCTGGCCGATACCAAGGTGGAGTTCGGGCTCGACACCTCTCGGCCCGACGCCAGGGGCAATCCCACGATCATGCTCGCCGATGAGGTGCTCACACCGGACTCGTCGCGATTCTGGCCGGCGGCCACGTGGCAGCCGGGCCGGGCTCAGGACTCTTACGACAAACAGTTCGTCCGTGATTGGCTGACTTCGGCCAGCGGCTGGGACCGGTCGTCGGGCGAGGCACCTCCCGCGCTCCCGGACGACATCATCGAAGCCACCCGGTCGAAGTACGTCGAGGCCTACGAGTCGTTGACCGGTCAAACCTTCGCCTAAACTCAGGCTCATCAAGCCACCGATCTGACCAAGCCCCCAGCTTTTGAGGAGCACCTCGCATGGGAATCGTCGTCGTCGACGTCATGCTCAAGTCCGAGATTCTCGACCCCCAGGGCCAGGCCGTCGCCGGTGCCTTGCCGCGGCTGGGATTCAACCAGTTCACCGATGTCCGCCAGGGCAAACGCTTCGTCCTGACCGTCGAGGGCGAGGTCACCGAAAAGGTGCTGGCGGCCGCGCGTGAGGCAGCCGAGAAGATGCTCTCCAACCCGGTGATCGAGGACGTGGTGAGCGTCCGGGCAGAGTCCCAGACTGCGGAGTCGCACGCATGAAGATCGGGGTCGTGACCTTCCCGGGGTCCCTTGATGACCACGACGCCCACCGGGCTGTCCGCGTCGCCGGTGGCGAGCCCGTCACGTTGTGGCACGGTGACGACTCGCTGCGCGATGTCGATGCCGTGGTGCTGCCGGGCGGCTTCTCCTATGGCGACTACCTGCGAGCCGGTGCCATTGCCCGTTTCGCGCCGGTCATGTCCGCGTTGATCCCTGCGGCCCACGGCGGGTTGCCGGTGCTGGGCATCTGCAACGGTTTCCAGATCCTGTGCGAGTCGCATCTGCTTCCCGGCGCGATGATCCAGAACGACCATCGCACCTTCATCTGCCGCGACCAGCGGCTGCGCGTCGAGAACGCCAGGACCGCCTGGACGTCGGACTTCGCCCAGGACGACGAGATCACGATCGTGCTGAAGAACCAGGACGGGCAGTATGTCGCCGACCGGCACACGCTCGACGAGCTGGAGGGCGAGGGCCGGGTGGCTTTCCGCTATGTTGTCGACGGCCCGGACGCTCCTGCGGGAGTGAGGTATGACCGCTTTGCCAGCCGCAACCCCAACGGCTCCTACCGCGACATAGCCGGCGTCACCAACGAACGCGGCAACGTCGTCGGCCTGATGCCACACCCCGAGCACGCCATCGAGGAGGGCTACGGTCCCTCGCTCGACGGCCTGAAGTTCTTCACGTCCGTCCTGAAGTCAGTGGTGAACGCATGACCTCCGTGGCCAAGGCCAACATCGAAGAGGCGACCAAGACCAACATCGACACGGTCGGGCATGCTGCCACCACTGCGGACACTGAGCAGCCCTGGGCCGCACTCGGGCTGAAGGCCGACGAGTACGCGCGCATCCGCGAGATTCTCGGCCGGCGCCCGACGATCGCCGAGCTGGCGATGTACTCCGTCATGTGGTCTGAGCACTGCTCGTACAAGTCCTCAAAGGTTCACCTCGCGCAGTTCAGCGAGAACACCACCGAGGAGATGAACGAGAAGCTCTTGGTCGGCATCGGCGAGAACGCCGGCGTCGTCGACATCGGGGATGGCTGGGCGGTGACCTTCAAGGTCGAGAGCCACAACCACCCGTCATACGTAGAGCCGTACCAGGGTGCCGCAACCGGCGTCGGCGGCATCGTGCGCGACATCATGTCGATGGGTGCGCGCCCGATTGCCGTCATGGACTCGTTGCGGTTCGGTGCCATAGACCACCCGGACACGCTGCGGGTGCTGCCCGGGATCGTCGCCGGCGTCGGGGGTTACGGAAACTGCCTCGGCCTGCCCAACATCGGTGGCGAGGTCGTCTTCGACTCCTGCTACCAGGGCAACCCGCTGGTGAATGCCTTGTCGGTAGGCAAGATGCGGATCGAGGACATCCACCTGGCGCAGGCCTCGGGTGTCGGCAACAAGGTCATCCTGTTCGGGGCCAAGACCGGCGGCGACGGCATTGGCGGTGCCTCAGTCCTCGCGTCCGCGACGTTCGACGCGGACGGTCCGGCCAAGCGTCCGGCGGTTCAGGTCGGCGACCCCTTTGCCGAGAAGGTGCTGATCGAGTGCTGCTTGGATCTGTATGCCGCCCACGTGGTCGACGGTATTCAGGATCTCGGCGCTGCCGGACTGTCCTGTGCGACCAGCGAGCTCGCGTCCAATGGGGACGGCGGCATGCGCGTCTGGCTCGATCGGGTCCCGCTGCGTGACGCCTCGCTGCGCGTCGAGGAGATCCTCATGTCAGAGTCCCAGGAGCGGATGATGGCAGTGGTCGAGCCGGCCAAGCTCGAGGAGTTCATGGCGATCACCGGGCGCTGGGACGTCGAGGCAACGGTGATCGGCGAGGTCACCGACGGCAAGCACCTCGAGATCTTCTGGCAGGACGAGCTGATCATCGACGTGCCGCCGCGGTCCGTGGCTCATGACGGCCCCGTCTACCACCGGCCGATGCAGCGGCCGGCTTACCTGGATGCCTTGCAGGCGTTGGTCCCGGACGACCTGGCCCGGCCCGCCGACGGTGCGGGACTTGCGGCGGCGCTTCTGGCGCTGATGGCGTCCCCGAACCTGTGTGACAAGTCCTGGATCACCGGCCAGTATGACCGCTACGTCATGGGCAACACGGCGCTCGCGATGCCCGATGACTCTGGCGTGGTGCGCGTCGATGAGCAGACCGGTCGTGGTGTCGCGATCTCGACCGACTGCAACAGCCGCTACGCCAAGCTCGACCCGTTCGCCGGTGCGCAGCTGGCGCTCGCGGAGGCGTACCGCAACGTGGCGACTGCCGGTGCGGTCCCGTTGGCGATCTCCGACTGTCTGAACTTCGGTTCGCCCGAGGACCCGGCTGTCATGTGGCAGTTCGCCGAGGCCGTGCGGGGTATCTCGCAAGGTTGCAGGACGCTCGGCATCCCGGTAACCGGCGGCAACGTGTCGCTGTACAACCAGACCGCCGACGTCGCGATCCATCCGACCCCCTTGGTGGCTGTCCTCGGCGTCATGGACGACGTGGCCCATCGGACGCCCTCGGGCTGGAAGACCCCTGGCCAGGTCATCTACCTGCTGGGCACCACCCTCGACGAGTTCGGTGGCTCGGCCTGGACCCAGGTCGCCCACGACCACCTCGGCGGTATGCCGCCGAGGGTCGACCTGGACGCCGAGCGCAGGCTGGGTGAGGTCCTGGTCAACGCCTCGCGTCAAGGTCTCGTGGAGGCCGCCCACGACCTGTCCGAGGGTGGCCTGGCGGTCGCCCTGGCGGAGGCGTCCCTGCGCAACGGGGTCGGGGCCCGGATCTGGCTGGACGAGGTGTGCGGTCGCGACGGCGTGGATGCCTTCACCTTGCTGTTCAGTGAGTCGGCCGGCCGGGCGATCGTCGCCGTGCCGCGCAGTGAACAGGTGCGGTTCACCGATCTGTGCACCAGTCGCGGCTTCGCCCATGCCAGCATCGGCGTGGTCGAGGGCGAGGCCAGGGCGTTGGAGGTGCAGGGTCAGTTCATCCTGCCGCTCGATGAGCTGCGCAGGGCTCATACCTCGGCACTTCCGGACATCTTCGCCGTGCGCTGAGCACTGTGGGCTGATCACGCGGCGCTCGGCAAGATGTGGGCCTGCTGCGCCATGTAGCGGGTTGTACGGTAGCGGATTGTACGCGACCCGGTATCCACCAGATGGGTTTGAGTGAAAACCCTGCGCCGTTGGCGAACATCGGGCGCATCGCAGCCGCGCCAGTTGTTCGTTTCCGTATGTCCGACGATTCCG
>Ga0208079_1001573_pt1 | contig 11838 bp, 11 predicted proteins | sample NGESurdeep092012_5_FD_184474 | JGI IMG/M metagenome (GOLD analysis project Ga0208079, IMG submission 184474) | Arctic peat soil microbial communities from Barrow, Alaska - NGEE Surface sample 210-2 deep-092012 (SPAdes) | ecosystem: Environmental > Terrestrial > Soil > Wetlands > Peat ... | reverse complement strand
TCATCGCGGCCAGCTCGACGAGTGTGTCGCCCGGTACCCTCAGGAAGCCGAGATCACGGGCCACGCCCATGTTCCGTACCATCGAGCGGCCCACGTAACAGACCTTGCGTCCGTGCTTCACGGCAAGGTCCATGACCTGCTGGATGCGGTGCACGTGGGACGCGAAACACGCCACGACGATCCGGCGGGAAGCAGTCTGGAAGACGCGCTCGAGGGCGGGCTCGAGATCGCGCTCGAACGGCGTGAAGCCGCTGTTCTCAGCGTTCGTGGAGTCCGTCATGAAGAGGTCCACGCCCTCCGCGCCAAGTCGGCCGAAGCCACGCAGGTCGGTGATCCGGTTGTCGAGCGGCAGCTGGTCCATCTTGAAGTCGCCGGTGTGCAGGACCGTGCCCGCCGCCGTACGGATGAACACCGCCAGCCCGTCCGGGATCGAATGGTTGACGGCCAGGAACTCCACGTCGAAGGGCCCCAACGCGATGCGGTCGCCCTCGGCCACCTCGGTGAACTCCACGTTGCGCAGGCGATGCTCGCGCAGCTTCTCGCGCAGGAAGCCGAGCGTCAGCGAGCTACCCACGATGGGAATGGACGAACGCTGACGCAGCAGGTACGGGACGGCGCCGATGTGGTCCTCGTGGCCGTGGGTCAGCACCAGCGCCTCGACATCGTCGAGTCGGTCGGCGATCGCATCGAGGCCGGGGAGGATCAGGTCGACGCCGGGATGGTCGTCCTCCGGGAACAGCACGCCGCAGTCGACCAGGAGCAGCCGGCCGTTGATCTCGAAGCACGTCATGTTCCGGCCAATGTCGCCCAGACCACCGAGGGGGATCACACGCAACGTGTCGTGGGCGAGGGTCGGCGGGGTAATCAGTCCAGCGTTAGGCACTCCCCAACCCTAGTGCCGCACGCGGATGGGACGGCACCAGCGAGATTCGGACGCCGCGACCCGCGTCTGCGACCGGGTAGGCTCCGCCCGATGAACGCGCACGAGCCCGGATTCGTACGACTCGCACTCCCCCGCGAGGCGCACGACATCGCCACGATCCAGTACGGGCTCATGGCCGACCCCGCGCATCCGCTGCACGGGTTGTACGAGCAGGCTGACGTCTCGTCACTCGCCGAGGTGTGGCACCGGTCGATCACCCGGCCGCCCCTCGCCTCGTACAGGGTCCTCGTCGCGACCGAGCACAATGCCGTGATCGGCATGGTCGCCGTCGGCCCGTCCGAGGACGAGGACGCCGGCTCGGACGACGGTCAGGTCGTCGAGTTCATGGTCTCCCCGCCCGCGCGGTCGCACGGGCACGGCACCCGCCTCGTCCAGGCGGCGGTCGACACGCTCCGCGCCGACGGCTTCACGCATGCGACCTGGTGGCTGCCGAGCACGGCGGACGACCTCCGCGGCTGGCTACAAGAGATGGGCTGGGGCCCGGACGGCGTCCACGCCACTGCAGACGGCCCCGGCGGCGCGCTCAAGCTCGTCCGCCTGCACACCGACATCTCGGAGGCCTGACCGCTCAGGCGAGCGCGGTCACGTCCACGTCGATGCCCTGCGCCGTGATCTTGAGCGCGTCGGGAGTGACCGTCAGCGACGTGGCCACGAACGGTTTCGGCAACCCCAGGTCGACCGGCGCTGTCACTTCAGTGAGCAGGTAGGACGTGATCGCGGCGGGCACGTCGACGCCGGCGACCTTGAGCGTGGTGTTCGTCAGCACCAGCTGGCCGGACTTGATGGTCGGCGTGGCGGTGACGGTGCCATCCACCTTGATCCCGTACAGGTTGTATGTGACGGCGACGACGATCCCCGTACTGTCCGGCGTGACCGAGTAGCCGGCCAGCGTCGAGACCTGGCTCCACGTCAGCGAGGCGTTCGCGGTGGCCTTACCCGCGACCAGCCTCGAGAAGTTGTCTTCTGCCACCACATCGGTGAGGTTCACGCTGACTTTCGGCGTCAACGAACGGCTGCGTGCGCTGATCGGCATGGCCGGGAAGTCCACGTCGACGTTGTCGAAGTGCTGGCGCAGCACCGACAGAACGAACAGGTCGTCGTTGATGGTCACGTTGGAGACCAGCCCCGACCGCTGCAGGATGGCTTGGGCCGCTTTGCTCTCGGCGTAGTGGCGCCCGGCGGTGTTGCCGACGCCGATGACGACCGCCAGGAGTGCACCGATGACCGCGAGGGCGATGAGCGCCCTGCGCGTACGTCGGTGGCCGTCGGCCACGAGCTCAGCCCTCCAGCCCCAGCAGTGGCCCGATCCCGATCGTCAGGCCCGGGTGCGACGGGATCCACCGGAGCGCGCTGACGACGCCGGGCATGAAGGACGCGCGGTCCATCGAGTCGTGGCGGATCGTCAGGGTCTCACCGGACGAGCCGAAGAGGACCTCCTGGTGAGCCAGCAGGCCGCCGAGCCGTACGCCGTGTACGTGGATTCCGTCGATGACCGCACCGCGGGCACCGGGTAGCTCCTGCACGGTCGCGTCCGGTACGTCCCCGAGCCCGGCCGCATGACGAGCGGCAGCGATCATGTGCGCCGTCGCGACAGCCGTACCGGACGGGGCGTCGGCCTTGGTCGGGTGGTGCAGCTCGATGATCTCCGCGCTCTCGTAATGCTTGGCCGCGATGGAGGCGAAATGCATCATCAGCACCGCGCCGATCGAGAAGTTCGCGGCAGCGAGCACGCCGACGGTCGGCTCAGCACCCAGCCAGGAACGGACCTGGTCGTAGCGTTCGTCGGTGAAGCCGGTCGTGCCGACCACCATGTGCAGACCGTTGTCGATGCACCACTTGACGTTGTCCATGACCGCGTCGGGATGGGTGAAGTCGACGACGACCTGTGCGCGACGCGCATCGTTGCGGTTGTCCCCGATGTCAAGACCGGCGACCAGGTCGAGGTCCGGGCTCGTGGTGACCGCGCGGCACACCTCTCCACCCATCCGACCGTTCACTCCGAACACTGCGACGCGCATGCGACCTCCCGATTGTGTATTCCTGCACAGAGTAGAAGACCTGTCCCAGCCCGGGACAGGTTCTCAGTGGCCGCGCGTGTCGCCAGCCCGGTACGACGACGAGCCGCCCGGGTTTCCGGACGGCTCGTCATTGAGGGTCTCACTCGGCCACGAACAGCTGTTCGGGCCGCGAGGCTTTACTCACTCAGCTGCAGCGGTCTCCTCGACCACGGGGATGAGCGAGAGCTTGCCACGGTCGTCGATCTCGGAGATCTCGACCTGGAGCTTCTGACCGACCGACAGGACGTCCTCGACGTTCTCCACGCGGGCTCCGCCGGCGAGCGGCCGGAGCTTCGAGATGTGGAGCAGGCCGTCCTTGCCGGGGAGCAAGGAGATGAACGCACCGAAGGCGGTCAGCTTGACGACCGTACCGAGGTAGCGCTCGCCCTTCTCGGGCATCGTCGGGTTGGCGATCGCGTTGACCAGCGTGCGTGCGGCCTCGGCGGACTCGCCACTGGCGGCCCCGATGTACACGGTGCCGTCCTCTTCGATCGACAGGTTGGCGCCCGTGTCGTCCTGGATCTGGTTGATGACCTTGCCCTTGGGCCCGATCAGCTCGCCGATCTTGTCGACCGGGATCTTCACCGTGAGGATCCGCGGGGCGTACAGGCTCATCTCGTCGGGGGTGTCGATGGCCTCGGCCATGACGTCCAAGATGGTGAACCGGGCCTCGCGGGCCTGCAGCAGCGCACCGGCGAGCACATCGGCAGGGATGCCGGTGAGCTTGGTGTCGAGCTGAAGGGCGGTGACGAAGTCACGCGTACCGGCGACCTTGAAGTCCATGTCGCCGAGGGCATCCTCGGTGCCGAGGATGTCGGTCAGCGCGATGTAGGAGATCTTGCCGTCGATCTCCTCGCTCATGAGACCCATCGCGATGCCCGCGACCGGCGCCTTGAGGGGCACACCGGCGTTGAGCAACGACAGCGTCGAGGCGCAGACAGAGCCCATGGACGTCGAGCCGTTGGATCCGAGAGCCTCGGAGACCTGACGGATCGCGTACGGGAACTCCTCGCGCTTCGGCAGCACCGGCACCAGCGCGCGCTCAGCGAGCGCACCATGGCCGATCTCACGACGCTTGGGCGAGCCCACGCGGCCGGTCTCACCGGTCGAGTAGGGCGGGAAGTTGTAGTTGTGCATGTAGCGCTTGGTGGTCTCAGGCGCCAGCGTGTCGAGCTTCTGCTCCATGTCGAGCATGTTCAGCGTGGTGACGCCCAGGATCTGGGTCTCGCCGCGCATGAACAGTGCCGAGCCGTGGACGCGAGGCAGCACGCCCACCTCGGACGAGAGCGTACGGATGTCGCGGACGCCACGACCGTCGATGCGGACCTTGTCGGTGAGCGTCCGGTGACGGACGACCTTCTTGGTCAGCGCACGGTAGGCGCCAGTGATCTCCTTGTCGCGGTCCGGGAACCGGCCCCCGAGCTCGTCCTTCAGAGCTGCGAGCAGCTCCTCGGTCGCGACTTCGCGCTCCTGCTTGCCGAAGATGGACTGCACCTCGTGGGTGCGATCGGTGCCGGCAGCGGCCACCGCCTCGTACACGTCGGGCTGGTAGTCGAGGAAGACCGGGAACTGCTTGGTCGCCTTCGGGAACTGCGCTACGAGCTCGGCCTGCGCGTCGCACAGCGCCTTGATGAACTTCTTGGACTCCTCGATGCCCTGCGCCACGACCTCTTCGGTCGGGGCGGGACGGCCCGAGCGGACCAGGTCCCACGTGGCCTCGGTGGACTCGGCCTCGACCATCATGATCGCGACGTCGCCGTCAGCAATCACGCGGCCCGCGACGACCATGTCGAACGTGGCGTCCTCGAGCTGCTTGACCGTCGGGAAGCCGACCCAGGTGCTGCCGATGAGCGCCACGCGGACGCCACCGATCGGGCCGCTGAAGGGTAGACCTGCGAGCGTGGTGGACGCGGATGCGGCGTTGATCGCCACGACGTCGTACAGCACGTCGGGGTTGAGCGCCATGACCGTGGCGACGACCTGGACCTCGTTGCGCAGGCCCTTGACGAAGCAAGGACGCAGCGGGCGGTCGATGAGGCGGGCTGTGAGGATCGCGCCCTCGCCCGGACGGCCTTCACGGCGGAAGAACGAGCCGGGAATGCGGCCGGCCGCGTACATGCGCTCCTCGACGTCGACCGTCAGCGGGAAGAAGTCGATGGCGTCACGCGGGTTGTTGGCGGCGGTTGTCGCCGAGAGCACCATCGTGTCCTCGTCGAGGTAGACGGTGGCAGAGCCGGCGGCCTGTCGGGCCAGCAGGCCCGACTCGAAACGGACGACGTGCCGACCATAGGAGCCGTTGTCAATTTTCGCTTCGGTGAAGCGGAGATCGGGTCCCTCCATGGGGATTCCTTTCCTCATCGCGCGAGCAGCGTGACAAACGGATGCCTCCCCCGTCGACGAATCGGATCTGGTCTTCGATCGAGGAACGCGGGGAGCGTGTCCGCCACCCGAGTCCCACTACCGAGGACCGCCGCTTCGCCCGTCCCGGGCTCGCGATGTGATGTGTTGAGTTGTGCCCCGGCAACCCGGGGCTGGATGTGAGAAGGGGTCCACCCGGACGGGCGGACCCCAGAGGTCACCGACGCAGACCGAGCCGCTCGATGAGCTTGCGGTAATGCCCGATGTCGTTCTTGGCGACGTAGTTCAGCAGGCGCCTGCGCTGGCCAACCATGAGCAAGAGGCCCCTGCGGCTGTGGTGATCGCCCTTGTGTTCCTTGAGATGTTCGGTGAGGTGGGCGATGCGCTTGGTGAGCAACGCGATCTGCACGTCGGGCGAACCCGTGTCTCCGGGCGTGGTCGCGTAGTCATCGATGATCTTCTTCTTGGTGGCAGCGTCCATTCGACGTGCACTCCTCTCGGTTATCCCGTTGCGCGATGCCCCCGTCGCTGGTGCAGTCGGGGCACTTGGGTGGTCGCGGCCGATCAAACGGCGTTCCGAGGTTACCAGGAGAGGGACGACGGCGTGAAATCTCTCCCGGTCGCTCCCGTGGAACCGCCGCCCACGGTACCTGTTCGGGCCACGACCACGACGTGCACCTGACACATGCATGGGCTAAGTTGCTGGAGTCATGCAGGCGGTATTGGGGGTTCGGATGTCCGACGACGTTGAGATTGAGATTCGCCTGGTTCGGTCCGACGACCTGACCGCGCTTCGCGCGCTGGAGGATCGCACGGAGGGGTTCGTCTGCGACCGTCGGTTCGCCGATGCGATCGCCGCTGAGTCGTCCTACTACATCGCAGTCCGCGCGGACAATCCGCTCGGCACCGTCGTGCTCGACCTCAAACCGGGGCCCCTCATGCCCGAGCTGCGCAACATGTACGTCTACCAGCACGCGCGTCGCCAGGGCATCGGCCGGCTGCTGGACCTCCACGTGGAGACGGTCGCGCGTGACCTCGGCTACGAGGAGATCTTCCTCGGGGTCGACCCCGACAACTACAAGGCGATCCCCCTGTACCTGTCGCTCGGCTACGAGCCGACGGGCAACCACCGGATCGTCGGTGGCGACGCGCCCGAGGGACTACCCGGCGAGGTCTTCCACGACGCGATCTACCGCAAGCGCCTTCGTCAGTTCTGAGGGGGCGTCGCGCCGAGCACCTCACGGGCTGCAGCGACATCTGCGTCCATCTGCACGATGAGGTCGTCCAGCGAGTCGAACTTCACCTGGCCTCGGAGCCGAGTGATGAAGTCGACGCCGATGCGGCACCCGTAGAGCTCGAGATCTGTACGGTCGAGCACGTACGTCTCCACGCGGCGCTCGACGCCGTCGAACGTCGGATTCGTGCCGACGGAGATTGCCGCAGGCATCGGTTCGGCGTCCGCCTTCTCCAAACAGGTCAGCCACCCTGCGTACACGCCGTCGGCGGGACACGCGTGGCCCTCCGGGACAGTGAGGTTGGCCGTCGGATAGCCGAGCGTACGGCCGCGCTGGTCGCCCATCACGACGATGCCCGTGTAGCGGAAGGGCCTTCCCAGGACCCCGGCAGCGGCTTCGACGTCGCCGACGGCGAGCGAGTGGCGCACACGGCTCGAGGACAGGGCGGCGACGTCGCTCACCAGGGGCAGCACGACGACCTCGAACGTCCCGGCACCCAGCTCGCGCAGCGTGTCCACGGTCCCGAGCGCGCGGCGCCCGAACCGGAAGTTCTCCCCCACGACCACCGTCGCCGGGTGCAATGGCGCAAGGACGTGCTCGACGAACTCCTGCGGTGACCAGTCGGCGACCCGTCGCGTGAACTCCACGACGCGCACCTCGTCAGCGCCCGCGTGACGGAGCAGGTCGATCCTCTCGGCGAGGTCGCACAGAAGTTCCGGAGCGGCGTCGGGACGCAGCACCACCATCGGGTGCGGCCAGAACGTCACAGCGACGAGTGGTGCGCCTGGTCTCGTGGCTCGAGCGGCGGCGAGCACCTCTCGATGTCCAAGGTGAACCCCGTCGAAGTTGCCGATCGCCACGACCGTCGGACCACCCGTGATCACTGACCCTCCCCATCGACGAACACCGTCTCGGGGACCGCGGAGTCCCCGGCTGGACGGTACAGGGCCAGCAGTGTCCCTGCCGGCCCGATGAGGGCGGTGAGGCCCTCGATGTGGCGCGAGAGCGACCGCCCGTGCGCGACGTCAGCCGCCTCGGCGGCGTTCACGTCGACCGCGTCGAAGCACCGCGTCGCCGCCTGCGCCGAAGCCAGCCAGGCGTCCGCGGGAATGCTGGGTACGTCGAGATCGGGGCCAAGACGCGACTCCTCGACGGTGAACGGGCCCACACGAGTGCGACGCAGCGCCGCCAGGTGGCCACCGACTCCGAGTGCATTGCCGATGTCGCGCGCGAGCGCCCGGATGTAGGTGCCCGACGAGCACTCGACGTCGAGCTCCACATCGACCACGGGTGTCCCGTCGGCCGCCACCGCGGGTGTCACCGCGCCGACATCGAGCCGCGTGATCGTGACCCGTCGCGCTGGAAGGTCGACCTCTTCGCCGGACCGGACCCGCTTGTACGAGCGGACGCCGTCGACCTTGATCGCCGAGACGGAGCTGGGAACCTGGTCGATCTCACCGAGGTACGCCGACGCTGCGGCCCGTACGGCCTCCGCATCGATGTCTCGCGCACCGACCGCCGCGGTGATGGTCCCCTCGGCGTCCTCGGTGATCGTCTCCTGGCCGAGCCGTACGGTCGCGAGGTAGCGCTTGTCGTGAAGCGTCAGGTGTCCCAGCAGCCGGGTCGCACGACCGACTCCCACGACAAGGACGCCCGTCGCCATCGGGTCGAGCGTGCCGGCGTGGCCGACCTTGCGCGTGCCGGCGAGCCGCCGGATGCGGGCCACGACGCCGTGCGACGTGATGCCTTGCGGCTTGTCGATGACGATCACGCCGGAGATGTCGGTCACTCTTCGTCGTCGTCCGCAGGCTTGCGGTACGGATCTTCCTCACCCGCGTACGTGGCACCCACGGCCTTCGCCGCCACCGTCTGGTCGACGAGGCGAGCCTGCGCCAGCAGCTCTTCCATGTGGGCGGTGACTTCGGGCATCGCATCGGCCATGAACGAGATGGTTGGTGCGAACTTCAGCCCGAGCTTGCGCGACACGAAGGTACGGATCTGACCTCGGGCGGCTTCGAGCGCCGCTGCCGTGTCCGTCCGCTCCGCCTCGCTGCCGAGCACCGTGTAGAACAGCGTGCAGTCGTGGTTGTCCTTGCTGAGCCGTACGTCGGTGATCGTCACGAAGCCGAGGCGCGGGTCCTTGATCCGCTTCTCCAGCATCTCCGCGGCGATGTGCTTGATCTGCTCGGCGCGTTTCAGCGCCTGAGGGCCTGGCATGGGTCTCCCTTCCGGCGCGAGCGCTCACCGGCCCCGGATCCGGGACCGGTGAGGCGCACGCGTGTCAGACGCGCGGCTTCTCCACCATCTCGAAGGTCTCGATGATGTCGCCGATGTGCAGGTCGGAGTAGTTGTGCAGCGTCAGGCCGCACTCGAACCCATCTCGCACCTCGGTGACGTCGTCCTTCTCGCGGCGAAGAGTGTTGATCTCCGACTCTGCCACGACAATGCTGTCGCGCAGGAGCCGGGCCTTGGCATGACGCCTGATCGTGCCGTCGATGACCATGCAGCCAGCGATGACACCGATCTTGGAGGAGCGGAAGATCTCCCGGATCTGGGCCTGTCCGCGTACCTCTTCGGTGAACACCGGCTTGAGCATGCCCTTGAGGGCCGCCTCGACCTCGTCGATCGCCTGGTAGATGACCGAGTAGTAGCGGATGTCCACGCCTTCGCGGTCGGCGAGCTCTGTCGCCTTCCCCTGAGGCCGGACGTTGTAGCCGATGATGACCGCGTCGGAGGCGGACGCCAGCGTGACGTTCGTCTCGGTGATCGCGCCCACGCCACGGTCGATGATCCGCACGCTGACGTCGTCGCCGACCTCGATCTTGAGCAGCTCGTCTTCCAGAGCCTCCACCGAACCAGCGGTGTCGCCCTTGAGGATGAGCTTGAGCTCCTGGACCTCGCCCTTGGCCAGCTGCTCGAACAGCTGGTCGAGCGTCTTGCGGCGGGTGCCCTTGGACAGCATTGCTGCCCGCATCCTCGACTCACGCCTCTCGGCGATCTGACGAGCCTTGCGGTCGTCCTCCACGACCAGGAAGTTGTCGCCGGCGCCGGAGACCGACGTCAGACCGAGCACCTGGACGGGCGTGGACGGCGGAGCCTCGGTGATCGTGTCTCCCTGGTCGTTGATCATGGCGCGCACTCGGCCGTACGCGGAACCCGCCACGATCGAGTCGCCCACGTGCAGCGTGCCACGGTGGACAAGGACGGTGGCCACGGGGCCACGTCCCCTGTCGAGGTGCGCCTCGATCGCCACGCCCTGAGCGGGCATGTCCGGGTTCGCCCGAAGGTCGAGCTCGGCGTCGGCGGTCAGAATGATGGCCTCGAGCAGCTCGGCCAGGCCGGTCCTGGCCGTCGCGGAGACGTCGACGAACATCGTGTCGCCGCCGTACTCCTCGGGGATCAGACCGAACTCGGTGAGCTGGCCGCGGACCTTCACGGGGTCGGCGGTCGGCTTGTCGACCTTGTTGACCGCCACCACGATCGGCACTTCGGCCGCCCTGGCATGGTTCAACGCCTCGATCGTCTGCGGCATGACACCGTCATCGGCGGCCACGACGAGCACCGCGATGTCGGTCGACTTCGCGCCGCGGGCACGCATGGCGGTGAACGCCTCATGGCCCGGGGTGTCGATGAACGTCACCTTGCGCTCGACGCCGTCGACAGCTGTCTCGACCTGGTAGGCACCGATGGCCTGCGTGATGCCGCCGGCCTCGCCCGCCACGACGTTGGAGTGACGAAGCGCGTCCAGCAACTTGGTCTTGCCATGGTCGACGTGACCCATGACCGTGACGATCGGAGGACGGGCTTCGAGGTCATCTTCGTCGCCTTCGTTCTCGCCGAAGTCGATGTCGAAGCTCTCCAACAGCTCGCGGTCCTCGTCCTCGGGCGAGACGACCTGGATGTCGTAGTTGAGCTCGGCGCCCAGCACCTGCAGCGTGTCGTCCGCCACGGACTGGGTGGCCGTGACCATCTCGCCCAGGTTGAACAACACCTGGACCAGGGTCGCCGCCTCCACGCCGATCTTCTCAGCGAGGTCGGTCAGCGAAGCGCCACGAGCCATTCGGATCGTGGATCCGTCACCTTGACGGATGCGCACGCCACCGATCGTCGGCGCCTCCATCTGGTCGAACTCTTGACGACGCTGCTTCCTCGACTTACGCCCACGACGACCCGGCGCACCGTTCCGCCCGAAGGCTCCCTGCGTGCCAGAGCCACCACGGCCACCACGGCCACCACGGCCCGCACCAGCCGGGGCGCCACCTGGTGCACCACCGGGACGACCCGGTGCGCCACCGGCGCCAACGCCACCGCGGCCACGGCTGGGTCCACCAGGACCGCCGCCGGCGCGCGCACGCGTCGACGGGCCGCCACCGAGATTGCCGGAGGCCTGCTTCGGCATCATGCCGGGGTTCGGACGAGGCATCCCGCCTGGACGGGGACCTGCCGAGCCGCCCGGACGCGGCATGCGCGAGTCGCTGCTCGCACCGGGACCGCCGGGGCGCGTCGTTGCGGCCGCGTCAGGGCGCGGGCCGGGGCGACGAACGCCCATGCCCTGCGACGAGGCGTACGGGTTGTTGCCGGGCCTCGGCGCGCCAGGACGGCGGCTGGCGGTGCTCGGCGAGGGGGCGCCCGGACGCGGAGCCCCAGGACGTGGGGCCCCTGCGGCCGCCGGACGTGGCGAAGCGCTCGGTGCCGGAGGTCGCGGCGCCGGAGATGGCGGGCGCGGCGTGGATGTCGTGGGGGATGTGGATGTCGCGGACGGCTGGGCCGGCGATGGCTGGGTCGGCGATGGCTGGGCCGGGGCGGGCGCCGGTGAAGGCGTCTGCACTACCGGACGAGCTGCCGGAGCGGGCGCGGGTGCTGCTGCAGCCGGCCTGGGCCGAGCATTGGGTGCAGTCGGCGCCGCAGCGGCGGCAGCCGGACGGCTCGGAGCCACTACAGCAACAGGGGCAGCAGTCGCCTGTGGCGCGGGTGCGCTGGCGGTCACCGCCTTTTCGCGGACCTTGCGCACCACGGGGGCCTCAAGGGTTGACGAGGCGGACCGGACGAATTCGCCCATGTCGTTGAGTGTGGTGAGTAAATCCTTGCTTTCGAGTCCGAGCTCCTTGGCGAGCTCCCAGACACGGACCTTGGCCATGATCTCCTTCAGGTCCGGAGCTCAGCGCATCGGGACCGGTTAGTTGGTGGTGTTGCTCATTGCGGCGTACTCATCGAGTGGTCATGAGCGTGAGCCCACTTTCTGGTC
>Ga0208079_1001572_pt1 | contig 11847 bp, 11 predicted proteins | sample NGESurdeep092012_5_FD_184474 | JGI IMG/M metagenome (GOLD analysis project Ga0208079, IMG submission 184474) | Arctic peat soil microbial communities from Barrow, Alaska - NGEE Surface sample 210-2 deep-092012 (SPAdes) | ecosystem: Environmental > Terrestrial > Soil > Wetlands > Peat ... | reverse complement strand
GATGTTTCCTGGCTCTGGTATAACGTGATCGGTTGCGCGGTGGTGGTGGGAATTGCGCTCGCCATCACGTATGCGGCGCCGGGAACCACTTCCGTCATGCCAGACACGCTGCGGCAAGAATGAGGGCGGCGACGGCGCCCGTCTGAAGGCAGGACTTGGTCGGGACTTCAGCGCTGGCGATCAGTTATCGGATGGCCGGTTGGCGTGGTCGATGACGATGACCTCGACCGGCACCTTCACGGCTGCGAGCTTCAGCCCCAGCTTTTCCTGCAATGCGTTAAAGATGGACGGGCCGGGCACCGCGTCTGGCGGTGGGGCTACCGGCTCGCCGGATTTCGTCAGAAGTGGCTGGCTGGTGGGGTCTGGCGTGTATTGGAGCGAGACGTCGAACCGCCCCTCAATCCCAGTCCGGTTTACCACGGTGGCGCCAAGCATTGTTGAGAGAGCTCCCGCCAACTGGCTCATGGAAGCGCTTCCGGCCTGCAAGGTTATGTCCCCGGAAGGAGTCCTGCTGAACAGCATGCCCGGATCTTCCACAGGCGGCGGAAGTTTCGGGCCGTTACGTGCGGTGACCAGGGCGTAGCCCGCTCTCTCCCGTGTCTCGCGATGGAACACGAGGCCGAAGCGGCCGGCAAGCAGCGCCTGCAGCATGGTCCGATATTCCCCCTCTTTGAAAGAGCTGGCGGCCACCGCGTCAATGTCATACCGGTCTGTGTCCATCCAACCCGCCCCGCCGGAAACCTGGAAGTCCTTCACATTCCAAGCTACCTGAACGCAAAACTTGAGGGACGAATTGACAATCCTGATGCGGGCGGGAGAGACATTGATTCCGCCGCCGGCTTTGCCGGGACTGCTCAGTTTGATCGACGCGGCTTCGAACGCGGGCGGTGCGGGCGATTGGCCCCGCACGGAACTCAAGGTGGCGGCTAATAACGCGGTGAAGAGGGCGCGTTTCCTGGTTTCTCTCATCGGCACGGGTATGACGATGGAATCCGCTCCCGGTTAGTTAAACTCATCGTGTCTCGTAAACTTCCGTCTGGTTGTTGGGCTGCGCGCGGCATGGAATTCCCGATTAGTTACGCGGCGACCGGAACCACTTCCGCCATGCCAGATAGGCAGCCGCAACAACGACGATGGCGACGGCGCAACCGACCAGGTAGTGGTCGATATTCGCCTGCACCGCCTGCCATCGCTCACCCAGCAGGTAGCCGAGCCCGATGAAAGTGCTCGCCCAGAGCGCGGCGCCGCAGTAGGCGAACAGCGCGAAGGTCGGATATTCCAGATCGCTCATCCCCGCGGCATACGCCGTGAAATGGCGCACGCCCGGGATGAAATAGCCGAAGGTGAGGCTCCAGTGGCCGGCGCGCCGGAACCAGGCGTGCGCCTTCTCGATATGGTCTTCCGTGATGCGCAGATACCTGCCGTAGCGGTGAATCAATTTGAGCCCGAAGGTACGTCCCAGGATATAGCTCAGGGTGATACCGCAGGCGCTGCCGGCAAACCCGCTGAGGAACGCCAGGGGCAGCGAGAGAGCCCCGCGAAATACCAGATAGCCCGTGAAGGTCAGCAGGGTCTCGTCGGGAACCGGCAGACCTACGATGCCGAGGACCAGCAGGGAGAAAATCGCCAGGTATCCGTACTGCGCGATCCAGGCGAGTACCTGTTGCTCCATTTACACCACGAGGCCAGTGATATCGACGTGGCTGCGCTCGCCCGCGATCACCACCAGGCCGCTTTCGGTGATGTGATAGCCGCGCGCGCGGTCCGCCTCCAGGTCGTAGCCGATGAGGGCGTCTTCCGGCACCTTGACGTTCTTATCCAGGATCGCGCCGCGAACCTTGGCGCGCCGGCCGATGTCGCAGTTGTCCATAATCACGCAGTCTTCGACCAGCGCGCCCGCGTGGACCTTCACATCGCGTCCCAGCACGGAATTGCGCACCACGCCGCCGGACAGGATGCAGCCGCCGGAGACGACGCTGTCAATGGCCTGGCCGCGCCGGTTGGCGTCGTCGAAGGTGAACTTTGCCGGCGGATCGGGATAGCTGGTGCTGCGCAGCGGCCACTCCCGGTTGTAGAGGTTGAGCGCCGGGGCTACGTAGCGCAGGTCCATATTGGCCTCATAATAGGCGTCGATGGTGCCCACGTCGCGCCAGTAAGGAGCGGAATCGGGGGGGTCGCCGGGGATGCGGTTGGTCTGGAAATTGTATGCGAACATACCCCCGTTGCCGGCGAGTTTGGGCAGAATGTCCTTGCCGAAATCGTGGTGGCTGTCGGGATTCCTGGCATCTTCGCGCAGCAACTCCAACAGGGTACGGGTGGAGAAGATGTAGTTGCCCATGGAGGCGTAGACCTGCTCGGAGTCGCCGGGCATGGAGGGCGCGTCGGGGTTCTTCTCGTGGAAAGCCAGGATCCGGTCGTCTTCGTCGGCCTCGATGACGCCGAATTCCGCGGCGTGCTTCTTGGGAGTCGGGATGGCTGCGATGGTGACTTCGGCGCGCTTCTCCACGTGGTATTCGATCATGCTGGCGATGTTCATGCGGTAGATGTGATCTCCGCCGAAGATGGCCACCACGTGGGGATCGGCCTGCTCCACCAGATTGATGTTCTGGTAGATGGCGTCCGCCGTGCCCTGATACCAGGTCTCATCCTCGGAACGCATCTGCGCCGGCACCGGGATCACGAACTGATTCTTCAGCAGGCTGCCGAATTGCCAGCCCTCGCTGAGGTGCTGCAACAGGGACTGGCTGCGGAACTGCGTCAGTACATAGATCGAATAGATCCCCGAGTTGATGAAGTTGCTCAACACGAAGTCGATAATCCGGTACTTGCCTCCAAAGGGGACGGCCGGTTTGGCCCGTTCGTTGGTAAGCGGACCCAACCGCATTCCCTTGCCGCCGGCGAGGACGATGCCCAACACGCGTATCCGCATAGGTTTTATGCCCTATTGTTCCAGGGTGCGCGTGCTTCTGGCAAGCACTAAATCCACTCCTTTCCCATGATTGGCCGCGCGCCAGCCGGGAGGCGCGCATGCCGGTAGAATGACAGATGTGTCGCAGACCGGATTTGCCACCGCCAGTGTAGTGGGCACCGGGATGATGGGGCCGGGGATCGCCCTGACGCTGGCCCTCGGAGGAATTCGCGCCACTCTGCTCAGCCACACCGCGGACCGCGCGGCACAGGGAGTGGCAAAGGCCAGGGCGCAGGGCCGGGTTGCCCGCATGGACGCGCTGGCGCGGCCGGACGCCCTGCTGGCGTCCAACACCTCCGGCCTACGGGAGCTTCGAACACCAGGACGTGGTCGGGCTCGATCTGGGGCTGCGCGTGGCGGAGTATGTGGCGCAAGACCTTTACAATGAACCGCGGGCGCCGGAATACTTCCGCGATCTGGGTGAAGGGCGAAGCAGGCAAGGCGCCAGGTGAAGCGCCCAAGGCGCCGGCCCACCAGTGCCTTGACCGGGGAGAGAGTGTTCACTTGTGGGGCAGTTTGTCAAGCTGCGCGCGACCCAGAGGGTACGCGCGTCTACCGGCGCCAGTGGCGGGTTGCCAACCCGCCGGACCCAGAGGATACCCCTGACAACCTGCCCCACGGCGTCCTCCAGTGCTCCAGCCCTGCTCCTGCCTTCGGATTCTTGCGCACAGCGGTTATAATCCATTTGTAAGGGAGGATCACACATGGCCAAGGACAGAAGCCCGAAGAAGGAAGTCAAAAAGCCCAAAAAAAAGAAGTAACGGGGATTCGCGTTGTACCCGCGGACGCGCGCGCCGCTAGCCGACTCGGGCGTCCGCAACCATCAGCCATCAATCAGGGGAGCCGTCATGCGCACAGACTGGGTAGCCAAACGTCAGAACGATACCATCCGCACGCAAATGCACTATGCCCGCAAGGGCATGATCACGGAGGAAATGCTCTATATTGCCAAACGCGAGAGCCTGGCTCCCGAGTTGGTCCGCTCCGAAGTGGCGCGCGGCCGGATGATTATCCCCGCCAACATCCATCACACCAACCTGGAGCCCATGTGCATCGGCGTGGCCTCCAAGTGCAAGATCAATTCCAATATCGGCAACTCCTCAGTCACCAGCGATATCGCTGGCGAACTCGAAAAGCTCGAGTACTCCGTCAAGTACGGCGCCGACACCGTGATGGATCTCTCCACCGGCGGCGATATCCCGGGCATCCGCAAGGCCCTGATCGGCGCTTCGCCCATCCCCATCGGCACCGTGCCCATCTATGAAGCCCTCTCGCGGGTGCGCCGCGTGGAGGATCTCTCGGCCCAGGTCATGCTGGAAGTCATCGAAGAGCAGGCCGAACAGGGTGTGGATTACATGACCATCCACGCCGGCATCCTGGTACAGCATATCCCGCTCACCACCCGGCGCGTCACCGGAATCGTCAGCCGCGGCGGGTCCATTCTGGCCGAATGGATGGTCAAGAACCACCAGCAGAATTTTCTGTACGAGTGCTTCGAGGATATCTGCAAGATCCTCCAGAAGCACGACGTCAGCTTCTCCCTGGGAGACGGTCTGCGCCCCGGCAGCATCGCCGATGCCAGCGACGCGGCGCAGTTCGCGGAACTCCAGACCCTCGGCGAACTCACCCAGATCGCCTGGAAGCACGACGTCCAGACCATGATCGAGGGTCCGGGGCACATTCCCATGGACCAGATTGAGATGCAGGTCACCAAGGAAAAGGAGATGTGCTACGAGGCGCCTTTCTATACCCTGGGCCCGCTCGTGACCGATATCGCACCCGGCTACGACCACATCACCAGCGCCATCGGCGCCGCCATGATCGGTTGGTATGGCGCGTCCATGCTCTGCTACGTGACGCCCAAGGAACATCTGGGACTGCCCAACCGCGACGACGTCAAGGCGGGCATTATCGCCTACAAGATCGCCGCTCACGCCGCCGATATCGCGCGCCACCGCCCCGGCGTGCGCGATCGCGACGACGCGCTTTCCCGCGCCCGCTACCGCTTCGACTGGAAGGAACAGTTCGCCCTCTCGCTCGACCCCGAAACCGCGCGCAGCATGCACGATGAAACCCTTCCCGAGGAAGGTTTCAAGGACGCGCATTTCTGCTCCATGTGCGGGCCGAAATTCTGTTCCATGAACATCTCCTCCAAGGTGGAAACCTTCACCGCCGATGACGCCGCCGCCGTTTTGAACGGAACCGCACAAGAGGCTCTGGTGGCCATCAAAACCTAGAATCAGATGGTGTCCAACGTGCTCTGTACGGGTGCTGAGGTGACCATATGAGGCAATTTGTACCGAATCGCGGCGTCTTCGCGCTCGCCGCATTCCTGGTAGTTGTTCCACTGCAAGCTCAGAAGGGCAAAGAGAAAGGCGGCGTCGCCGCCAATTCGGGCGCCAGCGCGCAGGATCGGATCATTCGTGAAGTACGCCACGAATTGGTGATGCTGCCCTACTACGGGGTCTTCGACAACCTGGTCTATCGCGTCGACGGCGGTGCCGTCACTCTAATGGGTCAGGTAACCCGCCCCACGCTCAAGAGCGATGCGGGCACTGTGGTGAAGGGCATCGAAGGCGTAACGCGCGTGGACAACCAGATTGAAGTCCTCCCGCTCTCCCCCATGGACGATGGCCTGCGCATGGCCGAGTATCGCGCGATTTACGGCCATCCTGGCCTCGACCGCTACGCCATGCAAGCCGTGCCGCCGATTCACATCATTATGGCTAACGGTAAGGTCACGTTGGAAGGCGTAGTCGGCACTCAATCCGACAAGGACACGGCCGGAATTCGCGCCAACTCGGTGAGTGGCGTCTTTTCAGTCGTCAACAACCTGCGGGTGGAAAGCGATAAGAAGTAGTTTTACTGTTTCGTGCCTATTCTTATTGCTTCGTGCCCAGCCAATACCCCGGCCGGATCTGCGTCTTGTACGCGCCCACGGTGACTTCGAGGGTGTGGAATCCGCCCTCATCCTTATTGTTCGGCGTGTAGCTGACAAAGTACTGCGAGTGCAATTCGGCGCCGATCCTTTGGATGGCTTCTTCCAGGCCCTTCTGCTTGTAGAACGTGTATTCCGTCCCGCCGGTGCCCTTGGTGAACGCTTCCACCGGATTATCCTTGAAGATAGCCTTCACGTCCTTGAACATCTCCACCATCAGCGGGATGAATTCGGCGCGCCCGCCGCCCCCGATGCCATAGGTCTGGGCCACCGAAGTCGGCGTGGCGGGCACTCCCGAAGGCATGGGATGCATGGCCGGCGGCCGGAGGTCCTGGCGGCCCGGATCGGGCTTCGCGCTCAACGTCGAAAACAGCCGGGACATATCTACCGGATAAAACATCACATTCGAATATTGCAGATCCATCAGGGCTTCGCGCAGCCCGGTTTCGCTCGAGATGTCGCGCGTCTCCCCGATGTAGAGGATGATGCGCCGCCGGTTGGAGGGCCGCGTACGCAGCATCCGGGTGGCCGCCGAGACCGCGTCGATCATGCGGTTGGCATTGCTGCCCGCGGTCAGGTCTTTCACTGCCTTGGTGATCTTTTCGCTGTCGGAAGTGAAGTCCTGCATGGTGCGAATCCGCGAATCGAAGGCGATCACGGCCGCTTCTCCCTGCTCGCCGATCAGCAGCGGCGCGATCAGCCCGCCGATCTTTTTGACCTGCGGCAAAATGCCTTCCACGTGCGCGTTGGCCTGCAGGCAGATCACCAGCGAGATCGGCTGGTACGCCACATCGACGTTGATGTTCTGCTCCTTGCCGTTATCGAAGAGGTGGAACTGGTGGGGTTGCAGCCCGTCGACGTAGTTCCCGTCGCGGTCGAAGACCAGTACCGGCGCCTGCACCACCTCGACGCCGCCGCGGAATATGGTGGACGGCTGTGTCGGGTCCGGCGGCGCTTGCTGCTGCGGCGGCGGCGTCTGGGCAATCGCAACGCCGCACAGAAAGGTGAGAAGTATCGGTCGAAACATGCAGCTCCTGTTAGGCGTGCTCGGTATGGCCTCTGAGCAGTTCGAGCACGTGTGGTACCAACTCCACGATAGCATCCAGGGATTCCACCGCCCCGTTGGGCGACCCTGGCAACGTCACAATCAGCACCTTCCCGCGGGTTCCCGCCAGCGAACGCGAGAGCACTGCCAGCGGCGTCGCCGCCCGGCCCTGGAGGCGCATCAACTCGCCAAACCCGGGGATTTCACGATCCAAAATAGCGCGCGCCGCCTCCGGTGTCACGTCGCGCGGCGCCACTCCGGTACCGCCCGTGGTGAAAATCGCCGCCACCTGCCCGCCGTCCGACAGCGTTGCCAGCCGTTCGCTGATCTCCGAGATCACGTCCGGGATAGCTTCCATGACTGCCACGCTCCAGCCCAGTTGTTCCAACCGTTCACGCACCGCGGGGCCAGAGTGGTCCACCCGCGTGCCCGAGCTTACCGAATCGCTGATGGTCAAAACCGCGGCATTAATCATGCGTCCCCTTGCGGCGGAAATCTCCGCTCTTTCCTCCGGTCTTTTCCAACAGGTACAGATCCTGAATTTCGATCGCCTTATCCAGCGCCTTGGTCATGTCGTACACCGTGAGTGCGGCTACGGCGGCCGCCGTCAGCGCCTCCATTTCCACCCCGGTCTGGCCGGTTGTGGCGGCTCTGGCCACGATGCGCACGCCCTCTTTCTCCAGCGTCACTTCGACATCGGCGTGGGTCAGCATCAGGGGATGGCAGAGCGGAATCAGGTCGCTGGTGCGTTTGGCCGCCGCAATCCCGGCGATGCGCGCGATCTCCAGCGGATTCCCCTTCGGATTGCGCGGCAGTTGGCGGAGCACCGCGGGCGCGATGCGGACGAAGGCGTGGGCGCGCGCGGTGCGCAGCGTCTCCAGCTTGGCGGAAACGTCCACCATGCGCGCGCTGCCCGCGGAATCGTAGTGCGAGAGTTTTTTCATTTGAAAAGTATCCGTATGAGTTCGCCGCGGGCATATTCGGCGCGATCCGGATCGGCCACCAGATACGCATTGGCGCGGGTCAGGGCCGGAATATCGCCCGACCCGTGCCAGTTCACCGGCGTCACCTCGCTCCCGTCCGCGCTCAATCGCGCCGGCAGGAAGCGCGTCAACCCGATGCGATGCCGGAACTCGCAAGTCAGGCGCGCCAAGGGCATTTGCAGCGCGATCTCCTCCTGCCCGGCCAGCAGTTCCAGCGCGGCGCGCGCGAAAACCTCGAACGTCACCATGGTCGAGGAGGGGTTCCCCGGCAGCCCGAAAAAATATTTTCCGCCGGCGCGTCCGAAAACCAGCGGCTGCCCGGGTTGGATTAACACCCGGTCGAAATAGAATTCCGCGCCGAATTCCGCCAGCACTTCCTCCACCACGTCGTACTTGCCCGCCGAAACCCCGCCCGAGAGCAGCAGCAGGTCGGCATCGAGACCTCGCGCGATCATCGCCCGCGTATGCTCCACGGTATCGCGCGCCACCGGGAGCACCTCGGGCGTGCCGCCGGCTCGCGCCACCTGTGCCGCCAGCGACCAGGCGTTGGAATTGCGGATTTGAAATTCCTCGGGAATTTCGTGAACTTCCACGATTTCGTCGCCGGTGGCGACGATCCCTACCACCGGCCGCCGGTAGACCTTGACGCGCGCCCGCCCGACGGCCGCCAGCAGCGCGATATCGGCGTAATCCAGGCGTTTGCCGGCGTGTAGGAGCACCTCGTGCGCCGCCGCCTCGCAGCCTCGCGGATTGATGAACTGCAGTGGTTCGGCCGCGCGGTCGATCACCACCCGCCTGCCTTCGCGGCGGGTGTGTTCGATCATCACCACCGCGTCGGCCCCGGAGGGGATGGGCGCGCCGGTCATGATCTCCACCGCCTGCCCCGCGGCCAGTTCCCCACCGAAGCGCTCGCCCGCGCGCACCTCCCCGATAATTTCCAGTTGTCCGGGCAGATCGATGGCGCGCACCGCGTACCCGTCGCGCACCGACCGCGCCAGCGCCGGCGAATCGCGGTCCGCCGCCGCATCGGCCGCCAGCACCCGCCCGCCGGCCTCCGCCAGAGGAATTTCCTCGATGGCGGGCTCGATAGCGGGATGATTGCGCCCGTGGCGCACCGTGCGGAGAACCGTCTCGCGAGCATCCACAAACGTCAGCGCTTGCACATTTCCATTATCGCGCTTCGCCGCAAGGTGCCGGCTCTCGTCGCCGGCGCGCACAATTGTGGGGCGGACCCCTGGTCCTGGGGTCCCCTCTGGGGACGACGCCCCCGTCGGCTTGCGCAGTATGGATGAAGCTGATTTCATTGGCGCGAAGCAGGTCCAGGGGGACCCGCGCGGATCAGGGGCTCCGCCCCACAGTTTCTGCAGGATTCGCAGCTTTGGGAAAACAAAGGGACCTGCCTGCGGACGTCCTTTCCAGCGCGTCCAGGCGCCGGCTGGCGCGATACCGTTACTGCCGGTCTGGCCCAATAAATAAGGGGGCAGCCGTTTCCGGCTGCCCCCTTTTCCCCACTCTTCCGAATTAATACCGATTCACCGCCGGGCGCAGCGGCGGTCCGAAGTGCTGCGGTTCCTGCTGCACCCGTTGCGGCTCGAGCGGGCGGTCGAGCACCAGCGATCGCAGACCGGGCATGGCGCTGGCGCTGAGCCGTTGACCCTTCTCGCCGACCGGCAATTGCCCGGTAGTGAGATTCTTCAAGCCGAACAGGGCCAGTTCGAAACGGTCCTTCACCCCAACCTTCTGGAAAAGGCGCGAAAGGTATACCTTCACCGTGCCCTCGGAAATCATCAGCGTCGTGGCGATTTCCTTGTTCTTCAAACCCTGTGACAGGAGGCTTACCAACTGGCCTTCGCGCTGGGTCAGCGCCACGCGGCGGGCGCAGAGGAAGCTGTCGGTAAGCGCTTTCTCGAACCACAACTCGCCGGCCTGGACCTTTTGCAGGCACTTCACCTGCAGTTCCGTGGGCAGCGTCTTGCGCAGAATGCCGCGCACTCCCAACCCCATCGCCTGGAAGGCCAGTTCCGTCGAAATCGAGTTCACCCAAAGCACGATCCGCGAACGGTTCATGGCGTGCTTCATGTCGCTCAACACGGCGAAGGTGATCTCGGCAGTCAGGTCCATGAGGACCAGATCCGGTGCGCCTTGCGTGATCTGCTCCATCAAGGAGGCCAGCGTATTGCTGGTGGGCAACAGTTCGAAACCCTCGATCTGGCGTAATACGGAATCGAGGCCTTTCGCCAGGATGGGTTCGTCGCTATAAAGAAGAACTCGCGTCATAGTACTCCACCTCTTCAAAAAGCAGATCCCTTCAACCACTTGATTCACGCGCGATCCGTATTCCTTGCGGATTATTTCGCGCTTTTGGAATTCGCTTTTCTCTGAGATTGTCTATTTATTTACTATCGGTTGTCAACTATATTTTCGAGAAAAATATCTAAAAGTATCATTGATAACCCGTACCACCTTTGGCGTGGTGGCTTGATATATGCAGGAATTATTGCACGCTAAGCTATTGTTTATCATATAGTTGGACGGTGGATATCCACGAAGGTAAGCGCTTCGCTAATGCGCCGTAAATACCCGATAATATTCAGCTATTATCCTCTTGGGATTAACCTGTAATCCAATAAACTTCGCCATCCGGCTCCCGATCGCGCGCCGGATCCTCCGCCCGCGATGACACTGCCGACGGTTATTTTCTCCTGCTATCCTTTGGCAACATAAGGTTATAGCCCATTTACGGCATTGTTGCGCCTCCCCCGACAGAGCTAAATTCGGCAGTGTCGAAGCAAAAGAAATGAAAAACATTAATCGACGTGAGAGCCTGCGAATCGAAATCAAGCTGTCGTGCCATGTCTCGTCGCCGGCGCTTTGGATGCAAAGCGCCATGTATACGGAAAACATGAGTCGTAGCAGCGTTCTCATTGCATGGCGCGGTGCCGACGCGGAGCTTCCGATCCCATCCATGGGCCAGATCGTTACCGTCGAAATAGAATTGCCGGCCAATCACGGGTTTGACCAAAAATGTATTCACTGTCAGGGCACGGTCATGCGAATCACGAATTCCGCGGAGAATTTCCCGCTAATTGCCCTGCGCGTCAATTATATGGATTTCCGGTCGTTTCACGACCGGATTCGGGCATTTGAAGCCATGCAACCGGCCGCCAGTTCCTGGATGGCGTAGAAGAGCACGAGAAGAAATGGAAGCGCGTTCCCAATTCGCCGTGAAGCTGTTGCCGTCGCTGGCCGACTTCGCCTTCCTCATGCCCATCGTGTTCCTCTTCGGACGCTTGGAGGGAGTGAAGACGCTGCTCGGCGATTGCGACACCGGCTGGCACATTCGGACCGGCGAGTGGATTCTTGCCCATGGCTGGGTTCCCACCCGCGACATCTTCTCTTTTACCAAACCCGGCGCCCCCTGGTTCGCCTGGGAGTGGCTCAGTGACGTTCTCTTCGCCAGGCTCAATGCGCTCGGCGGATTGCATGCGGTGGCCATGTTGGCCATCCTGCTGTTGTCCGTCACCTTCGCCGCGCTGTTTCTGCTGGTGCGTCGCAAGTCCAGTCCGCTCGTCGCCATCGCGGTCACCTTGCTCGCCGCCACCGCCTCATCGATTCACTGGCTGGCCCGCCCGCACCTGTTTACGCTGTTCTTCCTGGTGCTGTTTTATGCCGCGCTGGAACAGGTGCGGGAAGGCCGCACCCGCCTGCTGGGCGTGCCGATTCTGGCCGCGCTTCCCGTGGTCACGATTCTGTGGACCAACCTGCACGGCGGTTTCTTCGTCGGCGCCCTGATGATTCTGGCCTACGGCGGCGGTGAAACGCTGCGCCTCGTCTTCACCCCCAACGCCGCGGACCGCCGGCCGGCATGGCTCCAGGCGCGCAGCTATTTTCTCAGCGGCCTGGCCTGCCTGGC
>Ga0208079_1001570_pt1 | contig 11856 bp, 10 predicted proteins | sample NGESurdeep092012_5_FD_184474 | JGI IMG/M metagenome (GOLD analysis project Ga0208079, IMG submission 184474) | Arctic peat soil microbial communities from Barrow, Alaska - NGEE Surface sample 210-2 deep-092012 (SPAdes) | ecosystem: Environmental > Terrestrial > Soil > Wetlands > Peat ... | reverse complement strand
CCCCGCCGATCGCGATGACGGGGATGTCCACCACCTGTGCCACCTCGTAGACGATCCGAAGCGCCACCGGCTTGATCGCCGGGCCGGACAGCCCACCGTACGTGTTGCCGAGGAACGGCCCCGACCGGTCCGCGCGGAGCGCCATCCCGGAGAGCGTGTTGACCGCCGAGAGCGCATCGGCCCCGGCGGCGGCGATTGCGGCCGCGATCGGCCGGATGTCGGCGACGTTGGGCGAGAGCTTGACGATGAGCGGCAGCTCGGTGGCGCGCCGGACCGCGCGCGTCACGGCCGCCGCTGCCTCCTGATCGATCGCGAACTGGAGCCCGCCCTTCCCGACGTTCGGGCAGCTGATGTTCAGCTCCACGCCGGCAATCCCCGGCACGAGGTCGAGCTTCCGGACCACGCCGACGTAGTCCTCGATGGACTCTCCGGCGACGTTCACGATCACGGGAACCTGCCAGCCGGCCCACTGCGCCGCGTACCGATCCAGCACCGCGTCGACGCCGGGGTTCTGCAGGCCAATGGAGTTGAGCATCCCGCCCGGCGTCTCCGTCACGCGCGGTGGTCGATTGCCCTGGCGTGGCCGGAGAGTGGTTCCCTTGCAGCAGATCGCCCCGATCCGCTGGATGTCGACCACGTCGGCGTATTCCACTCCGTAGCCGAACGTTCCCGACGCCACGAGGATCGGGTTGCGCAGGACCAGGCCGCGCCCCAGATCCACCGAGAGATCCACGGCGGATCGGGCCGGTCCCGCGACCGGCGGGCCGATCCGTTCGGCGGCGGGCGACGCCGGACGCGGCGGGGGCGCCGGCTTCGGCTCCACGATCGCGCTACGGATCGTGCGGACGGTGGGCTTCCGGCGTGTATTCGGCGCGGGACCGCTCGCCGCACCCCGCGACGGCGGCACGGCCTTGCCGTAGGTCACGACGCGCTTCTTCGCCCTCATCGCTTGTGCGTCCCCGCCCCGGCCGTCGCCTCCCAGTCGATCTCGTCGAACGCGAAGACCGGGCCCTCGCGGCAGACGCGCTGCGGTCCGTTGACGCCCCAGATCACGCAGCCCAGGCAGGCGCCCACCGCGCAGCCCATGTTCTGCTCCATCGCGACCTGGAGAAAGGCCTTCTTCCGGGCCGCCGGCGACCCGAGCGGGATCGGCCTGCCGCGGCCTCTCTTGCGCCCGAGCGTCGCCACGCCGAGCCGGCCCTTCCGCCCGGCGACCAGGCCCGCCAGGGTCCGGAGCATCGGCAGCGGGCCGCAGGCGAAGGCCTGGTCCGCCCACGCCTCGTAGTCGAGGACGAGATCGGTGACGAACCCGTGGTGGCCCACCGACCCGTCGTCCGTCGCGACCAGGTATTCCACCTCGTCCGGAAGGAGCGACGAGGGGTAGACCTCGGACGCGTCGCGGCAGCCGTAGAGGAGGACCACCTGCCGGCCCTCGCGGAGCGCCTCGTCGACGAGCAGCCGGAGGTCGGCGATCCCCAGCCCGCCGGCCACCAGCAGGAGGTGCCGGCTCCGCGAATCCACCTGGAACCCCTGCCCGAGCGGGCCCAGCATGTCGATCCGTTCGCCCGGCCGCAGGCGTGTCAGCCAGGCGGTCCCGCGGCCGACTTCCCGGAAGTGCAGCGAGATCGCGCCCGTCGCCGGGTCTGCGGTGTTGATCGTGAACGGCCGGCGCAGGACGAGCCCCGACCAGTCACCGGTCCGGACATGCACGAACTGCCCAGCCCGGGCGCTCACCGCGAGCGCCGGGGCGTGGTACTGCTGGAGCCACTGGCCCGGCAGGACCTGCCGGCTCTCCTGGAGTTCGGCGTCGACGAGCTGCATGCGGCTTGTTCGGTGATGTCGGCGTGCGACAGGCCGGGCGAGGATGGCTTCCGTCGCGTGCCTGGCGGCTAGCGGTCCGCCCCCGGGCGGGCCTTGGCGTCGTCGTCCGAATTGTCGGCGTCGTCGTCCGAATTGTCGGCGTCGTCGTCCGAATTGTCGGCGTCGTCGGATTCGTCCTCGTCGGACTCGTCGTCCTCGTCCATCTCGGGCGCGACGGCCGGGTACGCTTCGGCGATCGCATCCGCGATGTCGCCAAAGACGTCCGTCGGGTCGTAGAACTCCACGAGCTCCTCGGGCGTCGTGAGCTTGCGCCACGCACCCTCGTCGCCCTCCGGCTCCACCTCGGCCTGGATCTGGCCCGAGCGGGCCAGCGAGAGCCGCTCGTCGTCGTCGTCGATGACGATCAGGTCGCCCACCTGCTCGGCAAGGCCGCTCGCCGCCTGCTGGAACTGCTCGATCAGGCGGGCCTCGGACAGCTGGCTCCGCTCCTGGAACGTGAGCGCCAGGTCGTAGAGCTTGTGCGCGGCCGACGTCTCGTCGTCGGCGTCGAGCGGCTGGCCGGCCGCCCAATCGTCGGCGGCAGCGGCGTACGCGACGTCGGCCTCCGGCGAGACCGTCTCCTCGGGCCCGATCCCGGCGACGTTGAGGAGATCATCGGCGGCGGTCGGCTCCGGCTGCAGGCCAGCGGCCTCGCGCGCGGCCTCGGCGAATGCGGCGTAGATGTCGGCGGGATTGTAGAGCTCCACCAGCTCCGCCGCGCTCTCGATCACCTCGGTCTCGCTGACCCACTCGCCGGTCACCTCGTCCTGGAATCGTGTCCGGCTGCGGAACGAGAGATCGGGCGCGATGGAGAGGTAGTCGGGGTCGTCGTCGATCAGCGTCATGCCGCCGATCTCCTTGATCCGGGCGGCGTTCGCCTCCAGGAAACCCTGGAGCTGTTCGGCCGATCGGACCAGGAAATCGGAACGCTCGAGGGCGGCGTCGCGGGCGAGCTCGCCGAGCAGATCGGTGCGGTTCGCGTCCATTGCTGGCGCCTCCTTCTCGATTCGATGTCCGGGTCGTCGTCGCCCGGTGCTAGGGGTGGTATTCGAGGTCGGTGCCCATCCGCTCCCGGAGGAACATCGAGTGGTGCCGCTCGAAGATCCACTCGCCCGCCCGATGGCCGAGCGCGCGGGTGGCCTCGTCGGCCTCCAGCTTGTCGAGTGTGGCGTAGTCGGGCAGATCCAGGAGGATCACGTTGTCGAAGTCCCAGCCGTGGGCCACGTTGTACCAGCCCAGGAACCGGATGCCGAACTTCTCCTCGTACTCCCGGACCTGCCGCGGGAAGATCGTGCGCATGAAGAACTTGAAGAACGGGTCGCGCCCACGCCGGACCGAGAAGTACGTCGCGAGCACCGGCACGGCGGTCAGCCCTCCTTCTCCACCGGCCCTCCCGGCGGTTCGGGGACGCGAGCCCCCTGGTTGGTCGCCGTTCGCGGCGAACCCTATTCTCGCACGCCCTCCGACCCGGGCTCGACTGTCGGCGGCGCGGGGGACTCCGTCGCGGCAATCGCATCGCCGCGACCGACGACATCGGCGGCCGGCACGCCGAGCAGCACGTCCTCCAGCTCGCCCACCGTCGGCGTGGCGCTCGCAAGCGGCCGGCGACGACCCGCGTCGCGGCGATCGGCCGCCACGAGCCGCAGCAGGAAGATCAGCGTCTGGCCCACGAAGAGGAGCAGGCCCAGCGCCACGAAGAGGAGCGCCGCGAGGACCTCGAACGGCCAGTTCAGCGTGACGCCGATCGGGATGAGGACCAGGAAGAAGGCAAGGACCGCCGCCTGGAACCAGAAGCAGCCAAGGCCCGGGCCGCGCGCGGCGTCGAGCTCCTCCCCCTTGTAGGCGGGGCGGCGGGCCGCGACGTCGGCGGAACTCCGGCGATCGTCGGAGGGTGCCGCGGCTGCAGCGGGATGGGCTGGCTCGCGGTCGAGGCCAGGCGTGGGCGTCACGTCGTCGGTCACGGAGTCGGATATCCTCGGCGGCCCCACAGGGGCATTTCGGCTTCGTCCGCCTGACAATACGCCCGAACGATCCCCGGCGTCCGAGGATCCGGCTCATGGCCCGCCGCACCGCGGTCAGGCGGCTCGCGTGCGGCGTCCAGTACGATCTCCGGCGATGCACGACGAGCCCGCCGACCCACTCGCCCGCTTCCGCTGGCACCCGGAGCCTGAGCTGCTGGGGATCGGCGACGAGGCGACCAGCCGGGTGGCGCTCGAGCGCCTCGGCGCGGCAGCATGGCGGACGAGCCTGGACTACCTCTACCGCGAGGGCGTCCGGCGCGGAACGGGCCCGGAAACGTACGCCGAGCTGCGCAGGCGCCACTTCGGCGCGACGGGCGGACCCGGCCCGGCACCGGCCACGCCGACGCCGGCTGCGGAGATCCTCGCCGAGTTCACCGCCCGACTGGCGCCGTACCAGCTGAACCCCTACCACCCCGGCGTCCTCTCGTACTTCACGCCGCCGCCACTCGCACTGTCGATCGTCGGCGAGCTCCTCGCCCAGTGGATCAACCAGGGGATCGACGTCTACCAGGCGGGCCCGGTCGGGACGTTCGTGGAGGAGGAGGTCAACCGCTGGCTGTGTGACCTCGTCGGGTACGGCGCCGGGAGCTGGGGCGTGCTGACGTCCGGCGGCACGATGGCGAACCTGATGGCACTTACGGTCGTTCGCGACGTGCACCTCGCACGGCTCGCGGCCGCTGCCGCGGCCGGGCTGCCAGCGACGGCAGCCCTGGATCCGGCGCGCCTCGCAACGGGTGGCGTGGCCGCCTATCCGGCAGTGCCGCGCGGGGCCGCGCTCGACGGCGTCCGCATCTACGCCAGCGACCAGGCGCACTTCTCGATCGCGAAGGCGCTCGACATCCTGGGCTTCCCGGAGGGGACGCTGCACGTCGTGTCATCCGACGCACGCTTCCGCCTTCGCGGCGTGGACGTGGCTCGGGCGCTCGCGGAAGACGCCGCGGCCGGCCTGCGGCCGCTCGCCATCACGGCTGTCGCCGGGAGCACGAACACGGGTGCGGTGGACGCGACGGGTGAGCTGGCCGACGTGGCGGCGGCCCACGGGCTCTGGCTCCACGTGGACGCGGCGTACGGCGGAGCCGCGCTCCTCTCCGCGCGGGACGCGGGCCGCGTGCCGGACCTTGCCCGGGCCAACTCCATCACGATCGACCCGCACAAGTGGTTCTTCCAGGCCTACGACATCGGCGGGCTCCTGGTCCGGCGCCAGGAGGACCTGCGGCAGACGTTCCACCGCGAGCCGGAGTACTACCGCCACGGCAACCCGGACGAGGAGCCGATCCACTGGTACCAGTACAGCTTCGAGGGGACGCGGCGGTTTCGCGCCCTCAAGCTCTGGGCAAGCTGGAAGCACCTCGGGACGGCCGGCCTGGGACGGCTCGTGGAGATGAACGACGATCTCGCCGCGCACCTCGCGGCCCGGATCGCGGAGAGCGACGACCTGGAAACGATCCCGGACAGTGCCCCGGACCTCTCGGTCGTCTGCTTCCGGCACGTTCCGGGCGGGCGGGCCCGGGCAGCCGCGCTCGAGGCGTCTGATCCCGCTTCGCTGGACCGCTACACGGACCTGCTCTGCGCGGCGCTGAACCGGTCCGGCGAGGGCTGGCTCTCGACCACGATCCTCCGCGGCCGGACGTACCTGCGGGCCGGGATCGTCAATTACCTGAGCTCGCCGGCGGCAGTCGACGCGGTCCTTGACACGCTCCGACGGCTGGCGCCCGCAGCGGCCGACGGGGCGGGACTCTCCCCGGTCTGAGCCCGGCGCGGCGTCCTTCAGGGCCGCGGCGCGCCACGAGTTCTCGGGCAGCGTTCCCGTCGACGAGACCATCCCGGAGTCCACGATCCTCGCGATCCGCGAGTTCCAGACCGACACGCCGGGGCTGCGTGACGTCAGCTTCCGGTTCCACGCCGGGTCCGCGGAGGCCGCCGCGTTCATCGATCTCGCCCCGTACGGCTACCCGCTCAGTGGGCCCGTCTACGCCTCATTCCGCGTCGCGGTGGCGGGGCCGAAGCGCGTGACCGTGGCGCTCGACGCGCTCGACTTCGGGCGGCTTGGCGTGCCCGGCGACATCCGCGTCCGGGCGACGCGCCTCGCGCAGATCGACGGATTGAAGATCGCGACCCTTGCGTTCCGCGAGGGTGCCGTCGAGTTCGCGGGCACGCTTCCGACCACGTACGACGCCTCGCCGCCGCAGCCGGGCGCGATGCCATGACATCGGCGGCCGCCGCCGAGATGGCCGACACGTCCCCTACGCGTCTCCGGCCGCGTCCCGGTAGGCCAGGCGACCCTGCGCCACGGTCAGCAGGATGCGGCCCGGGAGCTCGCGACCGAGGAGCGGCGTGTTCTTGCCGCGCGATGCCAGCGCGTCGGCAGTGACAAGCCAGCGGTCGCCGGCGTCCACCACGACGAGGTCCGCGGGCTCGCCCTCCACGAGACCACGCGCCCCGCCGCGCCGGCCCGGCCGGGCGCCCAGGACGGCCGCGGGCCCCCCCGTCAACGCCGCAACGGCCCGTGCCAGCGGCAGCCTCCCCGCGGCGACCGCGGCAAGCAGCACGCCGAAGGCCAGCTCGACGCCGCTGATCCCGTTTGCGGCGAGCCCGAATTCCGTCTCCTTGTCCACGGCCGTATGCGGCGCATGGTCGGTCACGACCGCGTCCGCCGTTCCGTCCGCGAGTGACGCCAGGCACGCCGCCGCGTCCGCCGCGCCGCGGAGCGGCGGGTTGACCCGGCAGGCGGTCCCGTACGGATGGGTGACCAGGGCGCCGTCGGCCCACGGATCGCGCGCCGTTCCCGCGCCGTCCAGCGCCTCCCAGGCCCAGCGCCGCGCGCCCGCGACCCACTCGTCGGTGAACCCCAGGTGGTGCGGCGTCACGTCGCAGGTCACCGGCAGCCCGGCCGCCTTTGCGCGCCGCACCGCGTCCAGCGCTCCGGCGGTGGAGAGATGCGTCAGATGGAGCCGGGCGCCCGGCGCGTCCGCACGCACCGAGTCGAGGATCGCGATCGCGCGCTCCACCGCCGAGATCTCGGCGGCCGCAGGCCACCCCTTGAGGCCCAGGATCGTCGCGACGAGACCCTCGTTCGCCTCGGCGCCCGCGGTGAGCGTCACGTCCTCGGCGTGCTCCACGATCGGGAGCCCCAGCATGCCGGCGTACAGGAGCGCGTTGCGGAGGATGATCGCGCTCTTCACCGGCGAACCGTCGTCAGAGAAGCCGACCGCCCCGGCGTCGGCCAGCTCCCCGAGCGCGGCGAGGCGCTCCCCTCCCCGCCCGACGGTGACCGCCCCGTGGAGGAGCAGCTCCACCGGCGAGCCGGATGCCGCGGCCGCCCCGGCAACCCGCGCGAAGACGCTCGGCTCGTCCGCGGCCGGCGTCGTGTTCGGCATGGCGCAGACGGTCGTGAAGCCACCGTGCGCGGCTGCAGCGAGCCCGCTCGCGACCGTCTCCGCGTCCTCGTTGCCCGGCTCGCGCAGGTGCACGTGGAGGTCGAGGAACCCCGGCAGCACGAGCACTCCGTCCGGCCCGATACCGTCGGCCTCGGCGCCCTGAAGCCAGGTCACGGCCTCCAGGATGCCGTCGCGGACCACGATCTCGCCGGGTCCCTCGCGCTCCCCGACCGGATCCACCAGCCAGGCCCGGCTGATCTCAAGGAGCGGGACCATCTTGCCGACGCGCAGATCAGGCATTCGTCACGGCCTCCGGGTGCCCGCCGGCGAGGAGGTAGAGGAGTGCCATCCGGACCGCCACGCCATTCGTCACCTGCTCGGTGATCACGCTCCGGTCGAGGACCGCCACGTCCGGCGCGATCTCCACGCCCTCGTTCATCGGACCGGGGTGCATGACGAGCGCGGCCGGTTTCGCGACCGCGAGACGCTCGCGCGTCAGCCCGAACCGCGCCGCGTACTCGCGCAGCGACGGGAGGAGCCCGCCGTCCATCCGCTCGCGCTGGAGACGCAGGGCCATCACGACGTCGGCGTCGCGGAGCGCCGCGTCCACGTCCGAGGTGACGGTGAAGCCGGCATGTCCCGGCGCGCCGCCGCCGGCCCAGCGGCCGGCCCATGCGTCGAAGCCGCGCAGGATCGTCGTGGGCCCGCAGATCCAGAGGTTCGCACCGGCCGCGGTGAGCGACCACACGTTGGAGCGAGCGACCCGCGAGTGGAGGACGTCGCCGAGGATCACGACCTTCTTCCCGCGGACGTCGCCGAGGTGCGTTCGCATCGTGTAGAGATCCAGGAGGGCCTGGCTCGGGTGGGCATGCCAGCCGTCTCCGCCGTTGAGGATCGAGCCGGAGAAGACCTCGGCCGCGAGGTACGGCGCGCCCGACGTCCCGTGGCGCATCACGATCATGTCGGCGCCCAGCGCCTCGACCGTCCGGATCGTGTCCACCAGCGACTCGCCCTTCGTCACCGACGATGACGACGCGGCGATGTTCACGACATCCGCGGAGAGGTTCTTGGCGGCGACCTCGAAGCTCACCCGCGTTCGCGTCGAGGCCTCGTAGAAGAGGATCGTCACGTTCGTGCCCCGGAGCGCGGGGACTTTCGAGATGGGCCGCGCAAGGACCTCCTTCATCGCGTCGGTCGTCCGCATCACCAGCTGGATCTCGGCGAGGGAGAGGACGTCCACGTCCAGGAGGTGCTTCTGTCGCCAGGCGACGTCGGGCGTGGTCGGGATGCGGGAGGTGTTCGTGGCCATGCCGCCCTCAGGCCGTCGGGTCGGGCGCATCGACCCGCTCGATCCGGACCGCGTCCTCCCCGTCGATCTCGACGAGGGCGACCTCGACGACCTCGTCGCTGGAGGTGGGGACATTCTTCCCGACATGGTCGGCCCGGATCGGGAGCTCGCGGTGGCCGCGATCCACGAGGACCGCCAGGCGGATCGCGCGCGGCCGCCCGAAGTCCACCAGGGCGTCCATCGCGGCGCGGATCGTCCGCCCGGTGTAGAGGACGTCGTCGACGAGCACGACCGTGCGGCCGTTGAGGTCCATCGGGAGCTGCGTGCCCTTGACCACCGGCTGCTGGGCGATCAGCGAGAGGTCGTCACGGTAGAACGTGATGTCCAGGGCGCCGACGGGGAGGGTGACGCCCTCGTGCTCTTCCACGGCGACGGCGATCCGGTGGGCCAGGGGGACGCCGCGGCGCTGGATCCCGAGGAGCACGAGCCCATCGGTCCCGGCCTGCTTCTCGACCAGCTCGTGGGAGATGCGGATGACCGCCCGGCGGATCTCGTCCGCCGTCATGATCTGGCGCCCGTCCATCAGGCGCGCCCGCGACGTGACACGTGCGTCCTCCTTTCCGGCCTCTCCGGACCGGTCCTTAAAGGGTCGCCACAAGGATACCGCGCCTGCGGGCGCGGGGCGCGGTCAGCGGGACGCAGGCCCGCGAGCGGACCGTCAGCGAGCGACGACGAGCTCGTCGGTCCCCGGATCCGGGGCGCCGTGGAGGCTCCCGGCACCATCCTTCGACCACGCATACACGCTCATGGTGCTCCCCTGCCCGTTCTGGCCGGGCGGGCTGGCCCAGGCCAGCCGGTCGCTGCCAAGCGACAGGCCCGGGAGCGCCGCGATGTCGGCCAGCAGCGTGTCGCCTACGCTCCCGTCCGCGTTCACCGCGAAGAGGCTGAGCCGCCCGGCCGACTGGTCCGTCGCACCGGCGATCCAGACGGCCAGGTGCCGGCCCGACGGATCCCAGCGCACATCCCAGCTGGTGACGCCCGCCAGCCCGGCGGACCCGGGGAGCGGTATCGCGGTGACGTCGCCGGGGCCGACGAGCGCCTGCCAGTCGGCGGTGACGAGCCGGCCATTCGTGGGGATCCACGTGTTCGTCGCGGGATCCAGGGCCTGGGTGCCGGTCCAGAAGACGACGCTCCGGTTCGTCGGGTCCACGACGGGGCGCCAGACCGCCGGGCGGGCGATCGGCGTCCGCGCGCCGGTCATGGGGTCGAGCATGAACGAGACGACCGGGACACTCGGGGGGGCGGACGCGACAGCGGGCGACGGGGACGCCGAGGGGGCCGCATGTCCGGTCGGGACCGCGGGAGATGGGGACGGGGCCGCCGGAGTCGCGGCCACCGGGGATGCCGAAGGGGACGGAGTCGCGGAGGGCTCGGCGGACGCGGTCGCGGAGGGCTCGGCGGACGCGGTCGCCGTGATCTTGACGGCCGAGGTCCCCGACCCCGTGCTGCCGGCCGGCCGCACGGTGCTCCCGAGGATCTGATCGACGTCCCAGGCGGAGAAGACCGACGCGTGGTCCGTGGTGAGCAGCCGCGCCTTCGCATCGCCTACGTGCCAGACGTAGATGTCCGGGCCCCGGGTGCCGTCCGACGGTCGTGCCGAGAAGGCAACCCACTGCCCGTCTGTGGAGTAGGCCGGCGGAGCGCCCACGAGCACGACACCTTCGACGATGGGGATCGTCACGGCCGCCGAGGGGGCCGGGCTCGCGGGCGGGATGCTCACGAGCGAGGCTGCCGGCGTCGGCACTTCCGAGGCGAGCGGTGTCGCGGCAGGCTCCCCGGACGGGGCGGCGGTCGGGAGCAGCGAAGCGGTTGGGGCGGGCGCCGTGGGTCCGGCAGACGCGGACGCCGCCGGTACGGCGGACGCGGGCGACGGGGTCCCTGTGGGGCGCGGGCTGGGGGAACCGGTCGGGACGGGAGTGGCTGCTGGAGGAGTAGCCGCCACTCCCGTCACCGACGGCGTCGGGGAAAGTGCCCCGGGTGTTGCGATGGAGGACGAAGGAACGGGCGTCGGTGTGACGCGAGCCTCGGGCGGGACGGAGAACGCGTAGAGCGCGTTGCGGCCCACGAGCACCGCGGATGTCCCGTTGTGCTGCAGCAGGACAGCCGACGGCTTCATGGTGAGCGCCACGAGCTGCCGGGCGCCACCATCCAGCGTCCCGCAGGACGAGGCGTCGAGCCCCGGGCACACCAGGTCGACCGGGGCCGTGCTGAGGACGTAGCTCCCGTCGGGCTGCCGCTGCACCCACGCCACGGCCTGCGTGTCCACCGTCATCGGCGTCGCGGCCGGAGCGCCGCTGCCGCCGGGCCCGGGAACGATCGGGGCATTCCCGATCCCGAGCCCAGCCAGCGTGAGCGGAAGGAAGACGATCGCGAGCACCGCCGCAACGGCGATCCCGACGAGCGCGAATGACGGCGACCCGAAAAGCGACCGCCGACCCCGACGGGCGTCCTCCCGGACGGCGCGCCGAACCTCGACGTCGAGCGCCCTGGACAGGCGCGCGCCCAGATCGCGGGGAGGCACCGGCAGCTCTTCGCGGAGGGCGAGGATCCTGGCGCGGTCCGCCGCGAACGAATCTGCCATCCGACGGCACGGGCCGCACGCGTCCAGGTGATCCCGGAGCCACGCTGCGTCCTCCCCCGGCAGTGGGGCAAGAAGCCGGTCGGAGGCGAGCGCCCGCGCGCGGGCGTGCGGATCGCTGCGGCGGTCGGGGTGGCGCATCGCGCGCTGCAGGCCGCTCATCCGCGTCCGTTCGGTCGGGTGCCGCGCGTCGCCGGCCGGTCCAGGGGCCGCCCGGCGGCCTCCGCCTCGGCGGCGAGGAGCCGCTCCTCGGCAAAGGCGCGGCGAAGGCTCTCGCGGGCGCGCGTGAGGAGCGCGCGCGCCGCGACGTGCGAGGTGCCCAGGGACGCGGCCAGCTCCACGCCGGTCAGGTCGTGCACCTCGGCGAGAAGCAGCGCCGAGCGCTGCCGCTCCGGGATTCGGGCGAGGGCTCGCTCGAGCTCGCCGGAGAACCGCGTGTCCATCGCCAGCCGCTCGGCGGACGGCGCCGCGCCGCGCGACTCTCCCGTCCACGGGATGAAGCGGACGATCTTACGGCGGCGGATCTCGTCGAGCGCGACCCGGTTGGCGATCTGGTAGAGCCACGCGCGGGCTTTGGTCGGGTCCTCCAGGCTGGCGTGCGCTCGGTAGGCACGGATGAAGGCGTCCTGGGCAAGGTCGGCGGCGAGCTCCGGGTCGCGGAGCATCCGGATG
>Ga0208079_1001566_pt1 | contig 11881 bp, 20 predicted proteins | sample NGESurdeep092012_5_FD_184474 | JGI IMG/M metagenome (GOLD analysis project Ga0208079, IMG submission 184474) | Arctic peat soil microbial communities from Barrow, Alaska - NGEE Surface sample 210-2 deep-092012 (SPAdes) | ecosystem: Environmental > Terrestrial > Soil > Wetlands > Peat ... | reverse complement strand
CGCCACGGTTCGTTCCTAACTGGCAAGTGCCGTGTCCGTTGGGCCTAATGTCGTGCCGGACATCGGCTCAACCCAAACGAGGTGATCCTTCACCGCTTTCACGCCGGGGGTATTCTCGGCGGCAACCTTAAGTGCCTCGCGCTGGCGTTCGTCCACGATTACGCCCCAGAGATCGACCACGCCATTTCGCACGACAACATTCGCTGTCCCAGATGGCGCCCACTGTTCGCGCTTCATCTCGGCCACCAAAAGCTCACGGATCTTCGCGTCGTCCAGGCCGGCAGGCGGTGTCCCCCGCGCCAAACTGACCATGCCGTGCATGATGTTAGCGCGGGAAATAATGCCGGCAACTTCACGGCCGCGTACCACCGGCACGCGCTTGATGCGATGCCGCTCCATCAACTCCACGACTTCTTCGAGGGAGGCGTCTTCGACAACCGTACGCACTTCGGCGGTCATCACTTCCGAGACTTTGGTGCCGTGAGAATGGGTGTAGTCGTCGGCGATTCGGCCTGGCCCCATCAGGAATTCGAGCCAGCGCGGACGTTGCCGTTCGGTATGGGTCTCCCGGCGGCGGAGGAAATCACCTTCCGACAGAATACCGACAAGCTGGCCCGCCTCATTGATGACCGGCAGGCCGCTAATGTGGTGCTGAAGCATAAGTCGGGCCGCCTGGAGGACAGTGGCATTCGGATCGACCGAGATAATGGTGCGCGTCATCACATCCTTGGCCTTCATGGCAGTTCTCCATTAGTCAAAGAAATTAGTCCGCAGATTGGCGCGGCCGTGTTGGCTAGCTGATCGAAGACGCTTGACGTCGAAGGCTGCGTTGGCGCGATGGAAGAGGAGCCTAAACATCGATTGCGCAATCATTGACCATCGCGCAGACGGGTTCATTCTGGCCGTTGTTACGTCGTTGACGTGCGAAAGGCCAATAATGACGCCAATTAGTATGAAGAGCATGGCGAGCTTGGGGCTCATTTTGCTCCGCCTCTTAAACGATTTATTCTTGCCTCGCTTACAGCGTAGCGGCAAATTGCTTTCTTAGATAAATAGGTGCAGTGCCGGCTTTGGTAAGGCGCATACGCAACGACGCAGCTAGTTAAAAATGCATGATCAGATCGCCCCATCTCATTCAGGCATTCTGTCTCATTCAAGCATGGTGGGCCGAGACCCCTTTCGTCACTTCGGCTGCAATTCGCTGCGACGCCGCATGTGAAATGTCACCGAGGCTGAGCATGCCGACCATTCGCTTGTTTTCGTCAATGACCGGCAGTCGTCGGAGATGCTTGGTTTCCATGATGTGCGCTGCATTGTCCGCATTTTCGCTGTCTCGGCACCAGATCACGCCCTTCGTCATGATGTCTCTGGCAGTGAGCTTGGAGATATCCTTGCCTTTGGCGACGCCTCGCACGGCGATATCGCGATCGGTCACCATGCCGATCAGCCGGTCATTCTCCCCAACCGGAAGCGCGCCGACGTCATGTTGCAGCATCTTCTTTGCAAGCATTGTTACCGGCGTCTCTGGCGAAACCCACGCATATTGTTTGGCGCACGCGCAACGACAATCCGTGGCTTAGCATGGCCAAGGATGTCGTCTTGAAGTTTTTGCCGCCGCCCGGCGAGGATGCTCTCACCTGTGGGCCAGGGCCGTTTTCGATGGCGGACGAGGTAACGGTCTCTAAGATGATGGAAATCGCCGGTTACAGTGACATCACCTTCAAGCGGGTCGACGCCCCTGTGCTGGTCGGAAAAACAGTCGAGGACGCAGTAAATTTTCAGCTTGCCATCGGCCCTGCCGGAGAAGTGTTCAGAGAAGCGGGCAAAGAGGCCGAGGCAAAGCGAGAGCAAATCGAAACTGCGCTGGCGGAAGCGATCAACTCTCAGAAGAAAGAAGCTGACGGGATCGTGATGGATTCGTCTTCCTGGGTTATATCGGGCAAGAATCCAGCGTGACGCGTCAAATCCGCATTCCGTTCCAAGCGCACCCGCTGTTAGTACTGAACGGCCATGCCGGTTCCGCAGACCAATATCCGCAGTTGGGGATGGAAAGGATTCAACAAGATGTGCCCTTTGGGCCGTCTCACCAACTCAAGCAGAAGTCTATGGAGCTAGTGTCCTCGGATTAATTTCATCGCGCTTGTCCGTGAGCATGGAGCAGTGCGACGCATGCTCTGATGATCAATTAGTATTTGTGATCTTTCAAAATATTACTTCGCTTTCTGGATCGTCGTCACAATGAACTGGCCGTTGACATGTTCAGCGTCGAACTTCACTTTGTCGCCGGCTTTAACCGCCGTCAACATGGCAGGGTCCTGCACGCGATAGACCATCGTCATGCCATCCTCCATGTCGAATTTTTTCATCGGACCGTGCTTGATGGTGATCTTGTTTGCCGATGAATCGATCTTGGTCACCAACCCGTCGGTGAGCTCGGATTGAGCCCAAACGGGGCCCGCGATCGACAGGTTCAGCGCCGCAGCCAAGGCAGCCACCGGCAGCAAAAGATTTCTCTTCATCGTTCGTCTCCTATTCTTGATCGCACTCGCTTCATTTCACGGCGACCGTGCCGTGCATGCCGGCTTCCCGGTGACCGGGGATCAGGCAGGCGAATTCGAACGTGCCTGTCTTCGAGAAGCGCCAGAGAATTTCTGCGGTTTTGCCCGGGTCGACGCTTTTTGCGTTCGGATCGTCATGCTCCATGTCGGGATATTTTTTCATCAGTTCGGCGTGCTTGTCGTTGTCCTTAACGCTCGCCAATGTGAATTCGTGCTTGAGTGCCCCCTTGTTCTGGATGATGAAGTGGACTTGCTCGCCTTTTTTGGCATCGAGACGATCGGGGACGAACCGCATCGTTCCGTCGCTGTCGCTCATTATGACGGTCACGGTTCGCGCTGGCTTCTTCGGATTGCCGGGCTCGCCCGCCGAAAAATGTTTGCCCTCGTGGGCGGCTGCGGCGAACATAGCTGTGCCCAGAAGCAATGCTACGGCTGCGGCGGTCAGGCTCGATATTTTCATGTTTGTGCTCCTTCTCAGTGTTGTCCGCTGTGGCCGTCCATGCGCGGGTCATCCGAGCTTGTATTAAAATGAAATGGAGGCGCATCATGATGCGCGCCATTCAATTTATTTGGAGAATGTAAAATGAGCGTGGTCGAAGTTACATATTTCTCTGATGTCTTGTGCATCTGGGCATACGCCTCGCAGGCTCGCGTCGATGCAGTCAAAGAAAAATTCGGCGATGCCGTTCAGATAAAGCATCAGTTCTGCTCAGTGTTCGGCGATACCGCCCGCAAGATCACCACGACATGGAATGACAAAGGCGAATATGACGGGTTCAACGCGCATTTGCGACAGGTGGCGGCACGATTTCCTCATATCGAGGTTCATCCAGAGATTTGGTTGAAAACGCGCCCCCCGACATCGGCGAGCGCACATCTGTTCATGAAAGCAGTCCAGCAATGGGACCGCGATTTCGGGGTGGTACGAAATCAGCCTTCAGAGAGCATTTTCGATCAAGTGCTTTGGGCTTTCCGCTGTGCATTTTTTCGAGACTGCCGGGACATTGCGCGCTGGAATGTTCAATGTGAGATAGCCGAAGCCTTCGGTGCCGACATCGGCGCTATCGAACAATGCATTCACAATGGTACCGCATTCGCCCGCTTGGATGCGGACTACCACGATGCTGACAAGATGCGGATAGAAGGCAGTCCAAGCTTCGTGCTGAATGATGGGCGCCAGAAGCTCTACGGTAACATCGGATTCCGCTTGATCGAAGCGAATATTCAAGAGCTCTTGCGGGCGCCACACACTGAGGAAGCTAGTTGGTGCTGACCCCCAACGTATGTCGGAGATGGGTCATTCACGACGGTTTCGCGATGTCCGAAGTATGTTCACTTTGCCCCCGATAACCGACATTGGGCCGCGTCCACGTCGGTATTTAGCCGCCCGTTTATGAGTCCAAGTCCTAGACGAAATTCTTCGATCCGTTGACCGTACCGACGCCGCCCAGGAATGTGAGGCGCAAGGTTGCGGCATATTTTCGCGTTCCGCCGCTTATCGGCTTAAGGGCGCGCGGACCGTTACTCGATCGTCCATCGGAACATTCTGGTTGCCGCTCCGCCCACACCGTTGATTTGTAATTCGATAGACTTGGGCATTTCCGCTGGTGGCGAAAATTGCAGAACGCCCTTGCGATGTCAGGCGGGTCACCTTGCCAAGCGACTGGTACGTAGCGACGCCCCGCCTCGTCCACTAACACCGCCGCCTGAGCAAGATTGTCGTTCAGCGGCTTCGTGTGGGTGTCCATAACGACGTTAAATTCCCAGACAGTAACATCCCGTCCGAGCGCCTTCGGCGTCACGACCACGCGCACCCCCGCCTCATCGCTGCTGCGAGTTGCGAGTGCCGGCGCGGCAGATGATGGCGCCGACCCCAACAGGGCGGCACCGAGTACAAGTGCAGCAAGGAGAACTCGGGACAACAGTTTCAACATGCAGGGCCCCCAATAAGGGCTCTCCTCGCCAGCAAGACTTGGCGGCCGATATACGCAAGACCAGCGACGGCCTTGTCGCAGGATTTGAATTCGCGCCGGTCGCAAACTTCTTCGGGATTGTTCGCGGTGGCTAAAACGGCTTTCAGCACGATCTTTCACAGCCCCGACATGGAGGCGACGCAATAAGGCATGGCAAAATGGAACAAACCGGTCCGGGTGCAGTTATATTCATGAAACCCGAAATGATCGCATACGATTGATCTGCCTCGCTGTGAGCGTAGGGCAATCGGGAAACCTGCGTTTTTATTCGTTGTTTTCAGGAGATTGATCATGTCGTCAAAGCATAATGCTGCATCGCGCCTGCTCGGCGTATTTACGCTCGCGACCTTGAGTCTAGTGACCGCTGCCGAGGCGCAGCCCTACGGTCCCGGTCAGGGCGGCGGCATGATGGGCGGAGACTGGGGATGGGGAATGGGTTACGGAATGGGCGGCTTCGGAGGGATCGGCGTGCTTGTGCTCGTTTTGGTCGCCGTCGGAATCGCCGTCGTTACGGTCCGTCGCCGCAATACCTGACCCGCATATCGCGCAAACGAACCTGCGGGCGCCCGAGTCTGCCGAGGGATTCATATGAAATACTATATCGCCAAGACCGTGAGCGGGACTTTCCCCGCCACGGTAGAACGCGTCATCGAGTCGCTCAAAGCCGAGGGATTTGGCGTTCTGACTGATATCGATGTCAAAGCGACGATGAAGAAAAAGCTCGACCTCGATTTCCGGGAGTATCGTATACTCGGCGCGTGTAACCCGCCGCTGGCGCACCAGGCGCTGACCGCCGATGACAAGATCGGAACGATGCTGCCGTGCAACGTCATCGTGCAGGATATTGGAGGCGGCCGGATCGAGGTCGCCGCCATCGACCCGGCAATATCCATGCAGCATGTTGGAAATCCGACGCTCCAAACGATCGCCGAATCCGTCACCGGCAAGTTGAAGCGCGTTATCGCCGCGATCTAACAATGTCGTCGGCAACATAGCAAAAGGCCGCCGATAGCGGCGGCCTCTCGCAACAAACCAGCGACACAAATCTAACAAGCACAGCCGTGCTTTTCGCTCTTTGCCGGCTTGTCGTTGCAGCATTCGCTCTTATCGGACTTCGCGGCCGGCTTTTCCGCGGCCGCCGCAGTCGCCTGCGCTACAGCCGACGCCGCAACCTTGGTGGGCTCGGCTTTGGAAGCGCCGCCACAGCATGAACTGGACATGATCGATCTCCACATTTGAAGGACGTTGGATATATTCATGAATGTAATTGGGTGTGCATTACGATAAATCAAGATCGTAACGCCGGGGGCTAGCGTGCTGGAGCATTTTTCGAACCCTGAGCCTGGACCCTTAGCGAGCATCACAAGTGATGTTGCAACAACTGGGCCCAACCGAGATAGCCAGTGTAAAGGCCAACAGCGATGATGAGGCCCTTGCGGCTACTTAACGGAAGCAAGGCGGTCGCTCGAAGTGTCGGGCTCGCCCCTTATTGACGATCCCCGCATACGGCACATCCCTCGTACATATATGTCATGAGCCGGGGACCGCGGGCGTATTCTGTTCGAAGCTCCGTCAAATCGAAGCCGGCCGAACGTATTAGTTTGTCTACCTTGCGGTCGAGGTGACAGCCGCCCGCAATATGACGCCACACAGGGGTGAGTCGGTGCTGCCACCGCTCGACACCAGGCTCTGGTGAAAGGCCGTGCTCAGCGAATAGCAGCTTGCCGTCTGGTTTAAGGACCCGTCGCATCTCGCGCAACGCAACCTGCGGGTCCGGAATAGAACACAACGTCCAGGTCATCACGACCGTATCCACCGTGTTGTCCGCAAGCGGGATTGCAGCCGCGGACCCGAGCAGAAGGTCGGCGCGGATACCTGCTGCTGCGGCGCGTTGACGCGCCATAGCGAGCAAGCGGGGCGAGGGATCGATCCCGAAGACGACCTCGACCTGTTTGCCATACAATGGAAAGTTCAATCCCGAGCCGACCCCAACTTCGAGCACGCGCCCACTGGCAGCCGCAACCACCTCGCGGCGATACTTTGCGAGCTGGTGCTGCCTCATGACCAGATCGAGGACTGACGGCAGAACCCAGCGGCCATAGAAATTCACGACCGCTCCTCCGCGCGCCAGCGGCCTACGACCAGAGAAATCACCCGGAGCGACTCTTCGGCTCCGTCCGCGATGCCCTTCTCAAAATCTCCTTCGATCCGGCCCATTTGGTTGGTTACATGGGCGAAGCAAAGCACAGATCGGCCGCGCGCCTTCGCAAAGGCATAGAGTGCGGCAGCCTCCATCTCGACCGCAAGAATTCCGGACTTCGATGCTGCGTTGATTGCCTCTTTTGTCTCCCGAAATGGAGCATCAGTCGTCCAGGTGGCGCCGACCTGAAAGGAGATTCCGGCTGCGGTGAGTGCCTCTCGCGCAAGTTGGGCCAGTTGGGGATTTGCTTGACTGTAATCTGACGGCGGTAAGTAGTGGTAGCTCGTACCCTCGTCGCGAAGCGCGCGGTCGATGACGATGAAATAGGGTGGCGGTTGCACCGGCAGGATTTGGCCAGCCGAGGTTACGCTGACGAGGAGGCGGCAGCCCGAGGAAAAAAGCTCTTCCGCGATAAGAACCGCAAACGCGGCGCCAACTGCGCAGCCTACAATTCCGTACTCGTGCCCGTCGTGATGAAAGACATAGAGATCGGTATGGTAACAGGCCCAGCCGGGATGACGGTCAGCGCGTCCCGCATCGCGCAAGTGCCGCACGATGTCGCCATCCGGATCGAGAACGCATATTTCCGGAACGGCGGCGATGAATAGGCCCTTCTGGCGCCGCGCTTCGCGCAAGAGGCTCTCGGGCGTGAAGGCAGACGGCGCGTCATAGTGCTTGTGCGATAGAATCGGCGGTATTTTTGTTTCGCTCACTGGCATGGTCCTAGTGACTTTCCGCGCTCGCTTTTTCGATGGGCTTAGTTGCTGACACGGCAATGAAGGTTGCTCCGAAAGTCGTTCTCCGACCGAGCCACAGATCAACCGAGGCAAGGAGCCGTGCCGCGAACCCAGATGGTGGATAATGCACGCCACCGCGCATCTCGACCAAATCAAGCCCCGCGGCATGTACAAGCCCGCGAAGTTCCGCCGCTGTGCGGAACATGGCCGCGCGCCACGTCGGATGACCAAGCCAACCACGAATGCGACGGTGTGCGGCCCACCAGCTCCAGCGCCCGAGTTCGCCGATCACAAGCCGCCCACCGGGCTTCAAGACGCGAGCCATTTCCATAAACGCTCGTTCGGCATCTCGAACGAAGCACAGCACTGTCACCGCAACGACGAGGTCAAAAGCTGCATCGTTGAATGGCAGTCTCTCGGCCTGTCCCTCAACGAGATGTAGCTGAGTACCCTCGATTTTGGTGCGCCGTCGCGCGGCAGCGATCATCGCAGGGTCTGCATCGAGCCCCGTCACGATAGCGCCACGCCGAGCAAGTTCCGATGCAAGCGCGCCATCGCCGCAGCCGACATCCAGCAACGTCTTGCTGGCAACAGAGCCAATGAGTTCGAACAGAAGTTGCTGCTCCAGCCTATCGGTAATCTGGCCAAGGCGGCTCAATCGCCACCGGGCGTAGGACTCGGTCATTGCTTCTGTGGGTTGGCTTCCAACCATGGTGCTCCTTAGCGGCGAGCTTGTACGTGCCGAGCGTCATCCCAAGGTAACTAGTATTTCGCTCAACCGCTCGATCGCCAGGTCGATTTCATCGCTCGTCGTTCCACGCCCAAAACTGAAGCGGATGGCACCCATGCCAGCCTCGGGTGTGATGCCCATGGCTTCCAGAACCGGCGATAACTCAATGCGGCCGGAGTGACACGCCGACCCAATCGAGGCTGCCACGCCGTCCATCCGTTCCAATATCTCGGCGCCAACCCGGCCGACAAAGGAAACTTTGAGCGTGTTCGGCAGACGATACGTGGGATGGCCATTGAGGACCACACGATTTCCGAATTGCTTTTGCATCTCTCGCCAGAAATGGTCGCGTAAACCGCACACACGATCCATGGGCCCGAAATCGCGGGCAAGATCGCGCGCCTTCTCGCGTGGCTTTGACCCACGTCAAGGCGGTTCGCCACCAAATGGTAGAGAAAATCACAAATATTCGTTCAATCCTGCAGAAAGGAACGCGCCATGCGGTACGTTCGATTGAAGGCCAACAAAGCTGGAGAAAGCCGTTTCGAGCAGGTTACCCTCGATCTCACCGAAGCTGATTATCGGCCTCCGGCGCCGTTGCTGTTCGTGTCGCACAGTTATCAGGCCGACGGTCTCCAGTTTGTCAGGCTGCCTGCGGGCTGGGCTGGCGAGTCCATCCATCCACCTAAGGCCCAGTTTTTGATTTGTTTGAAAGGCCACCTCGAAGTGACCGTTAGCGATGGCGAAAAGCGAACGTTCGGTCCTGGCGACAGCGTCTTGATGGAGGATGTTGCCGGGAAAGGTCATCGCACGCGCGTCAAGGGCACGGAAGAATGCATTGCAGCAATTATTCCAATTGCTGTTAGTTAAATAGCCGCTAGGTCAACTTCAACGAAAGCATCCGGCGTGCACGGGGAAGGCAGAAGCAAATGCCTGAAAATCTCGTGGTCTGCAGCAAATGCGGCGGAGTCAATCGCTTGCCATCGTCTCGTCCGGCCATCGGCGCGAAATGCGGGAAATGCGGGGCCAAGGTGTTCGTCGGGCATCCCGAGGATGTTGATGCAGAGATCTTCGACCGCCAGATCGGGCGCGGCACCCTGCCGGTTCTCGTCGATGTCTGGGCACCTTGGTGCGGACCATGCCTTATGATGGCGCCGGCCTATGAGGGAGCTGCCCGTGAGCTGGAGCCGCAGGTGCGATTGATCAAGCTCAATTCCGACGCCGAGCAGGCGATCGCCTCTCGGCTCGGCATCCGCGGCATCCCGACGATGATCCTGTTCCTCGAAGGCCGAGAGGTCGCACGCAAGTCCGGCGCGATGTCCGCCGCCCAGATTGTGCGATGGGTGCGCGACCGCCTGCCCACTGTTGCTGTCTGAGCCTGTTGATGGACCCGCAATTAGCGCAGCTGGAACTGGCTTTGGCGATTGGCCGCAAGCGACGATCCGCGGTTAGTTGTGGCGAGGCTTGCATAGGATCAGGTGCATGAAAGACCCTTACGAGACCCTCGGCGTAAATCGATCTGCGACCGACAAGGAAATCAAAGACTCATTCAAGAAACTGGCACGTAAATTCCATCCCGATCTGCATCCGGGCGACAAGGAGGCGGAGGCGAAGTTTAAGGACATATCGGCTGCTAACGACCTGCTCAAGGACGAGGAGAAGCGCCGAAGGTTCGATGCGGGTGAGATCGATGCCAGCGGAGCGGAGCGGCCGCAGGAACGATTCTATCGCGACTTCGCCGACGGTCCGGCATACGCCTCGCACGCAGCGCAGGACGGATTTGCCAATAACGAGGAACTGGAAGAGTTTCTTGCGCGCGCGTTTGCGGGCGGGGGACATCGGTCGCAGGGCACGTTCCGAGCGCGCGGCCAGGATGTGAGCTATGTGCTTCCGGTCGGATTTCTGGAAGTAGCGAATGGTGCCGCACGCACGATCACGCTGCCTGAAGGCAAGACGCTGCAGGTGACGATCCCCGAGGGTGCCGAGGACCGTCAGATGCTGCGGCTAAAAGGACAGGGAATGCCAGGCTTCGGCGGCGGGCCGGCAGGCGATGCCTATGTCGAGCTTCACGTCGAGCCGCATCCGTTCCTTGACCGCAAGGACGACAATATTCATGTCGAGGTTCCCGTCACCCTAAAGGAGGCAGCACTTGGCGCGCGGATCGAAGTACCGACCATAGGCGGCCCGGTGACGGTGACCGTCCCGAAGGGGTCGAATACCGGCACCAAAATGCGACTGCGCGACAGAGGTATCCGCAACCGTAAGTCCGGGCAACGCGGACATCAACTGATCACCCTGAAAGTCGTTCTGCCTGCAGTCGAAGAGCCCGAGCTGGTCGAGTTTCTGGAAACCTGGCGGCCGAAAACCCAGCAGGACCCGCGCAAGGAGATGCTGCCATGATGCGTGTCGATGACCTTGTCGCGGCGATATCCGCTTTGCAACGCAGCGATCTTGAAACCTGGATCCGCGAGGAGATGGTCACGCCGCGGCAGGAGGCGGGGACGCTACTCTTCACGGACATGGAATGCGCGCGGGTCCGCCTCATCTGCACGCTGTACTACGAACTTGAGATTGATGCGGGCACGCTGCCGGTGGTGTTGTCGCTGGTCGATCAGCTCTACGACACCCGGCAGCGCCTATTGTCGCTGACCGCCGCCGTAACGGCGCAGGACAAGAACGTCCAAGCGGCGATCATTGCTGCTATGGAGCCGAATGGCGGGTCTTCTGGGGCCGACAAATCATAGAATTGCCTTCCCGGAACAAGGCAGCTCAACACACGCTTAGTGCGACACTGGCGCAATCACGGTTCAATATTAACCGATTAAATTCGCAATCGTAGTCGAAATACTACTTCCTCAAACATCCGCGATCGGCACCTCGTCGACTTTGTGTCCGTGCTGGTCGACGATGACGATGAACCAGCCGGTCCAGTTCCAGCCCGGCATGGCCGCGCCGTGTTTAAGGTCGCGTGCGAGCGCCACCGCATCGGCGCGAGCGGCGGCATTGCCCGACAGGTCAATGCCTTTGTGATTGTTCAGAACTTGTTTGCCATCGGTGAGATGGAAATAGTAACGCGGCATGGCAGGATCTCACGTGCTTGCATCGATAGTCTCAAGCCGATGCTCTGGGACACACAACTACCATCCCGATCGCGAGCCGTCACGGCATGCGGGGCCACAAATCGGAAAGGCACCTAGTTTACTAGAGATTGTAATTCCGGGGGTGGGCCGGATTGGAAAGCCTGCGGTGGCGGGTCTCCCTAGGTCCTTTCAGGGCGGGTCACGCGCAAGCGCTCGGCATCGCGCGCCGTAAAAATAGGACTATAATTGGGTATGGTCTCACCACGTTCACCGCGTGCGATCCCGCTGGGTAGACCAGCGAGATCGGCGGAGGGCAATGAAATGACGACGACAGAAGATCGGATCGACAAGCTCTTCGGCCAAATCCTTAGGGAGAGCATTTCGCGCGACGAAATCGAGCCGGAATTGCGCGCGCTATTTCATGCTTTCGACGACCCCTATTATCGAGAGAAGCTTCAAAGCGCGATTGATTACGCGGAGGTCTATGCAAGCTCGCGTAAGCCTGAGAAGTATGGCGAGCCTGAAAAAGTGCGAACGCTTTTGCTTCACGACTTGACATCGGCAAGGCGTAGAATTGGCCAGCTATGACGCCAGCGACGTCCG
>Ga0208079_1001562_pt1 | contig 11896 bp, 9 predicted proteins | sample NGESurdeep092012_5_FD_184474 | JGI IMG/M metagenome (GOLD analysis project Ga0208079, IMG submission 184474) | Arctic peat soil microbial communities from Barrow, Alaska - NGEE Surface sample 210-2 deep-092012 (SPAdes) | ecosystem: Environmental > Terrestrial > Soil > Wetlands > Peat ... | reverse complement strand
CTCGCCGACCTCAATGCCACGCAGACGGTGTTTCCCGGCACCCAGCTCACGCTGGTCTTCAAACTCGGCTCAGCCTGATTTCACCCAGGTCAGGAGGTCTGAAGTAGCGCGAAACCCGTGCCATGTGGTCCTTCAGGATCGCTCGTTTGTCGATTGTCTCCATGATTCCACCATTGCCCAGCCGCTACGAGATCTCGTATTCCAAGGGGTATGGCTTGACACCGAATATTTGGGTGTGTTTTCCTGGGTCGTGATGGTTTTCAAGCAGAGCGTCTGGTCGGCAAACCTGCCCAAACCAGCCGGACGTGCTATAGTACGAAAGGAACGGCCTTGTCGGGGCGTGGCTCAGCCTGGTAGAGCGCCTGGTTCGGGACCAGGAGGTCGAAGGTTCGAATCCTTCCGCCCCGACCAAGCAAATCAACAACTCCTCCCGGTTGTCCAAACCTGGCCTTGAGGCGGATCTATCAACTGATCCGCAGATCAAAAACGCCGCTTTCTTCCAGTACTCCCGTCCGACACACATTCGCTTCCTCGTTTTATTCACAATCTTTGAACATTTAAAATTCCCTAATCGTCACATTCCAGACTTCCAGAAACTTGTGGATAACACCCGATGAATCCAGGCATTCTTTGGACGATGATATCCCGAGCGTGCTACAAAATACTAAACTGCCATCAGCGCAATTCCCCAGGTTCGCATCCGGGAACGCGAGGTCACTTCCACAGCCGCTCCCGAAGTGCGAATCGCCGCGCCAGCTCCAGGGCGCGACAATCCGCTCCAACTCCTTCGCGAGGCGATAGCTGGTTTGAACTCGTCGAACGGCGAGCTTGCGGACCAAGCCCAGGTGGCGGATCTGCTCGCCGAAGCCCGGGAAGCACTGGAGCGCGCAAACGTAATCAATCGCGCCGTCACGCTGTGCGAGGAATTCCTCAGGGAGGCCCAATTCGACAAAGCCTTCCAGTCTCTGGATGCCGGCCTTCTTGCGTATCCAGGCGCCCCGGCGCTGGTCACGCGGCGCTGCGACGTGGAGGGGCAGCAAAGTGCATTCCATTCCGCCGCCACAGTTGGAACGGCGCTTGAGGAGGCGCAATGGCTTCTCGATCGGGACCGTCCCGATCTCGCAGCCCGCCTCTTGAAGCAAAAGGCGGCTGACTTGCCGGATCAACCGGCGCTGATCTCTCGCCTGGAGGAATTCGAAGGACTGCTACCGCAGCGGGAGCAAAACCGCCAGGTGCAGGCTGCGCTGGGGCGAGTCGCAGCGCTGGAGCAACTGCAACAGTGGCAGGCGGCCCTGACGATTCTCGAAGAGGTTATGCAGTATTACACCGCGTCCGAGGAGTTGACCGGCGCGGCGCAGCGCTTTCGGGACCGGCTGGCGGACCACGAACGCAAGAGGAAGCTGGCGCGCCGCCGGGAACTGATCGGGCAGAAGATCGCTGCCCAGTCCTGGAGACAGGCGCTCACATTGCTCGAAAACACGCAGCGAAAATTCCCAGGGGCGGCCGAGCTGAATCCGCTGCGGCGCGAAGTGGATGCCGGTCTGAGACGCTCCGAGTGTGAAGCCATCGTCACGGAGGTGCGGCAGTACCTGGCGGATGGCGAGTTGGCGCAGGCGGAAGAGGTCCTTCGCGGAGGGCTGGAATCTTTCGGGCTGGAACCCGCGCTCGAGGCGTTACGCGAGGAACTGGAATCCGAGGGGAAATATCGCGAAGAACTTCGAACGGCCCAGATCCTCTTCGGACGGCGCCAGATGCAGGAAGCCGAACACGTGCTGGCCGGGTTGGTGGCGCAAAACCGTCCGGAGGCCCAGGTGCTGCTGGATGCCGTGAGGCAGGCGCGCGCCGTCAGTGAGGAAGAGAGTTTTTGCGAGCGTGGCCGCGAGAAGGCCGTGAGGCTGATGCAGGAGCGACAGTTCGCTCAGGCGGCCGATCTGCTCCGTAACCTGCGCTCGCTGTTCCCCTGCAATGCCGTACTGGAAAGGGATTTGATAACCGCGCAGGGCGCCCTTGACCAGGGATCCCCGAAGGTTACGGCGGCCACCGAGGAAGGGAATAGCCAACCGCGGGCGCCCGAGATCCCTACGCCGCCGCCACCTTTTACGCAACGGCCCGAGTCACAGATCCGGCCGGCGGATGGCGGAAGAGCTCGCGGAAGCCTTCTTTCGCGCGTCCGGCGGGCGGCGATCGGCGGGACAGCGTCGCTCGTGCTGGTCTCCGCCGGTGGCGCCACCTGGAAGCTCCCGCGCAATGGTGCACCGGTTTCCAGGCAGACTGCCACGCCGGCCGCCAAGAACGCCGCCCTGAAGTGGAGATACAAAGCGGCCACCATGAATGGCCTGCCGATCGCCACTAATGTGACGATACAGGACTCATTTGGAGGTCGAAACCAATAACATGTCCAGTCATCCGGTAACTCAGATCACAGGTCAACTTACGCGATTTCTGTTCGGCGCCGTCCGGTATACGCCGCGCGACCCGGCAACAGTTATCGCGGTCATGAACCTCAAAGGCGGCTGCGGCAAGTCCACTATTGCCGTCAACCTGGCTTGCGAGCTTGCGGGGAACGCGGATTCGGTTCTGCTGCTGGACAATGACTCACAGGGGACGGCCAGCCAGTGGTTGGCCCATGGCCACCTGCCGGTTCAGGGCGAGTTCATGCCCTTGGAGAACGACGAGGACGGTGAGCGGCTGGTGCGGGCGGTGGCGGCAAGGAATGAGCGGTACGTGGTGCTGGACGCGCCCGCCCACGTGGGAGCCGCGGCCCTGGCGGCGGGAAAGATCGCCGATCTGGTGCTGGTTCCGGTGACGGCGAGCGGTGTGGATTTGGCAGCCACGCGCACCGTGGTGGATTTGATTCGCCGGGCGCGCGTGCTGCGGCGCAGCGCCGCCCCGAAATGCCTGATCGTGCCGTCGAAAATCGACCGCCGTACGGATGCCGGACGGCAGATCGACGAGAAACTGCGCAGCTTCGGCGAGAACGTAGGACCGACGGTTCACCAGCGCACGGCTTTTGTCGAAGCCTTCGGAGCCGGACAGTGGATCGGGGACTACGCCCCCCAGAGCTCCGCCCACTACGACATTACCTCGCTCGCCATCGCCGTGAAGAGGAGCCTCCGGATATGAAGGGCGCAGATTTTCCGGGCTTGACCGCCACCGCGCCTCCGGCGGCAAGAAACGGCACGCATCGGACCACGAAGAAGAACGGACCGGCGCCCAAGCGGTCCGCCGGATCTGGCGCGCGCGCCGATGCGCGGCCCGCGCCGCAGCCGGTAGACGCGACGTTCGCCGCCATTGAGGCCGAGCCAATCGACGCGCCGATGTGGCCCCTTCACCCGGCGTTATGGTTTCAGCCGGAACGGGCGCCTTCGGTTCCTGTCTGGACCGGCCTCGTCATCGAACGTCACAACCGGATTCCGGCGCCAGATTTTCTGCACTCCGACATCGCGCCGCCGGATTGTCCCGGCACCTTGGACAACTCGTGCGACGCGCTCACGCCGGGCGCGCGCCGGGAGCTTCCCGAGAGCGGCCTCACGCCTCTGGGGTGGGACGCTCGGGCGGTTTGCCGGAAGGAGGGAGGCGAATGAGTTTATCGCTGGCCGAATCGATGATCCACGCGGCATCGCTCGAGATTGCGGGGAAGAGGGAGGAAGCCCTGGCGGAACTCTGCCAGGCGCGGGATGCGGGCCATCATACACCGAAGCTCTACGGCGCCATCGGCCATCTGCAATTTGAGTTGAGGCGCTTCCAAGCGGCGGCAGGCGCCTACGAAGAGGCCCTGCGCCTGGATGGCGACGATGCCACCACCCACTACAACCGGGCCGTGTGTCTGGAAAGACTGGACGCCTGGGAGGACGCCGCGGCAGCGTTTCAGAAGGCGATCGAATTGGATTCGCGCCGGGCCAGCGCGAACCTGGGCCTGGGAATTTCACAACTTCACCTCGAGCGTCCCCAGGCGGCGCTGACCGCCTTCGAGAGATGCCTGGAACGGCAGCCGTTCCGTGAGGCCGCTCTACGGGGCCAGGCCGTCGCGTGGCACCTGCTTGGCCGTTACCAGGAGGCATCCGAATCCTACCAGAGGCTCTTGTCGCGGGATGCCCGGTCGGAGGAGTTACTGTCCAACGCGATCTCGCTAGCCATCAGCCATGGCGATTACGAGTTGCTCGCGCGGTGTTCCGAGCGGTTGCTGGAAACCCAGCCCGCCTCGCCGGTGGCGCTCGAGGGGGCCGCACTGGCAGCGTTTGCCCGGCGCGACTTCGATGCCGCCTTGCGCTTCTGCAACGCTTTGGTCGAAGCACACCCCACCCACTCCGCGGGCTGGTTCAATTGCGGCGTGGCGCTCCAGAAACTGAGCCTGTACGAGAAAGCGGCCGATGCGTATGCGCGCGCGGCATCTCTCGATCCGCAATCGGCCGAAGCGTTCCTCAGTCTGGGAACGGTTCTGCACGAGATCGAGCGATGGGAAGCGGCACGGGAGGCTTACGAAAAAGCGCTGGCGCTGGCCCCCGGCCTCAGAACGGCGCTCTGGAACCTGGGGCTGCTTTGCGAAAGCCGGCAGGAACTCCGGCATGCCGAGAATCTCTATTGCCGATTGGTGGAGCACCATCCAGAGGCTCAGGATGCCTGGTTCCGGCTCGGCTATGTGCGGTTGCAGCTCGGCGATTTTCCGGCGTGCATCCAAGCGTTCCAGGCTTGTCTCGCCTTTCCCAAGAAATGCCCCGAGGCCTTGTTGAACGTCGGAATCGCGCACTGGAAGATGCGCCATATCGAGATGGCGAAGGAGACATTCCGCCAGAGTCTCGGCCCGGCTGCGAGATCCGCCGAGGCGTTGCGCTGCCTGGCGTCGATTGCGTTGCAGCAACAGGACTATGAACAGGCCCTGACGCTGCACAAGCAACTGCTGGATCTCGAGGAGCCGACGAGCGATTTGCTGTACAACCTGGCGCTGCTGTGGCAGAAGCGCGGGCGCGCCGCGGAGGCGGTCCGCTGCTACCGGCAGGCGCTGGCACTGCGGCCCGGCTTTCCGCAGGCCCTGCTGAATCTGGGTCATGCCCTCATGACTTTGGGAAAACACGAAGAAGCACAAGCCGCGTGGCAAACCGCACTGCGCGGCAACCTCGAGCTGGCGGAACAGTTTTTAGTGTGACGGGACATTGGAAAGGATTTAGACATGGGAACAAACGGAACGGACATCGCGGCCGAGCCGCGGCTCGAAGAAGAGAAATTTAGTATTCAGAAAATGGACCATAGTCTGCCTCCCGGACCGCTGGATAAAACACCAGCCAGGAAGCGCGCCCTCGACAACCGGCTGCCGGACGCGGAATACCAGCGATCCGCTGGCGGAGCGGACCCGGTGGAAACCGCCGAGGACTTCGTTCTGGCGCCGCTGGTGGACAAGATCGCTTATGGGATCGCCAGAGGATTGGTCGTGGCGGTGAAGGAGTTGGAGCAGCACATCGCCAGTGAGACCCGGAAGGTGGGAGATGCGGTCGAACGCCGGCTCGATACGCTGCAGATCAGCCTGCAGGAGCTATCCAATTTCGTAGGGGAGCAGCGGTCTACCAACATCGCGGTGCAGGACCAGTGGCAGCAACTCACGGTTGCCGGCGCCGGCCTGCGGGAAAGCGATGCCCGCCAGGCGGCGGAGCTGGAGGCACTCCGCACGGAAGCGCGGGAGTCTTCGGCATCCGTGTCGCAACGGATCGATACCGCAACCGCATCGTTAGAGGAATCGGATGCCCGGCAGGCGTCGGAGCTGGAAGCTCTGCGCACGCAAACCGGGGCGTTTTCGAGCTCTGTTTCCGAACGGATCGACGTCACGGTGGCGGCCCTACAGGAGTCCGACGCGCGACAGGCGGCGGATCTGGCGGCGTTGCAGAACGAGACGAGAGCGCATTCGCAGGCGGTTTCGGAGCGGATCGACAGCCTCTGCAAGGAGCTTGGCGTCCACCAGGAGGATATTGCCGCCGTCAAGGCGACACTCTGCACTTTCTGCTCCCGGGTAGACGCGCTGGTGGAGCGGCTCGACCGGCAAGCCGAGGCCGTTCGTTCGATGTGTACCGCCTATTCGCAGCGGGAGACGGAGCTGGAGCAACTGGTGGACGGCCTCGCCAGGTTGAGGGCATATCCCACGCCACTGCCGGCGAATGGATTATAGGTAGCGAGGCCGAGCGGCTCTCGCAAGATCCGGCGTTTCGGCTGATCGGTTCGGAGAAGACTTGGGATCGTGGAGCGGCGCCGACCTCCCGTGGGCAGACGTTTGAGACCGAGATGCTGGCCGAGGAGGAGAACTTCAAAGAAGCCAAGGACAACGGTAGCGCGGATGGCAAGGCGACGCGGCGTTGCCGATCGAGCTGGCGTTGCCGCTGACGGTTGCGCTCGGCGGCTTCGGGATGGGTGCGCCAGTAGGTCTTCTGATAATCGGGATGCTCGGCCCGCCATTGCTTCCGGCTGTCGAGGACCCCTTGGGCATACACCGGGCCGGTTTTAATCTTGTGCCGGTGGTAGTCGGCGCGGCGACGCCGCTGGCACTCCGGCTGGCTGCAAACGCGCTGCTGGAGCCGGTACGGGGAGGGGTGAAAGCTTCGCTGGCAATAAGGGCAGCGATGGGTCGGGGGCGATGCGGCTCCTCAGAAATCGAAAAAGATTCCAACCTCTGAGCAAAACAGATAACGACGTGTGAAATGCAAAAGATATAGAAACTGCTGTAGAGTACCTACCGCGTCCCCGCCGATGCCGCGGTCACTGCTGCCGGCAAAACCGGCAGAAATGCGGGCGTCTTATTCCGACACTGACACAATCGGGCCGCTGAAGCTCGTAAAGGAGTAGAATCTACCCATGGAGACAGAGTTTGACCGGGCACAGGTGTATGTCGGAAACACGAGCGAGACCTATTTCATTGTGGGTCGTTTGCAGTTAGAGCTCTTGCAGCAGAACGGATGCACTCCGGACAGCCACGTTCTGGAGATTGGTTGTGGGTGTCTGGTGGCGGGCCGCCCAATCATGCAGTTCCTCGACTCAGAGCGGTACGTAGGCCTGGAGCCGAACACCTGGTTGCTTGATGCCGTGCTGGAGGGCTTGCCGGATACCGGCGGGCTGATACGCGAGAAGCTCCCGGTCTTCCTGCAAAACACGGATTTCGACGCCTCCGCCGTCGGGAGGAGATTCGACTTTGTGATGTCCCATTCGATCCTCTCGCACGCCGCAGCCTGGCAACTCCCCCTCTTCATGAAGGGTGTTAAGAAGGTGCTGGCTCCGCGTGGGATCGCGATCGCTTCAATTCGGTTCTACAACGAACACAACCAACTTATGGGCGACTCCAACGATCCGGAATGGGTTTATCCCGGGGTATCCTATTTCGCCTGGGAAACCGTTCAAAAAGTTGCGGCCGAATGCGAACTCGCGGTCGAGTGGAGGAAGGAGTATCGCGAGTTCTTCACGAAAGGGGCACCCTCGCACTTCCACGATTGGATCCGGCTTAGCCATCAAGGAGTTTTCCCCGCTTAGAGGGCTTCCGCCGAGCAACGGGCGGCCTTCGGGTTGCGATGCCAGTCACCTTCCCGTTGTGTGCGCTCGTGCTTGTTCTGGCCGGATGCGCCGAAGCGAACCAGTGTGCAATCATATCGTAAGTGCCATCCCTACCCCACCGAGCGGGATCTTATCGAACGCCCTTGGAACGTCCGCTGGCGCGGGCTCGCATAGTCTAAGACACAGCGCGCAGGGTTCTCCGGACACCTGCTCTGGAATTGACATGCTGTAGAACTGTTCAACGCATGATGGACTTGGATGGAAGGCACCGCGGCACTCAATCGGAGGGAGATATCTGATAGCATTGACGGGTGACGGCCGCAGGATGGCAAGGGGCCGGATAAGCGAGCCGCTTTTGGCGTGGACGCGCTTTGTGAGGCGTCGCGGAGACACATATTGCTGAAGGGGAAAAGAATTCTGGTAACGGGCGCCGACGGTTTCATCGGTTCGCACCTGGCCGAGGCCCTGGTGGAAGAGGGCGCTGGCGTCTTGGCCCTGTGCCAGTACAACTCGTTTAATCACTGGGGATGGCTTGAGGACTTGCCGTCGATTTCCCAAATCGAAGTAGTGACCGGCGACATACGGGATCCCCATTTTTGTCTCGGCCTGACGCGCGACATCGACATTGTCTTCCATCTGGCCGCGCTCATTCCCATCCCGTATTCGTATCGCGCTCCCGACAGCTATGTGGATACCAATGTCAAAGGCACGCTAAACCTCTGTCAGGCGGCGAAGAACAGTGGTGTCCAGAAGTTCATTCACACGTCCACCAGCGAGGTATACGGCACGGCGCAATACGTGCCGATCGACGAGCGCCACCCGCTCACGCCCCAGTCGCCGTACAGCGCATCGAAAATCGGCGCCGATGCCATGGCGCTGAGCTTTTACTATTCGTTCAACCTTCCGGTGGTGGTCGCCCGTCCTTTCAATACGTACGGCCCTCGCCAGTCGGCGCGGGCCATCATCCCGGCCATCATTTCGCAGATCGCTTCGCGGGCGTCTGAGATCCGGGTCGGCGATCTGGAGCCGACGCGGGATTTCACGTTTGTCAAGGACACGTGCCAGGGTTTCCTGGCAATCGCCCGCATGGAAGGGGGCGCCGGGGAGGTCTTTCAGATCGGTACGAATCGCGAGATTAGCATGGGCGGCCTGTTCCAACTCATTGCCGGGCTGATGGGGTCGAAAGCAACGCCTGTCACCGATGCCGAGCGGTTGCGGCCCGGCAAGAGTGAAGTCCGCCGCCTGTGTTGCGACAATACAAAACTGCGGGAGGCGACGGGATTTGAACCTTCGACGCCGCTCCGCGAGGGTCTGGCGGCGACCATCGATTGGTTCCGGCGTCCCGAGAACCTCGCACGGTATAAAGGCCATCTCTACAATGTGTGACCGCGCGGTGATTCTTGCCGGCGGAATGGGGACCCGGCTGCGGCCGTACACGGTCGTCCTGCCGAAGCCGCTGATGCCGATCGGGGAGTACCCGATCCTGGAAGTGGTGGTGCGGCAACTGGCGCGCCGCGGATTCCGGCGGGTTACCATGGCCGTAAACCACCAGGCCAATCTGATCCAGGCGTTCTTCGGCGACGGCGCCCGCTGGGGGCTCGAAATCGACTATTCGCTGGAATCCATGCCGTTGAGCACAATCGGGCCGCTGAAATTGGTCAAGGACCTTCCCGATCAGTTCCTGTTGATGAACGGCGACGTGCTGACCGACCTGAACTTCCGGGAGTTGTGCGACGCACATGTGTCCGCCGGCCGCCTGTTTACGATCGCCGCGGCGCCGCGTACGAACGTCATCGACTACGGGGTGCTCGAAGTGGACGGCGAGAACCGGTTGTGCCGTTTCCACGAGAAACCCGCCCACCGGTACCTGGTGAGCATGGGCGTCTACGTCGTCAACCGTTCCCTGGTGGAGCGCGTGCCGCCGGACGTGAAATACGGGTTTGACGACCTCATGCGGGACATGTTGGCGCGGGGTGAACCGGTCCACGTCGAAACGTACGGCGGTTACTGGCTCGACATCGGCCGGCCCGACGATTACGAACGGGCCATCGACGAGTTTGAACAGTACAGAAGGAAGCTTCTCCCGGATGAGTAAAACGGTTCTCGTCACCGGGGCCTCGGGATTCATCGGCAGGCCTCTGAGCGAAAGGCTGGAACAGGTGGGTTGTGCGGTGATCCGCCATTCGGATGCCGACGGGGACATCGCATCCTGCGCGTTGCCCGGCAATGGTGTGAACCATGTCTATCATCTCGCGGCCCGAACCTTCGTGCCGGATAGCTGGTCCGACCCCCTGCCTTTCTACGCCACTAACGTACTGGGAACGGTGAACGTGGCCGAACTCTGCCGCCGCCATGGCGCTTCTCTGACCATACTGAGCTCATACGTCTATGGAAGGCCCCGGTTTCTTCCCATTTCCGAGGAGCATCCGGTGGCGGCTTTCAACCCGTACGGTCATACGAAGCTGCTGGTGGAAGAGGTGTGCCGGTTCTACGCGCAGCAGTTCGGCATACAGGTGACCATCATCCGCCCCTTCAATGTTTACGGTCCCGGACAGAACGGAAACTTCCTCATCCCGACCCTTCTGAGGCAGGTACTGGATCCCGAGGCGTGCGAGGTCTCGATTGCAGACGACCGGCCCAAGCGGGACTATCTCTTCATTGACGATCTGCTCGATCTGCTGCTCCGGACCATGAACCCGCAAGGCTTCGATGCCTTCAACGCCGGCTCGGGCTGCTCGGTAAACCCGCGTGAACTGGCGGAGTTGATGCTGCGGGTCGCCGGCTTGGAGAAGCCGGTTGTCTCGCGGGGTGAGGTCCGCGCCGACGAGGTTCTGGAGATGGTCGCCGACGTCGGAAAGGCAAAACGCATTTTTGGCTGGGAGCCGCGCGTCTCGCTTGTGGAGGGGCTCAGGCGAATTATTCAGGCGCGCCTGGCGCCACTTTCCGGCGTTTAGAAATGGAGTTCGATAAGCCGGGCGACCGGCGGCAGGCCGATCAAGCACGCGCGCTACCACTGGCTGCTGCTGGACGAGAGCCATCTGACGCGGCCCCTGTTCGGGGCGATGGTACGATGGAAAATGAAAATTCCGGTTCATGTGTCCACATAGGACTGGGATCTCCCTCTGCCCTGAATCTTATGAAACGTTACGACTCCGTCTGCACCATTTGCGGTGCTCGCGATCTCCTCCCGTTCGGCCAGCGCACCGACGGGATCCGCGTGTTGCGATGCGCTGTGTGTGGCCACGGAATTGTCGAGCACTTTCAGGACAACGTCCAAAGCTTATACGAAGACGAGTATTTCTCGGCCGTACCCGACTCCGCCATCGGCTACGAGGACTACGCTGCCGGCGCCGAGCAGGGCGTGGCTTGGGCCGCTTCCCTGCTGCGCATTCTGAAGCCCGGTGGACAAGTGTTGGATATCGGGTGCGCCGACGGCCGTGCCCTGCAACTCCTGGGCGAGGGATACGATTGTTTTGGCATCGAGTTGAACGACAGCATGGCCCAACAGGCCACCCAGGCAGGCGTGCGGATCATCGCGCGCGATCTCCTAGACAGTAGCGTGGAACAGCGCTATGCCGGGTGTTTCGACGCCGTGCTGTCAATCGCCGTCTTCGAACATATTCCGGACTTCAAGGAGGCATTCCGCACGGCCACCGCCCTCCTCAAGCCCGACGGCATTTTGATTTTTGAAGTGCCCGTGGTTCAGTTCGCTGGGGACGTCTGGTATCGCTCTTCACTGGAGCACATCCACTATCCCACGGAGTCTTCCATCGAATACCTGTTCCGCGAGATCCTTCATTTACCCTTGACGGGATCCGTCATCGACGTGCAGGACTTCGGCGGCACCTACATCGGAGTAACTTCCCCTGACGCGGAAACCGCACGCCGGGCCGGGTACGAATACCTGCGCCTAACCACCTCCGATCCCGCTTTGCTTCACGGGGACGAAGCGCGCTTTCGCTGGTACCTCGATTTGATGCACGCCGCCCACAGCCGCCCCGAAATCCTGGCCCTTTACCGGCACTTGAAGCCTGAGGATTGGACCGCCCCCTCGCTGCACCGGCTCTTTGAGTTGTGGGCCTATCGCGAAGACAAGCTGACACGCATCATCGAGGCCCAACCGCGGGAAGTCGAATTGAAGACGAGGCAGTTCGCCGAACTTATGACGACCCGGCAGCAGGAACTGGAGGACTTTGCACGGGCGAAGAACTGGCTGGAGGAGCAGGTCCGGAACTGGCAGCAGGTGGCCGGGCAACGCCAGGAAACCCTGGTGGCCTACGAGGCGGGCAAGGCTGGGCTGGAAGCGGAGGTCCGGAACTGGCAGCAGGTGGCCGGGCAACGCCAGGAATCCCTGGCGGCCTACGAGGCGGGC
>Ga0208079_1001561_pt1 | contig 11900 bp, 8 predicted proteins | sample NGESurdeep092012_5_FD_184474 | JGI IMG/M metagenome (GOLD analysis project Ga0208079, IMG submission 184474) | Arctic peat soil microbial communities from Barrow, Alaska - NGEE Surface sample 210-2 deep-092012 (SPAdes) | ecosystem: Environmental > Terrestrial > Soil > Wetlands > Peat ... | reverse complement strand
CGACTCCTCGCTGTCCGGCTTGCCGTCAACGATCACGTGCGCGATGTCGAGGGCGTTGATGCCGTCGACAAGGGCCTGGTGGCACTTGGTCACGACCGCGAAGCGACCTCCGGCAAGACCTTCGATCAGGTAGACCTCCCACAGCGGTCGGCCACGGTCCAGGCGCCTGGACTGGATGCGCGCGACGAACTCCTGCAGCTGGTCGTCACTGCCCGGCCGGGGCAATGCCGAACGTCGAACGTGGTAGGTCACGTCGAAGTCCTCGTCGTCCACCCAAACAGGATTGGCGAGCCGCCCGGGAACCTCGCGGACATATTGCCGGTAGCGCGGAACAAAGGAGATTCGGTTCGAGATCAACGACACCAGGCGGTCGTAGTCGAATCCCCCGTTTCGTGGCTGGAAGACCATGACGGAGCCCACGTGCATGGGCGTTGTCGGCCCCTCTATGTAGAGGAAGGACGCATCGAGGGCGGTCAGTCGGTCGGACACGCCCTCATCGTGCCAGACCAACGCGACCTGCACAGCACGGGAACCGGATCAGTGCAGCCGCTGGTGTATCCAGCCGGCACCGGGGAACAGAGCCGTCAGCTCCGTTGCCGTCTCGTCGAAGGACCGGTGAACGATGCCAACCAGGCCGGCCTGCTCTGCGGCGACAATATTGTGCGGCATGTCATCGATAAGGACACACTCATCCGCCGGAAGGCCGATGCGATGCAGGACGAGCTCGAAGATCCCGCGTTCAGGCTTGCGCATGCCAACCTCCCCTGAGATGACAACGGTGTCGAACATCTCGTGCCAGTCGCTGCGGTCGTACTGATTACCCCAAGAGTTCGACAACAATGCGGTACGGATCCCGGCCGAGCGTGCCCGGGTGACGAGCGAGGTCATCGAGTCCTCGTAGATGGCCAGGTCGGCGAACATCTTGCCGACCAGACCTTGGGCCTCGACCCTGGAGCCCTGGCGTTCCAGGGCTGCCGACAACAGGTGTTCGAAGTCCTCAACCGCGATCTCTCCGCGTTCCAGCCGATGAACGGGTGAGATCTCCCCCGGCAAGGGTTCGACCCAGCGGCGCACGACCTCGCCATAGTGGTTGTGGTCGACACCAGTGGCCTTGAGCCAGCTCCCTATCGCGATGTGGATGGGCATGGTGAGGACCCCACCCCAGTCCACGATCAGTCCCTGCATCATGCGCGCGTCTGCCGAGGGCCACTGTGTCGGCAGCGCAGGTGTCGGGCCTTGGCACTGAGCATCAATGACAACAGCACGAGCACCACAACGACGACCATTCGACTGTCACGCCACGACGGTTCTGAAGTCGCGTTACGGCCGGCTTTGGCAGTTCGGCCATGTCCATTCTCCTCAGCAAGCAGTGCGTTGTGTGAGCCATCATCTCGCATTGGGGTCGTGAAGTGCATCTCGTCTACAGCGCACGCAAACCCATGCGCATCATAGCAAGTGATCCAATCATGACACGTACCAAAGCACTCATATGGGAGGACCCTTTATAGTAGACAGCAGGCGAAGAACCTCTTCACACCTCAGGGAGCAGACCGCATGGCACAGCGCTTCATCCAACTGTCTGATGTCTCCGAGATTCTCGACATCTCGTCGACCCAGGCTTACGCGCTCGTACGTTCCGGAGAGCTCGCCGCCATCAAGGTGGGTGGCCGGGGTCAGTGGCGGGTCGAGGCCACCGAGCTCGAGAACTACATCCAGCGGATGTACTCCGAGACCAAGACCTTCGTCGCGACACACCCGTTCGGCGCGCCCGCAGAGAACACCGAAAACGCGCCGTAGGCGCCTCTGCGTCTTTAGTGCCTCAGGTGCCCGTACCTCACCCAGGACGGACAACGACGACTGCCGTGAAGGTGATCACCCATCGCGCCACGACGTTCTGGGCGCGCAGTACCCGAGCGAACCTACTCGAGCGACATGCCGGAGCCGCAGGCGTGGGCCAGGCACATCGCCCAGGCCCTCGTCGAGGTCGTGTCGGGAGCTCGCTCTGCTCCGCAGGTGATCCGCGGGACCATCCCCCGAGGTCTATTCGGCGTTCGCCCGACGCAAATGCCGCCTCCGGCCGGCACAACGATGGCCTCCCGTCGGGCGATCGTGCGACGGTCAGGATCTGCGAACCGGTCGAAGTGGCCGAGCCGTGCGCCGTGGTCGTGGACGAGGCGGGGTCCGGGCGCTGGTCATACGGCTCGCCGGTGTCGATCGCCGTTGGATGGTCAGCGTGCGGCGAGTTGGCTCACCGCGTCAGCGTCGCTTGTTCCTGTTCTTCGCCCTGTTCTTCTTGCTGCCACCGCGAGGGTCCAATGCCTTGCGTGACGCCCTTGTCTCCTGGTTGACCTGGTCACGCTCCTCTACCGAGTAATCGTCGCTGGGCGCCGAGTAGTGCAGTCGCGCCGGAGCGGCCGGAGTCTCCAGACCCTTGGCGCGAACAGCCTTCGCGGCCTCAAAACCATCGATGGGGGCGGCTTCGACCGTGTCCTGCACATCGTTGGGATTGACCTCGACCTCGACGTTGAACAGGTAGCCGATCGACTCCTCCTTGATCGCCTCGTTCATCGCCTCGAAGAGCAGGAATCCCTCGCGCTGATACTCCACGAGCGGGTCACGCTGGGCCATGGCACGCAGACCGATGCCCTCCTGCAGATAGTCCATCTCATACAGGTGCTCGCGCCATTTTCGGTCGAGGACGGACAGCACGACTCGCCGCTCCACCTCGCGGGCGACCTCTTCACCCAGAGCAAGCTCTCGCGCGTCATATGCGTGGTGGGCGTCGGAGGTGAGCTCCACACGCAACATCTCGGCGGTGATGCTGCCGTGGCCACCGGCTGCCTCCTCGACCTCCGCGATGCTGATCGAGACGGGGTAAAGGGTCTTGAGCGCCGTCCAGAGCTTCTCCAGGTCCCAGTCGTCGACAAATCCCTGGGAAGTGGCCGACTCGACATAACCGGCAACCACGTCGTTGATGAAATGCCGGATCTGCTCGTGAAGGTCCTCGCCATGAAGCACACGCAGGCGCTCTCCGTAGATGACCTCGCGCTGGCGGTTGAGCACATCGTCGTACTTCAGGACGTTCTTGCGGATCTCGAAGTTGCGCGCCTCGACCTGCGTCTGTGCGCTCCGGATCGAGCGCGAGACCATCTTGGACTCGATGGGGACGTCATCCTCCATCTTGGCCGTAGTCATGAACCGGTCGACCATCGCAGCGTTGAACAACCGCATCAGGTCGTCCTGCAGCGAGAGATAGAAACGGCTCTCACCCGGGTCACCCTGACGGCCGGACCGTCCGCGCAGCTGGTTGTCGATCCGGCGCGACTCGTGACGCTCGGTGCCCAGGACGTAGAGACCTCCGAGAGCGGTGACCTCGTCGTGCTCTGAAGCCACGGCCTCCTCGGCGGACTGGAAGGCCGTCGACCAGGCTGCTTCGTACTCCTCCGGGGTCTCGACCGGGTCTAGGCCCTTCGCCTTGAGCGCAGCGACGGCCGTGAATTCGGGGTTACCGCCGAGCATGATGTCAGTACCACGACCGGCCATGTTCGTCGCCACGGTCACCGCGGACTTACGGCCGGCCTCAGCGATGATGGACGCCTCACGCTCGTGCTGTTTGGCGTTGAGGACCTCGTGCGGGACGCCCCTGCGACGCAACAGCTCGGCGAGATGCTCACTCTTCTCGACGCTGACGGTGCCGACCAGGACCGGCTGGCCGCGCTTATGACGCTCGGCGAGATCCTCGACAACCGAATTGAACTTGGCCTCTTCGGTGCGGTAGACGAGGTCGGCCTGATCGTCACGGATCATCGGCATGTTCGTGTCGATGGCCACGACGCCCAGCTTGTAGATGCTGTGCAGCTCAGCGGCCTCCGTCTGGGCCGTGCCCGTCATACCGGAGAGCCTGTCGTAGAGGCGGAAGTAGTTCTGCAGCGTGATCGTGGCCAAGGTCTGGTTCTCGTTCTGGATCTCGACGCCTTCCTTGGCCTCGATCGCTTGGTGCATTCCCTCGTTGTACCGGCGCCCGGCCAGCATCCGGCCCGTGTGCTCATCGACGATGAGAATCTCACCGTTCAGGTTGACGTAGTCCTTGTCTCGTTTGAACAGCTCCTTGGCCTTGATCGCGTTGTTGAGGTAGCCGATCAGCGGCGTGTTGACGGACTCGTAGAGGTTCTCGATGCCCAGGTAGTCCTCGACCTTGGTGATCCCCGCCTCCAGGACCCCGACAGTGCGCTTCTTCTCGTCGACCTCATAGTCGCCCTCGCCGTCTTCACCCCGGGTCAGGCGCTTGACCAGGCTGGCGAACTGGACGTACCACTTGGTCGCCTGGTCGGCCGGACCGCTGATGATCAGGGGCGTGCGGGCCTCGTCGATAAGGATGGAGTCAACCTCGTCGACAATGCAGAAGCTGTGACCGCGCTGGACAAGCTCGTCGCTCGACCACGCCATATTGTCCCGCAGGTAGTCGAAGCCGAACTCGTTGTTGGTGCCATAGGTGACGTCCTTGGCGTACTCGAGGCGACGGGCGGCCGGCTCCATCGCAGACAGGATGCAGCCTGTCTCAAGGCCGAGGGCCCGGTGGACCCGGCCCATCAGCTCGGACTGGTACTGCGCCAGGTAGTCGTTGACGGTGATGACGTGCACGCCCTTACCCTCAAGGGCATTGAGGTATGACGGGAGGGTCGCCACCAGCGTCTTGCCTTCACCGGTCTTCATCTCGGCGACGTTACCCAGATGCAGCGCCGCTCCACCCATGATCTGGACGTCGAAGTGACGCTTGCCCAGTGTTCGCCTGCTCGCCTCACGCACGGCCGCGAAGGCCTCGGGAAGAATGTCGTCAAGGCTCTCGCCGTCGGCCAGTCGCTTGCGGAAGATCTCGGTCTCGCCGCGCAGCTCAGCGTCGGTGAGCTTCTCGAAGTCCTCCTCAATCGCGTTAACCTGCTTGGCGATGACCTCCAGCTTTTTGAGGATGCGGCCTTCGCCGACACGCAGCAGTCGGTCAATGATCGGAATTGGCACAAGACACTCCTGATGAAATCAACCACGATGCGGATCAGTACTCAGTTGGACCTAGGCTAGTCGGTGATGGCTCACCCTCCCGCTTCGTCTCCCGAAAACGCTTCTTCATCTCCAGAAAACGTGTCTGGCGAAAAGGTGCCTGTGACTATGCCTCCCAGCCAACCTCCGGTGTTCGAGACAACGCGACTGCGGCTGCGCCCGTGGCGAGACACGGACGCGCCCGGCCCGGGGGAAGGGCCCGACGCCGACAGCCTGCGCTTCATGCCGTCAGGGGCCCAGCCCGGGCCGGATGACTTCCCGGGCTGGCTGGCGCAACGTCGGCAGGACATGAACACCGGGGCGGACCTCCACTGGTGCGTCGCCGACGTGACATCCGACGCGATGCTCGGCAATGTCCAGATCTTCCGGATGGGACCCGTCAAGGACCGCTTCCAGGGCGAGCTCGGCTATTGGCTGCGCCCCACCGCCAGAGGGCGCGGCATCATCGGCGAGGCGCTCAAACCAGTTATCGCCCGCGCGTTCACCCCTGTCGAGAACGGTGGACTCGGACTCAGCCGGCTGCACGCCGCCACGGATAGTGACAACCACACGTCCCAGTCAATCCTGCGATCTGCCGGGTTCATCCAGTGGGGCGCCGACCACCAGGCCTGGCGGCGCACCGACGGATCGCTGTCCGATGGCACGTATTTCGAGCTGCTCGCCGGCAGCGATCACTGCCCCATGGCTGTGGAGCCGATCACGCTGGAAGGCAATCCCCCGCACGCGGGAGGTGCATCCAGGGTCCGGTTGCGCGAATGGCGACATGCGGATGCGGACAGGGTCGTACAGGCGTGCTCGGACGAACGCGCGCGATACTGGCTGGCCGGCCTGCCGTCGCCGTACACGCTGGAACACGCTCACTCCTACATCGCGGCAAGTAGCGCGGAAGCCAGCGAAGGTAAGGCTCTGTCCTGGTGTGTGGCCGACGCCGACAGCGATGTGTGCGTCGGCTCGGTGGCGGTCATGGATCTGCTCGACAGGGGCACAGCGGGTGAGATCGGCTACTGGGCCCATCCCGATGCACGGGGTCGCGGCGTGATGTCCGAGGCCGTGCGCCTGGCCGTGCGACACGCGTTCATCCCGCGCGAGGACGGCGGGCTGGGGCGAAGGCGTCTGCGGCTCAGCGCAGCCGACGGCAACTCGGCCTCACAACACATTGCCCGGGCCACCGGTTTCGTGGAGGTCGGCCGGGACCGGCAGGCCGAGCCGCTGGGTGACGGTACGTTCGTGGACCTGGTGCGCTTCGACCTGCTGGTCGACGAATGGCCCGTCGATGGCAAACAGGGTCTAGCCACCGGCTAGCCCGCAACGCCGCCAAGTCCCAGCCACGAGGCCATCGATGCCAGGTGCCGGTCGAGGGCTGGTCTTGCCTCCTGTGGGGCGCCGGGCTCCCAATGGATCGCATGGGCCCGCAACTCGTTTGCGGCACGGTCCGCCTTGAGGTCGACCCGGGCGACCAGGGTGTCGCCGTACAGGAAGGGCAGCACGTAGTAACCGTAGATCCGCTGGCCGGCGGGGACGTAGATCTCGAGGCGGTAGTGGAAGTTGAACAGCGCCAGAGTCCGGTCCCGCTGCCAGATCAAGGAGTCGAAGGGGCTCAGCAGCGCCTCCACATGCAGCTTGCGCGGGATGCGGGCGTCCTTGTGCAGATATGCCGGACGCTTCCAACCGTCGATGCTCACCGGGACCAGGTCCCCGGATGCCACAAGGGCCTCCAGTGCGGGGCGCGCCTGCTCGGGCTTGAGACGGAAGTAGTCGCGCAGACACTGCTCTGTGCCGACCCCGTGGGCCTTGGCTGCGATCAGCATGAGCTGGCGGAACGCGTCATCGTCGGAAGGCCGCAGGCTGGGCGAGATCGCCTGCACTGCAACGGGCCTGGGCAGGACGCGTTCAAGGGCGGCATACCGTCGTTCGAACTGCGAAGTGCGTCCGGCGCTGCTGATCTGTCCGGACCAGAACAGGTGCTCCAGTGCGGACTTGACCAAGGACCAGTTCCATCCCCATTCGCTGTTGTCACGCGGCAGGTCCTGCGCCAGAGCCGTTTCAAGCTGCCGGGAGGTGATCGGCCCACGCGCGGTGACCTCCGCGAATACGGCCTGGACGAGCTCAGGGTGCTCGCGGGCAGCCCGCTGCATGCCGCCCCAGGAGTCCGACAGCGCCCGCTTCATCCGGAAGTTGAGCAGAGCCCACGTCTGCGGCGGGATCAGACTCGCCTCGTGGGCCCAGTACTCGATGAGGCGACGCGGAGCGACGTCCCGGGCACGGTCGACCAGCACAGTGTCGTAAGCGCCAAGGCGGGAGAAGAAAGGGAGGTACTGGCTGCGGGTGAGGACGTTGACGCTGTCGACCTGGATGACTCCGATGCGGTCGATGACCCGCTGGATGTGGCGCATGGTGGCCTCGCCCGGCGCTGGTTTGCCATCGGCAAAACCCTGGGCGGCGAGAGCGACACGCCGGGCCTGGGCCTGAGTCAGCCGGGGGATCGCAAGAGGCACGACAGCACTCTACGGGCGCCGGGAGGCCACCATTAATCGCCGAACCCTCTGCTCCCGACAACGACACATGTGTTGCGTGGCACGACACAGTCACCCATCCAGGTGTATCCCCCGAACGGACGACGAACCCCTCAGCCAAGTGGTCAGGATTCAGATCGACTTCAGCCCAATGTCTGTATTTGCCCCAAAAGAGCCGATAGTCAAACGCCCACGTTTGTACTCTCGAAAGTAGCGGCAGCCCACGCCGCTTGCGATGCGCCTAGGAGGCGCCGTCGGGGTCGGACGCAACTGGAGTAGCCGTCATGAATCAGCCCGTCGTCTCAGACCCGTACGAGCACGATGTCGTTATCGTCGGCGGCGCTGGTCACGTTGGTCTACCGCTGGCCATCGCCTTTGCGTCCCGGGGTATGCGCGTGTCCATCTTCGATGTGAACGAAGCCGCGGTCGCGACCGTTAACAGCGGCGGACTGCCCTTTCTCGAAGACGGCGCCTCGGAACCGCTCCTCGAAGCGCTCTTGTCCGGGACATTGTCCGCAACGACGGACCCCTGTGTAATCAGCCGAGGTGAGTATGTGGTCGTCGTCGTCGGCACCCCCGTCGACGAACATCTGAACCCCGACCCCGACGCTGTGCCCGGCGCCCTCCAGAACGTCGCAGGACACTTCCGCGACGGTCAGATGATCATCCTCCGCAGCACGGTGTACCCAGGGGTCACGCGCCGGGTCGAGGCCATGTTCGCACGTCGCGGTCTTGTCGTCGACGTTGCTTTCTGCCCGGAGCGAATCGCTGAGGGTCAAGCAATGACCGAGCTGTTCGAGCTCCCTCAGCTTGTCGCGGCACGCTCTGCTGAGGTGCGGCAGCGTGCCGCCTCGCTCTTCGGCAAGCTCACCAACTCCATAGTGGAGCTCGAGCCCGAAGAGGCCGAGCTGGCGAAGCTGTTCACCAACACGTGGCGCTACATCAAGTTCGCGGCAGCCAACCAATTCTTCATGATGGCCAACGAACACGGACTGGACTACGACACGATCCGCCGGGCGATCACCGCCGACTACCCTCGCGCCGCTGACCTGCCGGGTGCCGGCTTTACCGCGGGCCCCTGCCTGTTCAAGGACACGATGCAGCTGGCGGCCTTCAGCGACAACAACTTCGCGCTCGGCCACGCGGCCATGCTGGTCAATGAGGGCCTACCCCTGTACCTCGTCTCCCGGCTGGAAGAGCAGTACGACCTCTCGACCATGAAGGTCGGGATTCTCGGGATGGCTTTCAAGGGCGAGAGCGACGACACGCGGTCAAGCTTGGCTTACAAGCTGCGTCGTATTCTCCGCTTCCGGGCAGATGCCGTGCTGGCAACCGACCCCTACGTCACCTCAGACCAGACGCTTGTTCCGTTGGAAGAGGTTCTCTCCGAAGCCGACCTCTTGATCGTTGCGGCTCCCCACAACGCCTACCGTGATCTTGACACCCAACTTCCTGTGGTCGATGTCTGGAACTTACTAGGCCAGGGAACACGAGTGTGATGGTCGAGGTGTCGGTGGTGATCCCCGCCTACAACGAGGGAACCGCGATTATCCCGGTCCTGGATCGGATCTTCGACGGTGTAGAACTCGTATCCGAGATCCTCGTGGTGGTCGACTTCGAAGAAGACACAACGGTGCCTGTCCTGCGTAACTATGCGAGTCACGAGCCTCGGCTCAAGACACTGATCAGCACGTACGGTCGCGGCCCGGCAAATGCGATCCGCTACGCGATCGACCGAGTAGCCCATCCAGTTGTCGTGGTGACCATGGCCGATGGAAGTGATGACCCTCGCCAGATAGACGAGCTCGCGCGGCTCGTCGAGCGAGGCGTCGTGGTTGCGGCCGCCTCGAGGTACTCCTCGGGCGGGCAGCAGGTAGGCGGGTCCATGATCAAGGGCGCTCTCTCCAGAACGGCCGGCACCTCCCTTAAGCTCCTCGCGCGTGTCGGAACCAAGGACGCCACCAACAGTTTCAAGGCCTACTCCACAGCCTTCGTGCGTGAGGTCGGAATCGAGAGTAGGAACGGATTCGAAATCGGGTTGGAACTAACCGCCAAGGCGCGACGAATGCGCCTGCCTGTGGCGGAGGTCCCGACCATCTGGCTCGACCGAACTGCCGGCAAGTCCAACTTCCACCTGCTTAAGTGGATCCCGCAGTACCTGCGTTGGTACACCTATGCGTTTGGTCCTCGGCTGAGCAGCGCCGACATGCAGAGCAGATCGCGCACCCCAAACATCGCCCACGACCACGCTCACGACACGGCGACCAGTCGGAACCTGCCATGACCTCGACCAACACCGGGTCACCGCAGGTCTCGGTCTCGCCGCAGAGAGTGCTCGTCACCGGGGCGGCCGGATTCATCGGCGGGTATGTCGTCCCAGAACTGCTCGAGCGCGGATACCTGGTCACGGGTCTGGACGACTACTCGAAATACGGTCCGGTCCGGAAGTCTTACGACTCACACCCGTCATACCGCTTCGTCGAAGGCGACGCGAAGGACGTTGACCTAGTGACGGAGTTGCTGACCGACTGCGACCACCTGATCGCTGGCGCGGCGATGATCGGTGGCATCTCCTATTTCCACACCTACGCCTACGACCTCCTCGCGACCAACGAACGCATCATGGCCTCCACCTGTGACGCGGCGATCGAGGCCTTTCGCCGCGGCCGACTCAAGAAGGTCACCTACCTCAGCTCGTCGATGGTCTATGAGTCCACTGACCACTGGCCCTCGCTCGAAGGCGACGAGCTTCGCGTTCCGCCGCCGCTGTCGTCCTATGGATTCCAGAAGCTGGCGGTCGAGTACTTCGCGCGTGCAGCCTGGGACCAGCACAACTTGCCCTACACCATCGTGCGGCCGTTCAACTGCGTAGGCGTCGGTGAGCAGCGCGCCCTCGGGGACATCGAGATCCCCAGCGGCAACGTCAAACTGGCGATGAGCCACGTCGTGCCCGACCTCGTCCAGAAAGTCCTCAAGGGTCAGAAGCCACTCCACGTGCTGGGCGACGGCGACCAGGTCCGGCACTACACGTACGCCGGTGACCTCGCCACAGGCATCGTGACGGCGATGGAGAACCCGGCCGCGGTGAACGAGGACTTCAACCTTTCGACGGCGCAGTCAACAACTGTGACGGAACTTGCTCAGGCGATCTGGCACCACCTCACTGGAAACCAACGACTCGCTTTAGTCCACGACAAGCCCTTTGCACACGACGTGCAGCGGCGCGTTCCGGACGTGGACAAGGCGCGTCGTATCCTCGGGTTCGAGGCCACCACATCGCTCGACGACATGCTCAACGAGGTTATCCCGTGGATCCAGGAGGCCGTCGCCGATGGCCTTCTCTGAGCTCTGATCCACGCGACGAAGATGACGAGCAGAACTGAATCCGCCGAGGTCGACCAGCAGCCGGTCGGCGAGCCCGATCCCGGCCCCCCGACTCTCCCCTCAGCGTCCGCTGGTCTGACCACCCCCCCCATCGGCAGGTGGACCCAGGTCCACTGGGGTCTGCTCCTAGTCGCCTTGGTGCTCCTCGTGGTGGCGGGACAGGGGCAGCATTTCTTCCGTGACGACTGGGCCTTCGCCGGGCGAAAACTCGATGCCCTGCCCTTCCCCGACCGCTACCTCCTGCCCCACAACGAACACTGGTCCTTGTTGCCTGCCTTGGCGTATCGAACCCTTGATGCCATCGTGGGATTGGCCTCCTACTGGCCGTACCTGGGGCTGCTCCTACTACTGCATCTCGGCGTGACGCACGTCCTGTGGCGGCTCATGCTCGTCACCGGGAGCAAACCCATCGTGGCCACGGCACTGGCCGCAGTCTTCAGCGTTCTCGGCGCGGCTGCCGAAGACCTGGTCTGGGCATTCCAGATTGGCTTCGTGGGCTCAACGCTGCTCGGCGTCACTGCCGTCTACCTAGCAGTCACAGGCAGCGCCAGCTGGCGCAAGACTGGAGCCCTCGCTGGCCTCACCCTGGCAAGCTTGGCCACCTCAGGAGTCGGGTTGGCCTACCTCATCGTCGTTCCTCTCGTTCTTGCGTGGCGCCGGCGGCGATATGCCGTGGCAGCGTTCGGCCTGCCCCTTCTGATTTATGTCACGTGGTACGCCCTCTACGGGCGCGTGTTGACTCACCCTCCAGATGCCTCGACAACTGCGCCCTTGATAGTCGGCGCGTTCGTAGCCCTAGGGCTGGTAGCCGCATTGACGGGGTACTTCGGCCTCGCGATGAACGACCTGGCAGCTTTCCTCATAGTTGGAGTGCCCGTTCTGGCCGGCCTCACGCTTGCGTGCCGTGGCTGGATGGCTAACAGAACGCTGGTGGGACGCACGTCTTTG
>Ga0208079_1001559_pt1 | contig 11903 bp, 14 predicted proteins | sample NGESurdeep092012_5_FD_184474 | JGI IMG/M metagenome (GOLD analysis project Ga0208079, IMG submission 184474) | Arctic peat soil microbial communities from Barrow, Alaska - NGEE Surface sample 210-2 deep-092012 (SPAdes) | ecosystem: Environmental > Terrestrial > Soil > Wetlands > Peat ... | reverse complement strand
GTTAGCAAATCCGTTAGCAAAACGGGTCGGGGTCGCTGCCACCTGCCGGGCCGTACTTCTTGAGGTACTCGATCTCTTTCTTCAGTTCCATCATCTTGAGCTCACGTCCGACGGTCAGTCGCCGGAACTCCTCGAGCTCGGTCAGCCGCTCTAGCTCCCAGGCTTGTTGTTCGGCGATCTCTGGCTGGGCTTGAAGCTGTTTGGCCACGTCGCGGGCTGCGGCGAATGCCCCAAGCACGTTGTCGTGGGCCTAGCCTTCTAGGTGGCGAGGTCGAGGCCGACCGAGTCCACGATGCGCGCGCGGCCGTCCCCGAGGTTGTACACGGCGCCCACGACGGCGAGCTGGCCGGCTGCAACCCGGTCGCCGATCAGGCGGGAGCGCTCGGTCAGCAGACGCAGCGTATGCCGCACGTGCTCAGCCTCGATCTCGTCGGCCGTCGACATGCCGGCTTGACTCGCGGCAAGGACGCTGGGGGTGACACGTTCGACGATGTCGCGGATGTAACCGCCCGGCAGCACCCCGCTGCGGACCGCTTCCACCGTTGCTGAGACCGCGCCGCACGAGTCGTGTCCGAGGATGACGACGAGCGGGATGTCCAGGATGGCAACCCCGAACTCGATGGAACCGAGCACACCCGGGTCGATGACGTGGCCCGCGGTACGGACGACGAAGAGGTCGCCCAAACCGCGGTCGAAGATGATCTCGGCAGCCACCCGCGAGTCCGCGCAGCCGAAGAATACGGCGAACGGCGTCTGGCCCTCGGTCAGGCTGTCTCGGCGAGCCGCGTCCTGGTTGGGGTGCCAGTACTCGCCGGCGACGAACCGTTCATTGCCGCGGGCCAGCTTGGCCCAGGCCTCTGTCGGGGTCCACGGACCCGGAGGCGTGCTGCGGTCGCCCTTGCTCACAGGCCCGGTCGCCTGCTGATGCTCATCGCCAGCGGCTTGGCCGTCTCGGCGTAGAAGTCGTTCCCCTTGTCGTCCACGACGATGAACGCGGGGAAGTCCTCGACGTCGATCTTCCAGATCGCTTCCATACCGAGCTCCGGATACTCCAGGACCGCAACGGACTTGATGCAGTCCTGGGCGAGTCGGGCGGCCGGTCCACCGATGGAGCCGAGGTAGAACCCCCCGTTTGCCGCGCACGCGGCGGTCACCGCACCGGACCGGTTGCCCTTGGCCAGCATGATCATCGAGCCGCCGGCGGCCTGGAACTGTTCGACGTAGGAGTCCATCCGTCCCGCCGTCGTGGGGCCAAAGGAGCCGCTCGGGTAGCCCGCAGGCGTCTTGGCCGGACCGGCGTAGTACACCGCGTGATCCTTGAGGTACTGGGGCATCGGTCGTCCCGCGTCAAGCAGGTCCTTGATCTTGGCGTGGGCGAGGTCGCGTGCCACGACAAGGGGTCCGGTCAGCGACAGGCGTGTCATCACAGGGTATTTCGACAGCTCTGCGCGAATCTCGTCCATCGGTCGGGTCAGGTCGATCTTCGCCACATCGTCCACGGCAGTCGTGGCCTCCGACGTCAGGTGTGCCACCGTGGTCTCAGGCAGGAAACGTGCAGGGTCGGTCTCGAGCTGCTCGATGAACACACCCTGCGCCGTGATCTTGCCCAAGGCCTGACGGTCGGCCGAGCAGGAGACAGCGATCGCGATCGGCAGCGAGGCGCCGTGGCGGGGGAGTCGGATCACCCGGACGTCGTGGCAGAAGTACTTGCCGCCGAACTGTGCCCCGATGCCGAAGTTACGGGTCAGCTCCAGCACCCGCGCCTCGAGCTCGACGTCCCTGAATCCTCGAGCGGTGGTAGCTGACCCTTCGCGAGGCAGCTCGTCGAGGTACTTCGCGCTGGCGTATTTGGCCGTCTTCAATGCGAATTCGGCGCTCGTGCCACCAATGACGATGGCCAGGTGGTAAGGCGGGCAGGCCGCTGTGCCCAGGGAGCGCAGCTTCTCGTCCAGGAACGCGATCATGGAGTCGGGGTTCAGGACGGCCTTGGTCTCCTGGTAGAGGAAAGACTTGTTCGCCGAGCCACCGCCCTTGGCCATGAACAGGAACTTGTACGTCGTGTCGTGGCCGGCCGCGGTGTCGGCGTACAGCTCGATCTGGGCGGGGAGGTTGGAACCGGTGTTCTTCTCCTCCCATGTCGTGATCGGCGCCATCTGGGAGTAACGCAGGTTGAGCCGCGTGTAGGCGTCATACACGCCGCGGGCAATCGAGGACTCGTCCGTGCCCTGATCATCTTCGGTGAGCACACGTTGGCCGCGCTTGCCCATGACGATCGCGGTGCCGGTGTCCTGGCACATCGGCAGCACACCTCCGGCCGCGATGTTGGCATTCTTGAGCAGGTCGAGCGCGACGAACTTGTCGTTGCTGCTGGCCTGCGGGTCGTCGATGATGGTGCGCAGCTGGGTCAGATGGGCTGGCCGCAGGTAGTGCGCAATGTCGTGCATCGCCGTCTCGGTCAGCAGACGAAGGGCCTCGGGCGCCACCTGAAGGAACTCTCGCCCGTCGGGCCCTTCGACCGTTCGCACGCCCTCGCTTGTCAACAGTCGGTACGTCGTGTGGTCGGCTCCCAGGGGAAGCAGGTCTTCGTATTCGAACTCGGGCACCGTGGCTCCTTTGACGACAACGCACGTGAATGCCGCGACCTGCCAAGGTCAGCCCTGGCCTGCGGACCGTTCCAGCCTAGAACCTGGCCAGTGGTGGCGCGCGTCACACCCTTTGGCGGGACCGCGACCCAACCTTCATGGTGAATCAGCTGGCTTCGGTTGTTGCTCTTGGGGCATCGCCAGCTCGGCCCGACGCGGGGGGTTGGCGCCCGCGCGCGAGACCGTGACCGCCGCGCAGGCCAGGGCGCGGTTCACCGCGGGCCGGACATCGGCCAGCGAGGCGGATCGCAGTCGTTCACGCGCCTGGACGCCGCCCAGAAGCCCGGCATCCAGGAGGCCGGACAGCAGGCCGGCCATGAAGGAGTCTCCGGCGCCGACGGTGTCCACGACCTCGACGGTCGGGGCGTCGACGCTGGTGAACTCACCGGTGACGGTGAGCCCCATCACAGCGCCCTGGTCGCCGCGGGTCACCACCACCAGGGAGGGACCCAACAGCCCCCACAGCCGCAAGATGTCTGGGAGCGGCGCTCCGTCGTACAGCCAGGCGATGTCCTCGTCGCTGGCTTTGACCACGTCGCTGAGCCCGATGAGCTGTTCCATCTTGGCGCGAACGTCATGGGGGTCACCCATGAGGGAAGGACGCGCGTTCGGGTCGTAGGAGATTGTGGCGCTTGGGCGCGCGCCCTGGAGCGTGCTCAGGACGGCGGACGCGCCGGGTTCGAGGGTGGCAGCGATGGAGCCGGTGTGGACGTGTCCCAGCCCTTCGATGGGTTGGCCCAAGTTCAGCTCCCAGCTCAGGTCAAAGCTGTATGCCGCCGCGCCGTCCGCGTCCAGAGTCGAGGTGGCCACGGACGTCGTTTGCCTTCCGATGCTGCCCGTGGTCAGCGTGACCCCTTCCCCGTCAAGGAGCTGGGCGATCCTGGCGCCTCGTTCGTCGTCACCGATCATGGTGGCAAATGTGACGCCGTGACCGAGACGGGCAAGACCGACCGCGACGTTTGCCGGGCTGCCGCCCACATGCTCCTGGGTGGTGCCGTCACGGCGTTGGACGATGTCGATCAGCGACTCACCGATGACCAGCGTGCGCATACGGTTTCCTTCGGCTCAGGGGTGGGGCGCCAATCGACCCTATCGGTGGGACAGGCGCGTCGTGACCGTTCAGACGTTGGGACGGCTCGCTATACCGCCCGCAGTCAGCGAGTATTGGCAGCGTGAGTACGACCAGCGCCCCCGACACCGTGGCATCCTCGTCCGTGCAGCAGCCCGCCGCGCGGCGGGGTTTGGGCAACCTGCGCAGCATGGTCATCTCCATGGTCGTGATCATGGCGGCAGTGCTGGCCTGGGTGGCGATGGTGCCTAGGGTCCATGAGGTCAGCCAACCAGCGGTGAATGTCACCTCGGTGGCCATGCAGGTGCGTCAGGAGACCGGGTGGGCGATCTCCCAGCCGCAACTGCCGGCGGGCTGGAAGGCCACCAACGCGCGTTTCGACTCCGCCGCCGACGGGGTCAGGACCTGGCACGCGGGCTACCTCTCGCCCGATGGTCAGTACCTCTCCATCGACCAGACCGAGGGCAGGGGCGCCAGCGACAACTGGATCTCCGCCCGGACCTCCAACGGTCAGGCCGAGGGCACGATGTTCGCAGGCGGAAGGAAGTGGCAGGAGCTCAGCTCCCAGGACATCCTCCAACGCAGCCTCGTGTCGAAGGGCCCCGGTGCGCGCGGCCTCACGACCGTCCTGAGCGGGACGGCGCCTTACACCCAGCTCGCGCAGTTCGCCGAGGTGCTGAAGCCGGTGCCTGCGAGCTGACCCGGTGGTTCGGTCCGGCTCAGTCCTGTTCGCTCAGCGTCGCCTCAGGCCCGGTGGTCAACTTGGCCTCGGCTCCATCGAGCCACGTGTTGCAGTGGGTCGCCAGAGCCTCACCCCGCTGCCAGAGCGCCATGCTGTCCTCGAGCCCGATCTGGCCGCCTTCGAGCTGGGCGACGATCGAGATGAGCTCGTCCCGAGCCTGCTCGTACGTCAGGTTCGTGATGTCTGGGAAGTCGACCGTCTTCGCGGTCGGCGTCTCGCTGTCCTTGGCTGCCACCCGAACACTCTAGGGCCCCTGGCTCCCATGCGCCGGTTGGCTCACCCACCGCGTTCGCTGACCGGACGCACCGCGAAATCACCCCGAGCCACCCGCACCCTCAGGAGCTCATCGGCCTCGACGTCCGAGCGATCCATGACGATGCGGCCGTCGGCGTGCTGTACAACGGCGTATCCCCGTTCCAGGGTGGCCAGCGGCGACAGGGCCCGCACCTGCGAGCGCAGATGGTTGATCTGGTCACCGGCGCGGTGCACGTTGGAGCGGACGCGCCGCCTGGCCCGGTCCGTGAGGGCGTCCAGTTCCTGTCTGCGGGCGGTGATCATGGCCCTCGGGTCGGCCATGACCGGCCGGGACCGCAAGGCGATCAGGAGGCGACGTTCGGTGTGCACCCGTGAGGTCAGGCTGCGGCACAGACGCTGGAGGGTCTGCTCGATGGCGGCCCGCTGCTCTCTCACATCAGGGACGATCCGTTTGGCCGCGTCGGTCGGCGTCGAGGCGCGAAGGTCGGCGACGAAGTCCAGCAGGGGGGTGTCGACGTCGTGGCCGATGGCACTGACCACCGGGGTGACGGCTCTGGCAACAGCTCTGACCAGGGCCTCGTTGCTGAAGGGCAGTAGGTCTTCGAATGAGCCCCCGCCCCGAGTGATCACGATGACATCCACACCGCGATCGGCGTCGAGCTCGCTGAGCGCGGCACTGACCTCGGGCACCGTATTGGGTCCTTGGACCGAGACCGTTCGGATCTCGAACTGGACAGCGGGCCAACGCCGTCGGGCGTTCTCGACGACATCCTTCTCGGCCGCGCTGGACCGACCGCAGATGAGCCCGACCTTGTGGGGCAGGAACGGCAGCGGGCGTTTCCGGTCCATGTCGAACAATCCCTCGGACGCCAAGATGGCCTTGAGGTGCTCCAGCCTGGCAAGAAGCTCGCCGACTCCCACGGGGCGAACCTGGCGGGCGGCGAGCTGTAGGGTGCCCCGTTTGGTCCAGAACGTGGGTTTGGCCTGGACGACGACGCGCGCGCCCTCGGCCAGCGGGGCCGACATTGCGTCCAGGATGTTCGTGCGCACCGTGACGTTGAGTGACATGTCGACGTCTGGGTCTCGCAGCGTGAGGTAGGCGGTGGACTGTCCCGGACGGCGGCTGACCTGGACAACCTGCCCTTCGACCCACAGGGCTGACATCTTGTCGACGTAGTCCGCGATCTTCACACTGAGCAGCCGTACCGGCCAGGGATCCTCCGCGGTCGTGTCGCTGGCGCGTTCGGGGAGGGGCTTTGGGCTGCTCACCGGGTCACTCTATGAGGCCACCTACGATGGTTGGGTGACTGATACCGCGAAACGAGTATTGCTGGCTGCCCCGCGTGGGTACTGCGCCGGGGTTGACAGGGCTGTGGTGACGGTCGAGGAGGCCCTGGAGCTCTATGGGCCACCGGTCTATGTCCGCAAGGAGATCGTGCATAACAAGCACGTGGTCTCCACGTTGCAGAAACGTGGCGCGATCTTCGTCGACGAGACCCAGGAGGTGCCAGAGGGTGCGACGGTCATACTCTCGGCACACGGCGTCGCGCCGGTCGTCTACGACGAGGCTCGGGCGCTGTCGCTGAAGACGATCGACGCAACCTGCCCCCTGGTGACCAAGGTCCACCACGAGGCCGTGCGTTTCGCCAACGAGGACTACGACATCCTGCTGATCGGTCACGAGGGGCACGAAGAGGTCGTCGGCACTGCGGGGGAGGCCCCGGACAACGTGACGGTAGTGGAGGGCCCTGACGACGCAGCCAACGTCGTGGTCCGCGACCCGTCCAAGGTGATCTGGCTGTCACAGACCACATTGTCGGTGGACGAGACCATGGAGACGGTGAGCAGGCTGCGCGAGAAGTTCCCGCTTCTGCAGGACCCGCCCAGCGACGACATCTGCTACGCCACCCAGAACCGTCAGATGGCTGTCAAGCAGATGGCGCCAGATACCGACCTGATGATCGTCGTCGGTTCCCGTAACTCCTCGAACTCCGTGCGCTTGGTCGAGGTGGCGCTGGAACACGGCGCGGTGGCGGGCCACCTGGTCGACTTTGCCGATGAGATCGACCCTTCCTGGCTCGAGGGGGTTGGAACGGTTGGAGTCACCAGTGGCGCCAGCGTGCCCGAGGTGCTGGTCCGCGGCGTCCTGGCATTCCTGGCCGAGCACGGCTACGAGGATGTGCAGTCGGTGACGGCCGCCGAAGAGAGCGTGTTGTTCTCACTGCCGCATGAGCTGCGCCGCGATCTCAAGGCCAAGTCCGGGGTCGACGCCACCACACTGCGCCATGACGCGGGGTCCCTGCACTGACGTCCCTGCACTAGCACCTCTGTACTAGGCGGTATGCCGCTCGGAGTCCCCTGCTCCCAGCTCACCCACCTGGCTGAGATCCAGCTCCGGCCGGGCGACGTCCGAGTCCAGAGCGGCGATCAGCTCTGTGGCGGTCAGCGGCCGGGGAGCGTTCTCAATCGGCCCGGTCTCGGGCAGTGACTCCTGGGCCAGGCCGAGCTCATGCATCTTGCGAGCCGTCACCATCACCCGGGACTCCAGTGCGCCCACCAGTGCGTTGTAGCTTTCGACAGACTTCTGCAAGGACGCCCCCATCCTGGTGGCGTGCGAACCCAAGGTGCCCAGTCGTGAGTACAGCTCGCTACCTAGCTTGAGCAGCAGCTGAGCGTTGGCCGTGAGGGCGTCCTGCTGCCAAGTGAAGGCGACGGTGCGCAACAGGGCGAGCAGTGTGCCGGGGGAGGCCAGGACCACTCGCCGGGCCTGAGCGTAGTCAAAGAGGGCGGGATCTGCTGCGAGAGCCGCGGCGAGGATGGCGTCGCCCGGGATGAAGCAGACCACCATCTCGGGAGTGTTGGTGAAGGCCGACCAATACGCCTTGGTTGCAAGGGAATCCACGTGTCCACGCAGAGACGTCGCGTGCGCTGCCAGCAGCCGGGAGCGCTCTGCGGCCTCGATGCCGTCAGCCTGGGCAGCGAGGAAGGCGGTCAACGGCGCCTTGGCGTCGACGACCAGGCACTTGTCGCCAGGGAGGCGGACCACCACGTCGGGACGTACTGCCCGCTCGTGACTGCTCACCGCGCTGACTTGCTCCTCGAAGTCGCAGCGAGCCAGCATGCCTGCGTGCTCCAGGACTCGGCGGAGCTGGACCTCGCCCCAGTTGCCCCGGACTGTGGAGGCGTTGAGCGAACCCACCAGAGAGGCGGTCTGGGAGCGCAGCGCGTTCGTCGAGGTGGTGACGTCGGCCAGCTGCACGCTGACCTGGGAGAACTGCTCGACGCGATCCCGCTCCAGGGTGCCAACCTGGCGTTCAACCCGTACCAGTGCATCGCGCAGCGGAGCCAGCATGGTGGCGGTCTGGGCGTCGTCGCTGATCGCGGCCTCAAGGTCGATCACCCGTTCACGCATCAGGTCGCGCTCGGTGGACAGGGCCGCGGAGCGTCCTTCGAACAGAACCCGGGCGACGAGCCACGCCGCGACTGTACCCAGGAGCACTCCGACCACTGCAGCAATCATGATGTCCATGTCTCCACCGTGACAGACGGCACCGACAGTCACCCCTTCGACACGTCGAAGCAGTGCGCGCGCGAGGTGAGTGGCGGCATCCGGCCTCGAAAGCCACTAAACTCCTGTCTTTGTGGCACTCACTATTGGCATCGTCGGCATGCCCAACGTCGGCAAGAGCACTCTTTTCAACGTCCTGACCAAGAACGACGTGCTCGCAGCGAACTATCCGTTCGCCACGATCGAGCCCAACGTCGGTGTGGTGGCGCTGCCCGACCCCCGGCTGGAGGTGCTGTCCAAGCTCTTCAGCAGCAAGCGTGTGCAGCCCGCGACGGTGTCCTTCGTGGACATCGCCGGCATCGCTCGTGGCGCCTCCGAGGGTGAAGGCCTGGGTAACAAGTTCCTGGCCAACATCCGTGAGGCCGATGCGATCTGTCAGGTCATCCGGGTGTTCAGAGACGACGACGTCGTGCACGTTGAGGGCAAGGTCAGCCCCAAGGACGACATCGAGACAATCAACACCGAGCTGATCCTCGCCGACCTGCAGACCCTCGAGAAGGCAGTACCGAGGATGGAGAAGGACGCACGGGTCAACAAGGACATGAAAGGCGCTCTGGACAACGCGGTCGCCGCCCAGAAGGTGCTTGAGGCCGGGGACACCCTGTATGCCGCGGGCGCGGCCGCCGGAGTTGACCTCGCGGCGATCCGCGAGCTGTCCCTGCTGACCACCAAGCCGTTCCTGTATGTCTTCAACCTCGATGAGGACCAGCTGAGCGACGACTCGCTCAAGTCGACGCTGTCCGCGCTGGTCGCCCCGGCCGATGCGATCTATCTCGACGCCAAGCTCGAGATGGATCTTGCCGAGCTGGAGCCGCAGGACGCAGCCGAGCTGCTGGAGTCGGTCGGCGTTCAGGAGACCGGCATGAATCAGCTGGCGAGAGTGGGCTTCTCGACTCTCGGTCTGCAGACGTATCTGACCGCTGGACCAAAAGAGACGCGAGCCTGGACGATCCACCGGGGCTGGACGGCCCCGCAGGCGGCCGGAGTCATCCACACCGACTTCCAGCGCGGATTCATCAAGGCTGAGATCGTCTCCTTTGACGACCTCATCGCGGCGGGGTCCATGGCTGCTGCGAAGGCAGCCGGCAAGGTCCGAATGGAAGGCAAGGAGTACGTCATGGCCGACGGTGACGTGGTGGAGTTCCGCTTCAACGTGTAGGCAGCCGCATCGTCGCAGGTCAGAGGCCGTTTAGCCCTCCAAAGTCCTTGGAGAGTCCTTGGGAGGACTCAACGCCGCCGCCAGCATCCCATCGGCAGCCATTCGCGTACGATCCTCAGCGGTAGGCCACAGGTGCGAGTACGTGTCCAAAGTCGTCGTCGCCTTTGAGTGTCCGAGCGCCCGCTGGACCGTGACGACATCGCACCCCGCAGCGATCAACCCGGAGGCGTAGTAGTGCCTCAGGTCGTGGAGCCGAACGCCAGTCAGGCCTGCGCTCTTCAACGTGTTCCGCCAGCGGTGTCCGACCGTGTTCTGGTGTGGCGGCTGATCGCCCTGTCCGACAAATAGCCAACCGTCCTCGCCCGGAGGAAGCAGCTCGACGTGGCGGGCGAGGATCTTTACCAGCTCACTGGCGAGGAATACTGTCCGCTCCGACCCGTACTTCGGCGCACGGATCTCGACGGCACCGCCGTTAACCCGTTGGACCTGGCGCGAGACGGCCAACGTGCGACGCAGGAAGTCAACGTCGCCCAGCTGGACCGCCGCAGCCTCACCGAGTCGCAGACCAGCGAACGCACACAGCGCCACGAACGCCATGAAGTCGTTATCGGCAGCCGCGAGAATCTTGCCTACCGTCTGGGTCGTTGGGATCTCCATGGACGCCTCAGCGCGTCGACGGCGGGGGAGCGTCACACCCACGCTCGGATCGCGGGGAATTGCCCTGTCCTCGACGGCAGCCCGCAGGACCGAGCGGACGTTCTGTGCCCGCGTGTGAATCGTGCTGACCGCGAGATCCTTGACGACCATCCCCTTGACCCACATCTCAACGTGGGACTTCCTGATCTTTGACAGCGGGACGTTGCCGAAGGCTACGGAGCCCGCTGCGAGATCCATCGCACGTCGAGTACCTGGCACCCACACCTGACGCTCACGCCAGTCCTCGTAGAACGACGTGAAGGTGACCCGGCCTGCATTCGGGTCGACGTACGTCCCGATCACGACCGATGCGGTGACCTCGTCCAGCCACGCCTTCGCTTCGACCTTCCGGCTGAAGTGTTTCGCGTGCTGCTTGCCAGTCTCGTCGTAGTACCGGGCCCGCCAGACGCCGTCAGGCCGCTTCTCAATGCTCGCCATAGTGGGGCTCCTTGCCATAACGCGAGGTGCGCTCGGTGTGTGCCCGCGCCCGGGCCTGCTCACTCATCTCCCGCTGGTCGGCCACCGACCCATCCTGGCGAGCCGCCAAGTGCTCGCAGGCCATTTGCCGGCCGGATGGGTCCCTCCAGCGGGCACGCCAGCGCCCTTGGCCGAGCCGCTCATTGCTTGCCATGACCTTGACCCTCCAGTTCTTGTCGTGTATCCCTCTGGCGGTGCTCCATTGTCTCCGATACAGCCTTCGACGTCTTCTGAGTCGTCCGGAGCTTCATGACGTCGTCCCGCGCCTTATCCCTCTGCTTCCGAGGCAGGCAGGCTACGTCCGAGTGGTGACATTGCCACGTGTCGAGTTCTCATGGGCTATCGGTTTTGGCTGACCGCTGCGCCGGCGTCAGAGGCGCCGGCTTGCGCGTCTATCCAGGCCCGTAGGTCAGCGACTCGGTAGACGACTCGTCGGCCGAGGCGGAAGCTGCGGGGCCCGGTGCCGAGGTGGCGCCAGTAGCGCAGGGTGGCGATAGGGGCGCGGACGATCGCGGCGACCTCGCTGATGGTCAGCAGCTCGTCACGGGCGGGCGGTGGGTCGTTGGGGTGGCTCTGGTGGGTCATCGTGGGCTCCTTCGTTGTGTGGCTGGATACTTGCCCTATGCGCGGTTCGGCCCCCGGGCGGACATCTGGGCGTTGCGTTCTTGGTTGTCGTCGGGCATCGCTGACCTTGTCCGGAATCTCCCTAATCCATTCTTCTCGTGGTGGACATTCCCGGCCGGAATGTCCCTGCCCTGTGGACCAACGCCGACGCACTCGGGGGTGACTAACTTTCCTGCGTCAGCCGGTTTGGAACCGCCCAGCCGTGGCCTCAGGTTGCGCGCGCAGCAGCAGTTGGTGAGGGCCGGATGGGCCGTGGTTCTGTGGTTCCAGCGCTGGTCGGGCAGGGCCAACAACTCGCTGGTCTCACCCCGGAGGTTCAGTTGATCAGCGACGCTCATTGCAAGTTCCTTCCGCCGTGTCGAACGCGGCAGAAGCCTCGCGAACAGACGTACCCGGATTCGTACCCCCCGGGGCGTCAATGCGGGGGGTACGTAGCGAGTTTGCGCGCGTTTGCGCAGGTCAACGCACGTTCCCCAACTCGTGAAAGATTCTTGCTGGAGCCCCTCGTCGGCGGCTCTCTACGACCGAGATGCAGCCCAGACCATCAACCAGCCCCGAGGTCGACGACGCCTGAGCCTCAGACCTCCGGGAGTAGGTGACCAGCGGCCCTGTGACCAGGGCTTTTTCTTTGCGTCATGTCATCGGAAATCCGTTGAGATGTGGTAGTCTAC
>Ga0208079_1001554_pt1 | contig 11918 bp, 9 predicted proteins | sample NGESurdeep092012_5_FD_184474 | JGI IMG/M metagenome (GOLD analysis project Ga0208079, IMG submission 184474) | Arctic peat soil microbial communities from Barrow, Alaska - NGEE Surface sample 210-2 deep-092012 (SPAdes) | ecosystem: Environmental > Terrestrial > Soil > Wetlands > Peat ... | reverse complement strand
ACGCAGCTTCTCGCCCAGGTCCACGGCGGGAGCCAGGAACGCCACCGGCGGGCCGGCACGGAGAACGTGGCCGGCGCGGTCGGGATGGCGGTCGCCTACGAATGCGCCTGTGCGGACCGGCCGATGACCGCGATGCGCCTGGCCGCGCTCCGCTCGCGGCTCGCGGCCGCCTGCCTGGCGGTCGAGGGCGTCGAGCTGACCGGCCACCCGACCCTGCGCCTGCCCGGCCTGCTCTCGCTCCTGGTCCGCGGCGCCGACGGGGTCGCGATCAGCGTGGCGCTCGACCTCGACGGGATCGCCGCCTCCACCGGGTCCGCGTGCGCCACCGGCTCACCGGAGCCGTCCCACGTCCTGACCGCGATGGGCTACACGGACGGGGAGGCGCTCGGCGCGCTCCGCCTGTCGCTGGGCCGCGCGACCACGGACGCGGAGGTGAGCGAGGCGTGCCTCGTCGTGCCGCGGGTGATCGCGGCGATCCGCGACGGCTCGGTTGCCCAGGCCGCGGATCCGCTCGGCGTACGGCTGGGAGCCTGAGGGCCGATGGCGCGCGTCCTCGTCGCGATGTCGGGCGGAGTCGACAGCTCGGTCGCCGCCGCCCTCATGGCGGAGGCCGGCCACGACGTGGTCGGCGTCTGGATGCGGATCCACGAGGGCGCGGACGCGTATTCGGAGCTGAAGAAGAGCTGCTGCTCCGCGGACGCGGCGGAGGACGCGCGACGCGTGGCAGCCCAGCTCGACGTCCCGTTCTACGTCCTGAACCTGGAGCGCGAGTTCGAGGCGGGCGTCATTCGGCCGTTCCTCGCCGCATACCTCGGCGGCGAGACGCCCAGCCCGTGCGTGGACTGCAACAGCTACGTGAAGTTCGGGGCGCTGCTGGGTCGCGCGCGGCGGCTCTACGGGTGCGACGCGGTGGCAACCGGCCACTATGCCCGCCGCGAGACGGTGGCCGGCCCCGACGGACGCCCGGCCCATCGGCTTCGGCGCGGCGTCGACCGGACGAAAGACCAGGCCTACTTCCTTTACGGCCTCCGCCAGGATCAGCTCGCGCACGCCTGGTTCCCGCTGGGTGCGCTGACGAAGCTGGAAGTTCGGGGTCTTGCCCGTGAGCGCGGCCTTGCGACCGCGGACAAGCCCGAGAGCATGGAGATCTGTTTCGTGCCGACCGGCGATCCCCGCGACGCGCTGAAGGAGCGGGCTGGCTGGTCGCCGGTCCCGGGGCCGGCACTCGACGCCCGGGATGGCCGGGTGGTCGGGTCCCACGCGGGCGCGGCGGGCTATACCGTCGGGCAGCGCCGTGGGCTGGGACTCGCCCTCGGCGAGCCGCGCTACGTGAGCCGCGTCGACACTGGGGCGAACACCATCTTGCTGGCTCGTCGCGCCGACCTCGAGACGCGCCGCTTCGCGATCGCCGACGTGACGTTCGTCGCGGGTCGGCCGCCCGCCGCCGATGGTCGCGCGTTCGCGGCCCGGGCGCAGGTCCGGCATCGCGCCGAGGCAGTGCCGGCGGAGGTCCGGCCGGCGACGGCTGCCCCCGCACCACCATTGTCCGGTCGCGACGCCCGCTGGGTCGTGGAGACCGAGGTCCCCGTGTGGGCCGCGGCGCCCGGCCAGGCCTGCGTCCTCTACGACGCGGATGACCCGGACGTGGTGCTGGGCGGCGGCCGCATCGTCCGGGACGACGGGTAGGGGAGCGGACGTGCCGGAGATCGGGCCGTCGCTCGTCCTCGCGATCCTGCTGGGGATCTTCTGGACGGCCGCCGCGGTGCTTGTGCGCGGGGTGGCCGGTGCTCGCCTCCCGTTCCTGCTGCTCCTCGCCATCACGGGTGCCTGGGCCGGCGACGCGATCGGCGGGCGCGTCGGCGGGCCGTTCGACCTCCTGCGAATCGGGGACTTCCGGCTCCTGCCCGCCTCGCTCGGCGCGCTCGGCGGCATCGTGCTCGTGGTCGTCGTCTCCGTCCTCGGGCCGACCCGCGCGGAGCCCGGCCCGGGACCGGACCGATGAACCGCCGCTTGCCGGTCTCATTTGGGACGCGGGACGACGACCCGCTGGCGGTCTTCGTGCGCGGCGCGACCGTCGGGGCGTTCGTCGGTGCGGTGATCGCCGGTTCGACGATCTGGCGGCGCGTCCGGCGGCATGCCCCGAGCGCCCCCACCCCGGGACTGCCGCGACCCCCACGCGCTGTGCCGCCGGCGGAGGACGCCGGTCCGCACGGGTCGTAGCGGCGACCGACCGGCTGGCCGCCGGATCGGGCGGCGGCGGCTGCTTCGTCGGCGCCGTCGGCCGCTGCGCCCGCATCGTCGCGGCACGGACCGCGGATGCCGCGCGGCGTTCGCTACCATTAGCCGGATGCCGAAGCCGCCCGCCGCGCTCGACCACGATCCCCGGATCGTTCCGCTCCCCGCCGCGGAGATCCGTCGCCGCTTCCTCGACTTCTTCGCCGCGCGCGGCCACACGGTGGTCCCCAGCGCGAGCCTCGTGCCGGCCGGCGACCAGACGCTCCTCTTCACGAACTCGGGGATGGTCCAGTTCAAGGAGGTCTTCACCGGCGCCGAGAAGCGCAGCTACACGCGCGCCGTGGACGTGCAGCGCTGCCTCCGGGTGGCCGGGAAGCACAACGACTTCGAGGAGGTGGGACGGTCGCCGCGCCATCACACCCTCTTCGAGATGATGGGGAACTGGAGCTTCGGCGACTACTTCAAGCGCGAGGCGATCCACTGGGCGTGGGAGTTCCTCACCGGTGAGATGGGAATCCCGGGCGAGCGCCTGGCGGCGACGACCTACTCGGACGACGAGGTCGCCTGGGCAATCTGGCGCGACGAGATCGGCCTCCCGGCGGAGCGAATGGCCCGCTGGGGGAACGTCGACATCGGCGACGACAAGAATTTCTGGCGCATGGCCGATACCGGGCCCTGCGGCCCCTGCAGCGAGCTCCACTACGACCGCGGCGCCCACCTCTCCGAGGGACCGGAGTGCGTGCCGGACCACTCCGAGACGTGCCCGCGCTGGATGGAACTCTGGAATCTCGTGTTCATGGAGTTCAACCAGCTGCCCGACGGCACGCGGGTGCCGCTGCCGTTCCCGAGCGTCGACACCGGCCTCGGGCTGGAGCGCCTCGCCACCGTCCTCCAGGGCGTCCTCTCCAATTACGACACGGATCTGTTCACGCCGGTCCACGAGACGCTCCGCCGGCTGCTGGGCCACGATCCGGACGCCTTCGAGGCGGGTCGTTTCAGCTACCAGGTGATCGCCGACCACAGCCGGGCGATGACCTTTCTGATCGCCGATGGGATCCTTCCCTCCAACGAGGGCCGCGGCTACGTCCTGCGCCGGATCATCCGCCGGGCGGTCCGGCACGGTCGGCTGCTCGGGCAGCGGGATCCGTTCCTCGTCGAGACGGCCGCGACGGTGATCGAGGTGATGGGCGAGGCGTACCCCCTGCTGCGTGACGAGCGCGAGCGGATCCTTGCCGCGATCGCGCGCGAGGAGGTCCAGTTCGCCCGAACGCTCGACGCGGGGACGGCCCAGCTGGAGGAGGCGCTCATCCCGTTGACCGACGCGGAGCGGGTCGTCGGGCGGCGCCCGGAGGATGTCCCACCAGACGCGCCGATGCTCGCCGGCGAGTTCGCCTTCCGGCTCCACGATACCTACGGCTTCCCGATCGACCTCACGATCGAGCTGGCCGCCGAGTACGGCGTCCAGGTGGACCGGGCCGGATTTGACGTGGCGCTGGCCGGGCAGCGCGATCGGAGCCGCGGTGGCCGGAAGGCGGAGCTGGCACGCCATGCGCAGCTGACCGCGCTGTACGAGGGGATCCTGCGCGGCGCCGGCGCGACCACGTTCGTGGGGTACGAGACGACCTCGGCCGAGGGCCGGGTCCTCGCCATCCTCCGCGACGGGACCGCCTACGACGAACTGACTGGCGCCGGCGAGGCAGAGGTGATCCTGGATCGCACGCCGTTCTACGCCGAGGGCGGCGGGCAGGTTGGCGATCGCGGCGAGCTGCGCGAGGCGGGCGGTGGCTCGCCGCTCTTCAGCGTCGAGCAGACCCAGCGGCCGGCCGGCGCCCTCGTCGTCCATCGCGGGAATCTCCACGGGCGCCTCCGGGTTGGCGAGACCGTGAGCGCCGTCGTCGACGCGGAGCGCCGTGCCCGGACGATGCGCAACCATACCGGCACGCACCTGCTCCACCGGGCACTGCGCAACGTTGCCGGGCCCTCGGCGCGACAGGCGGGCTCGCTCGTCGCGCCCGACTATCTCCGCTTCGACTACCCCTTCGATCGTGCCCTCACCGACGAGGAGCTGCGCCGGATCGAGGATGAGGTCCGCCGCATCGTTCGCGAGGACCGCCCGGTGACGGTTGCGAACCTCGCGATGGCCGAGGCGATCGATGCCGGCGCGGACGCGTTCTTCGACGAGAAGTACGGTGAGACGGTCCGGACGGTGCGCGTCGCGGAGTACAGCTTCGAGCTGTGCGGCGGGACCCATTGCCGAGCCTCCGGCCAGGTGGGCAGCTTCGTGATCACCGCGGATCGGAGCATCGGCTCGGGGATGCGCCGTGTCGAGGCGCTCACGGGGGACGCGGCGGACGACTACCTGCGTCTGCGCGCAGACCTGCTGGCGAGCGTCGCGGATCGCCTCGGCGCGCAGGGCGTGGAGGCCGTGCCGGACCGAATCACCGCGCTCGAAGCGGAGCTCCGCGAAGCGAAACGCCGCCTGCGTGCCGGCGCGGGCGCCGGTGTCCCGAGGCCGGCGGAGCTGGCCGCCGCGGCGCGGGAAGTGGCGCCCGGGATACGGCTCGTCGCGCACGCCGGCCCGTGGGCATCGATCGACGAGCTCAAGGCGGCCGCGAAGGAGACGCGCGCGCTCCTGTCGTCCGGGGTGATTGCCCTGGGACTCGACGCGGACGAGCCGCAGCTTTTCGTGGGCGTTTCGGACGATCTCGTCGCGCGCGGGGTCGCGGCCGGCGAGCTCATGCGTGCCGCCATGGTGTACCTGGACGGAAAGGGCGGCGGGCGGCCGGAGATGGCCCAGGGCCGGGGCTCGCGGCGCGACGGTCTGCCGGCTGCGCTGGGGGCGATCAGCGCGGCTCTCGCCGCGGGTGGCGGCGGCTAGGCCGCGCCCATGGCCTTCCTGCGACGGTTCTGGCAGCGCGACGGGGGCGCGCAGCTGGCTGCCTGCACCGCGCTCGACGTCGGGACCGAGTTCGCGAAGGCGCTCGTCTTCGAGATCGACGCCGGGGGTCACGGGACCGTTCGAGGCGTTGGCCGGAAACGCCAGGGTCTCGCCCACATGCAGTCGGGGACCGTCGCGGACATCGGCGCGGTCGTCGACAACTGCGCGGTCGCGCTCCAGGAAGCCGAGGAGATGGCCGGCTTCCGCCCGACGCAGGTGGTGATCGGGATCGCCGGTGAGCTGGTCAAAGGGTTCACCACGTCGCACAGCCAGGAGCGCAGGAAGCCGGACGTCCCGATCACGGAGGCCGAGCTCCAGAAGCTGATCGATGGGGTCCAGCGCGCCGCGCTCATCGAGGCGGAGCGGGCAATCACCTGGGAGACGGGCCTGCCCAATGTCGACGTGCGCCTCGTCCACGCGGCGGTGACCTCCGCGAGCATCGACGGGTATCCCGTGACGAACCCGGTCGGGTTCCAGGGCCGCCACGTGAAGATCGGGATCTTCAACGCATTCGCCCCGCTCGTCCACCTCGGCGCGCTGGAGAGCGTGGCTGCCCAGCTGGACCTCGAGCTGCTGGAGATCGTGGCCGAGCCGTATGCCGTCGCCCGCGTGCTCGCGTCCGAGCAGGTCCAGCAGGCGGGCGCCCTGTTCGTCGACATCGGGGGCGGGACGACGGACGTCGCGCTGGTTCGCTCCGGGGGGATCGAAGGGACCCGGATGTTCGCGCTCGCCGGCCGGGCGTTCACGAAGTCGATCGCCGACCGGCTGGACCTGCCGTTCCCGCGGGCCGAGTCGCTGAAGGTGGACTATGCCCGCGGGCTGGCGATCACCGAGCGCGACGCGATCGCGGAGATCGTCGGCGACGACGTCGCGGTCTGGGCTGCCGGCGTTGAGCTCGTGCTCGACGAGCTGGCCGGAGGGGACCTCCTTCCCGGACGGATCTACCTCTGCGGCGGCGGCTCGCGACTGCCGGAGACGGCGACGGCCCTGCGCGATCCGCGCTTCTGGAAAGGCCTGCCGTTCAGCCGGCCGCCGGAGGTCGTGGTCATGCAGCCGGCGATGGTGGAGTCCATCACGGACGCGACGAAGCTCCTGGTGGACCAGCAGGACGTGACGCCACTGGCGCTCGCATACCAGGCAATCGAGCTCCAGGCGGAGCAGGATGCGCTCGACGCCGCTCTGCGGCGGGTCCTTCGCGCCATGAAGCTGTAGCGTCGCCCCGATGGCCATCTTCTACCTCGACATCGACGATGAGATCACCTCGGCGGCCGCCCGGATCCGCGGGACCGAGGACCTGGTGGTGGTCCTGGTCCTGCCTGCCGGGTCGCGCATCGCGACGAGCCGCATCAACTTTCGGCTCCTCGCGCGGGAAGCGCAGCAGCGGAGCCGTCGCCTGTCGATCGTGGCGCCGGATGCGTCCGCACGGGCGCTCGCGGCGACGGCCGGCCTGGCCGCTTTCGCGTCCACGATGGAGTACGAGTCGTCGGTGGCGCAACCGGCCAGCGTCGGCGAGAAGGCCGCCGCCCCGGCGACGGTCCCGGCCGTTGGGGTTGCGGTCCAGCCACGCGCGCCGGCGCCGGATGCCGGGCCGGATGCCGGGCCGGCTGTCGCGCAGGCGCGCCGCCTCACGCCGGACGAGCTGGCGGCGCGCGACGTCGCGCTCGCGGGCGGGGTCGCAGGCGGTGCCTCCGGCTCGACTCCGGGCTCGGCTTCGTCCGTCCGCGACGTCGATCGCGACGCCGGGCGCCTGGGGATGCTGGAGCCCCACGCAACTGCCGCCCGGCTGGGCCCGTCGACGGGGCTCGGCCCGGAGCGCGAGCAGGCCGCGACGCCCCGGTCGCACCGCCGCCGCACCGCGCTGCTCGTGGGGCTGCTCGTCCTCGTGTTCCTGGGCGTTGCGGGTGGCGCGGCCGCATACCTCCTCTTGCCCAGCGCGTCCATCGTCCTGACCATCCGCTCGGCGCCGCTGGCCCCGGTCGAGTTCGTCGTCACTGCGGACCCGGCGGCGACAGCCCCGGATCCCGCGGCCGCCGTGGTGCCGGCGACACGCCTGGAGATCCCGCTCACGGCGAGCGGCACCTTCAAGTCCACGGGCAAGCGAGTGGAGTCGGCGAAGGCGACGGGCGAGGTCCGATGGACGAACTGCGATCCGACGTTGTCCTACACGATCCCTGCGGGCACCGTCGTCCGGACGCCCTCTGGCGTCGGGTTCGCGACCGCCGAGGCGGTCTTCCTGCCGGTGGCGCCCCCGACCTCGACGCCCGGCAAGTACGTGTGCCAGATCCGGACAATCGGGATCGTTGCTGTGGGCGACGGGTCGGCAGGGAACGTCGGGGTCGGGGCGATCACGGTCATCCCCGGCAAGTACAACAACGTCGTCATCTCGGTCCGGAATCCGGCCCCCACGATTGGCGGGAAGCACCAGGAGTTCCCGAAGGTCCTCCAGAAGGACGTTACGGCGGCGCTGGCCGCACTCGGGAAGCAGCTCGACGCCCAGCTCGTGGCGGGTGCGGCGGCACCGGCCGGGCTCCCGGCCGGCAGCACCGCGTTCCCGGAGACCGCGACGCGCGGCGCGGCCACCCCCACCCTCGATCCGACCACGCTCGTCGACCAGGAGGTGGCCCAGTTCGACCTCGGCGTGACGGCTACCGGGACCATCGTTACGGTCAACCAGGCGCCGATCCTCGCGCTCGGCGAGGCACGCCTGGCGGCTGCCGTGCCGGCCGATCGCGACATGGTCGCCGGCTCCGCGCTCGTCACGGTTGGGCCCGGAACCGTTGACGCGCAGCGGGTCCGCTTCGGCGTCACGGCTCGCGCCGAGAGCGCGCCCCGCGTCGACGAATCGGCACTCCGGACGCAGCTGAAGGGCCGCTCCCCGGCACAGGCCCGCGCGATCCTCGCTCCCTACGGAGATGCGACCGTGACACTGTGGCCCAGCTGGGCGACGACCATCCCGACCTTCGACGCCCGGGTGGACCTGCGCGTCGAGGGCGTGGCCGGCGTCTCGCCCACTCCGGTCCCGTCGGCGTCGACGGCGCCGTGAGTCGACTCCTCGGCGTCGACCTCGGAACGAAGCGGATCGGCCTGGCGATCGCCGAGCCCGATGCACTCCGGGCGCGCCCCCTCGCCACGCTGAGCCGCGGCCGCTCGCTGAGTGCGGACGTGGAGGCGCTTGGGCGCGTGGCGGGCGCGAATGGGATCGGAGAGCTGGTCGTGGGCTTGCCCCTGGACATGGCTGGCGGCGAAGGGCTCGCGGCGCTCGCCGCGCGAGAATGGGCCATCGCGATCGCGGATGCCACCGGCCTGCCCGTCACGTTGCGTGACGAACGCCTCTCCAGCCACGTGGCAGAGGGCCGAGTGGGACCCGCGAAGCGCGGCCCCTCGGGGGGCCCGCCCGGACCGGCCCGGCGGGCGGCGAACCGCGCCCGGATCGACCGCGAGGCAGCCCGCGTCATCCTGGAGGACGAGCTGGCCGCTCGGGAGCTCGGGTCGCCCGGGGAGCGGATCACCCCGGACCGAGTGCCGGAGGACCCCGCGCCGGGAGCGCCGATCGTGTCGGGTACGCTTGAGAGGCCTCCGACGCGATCCGGTGGCCACGCGCACGGGGCGCCCCCGCGTGCCGGGACAGGTCCCGATCCCCACGAGGTCACCGCATGACGATCCGCGGCGGCGGGAATCCGCGAGATGATCGCGGCGCCGCGCTCGAACGCCCCTTGATGGCACACCGGCTCGACGAAGTTGCCACGCAGCCCCCGCCCACCCGTTCGACGGGCGGGTCCGGTCGCCGCTCCGGCACGGTGTCCGCCTCCGAGCTGGCACAGCGGCGGGCGGGTGGGAGTGGACGCGCGACGCTCCGGTTCGTGCTCCTCCTGGTCGTGGCTGCCGGGCTGGTGCTCGCCCTGCTCGTGACGATCGGGCGCCCGCTCGTCCGCGGCGTCGTGACCGGCCTGGCAGGCGAGAACCCGGGCACGCTCGGCATCGGGTTCGTCGCCGACATGGTCCGCGAGGATCTTGGCGCCGCCCTTACGGACCCGGCCGGGTCCGGCACGACCGACGTCCCGTTCGTCGTCGAGCCCGGCGACACCACCGCGACGATCGCCGCTCGCCTCGTTGATGCGGGCGTGCTCCGGGATCCACGCGCCTTCGTGCTCATCTCGCTGGAGCGGAACGTGAGCACGAGCTACCACGCGGGGAGCTTCGTGGCCCGGCAGACGATGACGCCGGACCAGCTGGTCACCGCGCTCCTGACGCCGCCGGCCGACCCGCACGTGGTCCTGTCGATCCGGACCGGGCTCCGCCTGGAGCAGATCGCCGCGCTCATCCAGGCGAAGCCCGCTGACCGCGGGATCGACCGGCTCACGATGTCCGCCATGGCGTTCCTGGACCTCGTGCGCACGCCTCCGGCGGCACTCCTGAAGGATTACCCCTGGCTGCAGATCCCGAAGGGCGGGTCCCTCGAGGGCTACCTGGCGGCGGGCGACTACCGGCTCCTGCCCGATGCGTCACCCGACGACCTGGTCCGGATGATGCTGGACCGCTACCTGGCCGAGGTGGGGCCGGACCGCATGAAGGTCGCGGCCTCCCGCGGGCTGACCTGGTACGAGGTGCTGACGCTGGCCTCGATCGTGGAGCGGGAGGCCCGCCTTGACTCGGAGCGGCCGATGATCGCGGGCGTCCTCCAGAACCGGCTGAACCCGCACGCGGAGACGGTCGGGTTCCTGGGGTCCGACCCGACGGTCTTCTACGTCAACGACACGCTCCAGCTGGCGAAGATCGCGGTGGCCGAGTGGGTCGGCTACACGTTCTGGGCGCCCTTTCCGGGCACGCTCCCGGCGAGCCTCCCGTCGGACCTCGCGGCCTACAACACGTACACGGCAAAGGGCCTCCCCCCAGGGCCCCTGTGCACGCCGACCGTCGTATCGATCGACGCCGCGCTCAACCCGGACACGAAGGGCGGATACCTGTACTTCCTGGCAAAGAAGGATGGGACGACGGTCTTCGCGAAGACGTACGCCGAGCACAAGAAGAACATCCAGATGTACGGGAACTGAGCCGATGCGTCGCCCGGGCCCGGCCGACTTCGCCTCACCGCCGAGCGCGCGCCGCCGACGGGCCTGGGACGAGGCCGACCGGGCCGCCCGCCCGACCCGCCTCGGGCGCCTCCGGGCCCGCCTGGTCGAAGCCGGAGTCGATGCGTACTTCGGCCTCCGCCGCGAAGAGATTCGGTACCTGACCGGCGTGAACCTCGGGGACGGCGAGGAGAAGGTGGCCGGCCACTCCGGGCGGTTCCTCGTTTCGGGCGACGCGGTAGTCGTGCTCGCGGACAGCCGGTACACGCTCCAGGCGCGACGCGAGGCACCGGATGCGCGCGTCGAGGCTGTCACGTACGACCTGCCCGTGCGCTGGGCCGAGCTGTGCGCGGCCATCGGCGCGCGCCGGGTGGCCGTGCCCGCGGCCGACATCAGCCATGCCCTCTGGGGCGAGCTGGCCGCGGCAGCGCCCGGCGTGGAGCTGGTGCCCGCGGGCGGGTGGGTCGACGAGGACCGCGCCGTGAAGGAGCCCGCCGAGGTCGAGCGGATCGCGGCCGCGTGTGCCGTCGCCGATCGCGCGCTCGCGGTGCTCCTGCCGGAGATCCGGCCGGGCGTCACGGAGGCGGCGCTCGCGTGGCGCCTGGAGACGCTCATTCGCGAAGGCGGCGCCGAGGCCCTTGCCTTCGACGTGGCCGCGCTCGCGGGCCCGCAGGCGGCGCTGCCGCACGGCTCGCCGGGGGAGCGGCGGGTCCGCGCCGGACAGGTCCTGCTCTTCGACTTCGGGGCGCAGGTGGCGGGCTACCGCAGTGACATGACCCGGACGCTCTTCGTCGGCGAGCCGCGGCCTCGCGACCTGGCGGTCCACGAGCTGGTCGTGCGTGCCCAGGCGGCCTCGATCACGTACCTGGAAGCGTCGTTGGAGGCCGGGACCGCCCCGAATGGGCGCGCCGCCGACGCTGCGGCGCGGGACGTGATCTCGGCCGCCGGCCACGGGGGGCATTTCGGGCATGGCACGGGGCACGGGATCGGCCTCGCGACGCACGAGGCGCCGTCGCTCTCGCGCGTGGCGTCGGAGGCGCCGCTGCCCAGCCCCACCGTCTTCTCCGTGGAGCCCGGGGTGTACCTCGAGGGCCGGACGGGCGTCCGGATCGAGGACCTCGTGTTCTTCGATATCACGGCGCGCCGGGTGGAGCGCTTGACCCGATTCCCGCGCGAGGTGCTGGTCGTCGGGTGACGGGGCCGTCGGTCCCGACCGCCCCGTCTGCTAGGATCCGTGGCACCAGCACGACCACCTTCGCCGGCGTTCGCCCACCCCCGCCGGCCCCCGAGGGAGCCCCCCTATGATCTCCACCGGTGAGCTGCACAAGGGCGTCGTCATCGAGCTCGACGGCGACCTCTGGCAGATCCTCGACTATCACCACATCAAGATGGGCCGCGGCTCGGCCCAGGTCCGGATCAAGTTCAAGAACGTGAAGAAGGGCTCGATCGTCGAGAAGTCCTTCCAGGCCGGCGAGAAGTGGCCGCGCGCGCAGCTGGACCGGCGGCCCATCCAGTTCATGTATCGCGATGGCGACGACTTCCACTTCATGGAGATGGAGACCTACGAGCAGTTCCACCTGAACGCGTCCGAGCTCGACGACGCCGTCAACTACATGAAGGACGGCATGACGCTCGACCGGATCAGCTATGACGGCGAGACGCTCGGCGTGGAGCTC
>Ga0208079_1001549_pt1 | contig 11936 bp, 10 predicted proteins | sample NGESurdeep092012_5_FD_184474 | JGI IMG/M metagenome (GOLD analysis project Ga0208079, IMG submission 184474) | Arctic peat soil microbial communities from Barrow, Alaska - NGEE Surface sample 210-2 deep-092012 (SPAdes) | ecosystem: Environmental > Terrestrial > Soil > Wetlands > Peat ... | reverse complement strand
GAATGCCCCCAATACTCGGGGCGAACGGTAGCACCTACTGTAGCAGTCCGCCGAATAGCCCGCAGTCTGATTTCGGACAGCTTTCAACGCTCTCGCTGTCCTCAGCTCGACCTCCACCTTGGATGGTTTCCCGGCGTTTGGGACCCTGTCCAGACCTCGATCTCCTGACCGCGATCATTTGCCGCGTCGATCAAGCGTTCGATCGGGGACCAACGCTTTCACACGGGGCATTCCACCCTCGCGCGAGCGCTGCCCCGCTTTTTGCGGTCGTCTGTTGAGCAGACAACGAGGGGCATCCTATACGTAAAGGGATTTTTCGATCCCAGGCATCGTCCCGGCGTGAGGAACATTCTTGCAGAGCTGCCCACCAGGGCGCGGCTGAATTCGCGGAGTCAGTAAGCCTGGCCGCGGTTGTCGACGTCGCTCACTACGACGTTGCCAGGCTGATCGAGGCTGAAAAAAACGCGCCACTTGCCGATGCGCAGGCGATACCGGCCTTTCAGCGCACCCTTCAGCGCCTTGACGTCGCCGCGACCGTCAGCAGCAAACGCTTCCAAGGCGTGAATAATACGCGTCGCGTCGGAGCGGTCCATGTGGGCGAGTTCGCGCTGAGCGGCAGGTTTATAGACGAGAAGCCGTTTCACAGACCTAGCCGTTGCTTCAATTCGCCGTGAGAGATGCTCTCTCCCTGTTCGGCTTCGGCTGCCAGGATGCGGGCGATGGTCTTTTCATCGACCTCTTCTTCGGGAGCCTCTGCGAGGCGGCGGGCGAACTCCTCATCACCGATTGGCTTGGGGGATGCCAGAAGGGTCAAGAGCGCGTGGACCTGCTGCGGAGGCAAGAGGTCGATCATCTCATGAAGCCGGTCCAGGTCACTCATGATTCGCCCCACTGCCGGCGGTGCACCATGTCTTCAGTATACAGAGATGCGCAGAAGTCGGGCTACGCAACTTCCAAGGGCTCCCGGCGACTACCACCGGCAAAGGTGGGAAGAGTAACATTGGCTGGACGGCGGCTCGTGGCCCGCACTGAAAACACAACCACTTAGCACACGTCGCTACTCCTTGGAACCACCCTGTTCGGGTTCGAGCCCCGTCGTCCCCGCCATATATTTTCAACCCCAACGATCACTGAAACACTCGCCGGCGCATTTTACGCGGGGACGAGCGCGCGCGATTCCTCCAGGTGGCTTTGCAGGGCTAATCGGTAGTGCAATGCTGGATCGGATGCACGCCACCCGACACCATGCCGCCGGATTTTACAGTCGCAGGATCAGCGAGAACAGTTACAGAACGCAAAGTGCTGGTCTTTCCGCGGTTGGAACGAGTAGCTCCTTCCCTCCAGCTTGTCCATGCTTTTCTCCGCGTATTTCTCCGCGTCCCCGCGATGAAACGCATTTCTCCCCCACCCAATCCCGAGTCACGCCATCCCCCAATCCCCTCCCCTTTTTGCTATATTTGTCTCGACCCCTAAACCGCTATCATCATGTCAACCACGTACGGAAAGGAAGGTGTCTGGTGAGTTCAACGAAAGACCCTAAACCCAAGAACGCTGTCTCCCGCCGCGGATTCCTCGGCGGCATGGGCATCGGTACGGGCGCTGTGGGAGCGGGCCTCCTCGAAAGAGATGCCCTCGCCGCGCCGGCCGCCGCCAATGTCGTCGGACCCGGCCCCGTCCCCATCACCCTCAACATCAACGGCAAACCCGTCAACCTCACCGTCGAGCCCAGGGTCACCCTGCTCGACGCGTTGCGCAATCACCTCGATTACACCGGCGCCAAGAAGGTCTGCGACCGTGGCACCTGTGGAGCCTGCACCGTCATCCTGGCCGGCAAGAGCGTCTACGCATGTAGCGTTCTGGCCATCGACGCGCAAGGCCGCAATATCGAGACCATCGAGGGTCTCCCGGTCAACAACCCCATCTCTAACGCGTTCGTGAACAACGACGCGCAACAGTGCGGATACTGCACGCCCGGCTTCGTCATGGCCACCAAGGGCTTCCTCTCCGAACACCCCAGCCCCACCATGGACGACGTGAAGAACGGGCTCGGCGGCAACCTCTGCCGCTGCGGCACCTACATGGGCGTCCGCCAGGCCGTCCTCGAAGCCGCCAAGAATATGAAGGGAGCGAAAAATGGCTAACACACCCGACTACAACTGGCCGCCGATGGAGACCCGCAAGATCATCGGTAAGCCCTTCAAGCGCCTGGACGGCCCGCAGAAAGCCGCGGGGCGCGCCAAGTACACCTCGGACCTCAAGATGAAGGACATGCTGTACGCGGTGTACCTCACCTGCCCGCACGGCCACGCCCGCATCACCTCTATCGATACCAGCGCGGCGGAGAAGATGAACGGCGTCCAAGCCGTCCTCGTCATCGCCGAGGCAGGCAAGGAACTCCAGTGGCACGGCCAGGAGGTGGCCGCGGTGGCTGCCACCACCGAGGAAGTGGCCCGCGAAGCCGTCCGCAAGATCAAGGTCGAGTACGAAGTGATGCCGCACTTCGTCAACGAAGCCGACCTCGCCAAGGCCGGTTCGCGCGGCAAGGCCGCCGGCGAAAAAGTCACCGGCGATCCCGAAAAAGCCATGCAGGATGCCGAGGCCGTCTCCGACGGCGTATACGGCATCCCGGTGATCACCCACTGCTGCCTGGAACCCCACGGCTGCGTGATCCAGTGGCAGGGCGACCAGGTAATGGCCTGGCCTTCCACCCAATTCGTCACCGGTTGGGCCGGCACCCTGGCGCCCAACCTCAAGGTCCCTGCCGCCAATATCAAGGTCAAGATGGATTACATCGGCGGCGGCTTCGGCAGCAAATTCAGCCCCGGAGCCTGGGCCGAAGCCGGCGCCCGGCTCTCCCAGAAGGCGGGCGGCAAGCCGGTCAAGATCTTCCTCGATCGCGCCACCGAACAGCAGATCGCCGGCAACCGCCCCAGCGCCTTCGGCAAAATCAAAATCGCCGGCAAGAAGGACGGCACCATCACCGTATGGCAATCCGACACCTGGTCCACTGGCGGTTTCGCCGGCGGCAACCAGCCGCCCCTGCCGTACGTCTACACCAACATCCCCAACACGCGCCTCAACCACGTGTCCGTCTCCGTCAACGGCGGCCCCTCTCAGGCATGGCGCGCGCCCAATAACCAGCAGGCATCCTACCTCACCTGCTCGGCCATCGAAGACTTCGCCGCTAAAATCGGCGTGGACCCGATGGTGGTCTTCGATAAGAACGCCGGCTACACACCGCGCGCCGAGCAGTATCAATACCAGTTGAAGAAGGCTGCCGAGCTTTCCGAATGGAGCAAACTCTGGAAGCCGCGCGGCTCGGAGAAAGGCGCGGTGCGCCGCGGTCTTGGCCTCGCTGTCAACGCCTGGGGCGGCGCCGGCCACGCCTGCACGGCCCGCACCACCATCAATCCCGATGGCTCCGTGCTGCTCGAAATGGGCACCCAGGATCTCGGCACCGGTACACGGACCATAATGACCCAGGTGGCTGCCGAAACCCTCGGCCTCCAGATGGGCCAGATCAAACTCGTCATCGGCGATAACAGCCTGCCCCCGGGCGGAGCCTCCGGCGGATCCACCACCGTCGGCGGCGCGTCCTCGGCCACTCGCAAATCCTGCGTCAACGCGCTCGCCAAGGTTTTCGAAGCGGCCGCCCCGGCGCTCGGCGCGCAACCCGAGGAACTGGAAGCCATCGACGGCACCATCCGCGTCAAGGCCAACCCCAAAAAAACCATAACCTGGGTCTCCGCCTGCAAGAAGATCGGTCCCGGCGGCAAGATCAGCGAGACCGGCGCCAACGAGCAGCGCAATCCCATGGGCCTCAACAGCGGCGGCGCCGCCGGCGTGCAAGTGGCCGACGTCAGCGTCGATACCGAAACCGGCCTGGTCAAAATCAACCGCTACGTGGCCGTGCAGGATTGCGGCCTCATCATCAACCCGCGGCTGGCCGAAAGCCAGGTCTATGGCGCCATCATCATGGGCATCTCCACCGCCCTGTTTGAAGAGCGCATCATGGACAATGCGACCGGCCGCATGATGAACTCCGACATGGAGTTCTACAAGCTCGCCGGCATCAAGGACATCGGCGACATTGTCGTCCACCTGGATATCCGCGAGGTCAACGATAAGCGCGGCGTCATCGGGCTCGGCGAACCGCCGGCCATCGGCATCTGCGCCGCCGTCGGCAACGCCGTCGCAAATGCCATTGGCGTCCGCGTCCCCAACATGCCCATGACTCCAATGCACGTGCTCAATACCCTCGAAGGGAGGAACGCATAATGCAGTCCTTCGCATACGCCAACCCGGCAACCATTCAAGAGGCCCTGGCGCAGCTCTCCGCCAAGTGGGGAGAGGCCGACGTGCTGGCCGGCGGCACCGATCTCATCAACCTCATGAAGGAACACCTTCACACGCCCAAACGCGTGGTCAACATCAAGAACGTCAAGGAACTCGAAGGCATCCAGAAGACCGGCGCCGGGATCCGCATCGGCGCTCTCGTCACCCTGGATGAACTGGCCAAAAACGCCGACGTCAAAGCCGCCGCCAAGTCGCTCTCCGATGCCGCGGCGGCCATCCCCAGCCCGCAGCTCCGCCACATGGCAACCGTGGGCGGCAATCTCTGCCAGCGCCCGCGCTGCTGGTACTACCGACAGGGCTTCGGCCTGCTCGCCATGAAAGATGGCAAGAGCCTGGTCCCCGATGGCGCGAATCAATACCACGCCATCTTCGGCGGCGGACCGGCCTACTTCGTCAGCCCCTCCAGTCTCGGTGCCGCGCTGGTCGCGCTCGGCGCCAAGATCAAACTGGTTTCCGCCAAAGGTCCCCGGGAAGTCCCGGCGGCCAGTTTCTTCGTCGCGCCGCAAAACGAAACCTCGCGTGAGATCGCGCTTCACCCCGATGAGATCCTCACCGAGATCGTGATCCCGGCCGGCGCCGTGCGCAGTGCCACCTACGAAATCCGGCAGAGGGAGGTGCTCGATTGGCCTCTCGTCACCGCCAGCGTAGTGCTCCACATGCGCGGCAACGTAGTTGCATCAGCCAAGGTCGTCATGGGATACGTCGCGCCCCAGCCCTGGGATTCGGCCGAAGCCGCCAAGGCTATCGCCGGTAAGGCCATCACCGCCGAAACCGCCGAAGCCGCCGGTAAAGCCGCCGTCTCTAGCGCCCAGCCGCTCAGCCAGAACGCCTACAAGGTCACTCTGGCCCGAGTGGCGGTCAAACGCGCCCTCCTGGAGGCCGCCAAACAGAAGGCATGACACATAAGGCATAACTATGGAACGCCCAGGTCTCACCAAAGTCAGCATGAACCGCTGCGAAAAGCTGCGCTGGAAAGGCATGTTCATCGAAGCCGAATGGGATCCCACCATTCAGCACTCTAACGACGGCTCCTTCTGGTGCCAGCACACCTGGAACTGTCTCGGTCCCGACGGCAAGGTTGTCGACGATTTCGAGTGCAGTCCCGGCCGCCACTGCTACGAACAGTTGTAGCAAGCAATCGCTCCCTGACGGTCGCGGCTCCGATCAGAGCCGCGACCGTTAGGGAGCGATTGTCACCGAGCTTATGAAGTCCGTTCTCACCCTCGTCGCCCTCTCTTTTGTGGCGTGGCCCTCGGACTGTTCCAAAACCAGCGTCAACTTTCCGCCGTTCAATAACCCCTATCCGCCAGCCTACAAATCCACTGCCACCGGCCTCTACCCCAACGGCGCATCCACCCGCCCCGCCGCCCATGAATCCCTCGGACTGCAACAATCCGCCCTGGTCCGTCCCCGCAATGCCGTCGGCGCGCCCGACGATTCCGCCGGCCGCATCGTCCTGCTCTCCGTCGGCATGTCCAACACCACCGCCGAATTCTCCGCCTTCCAGCAGCTCTTCGCCGCCGAACCCCGGCGCAACCCGCGCCTCGTGCTGGTGGATGGCGCACAGGGCGGCGCGTCCGCCGACGCCATCGTGGCGAACCCGGCCCTCTATTTCAGCGGCGTCGATGTCCGCCTCACCGCTGCCGGCGTCCAGGCCCCCCAGGTACAAGCCGTCTGGCTCAAGCTGGCCGATGCCGCCCCCAACCAGCCGTTCCCCAACGATGCACAGCAACTTCAGGCCGAGATCCAGAACATCATTCTCAACATGCTGATGCCGCGCTTCCCCAACCTGAAGCTGGTCTATCTCTCCAGCCGTATCTACGCCGGGTACGCCGATACCAACCTCAATCCCGAACCCTACGCGTATCAATCCGGCTTCTCCGTGAAGTGGCTGATCGCGCAGCAACTCGGCGGCGCACCCGTTTGGAGCGTCGCCGCTGGCAGTGCGCCCTGGCTCTCCTGGGGCCCCTACCTCTGGGGCGATGGCGTGGTCCCGCGCGCCGATGGTCTCTCCTGGCCATGCAGCGACCTGGCCGCCGATGGCACGCATCCCTCGGCCACCGGCCAGGCTAAAGTGGCCGGCATGCTGCTCGATTTCTTCCGCACCGATTCCACCACGCGCTCCTGGTTCCTCGCCAAAGCCGCGCCGCCGCCAAGCCCACCGGTGGTCAACGCGGTGGTCAACGCCGCCGGCTACGGCGCAGGGCTCGCCACTGGCAGCCTCGCCACCATCTTCGGCAGCAACCTCGCCGATGCCGCCGCGCAAGCCACCGCGATGCCGTTACCGCATGCGCTCGCCACCACGCGCGTCGAGATCGATGGCCAGCCCGCCTTGCTCTACTACGTCTCGCCCACCCAGATCAATTTCGTCCTGCCGCCCACTTCAGGCAGTTCCCTGACCGTGGTGCGCGGCGAAACCGCGTCCCCCGCCTTCAAACTCCAGGTGGGTTTCTGGGCGCCCGGACTCTTCACCTTGGATGGCCGCCCGGACGGCCCCGTCGCCGCGCTGCATGCCACCGGCAGCGTCGTCGATAGTGCCTCCCCCGCGCGTCCCGGCGAGAGCATCGCCATCTTTGGCGCCGGGCTCGGCATCGTCAACCCGCTGCTGCTTATCCCCATCGCCGCCCCGTTGGTCGATATCGCCGGCCGGCCCGCCACCGTCACCTATGCCGGTCCCGCCCCTGGATGGCCCGGCCTGACGCAGGTCAACGTAACCGTGCCTCTCGACGCCCCCACCGGCGCCGCCGTCCCCATCCAATTCAAACTGGCCGGGCAGGCGAGCAACCTGGCTGGCATCGAGATCCGGTAGCGCCACCCGGCGCCTACGCTATAATGTATCCAGAGGGATCAACTGGGATGAAACTGTTCTGTACCGCCGCCGCGCTTTGCGCGGCCGCTACCGTATCTTTTGCCGCCGGCCTTCCCGCCCGCGGCCTGTCCGGCAACTACATGGAAGCCCGCACGGCCGATGTCTACACCGGCCCGTGCTTCGCCAACGGGGAAGTCGAGATCAACGGCAAGGAAGCCGTCTTCGGCTGGAAGATTAATAATGGAGCCTGGAAGGGCGTCAACCTCGCCGGTCTCGGCGTGGTGGGCGTGGTCCGCTCCCAGCACACACTCGGCGATATCCATCGCCCCATCAACCCCGCCATCGCCGTGCTCATCGTGGATAGCCGCGCCACGGCCGAACAGCGCACCGCGCTCGTCGCCTTCGCCAAAAGTCAGGCCCCCGACCTGCTCACCAACGTCGTCCAGGTGAAGTCGGCGCCCATCGAACTCACCGTGGAGAACGGCAACATTCACGGCGGCGCGGCCCGCCTCACCGCCGGATCGCTCGCCGAGGTCTCCACCCGCGGCATGACCGAAGCCGACCACATCTGCGGCAACGAGGACATCTACTATCCGCCACTGACTAAGCTGGAACACGCCATGCCCGCCTACGCGCTGCAGAATTCCTATCAGGGCGACGGCCTCGACGACACCTGGAGCGTGCCATTCCGCCGCAGCAGCTTCGTCGGGACCTTCCAGGTTTCCGCCGAATAAGCCTCCGCCGAGTAACGTGAAGCACGGTGAGAAACTCGCGCCCGCCGCGCGGCCGCTTTGCCGCCGCCGTGGGCGCGCCGGACTCGCCGTAAACCGTACAGGTGTTACGGTTCCATCTATTAACTTATAGAAAACAAAGGAGCGCTTTCGCAAAACCGTAACACCGTTACGGTTTGGGGCGCGAGCGACATTCGCGCCGGGCACGGCATACTACACTGGAGTCGGCCCTCATGCGTGCTTTACCGGCTGCGATCAGACCCAGTTTGTGCCGACTGCCGCCGGCAGTATCAACCGAAGCCGCCGCCGAGATTCGGAAATATGCCGCCGGCCGCGGCCTGGCGATCGTTCCCCGGTAGGCCCGGAGCCAGAGCACCTGGCCCAAGTTCGACACACAATCGGCCGCAAGCGGGCTAAGGATTCCCCGGAACCGGCGCATTCGCGCGGGCGATCAGGACATCCAGGGTTTCGGCGATCGGTTCGGCGGTGGAGTCCCAGTAGTGAGTATGCGCTCCCGGACCAATCGAAAACTCCACGCGGCCGCCCTGCTGCCACACGTTCGCGGGGATGCCTTGGGGTGGATCCCACGTGCGGAACGAAATGCTACCGACCGGTTGCCAGGGGTGTGGCCGCCAGAGGTGGCGGCCGACGTAATCGCCCGTGCGGTAGGCGTTGACCCATAGGCGGACGCCCAGGTGTTCCGGACGCGGTAGCGGATCCTCCGCCGATCCCGTGGGAGCGTATCCGTACAAATACGGGAAACGGAGACCGTATAGCTGCCGCAACGGGCAGCCCATGGTGAAGAGATACCGGTTCATGCGATCGAGGCCGGCGAGGGTGTCGTCGTACGCAGCGTAACTGCCCCGAGCACGCGCTTCGACCTCGAGAAAGCGCAGGAGATCCGCCGTCACCACTGTGCCTTGACTGTGGGCAAAGACGATGAGGGCGTCGTATCCGTGGCCCTGCTCGTCCTTCCACTGGGCAATGTAGCGCAGCAGCGAAACGTAGCGGCCGCAGATGCGGGCGGTGGGATTGGCATTGCGCGGATGCTCGCGCAGCCAGTTGTCGACGTCCAAAGCCACGCGCACAATCGGCCGGAAGCCCAACGCCAGTTTGGAGAGACGCCCGCCCAGTCCAAGGATGCCGATGCCCGCGCCGGCAACGACGGCGCCGATCGCCTCCTGAAAGGGAATGGCCGCGGCCCGGTAGGTGGCTACCCAAGCATAGCCGGGAAGCAACGCCAGTACGACGGCCAATGGAAACGCGAAAATTCCGAGGTAGATCAGACGCCCGGCCCAGCGCATGAAGCGGTAGCCGTTGTCCAGCCACTCTCCCGCCGCGGTGGCTTCCCGCACGACGCCGGGGCCCATGCCGCGCGGTGGGGAGACTTCGTTCACCACCGAGGGCGTCAGACCCCAGATGCTGATGATGGCCGCGAAGCAGACGAGCAGCAGAAGCACGGGAGCATAGCCGGCTCCCGCCTGAAACAGCGTGTTCCAGGCCCAGTTTCCGGCGGTCGTCTGGGTGACTTTACCTGGCGGAAAGAGCGAAGTGTAGCACAGGACGCTGGGCAAGCCGGACGCCTGCCGATTGCGGATACTCCCCGCCGCGCAATCGGTGTTTAAGGAGGGCGTACCATGCGGCAAAAGCGGGAGCGAGAGCGACAGGAGACCGGCCCATCCGGGGAATGTCACGAGGAGGAACAAGGTCGCCGGAAGCGCCAGGGTCAGGCGGGCGGTCCAGTTGGTGTGGGCGGCGCGGTCCTTTTCCGCCGGATCGGCAGTGGCGGTCCGCTTCACCGCCCGTTGGCCGGCGAAAAAAGCCGCGACGAGCGCGATCCAGAACAGGAGCCACGCGATCAACAGCGCCCAGAACGTCACCTCGATGAAGCGGAGCAGAATCGACATGGCCAAGAAGTCATGCGATTGCGGCAGGAACCGGTGGCCCGAGACGAGAGTCAAGATGAGAGCGAGTCCCCCCACCGCGAGCAGGCAACGTGGGAACGCCCGATTGGCTCCGGGGCGGCGCTTCTCATAGGCGGCGACCACGCCGCGGACCGCGGCGAAAGCGCCGATCAGGACCATGATCCCGGCCACGAATTCGATGGCTTCGCTCCATCCCGGCAGTGAATCCAAGGTCTTGGCATTCAACGTCGCGAGAATCGAGACGGCCGAGGAAGCCAGCAGAAACAGGACGACCGGCCGGCGGAAGGCGGCCATACTGAATCCGCCTTGGCGCATCAGAGCATAGCCCCAAGCACCCGCGCCGGCCGCGAACAGAACCAGCGCCGTGGCGGTCAACTCCTCGGTGACCGAGAACTTCGTGAGGCAGCCGATGGCCACCACGGCGGCCGCGAAGGCCAGCAGGACCAAATTGAGGATAGGGATGGGCAACGCCAGGAGTGTGGCGGCGCGGACCTGAGCGGCCCCGAACCGGCTCCAGGCGGGGCCCGCCGGAGTATCGCGCAGCGTGATGGCCGCGGCCTTCACGTTGTTTACGCCGATGCTGCCCAGATGAAACAGGAGCTGGTAGAGTTCCCCGAAGATTCGAAGGCCAGCGGTGCCAACGCCCGAGAGGTCCGACCAGAACATGTCATAAATGTGGACTTCTTTCTCCGGGACCTCAGGCGGCGGAGGGGCAGCCTGCCCTGCATCCTGTTCCCGGCCGACGGGGGCATTCACCATACGCCGGCCTTTGAGGCGCAGGACCTCATACGTCTCTTCCGGTCCCTCGCCTTTGTACTCGGACAGTTGGCCTTCCATGAAAAGGTGGTCGAGACTATCGGGCAGGGACTCGGCGGCGTGCCGGACGGGACGCTTGGATGCAAACAGGGCGTCCAGCGGACCCCAGGCGCGCGGCCCTTTCGCCGGGGCCGGCTTAGCGGAACCCGCGGCCGGGCAGGCGTCGACCTGTACCTTAACCGGGGCGACGTTGACCCGGACCCAGTCCTCGCCGAACGTGCCGTAGCGCGGCTGGCGCGGGCCGTCCTCCAGATCCTCCAGCATGTCGCCGACGGCCTTGGCCATCTCAAACGCCTGGTGATCGCCGACGCCGTGAATCGCGATTATGGCTATACGAGAATCGCTCATGTCCGGGTTACCTTCCTTACTGCAGCTTGGTGTTCGACCCTCTTGGCCGGAACCTCCACCCCTTCCCTGGCCGCGGCATCGAGCATGGCGGCGCTCGTTTCCTTGGCTAAAGTGTGAGTTTCCGAGAAAGCGGGCAACAAACTAGCCAGAGCCAGCGAAACGTGAGTCAGACGCATAAGTTTCTCCCCAGGGCCGGTGGCGGCCGGAAATGACTTCTATCGATAATAGCGGAATACTTGGCGAAAGGGGGACCAGAGAATACGTAAGCCGCGAAGCGGACGCACAAAGCGGAGCAGCTTATGCCACTTACTTCGGCGGGTCCTTGGCGAGGTCTTCGAGGACTTCGTTGCGGCGCTCGCCTTCCAGGTCTTTCTGCAAGCGGAGCAGCGCCAATCCTACCACGTCGCGATGATGGAGCTTGGAGCCGAAGTTCTCCTGGAGCTGGAGCCAAAGGTCGTGGACGCGGTCGAGGTCTTCGGGCCAGAGGCGGGGCGGATGGGGGCCCAGGTTGACGTAAACGGACGGACGGTCGGGGGTGATGATTTCGAGCGAGAAGGGATGGCGCGGTTCGGGCAATTTCTCCCAGGCGAGCCCGATGCGGCGCGCCAGTTCGTCGGAATCCATCCTGGAGGAGACGCCGGTGACGAGGCGCGAGGCCTTCAGCTTGGCGGCGGTCTGCACCATGGCGTCGAAGGGATCGACGCCGGGAACCACGATCAGGTCGGCGGTCTTGCCGGCTTTTTCGGCCATGGTGACGACGCCTGACATGAGTTCTTTTTCGTAGCTGGAAAAAAGCTGCTGGTCGGAGAGCTCGTATTCGGCGGCGCCGGTGGAGATGGGACGCACGGTCATCACCACGATATCGTGGCGGCGCAGGTTGGTCTTTTGGAGCACGGCGAAGAGGTGCGACATGTGGTGATAATCGCGGACGGCGACCAGGACGCAGCCGGG
>Ga0208079_1001546_pt1 | contig 11945 bp, 10 predicted proteins | sample NGESurdeep092012_5_FD_184474 | JGI IMG/M metagenome (GOLD analysis project Ga0208079, IMG submission 184474) | Arctic peat soil microbial communities from Barrow, Alaska - NGEE Surface sample 210-2 deep-092012 (SPAdes) | ecosystem: Environmental > Terrestrial > Soil > Wetlands > Peat ... | reverse complement strand
TAGACCAGCGAAACCGCAAGCATTTTCTGGAAGCAGCTCAGTAGACTTCCACATGGCGAAACGATACTGGCGTCCAAAGCCCGATTACAACGACGAAGAGCGCCTCAAGGCAATTGCCGAGATTCGTCGAGGTCTTCCAGATATTCTGGAATACGGTACGGAAGAAGATTTCGTGCAGTTGGTAAAGAAGTGGCTGAAAGACATAACGCCCAAAGATCTAAGGGAGTGGATTACGCTGTTCCGCGCTGCCGTACGCGAGAAGCGCGGGATCGATTGATGATCTTCCGTGAGCCTTCGACGGCGCGCTCAAATTCCTTGTCGTCCATCCGCTTGGACTGCTCAGTCGCCATCTTGGTGAACTTGTCGAGCAGGGTTTCCGTCGCAGACTTCGTTTTTACTCCGGAGCTCGCCATTTGAGGGCCTTTCTTCCTGGTTAGTTCAGCCATTTCAGTATAACCCAGCAATCGACAGCGCCGTCTGTCGAACGGTCGCGGTGCCGTCTCTGACTTCAGATGCGCCTATCCTCTTTGAGTTGCAGCAAACCGCACGCCTACCGATACTTTATTCTCCCCCGCTCACCTTCGGCGCGTAAGGATTGTCATCCACCACTTGCCATACGGTGTCGAGCACCGTCCCATCCACCCATTTCACCACGGCCACGGGACGATCGAGCAGCCGAGGCTTGGCCGGTTTTCCGCCGCAGATCTTCTCCACTTCGGCTTGCAACTCTTCGATGGGGCGGATCGGCAGACCTTTGCCTTTCACCGCATCGAGCAAGTCCTGCCGCCGCGGATTGATGGCAATGCCGCGTTCCGTCGCGACTACATCGATCAGCTCGCCCGGCCCGGTCACCGTGGTCACCTCGTCCACGATCACCGGAATACGGTCGCGGAATGACGGGACGGCGAGAATGGTGCATCCCGCAAACAGGCAATTCTGCCAGCCGCCAATTCCGTGCAGCAGCCGCCCGTCCGAATGGGTCACCACATTCGCATTGAAGTTGATATCGACCTCGGTTGCGCCCAGCACCGCGGCGTCCACCATCGAAGCGAAGTTGCCCTTGCCGTGGAAGTTGTACGACGTGAACGGACTGGTGGCCACATGACGCGGGTTGCTGGCGATCGAACGCACTGCATCCAAGTCGAACGTCTGCCCGTCGAGGATGTACCCGATGAGACCTTCGTTGAGCAGATCGACCAGGTACTTGGTTGAACCTCCGCGCACGAAGCTGGCCTTCACGTTGGCTTGTTTCATCATGCCAGCGAGGTAGTCCACGAAAGCCAGTGCGATGCCGCCCGCGCCTGCCTGAAAAGAGAAACCGTCGCGCATGATGCCGCTGTCACGGAGAAAGCGCGCGACCAACTCGGAAATCCGCAGGCGGTCGGGACTGCGCGTGATTTGTGTGGTACCGCTGACAATCATCGAAGGATCGCCAATGGAGTCAACCTCAACCACGTAGTCAACGTTGTTGCCTTGGATCTGCCATGGAATGCAGGGGAATGGCACGAGATTGTCGGTCACGACGATGACACGATCGGCATAGACGGAATCGGCGAGCGCAAATCCCAGCGACCCACATGCCGACGGTCCGTGCGAGCCATCGGCGTTGCCAAAGAAGTCCGCCGTAGGCGCGGCGATCACGGCGATGTCGATGTGGACCTCGCCATCTTGCACCGCCTGCCAACGTCCGCCGTGCGAGCGCAAAACTCCGAGGCCGCGCATGTGCCCGTGCGAGCAATAGTCGCCAAGCGGCCCATTCATGCTGCCTTCGATGTGATGCACGGCGCCCGACTTCATCAGGTCGATCACCGGCTCGTGACACGGAAACGATGCGCTGGGAAACCAGACGAGGTCTTTGGCGCCCATGCGCGCGGCGGTTTGCAACGTAGTGAGCGCGACGCGGTCTCCATTGCGCAAATGATGATGATTGCTGATGGTCATGCCGTCACGCAGTCCGCAGAGACGCAGCGCAGTTTCCAAGTCGGGGACGCGCTTGTCGCCGTTCGCTGGGTAGTCGCTGCTGCTGCGGATCGGCGGTCCGGCTTTGTTCCCCGTGGAACGATGCTGGTTAACTCCCTTGTACGGCACCTCGTCGCGGTCGTTGACATGAGTTGGCACGCGACGGCCGGCCGCATTCGTGATCAATCCGGTGGCTACGCCCGCGCTCATGATGGTTCTCCTGCTGATGACGGATCAGCGACGATACCCATCTTCCTGGCCCGCGCGACCAGCTTCACAGCGCGCTGCACCACCGGCGCATCAATCATCTTGGAGCCGAGGCTCACCACGCCAAGACCGCGAGCTTGTGCGTCCTCATAGGCCGCGACAATCTGCAGTGCCTTCTCCAGCTCGTTCGGCGCCGGTGCAAAGGCGCGATGGATGATTTCGATCTGTATCGGATGAATACACCCCATGCCTTCGAATCCCATGGCGCGCGATGCTTCGCCCCAGTGCAGCAGCCCTTCAGTGTCGGCCACATCGCCGTACACCGAATCGATGGCCTGCACACGGGCCGCGTGGGCGGCGTTCACCACCCGCTGGCGGGCATAGAGCGATTCGCTTCCGCCCGCAGTCTTGGCCACACCGAGGTCGGCGGTGTAGTCCTCCAAACCGATGGTGATGGCTGCAATGCGTTGCGACGCCGTCGCAATTGCGAATGCATTCTCGATGCCGAGCGCCGATTCGAGAATGGGCATCAGCCAAATGGGACGCGTGACGCTCGCCTGCTTCGCTATGGAAGTAATCGCGGCGTCGACCTCGACCACTTGCGCAGCGGTTTCGACTTTCGGTATGAGGATGAGATCGGGTGACTGCGGAACGATCTCCTCCAGGTCGGTCAATCCCAGAGGTAGTTGATTGATTCGGACCATGCGCTCGGCCGCGCCGAAATCCACCGCCCGCAGCGCATTGCGAACCAGCAGCCGCGCCGCATCTTTCTCGGCATAGTGCACCGAATCTTCCAGGTCGAGAATGACCGTGTCCGGCCCATGCAGTCCGGCGTTGACGAAGTACTTGGGTTCATTGCCGGGAAGATAGAGCCGCGAGCGCCGCAGACGGTCCCGCGGCGACGGCGCCGCGAGGGTCACAGCTTCTGGCAGCGCCGACTTGCCCGGTGCTAACCGGGCGCGGCGCACGGCTGCTTCAATGCGAGCAGCGATCACGAACGGCAGCGCGCCTTCATCCACAATCTCGATCGAGGCGTGCTCGAGGCCAAGCGCGCGCAGCACGTCGCGCACCTGCTGCCGGATGACCTCACCGTAATACAACTCGACGCGCGAGCGCAGGACCATCTCAATTCCGCCGCTGGTGCGCTCTTCGAAGGTAACGTGCAAGTCGGAGCGAACCTCGTTGCCCGCGCGTCCCGCCTCGCCTCGCCGCGCTACGCTAGTTTCTGCTACTGCCGGCATACGCCTTCTCCACCGTCACCCCCAGCTTCGCCAGGATGGCGTCTGTCATCTGCGTCGTCGAGGCCGCACCCTGGGCCAGCGATTTCGCCCCGCCGGAGATGCGCATCATGTCGTAGGTGCGGACTTTGCCTTCGGCCACAACCGCCGCGATGGCGTCGCGAATCTTGCGCGCCTTGTCGCTCTCGCCGAGATGATCGAGCATCATCGCCGCCGAAAGAATCATGGCAATCGGATTGACGATCGCCGGATTCAGCTCGGCATACTTGGGAGCCGAGCCATGCGTGGGCTCAAACACTGCAACCTCCTGACCGATGTTGCCGGAGGCCGCAAAACCAAGTCCGCCCACCAGTCCCGCGAACGCGTCGCTGATGACATCGCCGAACAAGTTGCTGGCCACGATCACGCCATACTCTTCGGGGTTCTTGGTCAGCCACATGGTCTGCGCGTCAATGTTGGTGGACCACAGCGCAATATCGCTGTACTGCTTGTGCACTTCCTTGGCGACCTCTTCCATCATGCCGGAAGTTTCGCGCAGCACGTTGGGTTTCTCGCAGATGGTCAGCGATTTGTAGCCGTGGTTGCGCGCATACTGAAATGCGGCTTCGCAAATCCGCCGTGCCGCCGGGCGCGTGATGATGCGCACGGAAATCGCGAGGTCCTCGCCGGCGACCTTGTCGAACGGCTTGAATTTCGGGTGGGCGCGCAACGCGTCGCGCACCGGCTGCGGAGGGTTCGTCCACTCGACTCCCGCGTACAAGCCTTCCGTGTTTTGGCGGAAGACAACGACGTCCACCTTGGGTTCTTCGAAGCCGCCAGCCGGCTTTTTGCGGATGAAGTTGAGCGGGTTGCCGGGGAAAGACAGGCACGGCCGCATACATACATCGAGGTTGAAGATCTGCCGCATGGAAACAATCGGGCTGAAATACTGATACCCTTTGCCCCGCAACGCAGGACTCAACTCGGCCTCGGCTTCCTTCTTCGGCTTCGATGTGATGGCGCCGAACAGGCCCACCTTGTGCTGGCGCACCAACTCGATGGTGCGCGCGGGAAGAGCATTGCCTTCGTTGATCCAACACTCCCAACCGATATCGGCATGTACGTATTCAGCTTCGAAACCAACGGCATCGAGTACGCGAATCGCTTCGGGCAGGACCTGATTGCCAATACCATCGCCCGGCATGGTTACGACTCTATGTTTTGGCATGAATGCTTAGCTCCTCTACTTGCCGTTATCCCATTCCATTTGTCATCCCGAGCGAGGACTTCAGTCCGAGTCGAGGGACCTGCTGTTCTGCCGTCCCTACGGGACTCAGGTTCCTTCTCCCGCCTACCCAGCGCTGAAGCGCTGGGCTAAGCTCTTCCGCCCCGCAAGCGGGGCTGGTATATACCGAGTCTGTTCACCCAGGCAAACGCGACCTTTGATCCTCGCTATCTCATACTCCCGGCCAACGCTATTGCACCCGCGCAATCGCAGCCACTGCTACATCTCACATTGTGGGACTAACGCTAAACTTGCGCCGCCACCACGCTCAGCCCCAGCTTTCGGCTCACCAGATTTTCCACTCCGCCAGCAATGACCAGCGACTGCGGCACGCTGCCTAGCGCCGGGAACGCGAACTGCTCGCCGGCGTAGCGTATGGTGCTCGCGGAAAAATCAACCTCGACTTCGTCGCCGGGAATAATCGTCTTCTCCTTGCGTGCGACTGCGTCCGCAAACTTCGCGCGCAACCGGTTCACCAGCTCGGGCGTCTCGATGCACAGAAATCCGTTATTAAAAGCGTTGCGCAGATAAGTCTGCGAAAAGCTGCCCGCAATTACCAGCGGAATGCCTTTGTATTTCAGGGCCGTCACCGCCTGCTCGCGACTGGAGCCTGTGCCGAAGTTGAAGCCGCCGACAATCACGTCACCCTCTCGCGTGCGCCCGGCAAACTGGGGATCGTAATTCTCCATCACCACGCCCGCCATCATCTCCGGGGTCATGTCTTCGCGATAGGTGTAGTCCTTGCCGTAGATGCCGTCGGTGTTCAGGTTATCTTGCGGCAGGAAGATCAGCCTGCCCTGCACGCACTGCGGAAATCCGGGCAGGATTTCAACTTTCTCGGCTGGAGCCGAACTCATGACCAGCTCTTGAAATTGCTTCTTCAGCTCGCGATCTTCAGCTTCCGCAGGTCCGCAAATATAGCCGGCGACAGCCGACGCCGCGACAACCTCGGGACTGCCCAGATAGCACTGCGCATCGCGCGAACCCATCCGTCCTTTGAAATTGCGATTGGTGGCCGAGATGCCGACCTCGCCCGCTTCGAGCAATCCGGTACCCAGCCCGATGCACGGCCCGCATCCTGACGGCAGCGGATGCGCGCCCGCATCGAGCAAGGTTTGCCACACGCCGCGCTTTTCAGCTTCCTCCTGCACCGCGCGACTGGCGGCCGCAAGATAAAACTGCACACCCTCCGCCACCTTCTTGCCTTGCAGCACTTTTGCCGCGGACTCGAGGTCCTCCAGTCGCGAGTTTACGCACGACACCAGGTAGGCCTTCTGGATCGCAACTTTCTTTTTCGCGATCTCGGCGACGGACTGCATTACCTGCACCGTATCCGGACCGGAAACATGAGGCGTGACCTCCGCGAGATTCAGCGTGATCCTGCCCGCGTACGTCGCGTCGTTGTCGGGGGCCGGAGGATTCGTCCGCCACTCGTCAAATTTATCTTCGGGAATACGCGTGACTCCCTGCGCCCGCAATTCTCGATTGCGCGCTTCGAGGTAACGCAACGTGACTTCATCCACGGGGAACCAGCCGACCAGCGTTCCCCACTCCGTGGACATGTTGGCGATACTCAGCCGGGCATCCATGCTGAGCGACGCCACGCCGGGGCCGGTGAACTCGACGGCGGCGTTCAAGACTTCTTCGCGGTTGTAGAGTCCGCACAATGTCACGATCACATCTTTGCCGGTTGACCCGGGCGCGAGTTGGCCTTCGAGCATAACCTGTATTGTGCGCGGGATCTGCCACCAGAACTCACCCGTCGCCCAGATTGCGGCCGCGTCGGTACGAACCACCGGAGTGCCGATCGCGCCCAACGCGCCATACATGTTCGAGTGAGAATCGGAGGCGACGACGAATGTCCCCGGCAGCACGTAGCCCTTCTCCACCATGATCTGATGGCCGATGCCAGTGCCCGGCGGATAGAAGTCGATACCCTGCTCGCGCGCAAAGGCCTCCATGCTGCGATACTTCGCCAAGTTCGACTCTTCCTTGTTTTGAATATCGTGATCGGCGGTGATCACCGGCTGCGCCGGATCGTGTACCTTCTTGGCGCCGATGGCCTTGAATTTCTTCATCACCGCGGAGGTGTTGTCGTGGGTCATCACGTGGTAGGGCCGGATGGAGAGGAAGTCGCCGGCGCGCAGCGGGCGGCTCGGTCCCTCGGCCATGTGAGCTTGCGCGATCTTTTCGACGATGGTCTGGCCCATGTGCTTGTCCGTTTCGCGGGCTAGAGGCTCCAGAAAAAGTCTGTGCAAAAACCGTAGAGTGTACTTCTTGGTGGAAGCCCCCGCATTTATGCGGGGAAAAATTCGACTTTGATCACGCGCTTTAGCGCCGGGAATCGAAAAACCCCGGGGCTAAAGCCCCATTCTAGAATCGAACGCTTTCCGCCGGACTAAAGTCCAGCTTCCCCCTGCTGAAGCAGGGGGCTTCCACCAAAAGATTTCCACAGGACTTTTTCAGCAACCCCTGAAGTCCGCAAGTAATAAAAATAACCGATCTACGGCGCGCCTAAAGGCGCGGCCCTTCAAAATCGGCCTTGAACAGTTTCATCAACTCGGTGACGCTCGCCTGCTTCTCCAGGCTCCAGATGGCGTCCATGGCGCGGCGACGGAATTCGCTCGACATCACCGGCCCCGCCAGCGCCTCGAACTTCTCTTCCACTTCTTTATCGGTCAGGGGATTGCGCGGATCGCCCTTGGGATAGTCAAGCTGCGTCGTGTATTCGCGGCCATCTATGGTATGGATCCTGACGATCACACGTTGCAGCGCCGGAAAGACTTTCTCGATCTCGGGATCGGCGGAGACCGCGATTTTGTTGAGCTGGGCCCGGATTACGGGGTCCATGATCTTCGCCTGGGTGAACTGCAAGGGAGTGACCTGGCGCTCGGCGATGGCAGCAGCAATGACATACGGCAACGAGTGATCGGCCGTCTCCTTGGTGCGCGGATCGTACTTGCTGGGATCGCTGAGAATGTCGGCCCCGCGCGCCGTCGTGCGAATGTGTACTTTTGCGATGTCGTTGGGCTTCAGGTCATTGTCTTTCACCAGCGCAAGCACGGCGGAAATCGGCGTGTGCGTCAGCGCCTCGGTGGGAAATGCCTTCATCCCACATTGTGTGATACGCCACGAATCGCCTAAGCCGTCGGTCAGGATATTCAGCTTCCATTCCGGCCCAAGGCAATGGACCAACCCTTCTTTGCCGTCGATGACGTGTTCTGGGCCGGTATATCCCTTTTCAGCCAACAGGGCTGCCAGCACGCCGCTCTGCGTGGCCATGGGATCGACGGTGTTCTTCATCATGGTAAGCTTACCGGCGGTGACTGCGCCCAGCGTGGCCCGCGCGCTGGCGCTGATGCCGATGGCGTGCTGAATCTGCTCTGCGCTGAGGTGCAGCATGCGCCCAGCCACGATCGGCGAGACGAACGCAGTCAACGTGGCATGATGCCAGCCGCGCTCGCGAATGCCGGGGAAGGCCGCTTCGCACAGCCGCATCTCAAATTCGTGGCCTAGAACCAGGCCGACGATGAGCTCGCGCCCATCGCTGCCGGCACGCTCGCCTGCGGCCATCGCCGCGGGAAAAATGTCCGAAGGATGCGAGGGATCCTGCTTCCAGTAGATGTCGTTGTAGTCCATGCAGCGGATCATCAGCGCGTTCGCTAGCGACGCTGACACCACATCCATCTGGCGGCCGCTGCCGATCACGGTTGCACCACTCCGGCCTGCAATCTCGTTCAGCACCTCCAGCGCGATGATCACGTCATGCTGCTGGTAGCCGCCAAGCGCACAGCCAACGCTGTCGAGCAGGAAGCGCTTCGCCTGATATACCGCATCTTTGGAGAGCTGGTCGAACTTCACGCCGGCGGCCCATTGCGACATGGTTGCGGTGATCGTCGGCTTGGCAGTCTCTTTGCTCGGTGCTGGCGCGGTTGTGGTTGACATAAGAATCTTCTCCTGCTATTTCGCCAGGTTCTTGAACGGCAGAAAGGCCATGAAATCGGCGTGGTGCACGATGTAGGCCTCGGTCGTGCGCTTCACCAGGTCGCCTTCCGCAGCGTGCGCCGCGATGATATGACAGACGGCGTCGGGTACCCCGCACTCCATCGCTAGCGCCACCCCGGTGAACGGATGCCGCAACATCTCGCCACGCTTGCTCTGCCGGGTCTTGCCGTCCACATTTTCGTACTCCAGTAGCTTACCGACATCGGCCAGAATCGCGCCCGCAATCACCGTATCCATGTCGATGGGCAGCGCGCGCCCCATGAATTCCGTCATGCTCTCCGCGGCCTTGCGTGCGATGTGTACCACGCAGCGCTTGTGCTCCATGAACGTCGTGGGGCAGTTCGGCACGAGCAGGGTGAACGGAATACGATTGAGGTCGTCGGGCGAGAGCGGGCTGAGTTCGAGCGCGCGCTGCCAGGTCTTCGTGACCTGCTCGCGCAGCTCGGGCGCCTGAATCCACTCGAGCTCAGGCCACAACTTGAGGACTGCTTCGCGCATCGGTACTCCTCCGCAAAATCCCCATCCAAGCAAAACGGGATTGGATGAGCGCGCTTGCGCATTGGGATTAACGGGATGAAATCCTATCCGAAGGCCAAACGAGTATTCGTATCATTTCTGCCCGCGCGAGGGCTAGGACGCGCGTCACACGGAGAGTGCCAGATACTCCACGTCACCCCCCAATCTGGTAGGTGATCTCCTCGGCAGCGCTAGTGTGTAGGCGCTGCCGCCGGGCCACTTGCGACCTGGTCTAAGAAAGCGATATAGGCTCCCACCAGGCGATATGTTTGGTAGTAATCGTCGAGCCGCATGACTGAGAGCTTGTCCTTCGAGGTGTGAAGGATATTCGCATTCCAGGACTTCTGTGTCAGTGAGTGAATCGTAATACTAGGGACTTTGCGATTGGAGAACTGCTCTGAGTCCGTGCTGCCGACCTGTTCCACATTAACACCCGTCACGGGGACGTCCAACTGTTTCGCGACGTAAGCGAGCACACCCGTGAGCCGTTTGTCCGAATGACTGGTCCAGACCTCGGTCGGCGCTAAGCCAAGCGTGTCCATGTTCACCATTGCGTCGGTCGCAGCGATCTGTTCCTTGGTCATTTGCTGAGCATAGAAACGTGATCCGACTTCACCCTTCTCCTCGTCGGTAAACCCAATAAAGATGTAGGTATGCTTGCGCGGCTCAGTTCTTACGGCCTCGTACAACGACGGCAGCAGCGACGCACCGCTCCAATTGTCGACGACTCCGTCCCCATCGGATACGCGATCGAAGTGCGCTCCGACGATGATAACCTTGTCGGAACTTCCCGGCAGCACACAAACGACATTGGGCAGCTTCGATCCCTTCACTGGCTGCTCGGAAAGGTGCTTCTCGTCACAGCCGGCTTCAGAAAACATCTGCCTGAGCGTCATCTCACGTTGCTGGTTGTTGCCGCCGTATTTTCCAAGTCGGGCCTCGACGACCTCCCGCGAATCCAGATTGTACCGTACGTTTTGAGACGTTACACCAACTGCGAAGTAGAGAAGCGCCGCTACCACCACCGTGAGACGAACGCTTGATCGAGCAATCGGATTATCCATAAGCACTTAGGCACTTTCTCAGGCCACTATCTCGAAAACAAATATATCCCTACCACCTTTCCCGGTATGTCCACCAGTACAGGCATCACGGTACCGCAACATCTAAACCTCCGCGATTCGGGCGCTGAACTAATAGCCAGCGCGACCAGATGCGCCGTAAAAAGGGCCACTATCGCAAGTGGCCCTGTGGAACTCATCGTTCGGTGGTGAATCGGTTGTGCTGACCGGAAGTCCTCAGTGGCCGTCTAGGCAACCCCTCTGTCCGCTGCGATTCGGATAGCCGGTGCCTGCTGTGTAAGCTGCATTCGACCATTCACCCTGCAGCTTCCATATGTTGCCATCGGAAAACCTTACGTAAGGCACGTTAAACGTCCAAGCGCACTTGTCGCCATTCTCCTGTCCGCTGGAGTCGTACCACGCTCCCGGGCTAGCCGGGTCGCTGCGGGCCTCCGACAGCTCGTGCGCGGTCACATTGGCAAGTGCTGCCAGACCCTGCGAATGGCCGGTCTGAGTGTCGGTGGGGTCGCAGCCCGCATCGCCGTCCAGATTGAAGAAGAAGGCGAACTGGAGCGCGTGGCCATTGCATGACCCCGCACTGTGCCATGCGCAGTAACCCGCACTACCGCGTTTAACGTCGCTGTATACCGGGTAGTATCCATTGCCCGACGAATCGGGGACGATGTTGCCTGCGCTGACCTGCCGGCACACTTCGGCCAGGATGGTTGACGTGTTGCCTCCGCCCGCCGCTGTCGAGGTGTCGATAAGGTGACCTTGATAGGTAGTGCTGGAGCCAACCCGTCCATTGGTACCGGTGTACTCGTCCACGGTGATCGCGTAGTTGGAACCGGAGTGTCCGATGTACCAGGTGTCAAGCCCGCTGATCTTGTCGCCGACAAAGCCGGAGTTTCCCCAGCTCGGTCCCCAGAAAATCGCTTTGGAAACTGCGGTTGGCATGATCTTGCCGCTGTGGTAGGTCATGTTCGGGGAGCGTCTCGCAGGTTGACCAAACTGCTCGGGCACTCCATCTTTCGCCCACGTGATACCGATGATCGGCGGTGCGGACTGCACCGCGGAGTTGTCGTTGTTAACCGAAGAGTCGGTCTGACTGAAAGCAGATACGCATGCTGTACACAGCAGAATGAGCAGGGTAATTGTTCGCAAGGTGGTTCCTCCGTGATGGCTCTCGCCAGAGTCCTTGGGGCCCAAGAGTGCTGGCAGGATTGGCTGGTAGATGGCACTCCAGGAAAACAACTTGCACCCCACAGGTGGGCACTAGTCTCCCTATCGGGAAGATTGCTGTCAAGCAGAAACTGGTGTTAGGGCCGTGATTTTCCTGAAATACGAAACGCAGATTTTTCGACTGCGTTCGGTCGCTGCGCTATCGCACCACGCTCCGTCGAGCGGCGCTTCCTTCAGCGCCGCCTTCGCCACGAACAAGCGCCCCGCAAACCTCGCGCAATTACGGCCAGTCCCACAATAAGAAATGAACTAGAGGATCACTCGATCTGGGTACGTACCAGATTGAAATTCGTGGTCGAGTGGAAGACCGCCGACTCGGAGACTGATCCATTCCTGGTCACATCGACCAAGTAGCATGCTCAATTTGGTTGGTGATTTCCTCGGCTGGCGTTTCCGGCGGGAAGCGCATTGGCTTGCCGATCACGACCTTCAGCTCTCCCGGGCGCGCGATCT
>Ga0208079_1001545_pt1 | contig 11948 bp, 12 predicted proteins | sample NGESurdeep092012_5_FD_184474 | JGI IMG/M metagenome (GOLD analysis project Ga0208079, IMG submission 184474) | Arctic peat soil microbial communities from Barrow, Alaska - NGEE Surface sample 210-2 deep-092012 (SPAdes) | ecosystem: Environmental > Terrestrial > Soil > Wetlands > Peat ... | reverse complement strand
ACTTCATTTTGGCCGGTGGAACCGCCCGTGCTCTGCACCATGTCAGAGGTCGCGTTAGCGATCTGGTCACCGTTCACCTCTGCCGGGCCGAGGATGTACTTGACCGGAAACTCCGTATCGCAGGTCACCAGCGGCACGGCCTTGTTGACGTCGGTGATCGCCTCGACGCTCTTGGGGTTGGCACAGTTGAGTGCAACGAGTGCCTGCTGAAGCTGGGGGGTGACCCACGCCGGGTCGCTCGCATCCTTCGGCTTGGCACCGGTCGTGGGAGCAACGGTCGGGGATGCGGCATTGGGCGTCGCAGTCAGGGGCGTAGCAGTAGGGCCGGGGGTCGTCGCGGCAGTCAGTGCGGGTGGAAAGCCCGACTTGGGAGCGGTCGTGGTCGTGCCTGTGACCTTTGGCGTGCTGGTGGCTGGAGTCGTGGGCTTTGTCGTGGCCGTACCTGTCGGCGTAGGCGTAGGCGTGGGAGCGGGAGCGGTAGAGGCTGCGACCAGGACTGCTCGCATCTGCAGCTGTGAGGACTTCTGCAGTGAGGCTACGGTGGCCCTGTCGGGGCTGCCCGGCAACGAGACCACAATGTCTCCGACACCCTGGGTGGATACCTCGGCCTCGGTAACACCCGATCCATTCACCCGTGCGCGGATGATGTCGACCGCTTTGGTGACCTGGCCCTGGTTGATCTTCTGGCCCGCCTTGTCGAGCTTGGGTGTCAGGATCAGCTGGGTGCCACCCTGCAGGTCGAGCCCGAGCTTGGGGCTGCGCTGAGCAGTGCCCCAGGTGCTGACAGCGCCCAGCAGGCCGTAGAGGCCGACGATGAGAAGGACGAACACGGACAGCGTGCGCAAGGGCCCACGATTGTGCGGATTGATTGCCACAGGGGGTGTCCTAGTCGGTTTCGCGCGTGGGATCCGACACTGCATCGGTCTCCGACTCGCTCACTGCTGAGGCAATGGGCGAAACCGGTGCCGTGGGTGCCGGACCGGCAATGGCCCGGCGGTTGAAACGAATGGTCACCCCCGGGCTCACCTCCACGGTCGCGATCTGGTCTTCGATTGCGGTGATCCGTCCGTAGATGCCCGAGGTGGTCGTGATTTCGTCCCCGACGCCCAACGTGGACTGCAACCTCTGCGACTCCTTCGTCCGGCGTCGCTGGGTGTAGAACATCCAACCGATCAACAGCAGGGGCAACGCGAATATCAGCAGGTTGCCGGATCCGCCGCTCGATGATGCAGCCGCGACAAGCGAAGACATGAGTCAATCCTTCGTAGAAGAACGGGCGGGCGCATCCGGGCACGTGAGCTGGACACGCAAGGGCGGCGGCAAGCCGCAGCGTCACCCTGAGTCTAGGTGAGCAGCCCCGTGGGAGCCAACGCAGCGCCCCCCTTGCGACCCCAATAGTGATCAGGTCGACACCGGTCAGCCGCCGAAGCGTCCGTCCCCGTCCCCGAGTGGCAACGGCAAGGCCTGCGGGGCTCGGGCTTCCGGTGGCGGTGGTGTCAGCCCCAGATGAGTCCATGCCAACGGCGCTGCGGCGCGTCCGCGCGGGGTGCGGATCATGAAGCCCTCGCGCACCAGGAACGGTTCCGCGACCGTCTCGACCGTCTCTGGTTCCTCGCCCACCGCCACGGCGAGGGTGCTCAGACCGACGGGACCACCGCCGAACCGGCGACACAGGGCCTCCAGCACAGCACGATCCAGTCGGTCCAGACCTCGGTCGTCGACGTCGAACAGGGCCAATGCGGCGTGCGCGGCCACTTCGTCGGCCACCCCCTGGCCATGCACCTGCGCCCAGTCGCGGACCCGACGAAGGAGCCTGTTGGCTATCCGGGGGGTCCCCCGTGATCGACGGGCGATCTCGGCGATAGCCGCATCGGTTGCCTCGACCTTCAGCAGGCCCGACGAGCGCCGCAAGATGCGGATCAGATCAGCCACGGCATAGAAGTCGAGATGACCGGTGAACCCGAATCGGTCACGCAATGGGGCCGGTAGCAGACCGGAACGCGTTGTCGCACCGACCACGGTGAATGCTGGCAACTCCAGGGGGATCGCCGTGGCCCCCGGCCCTTTGCCGACGATCACGTCGACCCGGAAGTCCTCCATCGCCAGATAGAGCATCTCCTCGGCGGCACGGGCCATCCGGTGGATCTCGTCCAGGAAGAGCACCTCGCCCTCGGCCAACGAGGACAGGATCGAGGCCAGGTCACCGGCGTGCTGGATCGCCGGGCCGCTGGTGATCCGGATGGGCTGCTCGAGCTCGGCCGCCACGATGAGGGCCAGCGTTGTCTTGCCCAGACCGGGGGGCCCCGACAACAAAACGTGGTCCGGTGGCGCACCTCGGCGTTTGGCGGCCTCGAGAACGAGGGCCAGCTGGTCGCACACCCGAGTCTGGCCGGGGAACTCGCTGAGCCTGCGGGGACGCAGCGCCGCCTCGACCCGGCGCTCGTCATCATCGCCACCGGCATCGACGATTCGTGCTGTGGCCTCGACGACTGAGTCAGCGTCGTCGTACCCGGTCATCGTCCGAGCTCCCGCAAGGCGGCCCGCAACAGTGCGGAGACATCAGCCCCGTCGTCAGCTGCCGGTCTCACGGCCTCAACCGCCTCCTCGGCCTGCCGGGACGACCAACCAAGGCCGACAAGCGCATCGTGCACCTGTGCACTCGCCTCGTCGCCCGCAGGCCGCCTCGTCCCGGACGACACGGCGCCGGACGGAGCACCGATCTTGTCGCGAAGCTCCAAGATGATGCGCTCGGCTCCCTTCTTGCCGATCCCGGGGACCTTGGTCAGCGCGGCGAGATCTCCACCCCCAATGGCACGGCGCAGCCCGTCGGGAGCGTGAATGGCCAACATTGCCAGAGCAAGTCGTGGGCCGACGCCGGGGACCGTCTGGACCAGATTGAAAACGGCACGCTCGTCCTCGAGAGCGAAACCGTAGAGCGTCAGCGACTCCTCGCGGACCACCAGTGTCGTCGCCAACGAGGCCTCGGCACCTGGACGAAGGGACGCAGCAGTTGCTGCGGTGGTGTGCAACAACAGACCCACTCCCCCGACCTCGATCACTGCCGAGTCCAGACCAGCGGACAGCACGACACCCCGCACCGAGGCGATCATCGACTGCCTCTTTGGGCAGCCACGGCCCGCTGCAATCGGTCTTGAGCCGTGCCACGCCATACCTGGCAGATGGCCAGTGCGAGCGCGTCAGCGGCGTCCGCGGGCTTGGGTGGGGTTTCCAGTCGCAGGATGCGGGTGACCATCGCGGTAACCTGGGCCTTGTCCGCACGGCCGTTGCCGGTCACTGCAGCCTTAACCTCGGTCGGGGTGTGCATCGTCAGAGGCAGCCCGAGGCGGCCGGCGGCGAGCATCGGAACGGCGGACGCCTGGGCGGTGCCCATGATCCCCTTGATGTTGGCCTTGGCGAACACCCGTTCCACTGCCACGGCGTCAGGCTCGTAAAGCGCCATCCACTCGTCGATCTCGATCTGCAGCGCCAACAGCCTCATGGCCGGGTCATCTGAGGTCGGAGTTCGGACCACTCCGACGGCGATCATCCGCAACGGCTTGCCCAGATCGCCCTCGACGATGCCGAGGCCGCACCGGGTCAAGCCGGGGTCGACACCCATAACACGCACGCCGAGAGCTCCTCACTTTTCCGAACACCTGTTCGGAAGAAACCTACAGCGCGCGGCCCCGATCTTTGAAGCGACGCGCCGCGCCGGGAATCCTGCATGCCGGATTGGCCGCCGGCAGGTGCCTATTCGTCCTCGTCGAGCTGGGCCAGGATGTCGTCACTGACGTCGCCGTTGGCCCAGACGTTCTGAACGTCATCGCTGTCATCGAGCGCCTCGATCACCCGGAACATCTTGCGGGCGCCATCGAGGTCGAGCTCGACCTCCACGGTGGGGATGAAAGAAGCCTCAGCCGAGTCGTAGTCGATGCCGGCGCCCTGCAGGGCGGTACGGACGGCCACGAAGTCGCCCGGCTCGCTCACGATCTCGAAGGCCTCACCGATGTCGTTGATCTCTTCCGCGCCCGCATCAAGAACGACCTCGAGCAGGTCGTCCTCGCTCAGGCCGGACTTGGGGACGATCACGACGCCCTTGCGGGTGAAGACGTAGGAGACGCTCCCGGGGTCAGCAAACTGGCCGCCGTTGCGGTTGAGGGCTGTTCGCACTTCAGCGGCCGCACGGTTGCGGTTGTCGGTGAGGCACTCGATCAGGACGGCCACACCGTTGGGGGCATATCCCTCGTAGGTGATCGTCTGCCAGTCCGCACCGCCGGCTGTCGCACCGCTGCCCCGCTTGACGGCATTGGCGATGTTGTCGTTGGGAACGCTCAGCTTCTTGGCCCTCTGGATGGCATCGAACAGGGTCGGGTTGCCGGCGAGGTCACCGCCTCCGGTGCGCGCAGCCACCTCGATGTTCTTGATCATCTTGGCGAACAACTTGCCGCGTTTGGCGTCGATGACCCCCTTCTTGTGTTTGGTCGTTGCCCATTTGGAATGACCGCTCATCGCTTCTCCCTCGACGGCCGAACCGTCATCGACATCGTGGCCGATCCTACTGATCGGCGGCCTGGCGTTCAGCGCAGTGTTGGTTCAACCCAGTGCTGCGCGAACCATCTGCGTGAAGTACTCATGGATGCGGTGGTCCCCGGTCACCTCGGGGTGGAAGGAGGTCGCGAGCAGGTTGCCTGCCCTGATCGCGACGACCCTGCCGGCGGCCGGCCCGGTCTCGACCCTGGCCAGCACCTGTACGGACTCACTCATCTCCTCGACCCAGGGAGCCCGGATGAAGATGGCCTTGAAGGTGGACGGGTGTCCCTGTGGCGTGGTCGTCACCGTGGCGATCGCCGGGATGTGAAGGTCCTCCTCGAAGGAGTCCACCTGACGTCCGAAAGCGTTGCGTCGCACCGTGATGTCGAGTCCGCCCAACGTCTCCTGGTCCGGTCGGGCGTCGGCGATCCGGTCGGCCAGCATGATCATGCCCGCGCATGACCCGTAGACCGGCATTCCGCCGGCAATCCGCTTGCGCAGCGGCTCCTGCAGGTCGAACGCGCGAACCAGCTTGTCCATGGTGGTCGACTCGCCCCCCGGAATTATCAACGCGTCGACGTCATCCAGCTCGCTCGGTCGCCGAACGCCGACAACCTGCTCGCCCAGGCTGGACAGCGCACTGATGTGCTCACGTACGTCGCCCTGGACTGCCAGAACGCCAATGCGGACAGGGGAGGGGCTCACCAGAAGTACGGGTGACTACCAGCCGCGCTGGGACAGGTGTTGGCCCTCGCCCAGCTCCGCGACGCTGATGCCCACCATGGCCTCACCCAGGCCACGGGAGACCTTGGCGATCACGGCGGGGTCATCGAAGAACGTCGTCGCCTTGACGATCGCCTCGGCGCGCTGGGCGGGGTTGCCGGACTTGAAGATGCCCGAGCCCACGAACACGCCCTCGGCTCCGAGCTGCATCATCATGGCCGCGTCGGAGGGGGTCGCGATACCGCCGGCGACGAACATCACCACGGGCAGCTTGCCGGTCTCGGCGATCTCCTTGACCAGCTGGATGGGTGCCTGCAGCTCCTTGGCCGCGACGTACAGCTCGTCCTCGCTCATCGAGGACAACCGGCGGATCTCGCCGCTGATCTTGCGCATGTGCATGGTGGCGTTGGAGACGTCGCCGGTGCCGGCCTCACCCTTGGAGCGGATCATCGCGGCACCCTCGCTGATCCGGCGAAGGGCTTCGCCCAGGTTGGTCGCGCCACAGACGAACGGGACGGTGAACTTCCACTTGTCGATGTGGTTGGCGTAGTCGGCCGGGGTCAGTACCTCGGACTCGTCGATGTAGTCCACGCCCAGGCTCTGCAGGACCTGCGCCTCGACGAAGTGACCGATCCGGGCCTTGGCCATGACCGGGATGGAGACCGTCTCGATGATGCCCTGCACCATGTCCGGGTCACTCATCCGTGAGACCCCACCCTGGGCGCGGATGTCGGCAGGCACCCGTTCAAGAGCCATTACTGCAACGGCGCCGGCGTCCTCGGCGATCTTGGCCTGCTCCGGCGTGACGACGTCCATGATGACGCCGCCCTTGAGCATCTCGGCCATACCACGCTTGACTCGCGAGGTGCCGGTGGCTGGGACGTCGGTGGTGTTCTCTTGCGCAGACAAGACAGTGCCTCTTCCGGGTGTATCACGTGGTTTCTGGGGTACCTGTCCATATTAGGGCGTCAGGTAGCCCGCACGAGCATCGGCAGTTCGTCGTCGATCTCGAAGGTCTGCGGGAGCTCGGCATGGCCGGCCAGCCTCAGCAGGCGCACGCCCGGCTTCCGTCTCACCCGGCGCACGTCGGTCACGGCGTCATTGAGGAACCGACGGGCCAGCTCCACCCGCTGGTTGGCTGCGGCCACCCGCTGGAGCACCGGGGCGCCCACCGCCTCGTCCGCTCGCAGCCGTCGCAGTGCCTCTTCGCCCAGGGCCAGCTCGAGGGCTTGGGTCAGGTCGCTCTCGATGGCTTCGCGGGACCTTTGATCCGTGGTGTCGGCCTCGAGCGAGTCTGTTGCTGCGCCGGCGAGGATAAGAGCGCTTGCCGCATCCAGGGCGCCGCAGTTCGCCAGCTCGAGTGTGGCCTCAGCACGGCGTACCAGCTGGGCGTCCAGGACACTGAGTGCGCCTTCGACCCGGGTGTGCAACCGGTCGAGCCGGGCGGCGCCATAGGAGACATACCAGGCGACCAACACCGCCATCGCTATTGCGCCCACGACCCAGCTTTGGTCCATCAGGTGCCTCCCGAGTTTCTTCCGCTACGTATCAATCGTGCCCACCGTGAATCGTGCTCGCTGGAGGCGCGCACCGATGACGCGCCAAAAACGACCGTCTCGTAGACCGCCATCACGTCTTCGGCGACCACCGACCAGTCAAAGGCGTTGGCGCGCTGGCGGCCGGCGACGGCCAGCTCTTCTCGACGCGTCGGGTTGCCCAGCAGCGCCACAACGGCCCGGGCCAGGTCAACGGGGTCCTCGTTGCGGAACATCTCCCCGGCGTCCCCTCCGTGCAGAACCCTGGCAAATGCCGGCAGGTCGCTGGCGAGCACCGTCGCCCGGGCGCTCATGGCCTCGATCAAGATGATGCCGAAGCTCTCTCCTCCGGTGTTCGGCGCAACATAGACGTCCACCGATGCCAGCAGGCTGGCTTTGTCCTGATCACTGACCGGGCCGAGAAACTCGCAGGCCGCAGCCACCTGCGGGGTCATCTTGTCGCGCACGGAGCCGGGGTCACCGGGACCAGCGATCAAGACCCGGACACCGGGGATCTCACGAAGAACATGCGGCAGGGCCTGCGACAGCACCGGCATACCTTTGCGTGGTTCTTCCATCCGTCCCAGGAAGGCGATCGTGGGTCGCGCCGACGTGCCCGTCCAGTCTGGGCGGCGCCTGGCGGACGCGAACCGCTCGACGAAAACACCGTTGGGGATCACCACGGCGTCGCCACCGAGGTGCGTGGTCACTGTTCGTCGCGCGTCTTCGGAGACGGCGATACGGGCACTGATCTTCTCCAGGCTGGGTCGCAGCAACGGGTACGCGGCCTGCATGGCTCGCGAGCGCAGGTTGGAGGTGTGGAAGGTGGCGACAATCGGTCCCTCCACGGCCCAGAGGGCAAGGACCGAGACGCTGGGGGTCACCGGTTCGTGCAGGTGGACGACGTCGAAACGACCCGCCTCCACCCACCGCCCGACCCGAGCTGCGGTCATCGGTCCGAACGACAGCCGAGCCACCGAACCGTTGTAGCGCACCGGAACTGCACGGCCCGTGCTGACGACGTAGTCCGGCAGGGGGGTGTCGTCATCGGCCGGCGCCAGCACGCTGACGTAGTGGCCCAGGGAGATCAGGTACTCGGCGAGGTCGCGCACATGCAGCTGCACTCCCCCAGGCACGTCGAAGGAGTATGGGCTGACGATCCCGATCCTCATGTGCTGTCGCCGGCCGGCGCAGAGACGTGATCGTCGACCAGATCCTTGGTGAACACGCGCTGCATCATGTGCCAGTCCTGGGTGTGTTCGCGGACTGCGCCGGTGAGCACATCGGCGCATGCCTGGGTCATCACCTGGATCTTTTCGCGGGACGTGCCGTGGGTGGGTACTGCGAGCGCATCGTGGAACGTGACCACGATCCGCCAGCCGCGCCCGTGGGGCTGGGGCTCGTAGTGGACCATGCAGGGGTGGAGGGCTGCGCCGGTGTTGACCGCAAGGGCGGCGGGCCCGACGGCCATCCTCGCCCGCTGGCCGCAGAAGTCGACCTCGATGCCGCCGTTGGTCAGGTCCCTGTCGGCCAGCAGCGCGACCAGCGCCCCGGAACGGCAGGCTCTGGTCAGCTCCCGGAAGACGTCGCCACCTCCGGTCAGCGGGATGATCCGCATGCCCAGTCGTTCACGGAAGGCGAGGAAGGCATCGAAGAGCTCCTCCGGCTTCAGTCGTTCGACCACCGTGGTGACGGGGGCAAGCTGTGTGGTGGACCAGGCGCCGCCGAAGTCCCAGTTGCCTATGTGTCCCAGGAACATGACCGCGGACCTGCCCGACTCCAGAGCGGCACGGACCGGCTCGTCGCCCACCACTCTGACCCCGTGGATCAGGTCTTCGACGGAGCGGTCGGGAAGGCGCAAGCCGTCGCACCAGTAGCGCAGGTACGAGCGCATTCCAGCGCGCACCAGGGCGTCGAGCTCAGCGGGGGCCAGTTCTGGGCGGACGGTCGAGTAGTTGCTCCGCATCCGTTGCACGCCCTTGCCGGCACGTCGCCACAGGACATCGGCCATGAGGTCGAAGACGCGGTAGGCGAAAGGATCCGGCATCCGGCGGACCAGGAACCAGCCGCAGCGGTAGAAGGCGAGCGTCGCGCGCTCCGTGAGCCGGCTCACGCGGCTGTGTACGCCTGACGGCGTACCTCGAGCATTCGCTGGACCACGGTGATGAGGCTGGCCAGCGCCAACGCAGCCAGCACCACGGTCAACAGCACCTCGGGCACACCCAGCCCGACCAGACCGGTGGCCAGAAGCACGACGACCACTCGCTTGGCTCGGTCGGCGATACCGACGTTCGCGGTCATCCCCAGCCCCTCGGCCCGGGCCTTGGCGTAGCTCACCACGCTGCCCAGGATCAGACAGGCCAGCGCCAGGGCCGCCAGGTACGGCGTGCTCCCGAACCCGGAGTACCAGAGCACGAGCCCGCCGAAGATGGCGCTGTCGGCGACCCGGTCCAGAGTTGAGTCCAGGTAGGCGCCCCACTTGGTCAAGCGCCCGGACAGCCGGGCCATCACGCCGTCCAGACTGTCGGAGAGTGCGAAGACCGCGCAGACCAGCGAGCCCCAGAAGAACTCGTGGCGGGGGTAGAAGACCAGTGCGCCGAAGCACACGCCGAAGGTACCCACGATGGTCACGATGTCCGGGCTGATGCCGAGTTTGAGGAACAACCTGGCCAGAGGCGTGAGGAGCTTGGTGGCGAACGCGCGCGCGTATCGGTTCAGCATGATGACCCCAGCGTACCGATGCGCCCCACGGGGTTGTGCCGACGCTCGGGAGGCGCAATCGTGTCGGCATGACCGCCAAAGCCCTCGTGAGCACTCCTGGCCCGCAGGCCAACGTCCCCAACGACATCCGCAACGTCGTGCTCGTGGGGCACAGCGGAGCCGGTAAGACGACCCTTTTCGAGCACCTCATTGCCGCCACGACGCGCGACTACCGTGCCAAGACGGTCCTAGATGAGCGCTCCGTCCAGCTTGCTGTCGCGTCCGTCTCCCACGATGGCGTGGTGCTCAACCTCATGGACACCCCCGGATACCCGGACTTTGTCGGTGAGCTGCGAGCGGGTCTGCGCGCCGCCGATGCCGCCCTGTTCGTGGTCTCGGCCGCCGACGGTGTCGATGGCGCCACCATGTTGTTGTGGGACGAGTGCGCTGCGATCGGCATGCCGCGGGCTGTCGCGGTGACCAAGCTGGACGCAGGACGAGCCGACTTCGAGGACACCGTGGCGATCTGCCAGCGGGTCTTCGGTGAAGGCGTCATGGCGATGTATCTGCCCCTGCACGGGGACGACGAGGCGATCATCGGCAACCTCGGGCTCCTGTCGCAGCAGATCTACGACTACAGCTCAGGCGGGCGGGTGGTTCGTGCCGCTGAGGCCGAACACCGCGGGCTCATCGAAGCCAGCAGGTCGGACCTGATCGAGGCAATCATCCAGGAGTCCGAGGACGACACCCTGCTTGATCGCTATCTCGATGGAGAGGAGATTGACGTCGACGTGGTGACGGGCGACCTGCTGACCGCGGTCTCACGCGGCCGGTTCTACCCGGTGATCCCGGTGTCCACCGAGACCGGCGTGGGCATCTACGAGGTGCTCCATCTGCTGACTGCCGCCTTTCCGGCGCCGACGCTCCACCCGCTGCCCGCGGCCACCACCCTCGCCGGCGATCCCCTGCCGCTTCTCGAGTGCGACCCGGACGGACCGCTGGTGGCCGAAGTCGTTCGCACGACAAGTGATCCCTATGTCGGCCGGGTCAGTATTGTGCGCATGTTCAGCGGGACGCTTCGGCCAGACTCGGTCGTGCACGTCTCGGGGCATCTGGCGCGCTTCGCCGGCAGTGAACGGCTGGAGGGGCACGTCAGCCACGATGCTGACGAGCGGGTCGGGCTGCTCTCTTCGCCTCTCGGAGACTTGTTGCGCCCCAAGGCGATCGCCATAGCCGGGGATCTGTGTGTGGTGTCCAAGCTGACCAAGGCCGAGACGACTGACACGTTGAGCGGCACGGACGCGCCGGTGCTGGTCGAGCCGTGGATGTTCCCGAACGCGTTGTTGCCCGTGGCCATCTCCGCAGCCAGCAAGTCCGATGAGGACAAGCTGGCCGGTGCCCTGGCGCGACTGGTGGCAGAAGACCCGACCATGCGGCTCGAGCACAACAACGAGACCCATCAGGTGATCCTCTGGACCATGGGCCAGGCCCACGTGGACGTCCTGCTCTCACGGTTGCGGGATCGGTACGGTGTCCAGGTTGAGTCCGAGCCGCTTCGGATGGCCCTACGGGAGACGTTCGTCAGCTCCGCGAAAGGTCATGGGCGCCACGTCAAACAGAGCGGCGGTCACGGTCAGTACGCCATCTGTGACATCACCGTCGATCCTCTCGAGCGCGGGGCCGGTTTCGAGTTCGTCGACAAGGTCGTCGGCGGGTCCGTCCCACGTCAGTACATTCCCAGTGTTGCCAAGGGCATCCGCACACAGCTGGAGAAGGGCTGCCTTGCCGGGTACCCCATGGTCGACCTGCGGGTCACCCTGACGGACGGGAAGTCACATTCGGTGGACTCCAGCGACATGGCGTTCCAGGCCGCCGGAGCGCTGGCCCTGAAGGACGCAGCCTCGGCGCAGACCGTCACGCTGCTCGAGCCGGTCGACTCTGTGTCAGTGGTGGTCGCCGACGAGTACGTCGGGGCGGTGATGACAGACCTGCAGATGCGACGTGGCCGGGTCATGGGAACTGAGCCCGACACCTCCGGGCGCACCACCATTGCGGCCGAGGTGCCCACCACTGAGGTCACCCGCTACGCCATCGATCTCCGTTCGGTCTCGCATGGAACCGGCACCTTCACCAGGACCCCGCTCGGCTACGAGCCCATGCCTGCCAACCTGCTCAAGGGCCACCTGCCGGAGTGATCAGAGGGCCCGACTGAGCGCAGGGCCGGGCTGCACCCCGTAGAAGCACGGCTGTCAGTCTGGATTGACACCTGCGATGTGTCAGTCTAGATTGACGAGTATGGAAGATAGCGACAAGGCAGTCAGTGACCTGACGGCACAGCTGGCGTCGGACGACCCTGGTGTCGGCCTGCGCGCCGTGGGCGCCTTGCACAGGCTCGCCGAGCAGGTCGAGGCGAGCAGCGTCAGGCTTGCCAGAGATCGCGGGTGGTCATGGGAGCAGATC
>Ga0208079_1001544_pt1 | contig 11950 bp, 7 predicted proteins | sample NGESurdeep092012_5_FD_184474 | JGI IMG/M metagenome (GOLD analysis project Ga0208079, IMG submission 184474) | Arctic peat soil microbial communities from Barrow, Alaska - NGEE Surface sample 210-2 deep-092012 (SPAdes) | ecosystem: Environmental > Terrestrial > Soil > Wetlands > Peat ... | reverse complement strand
CGGGCTTCGTTAGAATGGAGTGGAGGGGGGAACTTTGCGCATAGTCGTTTCCGGCGCCGCCGGGTTTGTCGGGTCGCACATGTGCGACCGTCTTCTGGCGGAAGGCCACAGCGTGGTCGCGCTGGATAATTTCCTGACCGGCTCGCCCGCCAACCTCGCCCACCTCCGAGACCACCTCGCCTTCTGGTTCGTTGCCCAGGACATCACCGCGCCCTTCACCGTCGAAGGCGCGGTCGATTGTGTGGTCAATATGGCGTCGCCCGCCAGTCCCAAGGACTACCTGGAGTACCCCATCGAGACCCTCGACGTGGGGTCCCTTGGCACCCGCCGCATGCTCGAACTGGCGCTCGCCAAGAACGCGCGCTTCCTGATGACCTCCACCAGCGAATGCTATGGCGATCCTCTGGTGCATCCGCAGGTGGAGACGTACTGGGGCAATGTGAACCCGGTGGGCCCGCGCTCCTGCTATGACGAGAGCAAGCGCTTCGCCGAGGCCCTCACCATGGCCTACCACCGCAAACACGGCGTGCGCACCAACATCGCCCGCATCTTTAACACCTACGGCCCACGCATGAAGTTGAACGACGGCCGCGTCGTGCCGGCCTTCCTCGATCGGGCCTTGCGCGGCGAACCCATGACCGTCTTCGGCTCCGGTTCGCAAACCCGCAGCTTCTGTTACGTCACCGACCTGGTGGATGGACTCTATCGCCTCATGCTCTCCGATGAGCGCTATCCGGTGAACCTGGGAAATCCCTGCGAGATGACGATTCTCGAGTTCGCCGAACACATCCGCCGCATGACCGGCGCCAAATCGGACATCGTCTTCCAAGCCCTGCCCGAGGACGACCCGAAGCGGCGCAGACCCGACATCGCGAAAGCCAGGGCAGTCCTCGGATGGGAGCCGCGCGTGCCGCTCGACGAGGGGCTACGCCGGACGGTTGCCTATTTCCGCGATCTCGCCGCTACCGTGGCCTGAGCCCTGCGTTCCGCCGCAGGTTCGGCCGCGCCACAACAGACTAGCGCGCGCTCCGCACGCGGCGGCGAAGTACCAGCGCGACCAGGCTTACACCCGCCACACCCCATGTGGCGGGCTCCGGAGTCTGGGTCAGTTCTCCAAACAGGCCGTGAGATTCCCCGTCGGGACCTGCCGTGAAATAAAGGGTGTTCGGGCTGCCGGACGAACCCCCGTTGCCGAACCGCAGCCCCCACAGTCCGTCGATCGCTAGCGGGTCGCCGCTCGAATTCGTCAGCGTTTGGACGAACGCGCCGGTCGTAGGGTTGAAAGCATTAATGGTACCGTCGCCAAAATTGCCCACCAGCAGGTCTCCACCGACATCTCCAAATCCTGCCGGCGCCAGCGCCAGTCCCCAGGGCGAATTCAGAACGCCGTTGGTGAACAACCGTCGCAGAAAGTTGCCCTGCAAATCGAACGCGTCCACGATGCCGTTGCCCGCACCAGCCACATCATCGTGTTTGGCCCCGTCCTGAACGGCATACGTCACGTACAAAACACCGCCCAAATTTTGTACGTCGAACGGTGCATATCCCGCAGGCAAGGTCGGGTCCGTAAAGGTCCCGGCCAAGCTCGCCGCCCCAAAGTTTCCTTTCAATACGTCGATCGAAGCGTTGCGGAAGTTAGCGAGGTATGCGTACTCGTTGCCGCCGATGTTCGCATCGGTGAGGCCTTTGTAGACGTTGGCGGCGCTGCCTGCAGTCAGAGCTTCCGCCGCAGTACCCAGCAAGGCTCTCCATCCCGATACCGTGCCGTCTTCGTTGGCGAACAGAAACGTGTCGCCGTTGAAGGATCCCGCGAGACCGCTGAACACAACACCGGTTACGGACCCATCGCCCGGAAGGGTTACGACCAACCCCTGCTTGACGCCGGCGCCGTTATAAAGCACCGATTTTCCGGTGCCGTTGGCTCCGATCCATACCGGCGAAGCGCCGCTGGCTCCCATGCCCCACGCATTGACCAGGTCAGGGTCGGTGAACTGCGCCAATCCGGGTACGTCCGAAGCTAGGTTGATCTGTATGAATCCGACCTGACCCGCAAAGGCGGCTGGCGCCACACTCAGTATTACAACCGCAAGTCGACACATCTTTACCTCCGAGGATGAGTTCAGGATACCTTCTGAGTTGCGGGCCTGTCGATGGGGCAAAGTGTAAAAAGAACGATGACTCGTGAGAGTTATCACAAACAGCAGGCGGGCACGCCCTCTGCAACGCCACCGAACTGCAATTGCAGGAGTTTGTCGAATCCGTGCGCGACGTGGTGGATCTCATGCACAATTCCAGCACCTTCTGGAGTGAGGCGCTCGGCCTGGTCCGCCGCGTGGTAAACCTCTAATCAATGACGCCCCGGAAGCATCGCGATTTGCCGCCAGCGCCACTCCGATCCGACCCGCGAGCGTTTGCCCCAGCACCTGGTGGAGTAGATCTTCCGCTGCATCGTTCCAGTTCATAGTCGAAAACCATCATAGCCGAGAGCCCGATGTACAATACGGTTTGCACCCCCGATTTTTCTTTCTTCTCGCGTTTACACCTGTACTCGCCCTCGCCCAGCAGCAGCCGCAGCAGCGCGACACCGTGGTCGTCACCGGGACCTTCGAGCCCATGTCGCTCGAAGAGATCGACCGCGCCATCCGCGTGCTTCCGGCGCGCAGCCACAGCCTGGTGCTCAACACCCTGGTCGATCTGCTCAAGCTCGACCCTTCGCTCGACCTCGCCGAACGCGCGCCCGGCGGCGTCCAGGGCGATCTCTCCATCCGCGGCGCGGGCTTCGGCCAGACGCTCGTCCTGCTCAACGGCATGCGCCTCAACGACCCGCAGAGCGGGCATCACAATATGGATATCCCGGTGCCGCTCGAAAGCGTGGATCGCGTGGAAGTGTTGCGCGGATCGGGTTCCACCCTGTACGGCGCCGACGCCGTCGGCGGCGTCGTCAACATCATCACCGAGCCGCCGCCGGTCACCGAATTCCGCCTGCGCACCGCGTTCGGCAGCGACGGCATCAACCAGCAGCGCGCCGCGCTAGGCATTGCCGGCAGGAAGCTGTCCGAGCAGGTCTCCTTCTCGCGCGATTTTTCTTCCGGCTTCATGCCCGACCGCGACTATCGCAACCTGCAGTTCGCCTCCGTCACGCGCCTCGCCACCGATTTCGGCAACGGCTCGCTCAACCTCGCCTATATGGACCACCCCTTCGGCGCCGACCAGTTCTACGGCAACTTCAACTCCTGGGAGGACACCAAGACGTGGTTCGCCGGCGTGCAGCAGGCGTTGGGCGCCAAGACCAGCGCCAGTTTTTCCTTCCGCCGCCACAGCGACCTCTTCGTGCTCTACCGCGACCGCCCGGACGTGTTCGCCAATCACCACTCCGACGAAAGCTATCAACTGGCCGTGCGGCGCCGCGAGGAAATGTCCACCTCCACCACGCTCTACTACGGCGTGGAGGGGTTCCACGAATCCATCGCCAGCAACAACCTCGGCGACCATGCGCGCTCTCGCGCGGCCGGCTACGCCGCCGCCGATTTCCGCGCCCTCAAGCGCTTCTCGCTCACCATCTCCGCCCGCGAAGAAATCTACCGCAGCTTCTCCGCCGCCTTCACGCCCACCGTGGCCGGCGGCGTCTGGCTCTCCCCGCGGTGGAAACTCCGCGCCTCCACCAGCCGCGCCTTCCGCATTCCCAGCTACACCGACCTCTACTATCACGACCCCGGCAACGTGGGCAACCCGGCGCTGCGCCCGGAGAGCGCCTGGACCTACGAAACCGGCCTGGACTGGGTGCCCAGCGCCCGCCTGCGCGGCGACCTGACGTTGTTCGAGCGGCGTGAGACCGACGGCATCGATTATTACCGAACCTCCGCCACCGATATCTGGCGCGCGCTCAACATCCAGAACCTGAACTTCAAGGGCTGGGAGGCGTCGTTGCGCTGGACACCTTCCCCCACCCATACCCTGGATTTCCGCTATACCGCACTGCATGGCACCCAGGACACCATCGCCGCGGGCTTCACCAAGTACACCTTCAACTACCCCACCGGTAGCGGTGTCTTCGCCTGGCAGATCACCCCGCGCGGCAATTTCGTACTGCGCACCAGAGTCGGTGTGCTGCGGCGCCAGGCCCGGCCGTGGTACCCGCTGTGGGACATCTATATGGGTCTGCCGCACCGCAAGCTACATCCGTACCTCGAAGTCGGCAACGCCGCGAACACCTCATACCAGTCCGTCCCCGGCCTGGCGATGCCCGGCCGCACCATCGTCGGCGGCGTGGAACTGGTGATCCGCAAGCGCTGAGTGGCATAAGGCTTTGCCTTGTGCATCCGAGCGCAGCTCGGACTTTTTGCGACGCATCGATCACCTTCTGCCGACCAGGCGGCGAAGTCGATCGCGCCAGGCATAGCGCAAGATCGTGTGGCGGTTCATGCCTTGTAGCGTCCAGCCGTCCGGTCCATGTTCCGCCGCACTCTCCCGCCGGAAGAATGCCGTGCGAACCGCCACTTCCTCCAGCACCACGGATGATTCCTGTTCCAGAAAATGAAACAGTTCGTAGACCGAGGGAATCTGGATGTCGTCAACTGCCAGCCAGGCGAGCCAGAAGAAATAGTGGCATTCGCACGTTGGCGCTCGGCGTGCTCCATAGGAGCGCATGCGCTGGACATCAGGCGGCGACAGTTCGGATATCGAAGACCGCCGCGGCGAAGGCGGCGGCGGTTCCAATTTCGGCGGATTCAACGGCATGCATCTCGGCATCGGCGGCACGCTGGTGCTGATTGTGCTGAGTTTTTTGTTCCGAACCAACCTCTTTTCCGTGTTGGGCGGCGGCGGGACTGCCGCTCCCTCGGCCGCCGTAAGGCCTTTATCGAACCCGGATGCCGACCCCGCGGAGAAGCGTGAAGTCGAATTCGTCACCTTCGTGATCAACGACGTGCAGCACACCTGGGAGCAACTACTTCCCAAGGCAGGCACGCCTTACCGGCACACCAAGCTCGTGCTCTTCCGCGACCTCACACAATCCGGCTGCGGCACAGCGCAAACCGCAACTGGACCGTTTTATTGCCCCGAGGATGAGAAGGTCTACATCGACCTGGGATTCTTTCAGGAGTTGCGCGACCGGTTCGGAGCTCCGGGCGAGTTCGCGCAGGCCTACGTGCTGGCCCACGAAGTAGGTCACCACGTGCAGAAACTGCTCGGGATCGAGGCCAAGATGCACCGGCTCTCGCGCGGCGATCCGGCGCAGGCGAATCCGCTTTCGGTCCGGCTGGAACTGCAGGCGGATTGCTTCGCGGGCGTGTGGGGCCACGCCACCGAACAGCGCAAGATCATCGACGATGCGGATGTCGCGGCCGGACTGCGCGCTGCAGCGTCGGTCGGCGACGACCGTTTGCAGCGCATGGCGACCGGGCACGTCAGCCCGGAGAGTTTCACGCATGGCAGTTCGGCACAGCGGACCGAGTGGTTCCGCCGCGGGCTGCAGTCTGGCGATATCTCGACCTGCGACACTTTCGCTGCCCGGTAGGTGGGCCAAGCGGTTTCTGCATTTCGGTCGAGCCCGAAGGGCGAAAGATAGCCCACGGCGTCAGCCGTGCGGAATGGAGGCTCGGCGACTGCTCTGACGGGTGTTTTTGGGATCGACAACAGGGCCGCTTCTTAGTGCAGGCTTCGCCTTACCGGCTGCCCGCTGCCGGCCTCACCGCCGCGCGCCCCGAGGCTGACTTTGACCGGAGTGTTCGCCGGGAGAACCATGTCCTCTCCTCGTGCGATGAAGGTCGAGTATACGCTGAATCCTGCGCCGGTGAAAGCCATACCCGAAGCCAAGGTACGGGAGGTCTGGGCCAACAGCGTGCCAATCCACCCGAGTCCCACGGCCCCTGATTCGGCGCGCCCTGCTATGTCTTGATCGGGCACACCTTGGGCATTATAGTCCTGATGAAACGACAGGCCGCTGACAGCTATCGCAATGGCTGGGAAAATGAACCGCGTCTTAGGGCTCCTGGCGCGCGCGGCCCCTTCCGAATCGAGCGCCAGGTGGGCATCAACGTTCGCCTCCACACCCTCCAGGTAGCCTTGGATGCCTTGCACGGTGCCCGCCGGCAGCTTGATCTGGCGGAACACAAACAGCACCTTCCCGTTGCGGTGAAAGCGGCGAGCGGGTTGCGCCGCCACGACATCCCCGAGGAGCCGGCTGCCTTCCGGAATCAGCAGGCCATGATCGGCCGAGAATACGGGTCGGGTCACGACCGCTTCCACGCGCGCTCCTCTTCGGGCCGTCGCGGAACTGATCTCCGTGAGCAGGCGCGCGTAAACCTCCTGAGCCTCGCCTGCGGCAACGGCAAGGCAATCGGTTCGCGCTTCGACAGGTCTTGGCGCCGCGGTCAGCGGTTCCTGTAATACGCCGCTGAAAAGCGTCCCCGCCGGCCAGGCTTGCCGGTGATAGGGAAGCATACCGAACAGAGTGGATTTCAGCCGGCTCAGCTTGCCCGGCGCGGTGAAGGCGCGAATCGCTGCCTGGTCCATTTCTTTGAACCCGTCTCGTGTGCCTGTGAGGGCTGAGTTGTGCCCTTCCGCCTTCTTCCGTGGCGTCGCGATACGCAGGGTGTGTGCCGTGCCGCGCGAGGGGGAAGTGCGCAGCGGCAGCCGCGAACCGTCGCTCAGCACCAACGCGTCAAACTGCGCACGAACTTCCCGCGCCGGTGTGAAGTTGCCATTCAGAATCGCCGTGAGGCGGCGGCGCGCGGGCACCCCGCCGATTTCAGCAATGTGGCCTTCCACTACGCTTCCGGCCGGAAGCGCCACCCGATCGAAAACGTAAATCGGTTCCACCAGCCGTCCCTGGATCGGTTCGCCCACACGCTTGATGGCGACACGCCGTTCCAGTGCCACACGAAGCGGTACGCCAGCGGGAACCGTAGTCCCAGGCTGAGCGCCTGGAGCCACGGGAGTCTTCTGTGCCAGACATGCCACGGCAATTGTCAACCAGACGATGCATCCACGCATCAGTGATTTCTTCCAGTCCGTAGTGTTGCGCATATGGGCCTACAGGTCTTCAGTCTGCCGAAAAGAGTTATCCAACGTAAATGCACCGAAACCCCATGCACCTGGTGGTCGGCGCGGTCAGGAACTTAGTGCGCCCGGTCGGCGGACAGCGGGTCAATCTCCTGCTTCGCTATCGCAACGAAATTCTGAAACGGGCAGTCGAAGGTCGTATTGCGGACACTACAACCGGGGATGAAAATCGGGGCCTTGGCCGGTGGCGTATTGAGCGTCAGGGCGGTGCGATTGCGCAACTGGTCCAAAGTCTGCGCGATGTAAGAGGCCCGGACGATGAACTCCCCGGTGCTCTGCGACTGGCGAAGTTCGAACACCAGGGCGCCGCCCGGAGCACAGTAGTTTGCCTGGTAACCCGGCAGCATCCAGTCAAGATGGAACAGGCCGGCGAGTCCGGTGACATTGACGTCCGAAGCGACCAGCATGATCACCTTGCTCGACGGATTTCCCAGTGCGCCCGTCATCGCATTCCCGGTGGCTGCCTGAACCATGGAGCGCACCACGTGCGAGGCCAGATTGGAACTTTGCACGCCGGCCAGATAGGGCGTGCGGAACTCCAGATCGAAGGCCAGAGTGATGAATCGCGAGGTCTGGCTGACGCCGCCGACCGTCAACTGGCCCCAACCGACGTCTGAAGCCGGCAGCCCTTCCGCGTACTCCATGACGAAGGGATCGATAGTATTCGCAACCGTGATCAGGCCTCCGAGGTTGACCGGCATACCGGGCGCTCCGGCGGTAACGTCGATGGGAATCGTGGTGACGTCGCCCGTACCCGCCGGGGTTCCGGGCACCGGAGTCTGGCTGGCGGGGTAGTTGAACAAAACCGAGCGCGTGAGGGCCAGCTCCGCGGCATAGGCGGAGGCCAACGACTGCGGATTGCCGCCGAGACGTCCCATCACGGCCGCGATCGCCATTTGCTGATCGAGCCGCGCGACGCCCGCACCCACCGGATCGAACAGCGGGTCGCTGTCCATTGGGCTGTAGGAAGTGACGTTTACGCCGGCCGTCGGAAGCATGCCGGCCGCGAAGGCCTGCGCGGTGGCCACGGTTCGTTGCAGCACGTTGGCCCGGAAATAAACAAATGCGGCGTCGGCCAGGTCGTTGCCGGTCAGCAGTCCCTCCTTTGTGAGCCAGAGACGGTAGTAGCTGCCGAGGATGGTCTCAAGCGTGGCGCCGTTGTCGGTCAGGATGCCCGGCGCAACGCTGAACACCGGGAATGGCCGCACGGAGTAACTGTTCAGATAGATGTTGGACGCAACGGGAGATCGCACACTGTGACGGCCGAAGATGATCACCTGCTTGAGTTGGGTATCATCGACGGGCTGAGCTGTGACAAAGGAAACGCAGAACAGAGCTAAGGTGACGGGCCGTAGGAAATGAATTTTCATATTTCACCAAGTGGGTGTTTCGTGCTGGAGTTTTGTTTCATGGGCTTCGATGACAATTACGCCGTACCGTTCCCCGGGAACCCCGCTTCATGAGCGGGATCCCCGGGTTCGGTCCCAGCGCGACTTTTTACTTCAGAGACCGCCGGTACTTGGCGAGCAGGGCCTCGCGGTTCAGGCGTAGGTCCAGTCCTGTCGTTGCCGCGGGATAAGGCTTATTTCCCATCAGCCCTTTCCAGAGAATGTGGTTGAAGTCCTTGGGATCGACGCGATCTTCGGTCTCGAAATCCATTCCCTTTGTGACTCGCGCCCAGTACTTAGCGTCGTGTGGGGACTTCGGCACAAGCAGGCCGGCCGGCTTGGGACCTATGGGCAGTTTCGTAGCGTAGAGAAGCGCCGAGGGAGTGGCGGTAAAGCTCCAGGGGGTCGGCGTCATGTTGAAGATATCGGCCATCGGTTTGGCGAGCGCGTCGTTGAGGTTCATCGGCGGGAGGCCCAGAACCTCTTCGATCGTGCGCACGTAGTCGATGGTGTTGTACTGCGTGGAGACCAACTCGCCTTGCTTTACGTAGGCGCCGGCCACGAACGCGATGCTGCGGTGCGCATCGACGTGGTCGCCGCCATCCTGCGCGTCGTCTTCCACGACAAAAACCAGCGTATTGTTGGCGTAGATGCTGTGGGAGATCTTCTCGATCAGCAGGCCGACCGCATAGTCGTTATCGGCTACCTGCCGCTCCGGAACGTTCACACCGTCGATTGCAACATCGTAGTTTCCGGTATGATCGTGCATGAAGCGTACCAGGCTCAACGAAGGCAGGCCGCCCTTGGCGTAATTGGTATCGAATTCCCGCTCCCACTCTTTGTAACGGTAATAGTCCGGAAGCGAATTGTCGAAACCGCGGAAGTACGGGTCGGTATACGGGGCAAGGGCAACACTCGACGGGTAGGCCACCACCGTGCCGCTTCCGAATGGGTCGCGCTCTACAGGGATACTGAAGGCGGCCGTGCCATAGCGGGTGACGTCGACGAAGAAACCGTAGTTGCGAACCGTCAGATTCGCCCGGAACGCCGAGTCCCACAAATAGCCGGTATTCACTTCATTGTTCGGTCCATCCGGAGCGGTCACGTCGGTCGGGCCCGGCAACACATTCGCATCGGCGGGGGTCAAGGGATTGGCGGCCATGCGGCCCGCCAGTGTCGGGATCGCAACGTTCACGTTGCGATTCACGCCGCCGCCATCCAAGCTGGTACCCCGGTATGCGTAGGCCACCGGGGATTGGCGTTCCACCACGTCGGGGGCGCGCCCCGAAGTGGTCCACAGCCAGCCGTCATAGCTGACTTCGGCAGTGTCCATGAAGTTGTCGAGCGTGACGAAGGTGCGCGCCAGGTTGTGCTGATTTGGCGTCACCTGCGCTCCAAACTCAGTCAAACTCGGGTCGCCATTGCCCTTTTCCAGGTCACCCAAAATCTGGTCGTACGTCCGGTTTTCCTTGATGATGAAGATCACGTGCTGGGTGCCCTGGCGGACGGCTGCCATGGTCGCGGCGTCGCTCGCGCTTACAGTGCTGCTGAACCGGTTGTTCACGGCGACCTGCGCCGTCAGCTTCGCCAGTTGGTCCGGCGTGGGACGCGGGAAGCTCTGGAAGCCGGCCTTGGTCAACTGGGGAGTATATTGATTCGATTCCAGGCAGGATTTCGTCCCCACCGGTCCGTAGCCACCATAGCACCAGCCGGGATTCGGACCGGTCGGCGATTTCGCATTGACCACGTACACCGAGGCGCCGTCGCCGCTGAAGCTCACCGAGTTTGGGTACCAACCGGTCGGAATCAGACCGATTACCTGATCGTCCTTGTTGGTTCCGCCCAACGCCACCACCGCGATCGCATTCAGATTCCCGTTCGTCACGTAGAGCTGCTTCTCGTCGGGTGAGAGTGTCACACTGTTGGGGTTCGCGCCGGTATATGACGCCAGCGCCGTGGGCAACAGGGACGCAGGTGCGATTACCGGGATGGTTTCGACGATCGCGTTCGTCGCGGTGTCGATCACCTCAACCGTATCCGACTGATCTTCGACGACATACAACAGCGACTGGGCCGCGTTCAGCGCCATTTTGTTGGGTTGGCCCTTCACATGGATCCGGGTCGCTACCGTCGGTCTCCCGGTTGGATTCGCCAGCTCCGGCGGCCCGCTCAGATTCGCCACCACGATCTCGCGGTCGCGAACGCTGGAGACATACGCCACCGCGCCCGCTCCGTTTCCCTTCACCGCTACCCAAAACGGATAGGTACCGCCCGGCACGCCGGCTTGCGAATAGTCGCTGATGCCGGGGCGCAGGTCGAGTTCCCTCCATCGCGACCAGTTGCCCAAGCCTCCCCGGAATATGGTGATCGAGTCATTGTAGTAGTTCACCACCACCAGCGTCTGGCCATCCTTCGAAATAGCCACACCGGCGGCGCACGGTAGCACGCCCAGGCCCAGACCAGCGCGATGGCCCAACGCAAGCGTCATGGCGGGTTGGTCCGCCCAGCTCCCGTCCGCGCTCAGGGTAACGACGTGGATGTTATCACTGGGACCGCCGGACACGTAAAAAGCCGCGCCCGTTGGATCGAAAACAATCCCGTTGTAGGTGTTTGGGACGGTCAGTACCTGTTTCTTTACCGGCGCGGGCGTCGAAATGTCGTAGATGAACACGTACTCGGTCGAGGCCGGGACGTACCATGTTGGCACGCCGGCCGGGGGGACGATGTTGATGTTGCTGACGCGGTTGTACCCGCTGGTCAGAGCCAGCAGAGTCTTGTGGTCCGGACTCACCACGGTGGTGACCGCCTGGCTGGCGAGCCAGCCTTGCCCGGCCAGGAAAGCCGGATCGTAGGGCAGTTCGGGGTCCATCGGTGCGAACCGGGAACCCTGGGGCGCTAGCGGTGTAATCTGTTGGCCCATATTGGGCAGGGCCTGGACGTTGGACGGCGTGGGCAGGACCTGGATTTCGGGCTGCTGCGCATGGGCCAGCGCGCCCGAGATGACCAACGCAAGCGTCAGGCCCGCCGCTGAAAGCGGGAAACGCTCGTGAACTTCTCTGATCATTACTTTAAGCTCCTTTGAGGCAGGGTGCCCCAGCCACAGTTGATGGTGGCTGTATTCTATATCGGCCAAAAGGATTTCTTTGTGTATGCTCCTCAACTTAACTTTCGAACTTTTTTCCTGGGCTTCCCTGGCCGCGGCATGGCCCGAACGCCACCCCCGTGGAGCGGCCTTTCAGGCTGCCATGCCCCCATTCGTGGGGGCATTCTTCCCGGGTTTCCCATTCCGTTCCACAACGCGCGCCACCGTGGCATGCCCCCTCTGCGTCCTCGCGTCTCTCGCGTTGAACCGCCTTCCTCATGGCCCCTCACCTGCTAAACTGAAAGTTATCCACGCCCCCGGAGGAAAAGCCTAAATTGACCACAGCAATACTCGCCCTGGAAGACGGCAGCGTCTTCGAAGGCCGGAGTTTTGGTGCGCCCACCGAGCGATCGGGCGA
>Ga0208079_1001543_pt1 | contig 11952 bp, 14 predicted proteins | sample NGESurdeep092012_5_FD_184474 | JGI IMG/M metagenome (GOLD analysis project Ga0208079, IMG submission 184474) | Arctic peat soil microbial communities from Barrow, Alaska - NGEE Surface sample 210-2 deep-092012 (SPAdes) | ecosystem: Environmental > Terrestrial > Soil > Wetlands > Peat ... | reverse complement strand
CCGCGCCGTCCAACAAGCCGCGAGAGACGTCGCCATGTTTCTCTCCGGCCAGATTGAGGCCATGCCAGAATTTCGGCTGCTCTCCCGCGGCGATGAACTGCCCGTCTTCGCGTTCACGACCACAGAACACGTCACCGGCTGGGACGTCTTCGCCTTGTCACGAGCCCTTCGCGAACGCGGTTGGCAGGTCCCTGCCTACACGTTCCCCGCCGACCGCCAAGACCTCTCCGTACTGCGGATCGTGTGCCGCAACGGCTTCAGCCACGACCTCGCCGACCTGTTGCTGGCCGACCTCCGCGTTGCCGTCGACCAACTGAACGACGACAGCCGTACGGGCACGGCCACCGGTCCATCGGGCTTCCGCCACTGACCCTGAACACCACGTAAGCAGCCGGCTATCGTCATGCGCAGTCATCGAGAACCAGGCACACCTGCTGGAGACGCTGGCAACCCGCGCGATGGCGCCGATTCTCACGCAGCAGGAGAGCCTCGAACGACAGGCGGAGCACGGCGAGATCGCCGAAGTTGTGCGTGCGGCCCTGACCGTCTAACCACGCTTTGCCGCGGAAAACGCCGAGCTGTTCCGCCTGGGCTGGGTGGCACCGCAGGCGGGGGGCAACGTGGAGCGAGGGCTGAAACGGGGCCCGCGTACCTGGGCCTCTAGGGTCGTCGAGTTGCCAGGTGTGGGTCTGCACGAGGATTGCCGGCTCTTCCGAGTTTGCGGCATCCGGGCCCGCGCATTGAGGACGCGGCCCGTGGGTCGCCACTTCTGTCTCTAGGGGTCCTCGGACCCACAGTGGTGCTGGTCCAAGCCGGTCGACCTGGCGACGCGCAACGCGCCGCGATCGCTGCTAGCCACACCTTTGTGATCTTCCTGCGGGACGGGTTCCCGCTCAACGTGCTGAACCCCGTCAAGCCGTGCCCGAGGTCTGCGCGACCTTCTGCGCTACCGCGAACCCAGTCGACATCCTCATCGCCGTGACCCCGCGGGGTCGCGGCATCATCGGGGTTGTGGACGGCGAGCCGCCGATCGGTGTGGAGACCGACGCAGACGTCCTTGACCGGCGCGCCCTGCTGCGTGCCATCGGCTACACACTGTGAAACCTGCCTCGCGGCCTCCGTGACCACGTTGGGTGGACCCCCGGCGGGCCGTGGTCATTCGGGGGGATGGACAGGTCACCGTTCAGCCAACCCGCCAGCGGGGGTGACGGGCCGGAACCACCAGCACCGGCACGGTGGCGAACTCCAGGACATGCTGAGTGGTGCTCCCCAGATGCTGCAGCACGTGTCCGGGCCGCCCGACCCGGGCCATCAGGATCAGATCGGCCTCGCAAGTCAGGGCCTCGTCGAGGATCTCGGCGGCCACGTTGCCGAACCGCTGCACGGTCACGACGTCCACGCCGGCCGCCGTCCCTAGCGCGGTCACGTGCCGCAGAGCGGCCTGCGCCGACGGATCTCCTTCGCGGGTCAGCTCCGGGGATCTGTCAAGGATGCGTGGCTCGGCCTCCGAGACCACGGACACCGCCCGCAACCGGGCCGAGAGGCGGCGGGCCACCGCGACGGCCACTTCTGCGGCGTAGAACGCCGCCGGCGAGTCGTTGACGGCGAGCAGGATGACATCGGTCATCGCGACACCGCCTTTCTACTTTGGCTGGACGCCCGCGCTGCTGCCCCTGATCCGGCGACGGCGTCCGCAGCCCAGCGCAGCCTGAGATTCTCCTGGAGCTCCTGCTCTAGGAGTTGGCGTCGGATAGTGTCCAGTTCGCTCTCAAGCCTTGGGATCCAGCGCTTTTGCACAGACCGCAACCGGGTCCGGGTGGCGTTGAGTTCTGCGGCCACAAGGAGCACGGCCCGCTCAGCTGCGGCCTGCCGAACCGCGGCGGCCAGCGCTGCCCTTGCGGCGGTCGCCGCGTAGGTCAGTGCGGAGCTGGCCCCGGCGGGGGCCGCCACCGGGGCTTCGCATTGCGCATCCTCCGGGTAAGTCACTCCCATCGCGCCCCACCATTCCACGTGTACTTCGGCAGGCGTCAGTGGTGCGGCCGCTGCGATCAACTCGCGCCCGTCCAGCGCGGCGGTACGTGCCAGCCAAGACTCCGCGTCGCGAGCCGCAGTGAGCCACACTTGTTCGGTGCGGGCGGCTTTGAGGTGAAGCCGCTCAAGCTCATCGGCGAGGATGCGCTGCTTGCGGTCCAGCAACTCGGCGCCATGTTGAGCCGTCAGTAGACGCCGCTCAACCCGCAGCTTTCCGGCGCGTCCGGTGGCGTTCACGGCCCGCTCCTCGGAAGCGGTAGATAGCGGTCCAGCAGGTCGGTGGAGACCATCGTTAGCTCCCGTCGTGGCAGGGTGCCCAGCGCAGACCAAGCCCGGCCGAGCGTCTCTTCCAAAGAGCGGAACTCACTGGTTCCCTGGCTGAGCAGGTCCTGTTCAAGGTGGCTGCGATAGGCCACGTATCGCCGATCGGTTTCGCTGAGTGAGTCAGCCCCCACAAGTTCGGCGAGCTCCGCTGCCTGCCGAGCTCTGGCCATCGCCGAGAGAACCTGGGCGGCCACGTCCAGGTGGTCCTCCCTGGTGCGGCCGGCCCCGGCGCCGCTGCGCATCAGCCGGGAAAGCGACGACAAGACGTCGACCGGGGGGTAGACGCCGCGAGCCTCCACCTCGGGGGAGAGCACCACCTGCCCCTCGGTGATGTAGCCGGTGAGGTCTGGCACCGGATGGGTGATGTCGCCTCCTGGCATGGTCAGTACCGGGACGATGGTCACCGAACCTGCGTGCCCCCGAATCCGGCCGCAGCGCTCGTAGAGGCTGGCGAGGTCGCTGTAGAGGTACCCCGGGTAGCCACGGCGGGCGGGGATCTCGCGGCGGGCGGCCGACACTTCGCGCAGTGCCTCCGCGTAGCTGGTCATGTCCGACATGATCACCAGCACATCGTCGCCCTCGGTGTAGGCCAGGTACTCGGCGACGGTCAAGGCGATCTTGGGAGTGAGTAGCCGTTCGATCACCGGGTCGTCCGCCGCGTTGAGCAGCAGCACCAACTCACCTGCGGCCGATCGCTCCTCCAGCCGGTCGCGCACGTAATAGATGTCCGCGTGGGTCAGACCCATCGCCGCGAACACCACCCGGAAGGGGCGGCCGCTGGATGTGGCCTGGGCTGCGATCTGAGTCGCCAGGGTCAGATGCGGCATTCCCGGCACGGAGAAGATGGGCAGCTTCTGCCCCAGTACCAGCGTGTTGAGCGCGTCAATGACTGAGATTCCGGTGATCACCGGCTCTGCTGGCGGTTCCCGATGGACGGGGTTGAGCGGCCACCCGAGCAGCGGCATCGTTGTGTCGCCGGTCACCGGCGGTCCGCCGTCCAGGGGCTCACCGCGACCGTTGCAGGTACGGCCCAGCCAGTTGATCCCGACCGGAATCTGAAGCGGTTGGCCCGCGAATCGCACCTGGACGCCGCCGGCGTGCATCGCGTCGGTACCCTCCAGCACCTGCAGCGTCACCAGGTCGTGGTCAACCTCTAGCACCAGCGCGTGCCGCTCGTCGACAAGCCGGCCCCGGCCCTCCACCTCGACGATGGCGTACTCGTCCCACCCCACGCCGGCCACGTCACCTAGTACGAGCAGCGGGCCGCGCAGCTCACGAACGTCACTGTGGGACACCTGATTGAACGGTTGGGTCATGGCAACTGCTCCAGCCGCCCCAGGAACTCAACTCGCCGGGAGTCCACACCCTCGGCGTCGCTGGGACCCAACTCTTCGCGGGCGCGAAGCACCGGCCCGAAGTCCAGGTCCTCTACGGTCGTCGCCGCGACTCCGCGTGCCACCAGAAGCTGGCAGGCGTCTACCACGTCCAGGACCATGTCGAGCAGTGCGCAAGCCTTGTCCGCAGTACAGAAGCTGTCGTTGGCGCTCAGCGCGTTCTGCAGCAGTACTCCGTCCCGCAACAACCGGCCACCAAGAAGCACCATCCGCTCGTGACCCGGCAGTGTCGACTGACCGATGATCTCCGCCAGCGAGCTGAGCCGGTCGGCCTCGGCCAACAGCGCCGTCGCCCGGCCTCGCCGCCGGGCCCAGCCCGGGTCCCCTCGCTCGGCGTGCCAACGGCCCAACTCATCAACGTCGCGGGCGAAGGAACCTGTCCAACTCACTGCCGGATAATGCCGGGAGTAGGCCAGATCGCGGTCGAGCAGCCACAGAGAGCGCACGAAGCGCAAGGTGTCGGTCGTCACCGGTTCAGTCATGTCGCCCCCAGGCGGAGACACTGCCCCGATCACTGTCACCGAGCCAGTACCGCCGCCAAGGGTGGTGACGCGACCGGCTCTCTCGTAGAAGGCCGCCAGAGCCGAGGCGAGGTGGGCCGGGTAGCCCTCCTCGGCTGGCAGATCCCCATTGCGGTTGGCGAACTCACGCAGGGCCTCTGCCCAGCGTGAGGTGGAGTCTGCGATGAGGACCACGTTGTAGCCCATGTCTCGGTAGAACTCGGCCACCGTGATCCCGGTATAGATGCTGGATTCGCGGGCCATCATCGGCATGTTCGAGGTGTTCGCGATGATCACGGTCCGGTCGATCAGGTTCCCGCCGACCCTCGTGTCGGCGAGCGTCGACAGGTCGTTCAGCACGTCGGCCATCTCGTTGCCTCGCTCGCCACAGCCGACGTAGACGATGACATCGGCATCGCTCCACTTGGCGACCTGTTGCAGCAGCATGGTCTTGCCGGTCCCGAAACCGCCCGGCACGGCGGCCGCCGCACCTCGGGCCAGGGGATACAGCAGGTCCAGCACGCGCTGTCCGGTGTGCAGCGGGACTGCGTCTGTCAGCCTCTCTCGGAACGGACGAGGTCGCCGGATCGGCCAGGTCTCTGCCAGCCGCACCTGGTGGTCTCCCACGCGTGCCACCACGTCCAGGGCGTGCACCGTACCCCGCGGCGCCACCCACGTCACGTCTCCGGCAACACCCCACGGGACCAGGACTCGATGCTCAACCGAACCAGCGTTCGGCACCGTCCCGATGATCGAACCCGGCGTGACCGTGGAACCGGGTTGCGCGCTCGGTAAGAACGTCCAGTCGCGCTCAAGGATGGCAGGGTCCTGAGTTGCGGTCGGCCGGTCTGGGGTCAGCCACAGCGACGCCGACGACAGTGGGCGCATCAGGCCATCGAAGACATTGCCGAGCAGGCCCGGTCCCAGCAGTCCGGAAAGCGGTTCGCCGGTGGGCTGCACGGGAGCCCCAACCTCCAAGCCGCCGGTGTACTCATAAGCCTGCAGGGTCACCCGATCACCGGCGATCGCCACGGTTTCGGCGCTGATCCGCTGCGGGCCAACCATCATCACCTCCAACATGGACGCGCTGGCGGCTCCCGCCACCTCGACCAGCGGACCGCTGACGCGGACCACCGAGCCGGGCTGCCGATCAGCTAGTGCGTCCATAGCCGGCTCACCTGGGGGCTCATCGCATCCAGCGTTCGGGCTGCCTGGGCCGGCAGGCTCAGATCAAGCCTGCGGGAGCCGGAGTGTGCGACCACACCGCCGGCGGGATCCTCGGTCACGGTTGCCTCGGCACCGAGCACGGCTCGGCACTGTTCGGTGAGTACGGCCAGCAGCGTCGGGTAACTGGCATCCTGCCGCAGACTCACCGCAGCCTCACGAACCCGCTGCTGCAGTTCGCGGCGAAGGGCGTTCTGCTGCGCCAGCACGATCTCCTGGGCCTTCCGGCGAACCCGGGCTGAGCGAAGGGCGGCGTCCGACCGGGCCGAGGCCTCACCTTCGGACACCGCTGCAGAGACGATCCGAGCCGCCTCATCGCCGGCTGCCGCCAAGACCGCCTTCGCCTGTTCCCGGGCGTCCTGCCTGAGCAGGTCGGCCCGGGTTTCCGCAGTCGTGCTCAGCGCCTCGCGAACGGGGGCCAGCGCCTGATCCGAAGCCTTCGGGAGGCCGGTCATAACGGCACCACCACGGTCATCGGCGCACCCGGTTCGGTCAACGCGCTCCCCAGAGCCGCAGCAGCACGGGGTGTCAGCAGAACGACTGCCGTGTCCTCGGCAAGCAACTGCCAAGCAGTACGCACGTCGTCGTCGGTCTCTGCGGCAAGCACGCCGACACCGGCCAGGCGGTAAACCTCCAGCCGGGACAGCTCTCCGAGTCCAGCAACGTTGGGCATCGTGTGCACGCCTCAGGCCTTGCCGATCAGGATGATCGAGATGATGAGCCCGTAGATGGCGATGCCCTCAGCCAACCCGACGACCACCATCGCCCGTCCGAACATCTCGGGCCGCTCGCTCATGGCCGCGAGCGCCGCCGCCCCGGTGTACGCGACAGCGATCGCCGCTCCCAGCGACGATCCGGCGACCGCGATCGCCGCCGCGATGAGCGCCGTCCCACCGAGGCCGGTCGCGGCCGGTACGGCGGTCCCGTCGGCAGCTGCCGGCGCGGCGTTCAGCGCGGACAGCAGCAGTGCCAGTGCGAACCCGAGCACCGCCACGTCGACCGCGACGAGAACCTTCGGTCCCGACCTTCGCCACCGCCTCAGAACCACGACGGCGGTGGAGGCGGCGACGACGAATACCGGGATGCTGGCTATCCAAGGGTTCATGGTTGGTGCCTTTCTGGTGCGGAGTCGGACGGGACGGTCAGGTCTGGGATGGGAGTGAGGACCGGCGCCCACGGGTGGAACGGACGTCCTTCGATGGCGAAGATGCGGGAGAACAGCTCGTAGTACTCGAGCCGCAGGGCCTGGATACCGGCCACCAGGGCCTCCAGTCCGAAGGTGATGATGTTCCCGATGACGAGCACCAGGATCGCTGCGGCGGCTTGCCAGCCGGGCGCCCACAAGGCCGTGGTGCCGTTCCAGACGACCATCAGGAGCGCGGCGTGGGTGAGCCCGAAGGCGGCCAGCCGCGCGAACGAGACGATGTTGGATCCGAGCCGGATCACGGTGTCGAAGAGTTCGACGGCGGCTTGGGCCACCCCGGCGGCACCACCGCCGGCCTCCATGTACAACCCGATCGACAGGAACGCCAACGCCAACGTGGCGACGACCACAGCGACCACAACCACAGCACCGGTGCCGGTGTACAGCCCGAGGGCGAGCAGGGCCAAGCTGAGGAAGAGCAGGGAGCCCGCGACCCCGGTGCGCGAGTAGAGCGCCACCCCCCAGCCGCCCTCACGGAAGCGGTTGATGGTGCCGAGGGCGTAGGCAACGCCCAGCAGAGCCGAGCCGAACAGCACGGCGGCCAGCAACAGCGGGACGGGTTCGGTGAGCGGATCCAGCCACACCACGGGGACCAGGCCGGTGGGTCCGAACGCCGTTCCGTACAGAACGCCGAAGAACATGGAGGTGAGCCCGGCGCCGACCACGAACAGCCACACCTTCTGAAGCTTCTGAAGTCTGCCGATCCGCCCGCTGCGCAGGATCAGTCCGCCGAGCAGCAGCAGGGCGCCGTGGCCAACGTCGCCGAACATCATCCCGAACATGACCACGTACGCCAGGCCGGCGAGCCGGGCGGGGTCGAGGTCCGCGTACGGCACCGTCCCGTAGGTGTCCACCAGCAGCCGTGACGTTGACGATGTGCCGGCGCTGCTCAGCAGTGTGGGCGGTTGCACCCCAGGGGGGTACGACAGCCGAACGATGGCGCAGCCCAGCGGGGCCAGATCTTGGGTGAGTTCGGGAAGTCGGCGGGCCGGCGCCCAACCTACCAACCCGCTCACCGGCCCGGAGACGATCGCGGCGCTTACCGCGCGATCGAGCTCATCGCGCCCGTCGACCGAAGGGTCGGGCAGCTCAAGCTCGACCGCAGCCCGCGCAGCCACCACCGTGAGCGCGTCGCCCATCGAGTTCACTGGGGCGACTAGTGCCACCCGCTCCATCCGGACCGGGGCCAGGCTGTCACGCCACCGCATCGAGCACCTCGCTGGATCCGGTGCCGGCGTCCGCCGCGGCCAGGGCCGCCCGCAGACGCCAGCCGTCGACGGCTAGGACGGCGATCGCGCCCACCACCACGTCCGGGCCAGGCAAGGGCGCGTGGATGAGCCGGAAGCCGTCAGCCTCCACCTCGGCTCTCATCCGGGCCTCGCCCCGCCAGAGGTCCGCCGGATCATCCACGCCGTCAAGAACGGTCTGGGCAAAGCGGGGCAGGCTGGCGCGGAATCGGTCCAGGTCACGGGTGTTCGCCCAGTCTCGACCGAGCCAGGGGCGGACGAGATCGAGCACCCGGGACGTCGGGGTGGTGTGGTCGACCAGCAACATCCGGGCCGCGACCAACGTGCTGGCAGAGCGGGCCCAACCGCTGGCAGCCGGGGCTGCGGCAGATAGTCGCCGCAGCCAGGCCAGGGTAAGCACGTCGCGCAGGGCGACGGCGTCGACCGGGCCGGGAATCCCCCACGCCGACTGTCGCAGGGCTTCGGTTAACGCCGGCAGCGACGGCTGTTGTTGGAGCCGAGGCCAAGCGGTGGCGAGCCCGCCGAGCTGGTACGCCGCGGACAGCTCCGGGCCACCCGCCAGGCGTCCGGCCAGCGCCACGATGTTGTCCCGCTCGTAGATTGCGGCGGTAGCGCGGACCAGCCCGGTTCCCCCGGGGGGCAGCCAGCCGGCCAGGACCCGGAGCTGCCACAGCAGCGTCTCCCAAGTGGCCCGCTGCGCGGCTATCAGGCTAGTAACCCCGACGAGTCTCTGCGCGTAGCCGCTGTCGGCCAGCAGCTCCAACGCTTTGGGTAGGTTCGCCACAGTCGCGAGTTGGTGACAGCGACCCGATCCGAGCCGCAACTGGGACATGCTACGGGCACGTATCGAAGCAGCCACCCAGTTGACGTTCATTGCTCTCGCAGCTCTGCGAGCATTCGGTCGATGACGGTGTGCGTCATTTCGGGAAGCAGTGCGGTTGCGGTCCTGGCCAGGACGTCAGCCTGGTTGCGTGCATTCGCCAGCAGGGCCTCGTCGTGATCAGTGTTGTCCTTGGCGACCCGTGCCGCTGCCCCGGCCCGGGCTGACCGGCTGTCCAACTGCGCCTGGGCCAGCTGGGCCGAGGCCTCGTCGCGGGCTCGGCTGACGATGTCGGCGGCCTCTTTCTCGGCCTGCTCGATGAGCTTGCGAGCCGACTCGACATCGGGCGCCAGGGCAGTGAAGACGGGCACCAACTCCACGCTTGGGCCACGTTCGTCCACCGCCGGAACCCCGGCCGGGCCGACCGGGCCAGGTGCTCCCACTGGACGGAACCGATCCAGAATGTTCGAGTGAGGCATCATGCCCCCCAACGCCTTAGATGGGGTGCGAAGTTCCGCACCCAGGTTCCCTTTCAGCCTACGCTCGGCGTTCGTCGCCCGATGGTGGTGAGCAGAGTTGGTGCACAAGTCCGGCGGGCGACCCGCTCGTCCTCGCGACACTCATGCAGTTGCAAGCGTTCCCGTGATTCCACTCGACCATCGGCGACAACAACACCGGCACGGACGCGCTCACAACCCCGGCCGGCGGCGGCACCGACACCGACGCCAACCTGGCCGACGCCAGCAAGTGAACCGCTCTGGGCTTCCTAGAGGCTAGGCGCTGGTTGGGTCAGGTGGGCGATTCGTGGAACACCTGCTGTCCGGTCCGGCGGGGCGCGCCGAGCAGCTCCGGGTCGGACTCCCCTGGCGTCGTCCGGCGCCGTCGTGGAAGTTGCCGGCGGCATCAAGGGTTTGGCTCGCCAGAGGGCAGCGATGGGTACAGCCCAGATTCGTTCGCCGAGTGGGTAGGTGGTTGCGCCGGTGTGCAGGATGATGCCGCGCTGGAAGGTTGTTCCAACGTGGTCGCGGAGCCACGCGAGGTGTCTGGCGTCGCGGGGATAGACGGTGCTGGCGGCTTTGATCTCGATCCCGACGATCTGGCCGGATGCGGATTCGAGGACGAGGTCAATCTCGCGGGTTTGGTTGCCGTCTCGTAGGTGGTGGGCGGTGACCGAACCGGTGGCGAGTTTCAGGAGTGGCCGGAGTTGGGCGAGGACGAAGGTGTCGATCAGCCGGCCGACCCGGTCGGCGCTCTTGAGGATCCCGGTTCGGGTGTCACCGGCCAGGTGGGCGGCCAGCCGCAGCCACGCGGGCCGGTCAGCATCACGGCGGGCAGTTCGGCCAGCAGCAGATCCAGCCCCCGGTCGATGTAGCGCGGGATGTAGGAGCCGTCGGCGCTCATCGACAAACCATGAACCACACCGGGCCCGGGCGTCCCTTGTCGTCGAAGTCTGCATGGGACCTGCTCGCGGTAGCTACCGATGGCCAGGCCGCATCTGAGCTCAGCCCTTCGGCCCGGTCCCGCGCCTCGGTCGCGGCTGCGGATTCTGCTCGACCACGCTTCCTCGGCCGAACTCGACGACGCCGCAGCCCAGCTAGCGCACGCTCTGCGTAACCGGGCCGTGCGCGCATTGCTCGTCGCCTCCCTACGCGACCTGCCGGACGTCCGCGACGACGAGCGAGTCCACCTGTCCGGCGTCTCACTTCCCGAGTCCCACATGTCCGCAAGCGCCGTCGCCGTCGCCTACGTCTCTTCCGACGACCTAGACGCCCCGGTGGGTGACTACCTCCTCTCCCCCGCTCCCCGCTCCCGCGCCAACGTCATCCTCCACGTCGCCACCTCCGAGACCGAGAACCCGGCCATCGCCGCCCTTGACGACATTGGCCCGGTCCCCGCTCGCGCTCGCAGCCGATCTTGCGGAGCACGACGGCGTCCGCGAGAAGAACGAGGCAATCCGATCTGTCGCAGACCTGCACGCCAGGCTCGTCGCCCGCGAAGACCACGCTGCGGGAGCGGACCGTGGCTGAGCCCGTGGAACTGCCCGCCATGAACGAGGCCCAGAAACAGTCCTGGCACGCCCTGATGGACCTCTACCAGCGCCTCGACTCTTCAGACCTCCCGCAATGCCGTATGCGGCGACGGTCAGCCTTCGCGGTAGGCGATACCGAAACCGCCACGGGGATAGTGCCAGATGAGTGCGCCGGGCGCGGCCATGGCGTTGCAGGTTCCGCACTCGAGGCAAGCGGCGTAGTTGACGCTGATGGTGCCGTCCGGTGCCTCGCCGTAGACCTGCGCTGGACAGATGCGCACCAGCAGCCTCCCGGTGCCCGTTCGCCGAGCGATGTCCTGGTTCACCTCGATGTGGTTCTCTTCTTCGTCGAGGTGATAGGTGTTGCGAGCCAGTCGCTCGGTAACGCTTGGGAGGCGTGTCATGTCGGTCTTCCTCTCTAGAGCGCGCGGGCAGCGGCCCAGCCGTCGAGCATCAGTTGCCCGAGCTTCAGCCTGGAGGCTTTGACCGCCGCCATCGCCGTGGTTACCAGGTGCTTGCGGGGCGTGAGGTCGTGCGCGTAGATGCCGTGGAACACGTCGGCCAGCAGCTGGCCGTAGTCCGAGTACATGCGTGGGTTCTCGAGGAATGCGGGTGCCTTGGCGTAGGTCCTGAGGTCGGCGCCGACGAAGGTGCGGTCGAGTTCGGCGCGGTACCCGCTCAGTCCGTTATCGGAGTAGTCGCCTGCCTTCAGGGCGGACCCGATGGCGGTGGCGGCAGCCATGCCGCTGCCAGCAGCCAGGTCCATGCCGCGAATGGTCAGGCCGGTGTTGAGAGTGAAGCCGGCAGCGTCGCCGATGATGACCAGACCGGGTCGCGTGAGGTCGTGGGCGACCATCGCGGGTCCGTCCTCGATGGTCATGTGGCAGCCGTACTCCAGCAGTTCGCCACCCCGGATCAGAGGTTCGATCGCGGGGTGGGCGAGGAAGTGGTCGTGCACGTCCGCGGAGCTCAGGCCTTTCGCTTCCAAGTCGTCCAGCCGTAACACCACGCCGAGAGAGACCGAGTCGAGGTTCGTGTAGAGGAATCCGCCACCAGCGATCGATTGGGTGCAGTCCCCCACGATGGCGTACGCCACGCCTTCGTCGCCACTGACCCGGTCGTCCACCACCAGAACCCGTGTTGGATCCACCATCACACCCCCATCTCCGCGGGTATTCC
>Ga0208079_1001542_pt1 | contig 11955 bp, 7 predicted proteins | sample NGESurdeep092012_5_FD_184474 | JGI IMG/M metagenome (GOLD analysis project Ga0208079, IMG submission 184474) | Arctic peat soil microbial communities from Barrow, Alaska - NGEE Surface sample 210-2 deep-092012 (SPAdes) | ecosystem: Environmental > Terrestrial > Soil > Wetlands > Peat ... | reverse complement strand
CGTCGCTCTTCACCAAGTCGCCCCTCACGCGTCGCTCGTCCCGGCCTCTAACCCTGCCGGAACGCAGTTCAGGGCATCAACGCCTGTCCCGGTCCGCCCGGGTTTCCGCGATGGCAGGTGATGCAGCTGATCCTCGGGGGGTTCTGACCGGGGCGAACCGGCAGCTTGTTGAGCTGTTCGTTGTTGATCGCCTCCACCATACCCGCCATCATGCGCGCGGTCTTCTTGCGGTTCAGGCTGTCGCTCGCCCACTGGTTGGCGATGTGGCAGTCGGTGCAGTTGCGGTTGAGCGAGCGGCCCCAGGTGGAATCCATGAGCACGACGAACCGTCCCGCCGGCATGTCCTTGAGGACCTGCACGTTCTTGAACACCGTACCGGCCGGCTCGGTCTCACGGCCGGCGATCTCTTTCATTAGTTGCGCCCGTGTCGCGGCACGCAGCGTTCCGATCGAATCCCTACGGGCGGCACGCTGCTCGGGGGTCATCGGAGGTCCGCCGCGGCCGCCGGCCGACCTGTTCGCGGGCGCCGTCGCCGGAGCCGCCGCTGGAGCGGCTGTGGGTCCCGTGCCCGTGGCGGGCGCCGGAGCCGATGCCGGCTTCTGCTGCGAGCACGATGCAGCCGCGATCAACAGCAGCGGAAGAGCGGTGAAGCGAAAGTTGGAGCGCATTAAATAAAACTTCGTCGGGGAAGCCCATTCTCAGGTCACCAACTTGCGCCCCCTCTGCCGCTATTTCAAGTCGCGCCCGATGAACGCTTCGATCGCCGCCTTGGCCGTGCGCGCAGTGAAGCGCGCGTTGATGAGAAGAATTCGCTGAGAGTCGAGCGCTGTCTGCGACGTGAGCAGGTCGAGATATGAGGACGCGCCGAGCGCGTAGCGCGACTGCTGTGCCGAAAGATCCTCCTGAGCCGCGGCGATCTGCAGCGTCTGCAGCTCGACCGTTTGCGCGGCCGTGCGGAACTGATCGATCAACTGGGCGAGCTGGGCCGTCGCATTGAATCGCGCGTCACGAAGTACGGCCTCAGCATTGTCCGCGGCGACCGTGGCCTGCATGCTGCTCAATTCACGGCTGAAGTTGTTGAAGATGGTGTAGCCCACGGAGAACGTGTACTGCGTCTGAGTCGACGCCGCCGGACCGCCACCCCAGTTGAACGTGGGAGAAGTGAACCCACTCGCGTTGTAGATGTAGCTGGCGCGCACCTGCGGGATGTACTGGGATGTGAGCGTCGAGCGGCGCCCTTGCTTGGCCGCATCCAAAGCCGCGACCGCCTGCCTGACGCTCGGGCCGTCTTCGGCCATGCGCGCAAGCGAGGCGTCGTCCACGTCCAGGCGGGGAACGTCGCTGGTATCGGATGCGACCGTAGTCACTGGAACATTCGATGCCACGAGACGAGTTAGCGCCGCGTTCGCGTCACGCAGCTGCGCACGCGCATTGAGCAACGAGAGTTGCGCGCTGCCGACCTGGATCGCCGCCTTCAGCGAATCAGTTCGAACGACCTGACCCACCTTCACTTTCGCCGCCGACGCATTCAGCGCGACCTGCGCCTGCTCGAGCGCGCTCGCACCGGCAGCTTCCAGCTCGCGCGCCTGCAGTACGGCGAAGTATTGCTGCTTCACGGTAGCGGCCACGCCGAAGCGCTGAAGCGTTTCGTTCTCCTCGTTCGCCCGCTGACTTGCCAACGCCTGCCGATATCCGAAGTACCGCTGACCTCCATCGAACAGCACCATGCTGGCGCTGTATCCCTTTCCGTAGTTCCAAGGATCGCCCTTGTATGGGAGCAACTGACCCTGTTGATAGATGCCACCGGAAAAATTCGAGGCACCGTAATTGACGCTGACGCTCGGCAAGTACTGACCGAGAGCGTTCAACTCGGTGAGCTTGCCGGTGCGAAGCGCATTTCGAGCGCTTACCGTCAGCGGCGAATTCATCTGCGCGAGCCGCACCGCCTCGTCGAGAGTAATCGGACGCGCGCCGTCGCCGCCCTGCTGCGCTGCCAGAAGCGCGGGCGCGGCCAGCAGGGCAAGAACGGCCATGCGATTTCGGAACAGTCTCATGCTGCTTCTCCTTTCTCGATGCGATGAAGGACCGCTCTGCTGAATGGCAACTTGTGTGCCGCGAACGACTTGGCCCAACTCCATCCCCTGCACAGGGTTGCGTTCGATCCGCCGATGCGCTTACGGGACCGGGCGTTCGAATTCGGGAATCGGCGGTCCGAAAGCGAACATGCCAACACGAGCACGACTCGCGGCAACACACCGGCCCGCATAGGTTGACCGTTCACCGCGCTTTGCCAAGGAGTCCATCTCGTGAGACGCTTCCAGGCCGTCCTGCTCGCCGCACTCGCTCTCGCCGCCACCAACGCGCCGGCGCAGCCGGTGCCCGCCATCCGGTTCGACGCGAGCATCGACTTCCTCAAGCTCCCCGCGAACCTGTACCTCGGTGAAGTCGCGGGAGTGGCGGTGAACTCGAAAGGACACGTGTTCGTGTACAGCCGCACGGGCGAACGCTCGACGGTCCACGGGGCCACCGCCGCGCAGCTGTTCGAGTTCCGACCTGACGGCGCGTTCATTCGCGAGATCGGGAAGGACCTGTACGGATTCGCCTTCGCCCACACCGTTCGCATCGACCGCGAGGACAACATCTGGGTGACGGACGAAGGCACGAACATGATCATCAAGTTCAATCCTGCCGGACGCGTGACCATGGTGCTCGGGCGGCGCGAGGAAGCCGCGGAACCCGCCGCTCCACGCCCGGCGAATGCGCCAACGCCCGCTCCGGGATGGGGGTCGTTCAACCGCCCGACCGACGTCGCGTGGGACCCGCAGGGGAACGTCTTCATCAGCGATGGATACGCCAACTCGCGCGTCGTGAAGGTGGACAAGAACGGCCGATGGGTGAAGACGTGGGGCGAACGCGGATCGGGACAGGGCCAACTGAACACGCCGCACTCGATTGCCGCCGACGCGAAGGGCAACATCTACGTCGCCGACCGCGGCAACCGCCGCATTCAGGTATTTGACAGCGACGGAGGGTTCCTCCGTCAGTTCACTATCGATGTTCCGTTCGCCGGAGAGCCGAACATCATGCTCGGATCCATGCCTGCTGCTGCGGCTACCGCAGGTGGCGGGGCGACCATGGCCTCCGGCGCTCCTTGGGCCATTTGCATCAATCCGGGCGCCAACCAGTTCCTCTACGTCGCCGACGCTGTGCCCGGGCGGATTTACAAGGTCACGCTCGACGGAAAGGTGCTCGGGACCATCGGCGAAGCCGGCAAGCAATTGAAGCAATTCGGCTGGATTCACGAGATTTCGTGCCCGTCGGAGAACTCCCTGTACGTGGCCGAGCTGCTCAACTGGCGGATGCAGAAGCTGACCCTGCATCCGTAACCGCCCGAAAGGTGGCTGATGGTGGTCGCAAGCGACTTCGGGCCCTGGTGCGTAGAGCTAATTCGCGATGCTGCGGCCCCGAAGGAATTCAACAGCACCGCCCAACTTTCGAGCGACCATTCAAGATGATACGTCCTCCACTCTCCGGACACGGCAGCTTCAAGCTCGTCGCGGCTCTCGGAGCGATCCTCGCTGCAGGTGCCTGTTCAAAGGCGCCTGCGAAACCGGCACGACCCGCCATTTCCGTGGCGGTCGTTCCCGTAAAGAAGGTGACGCTGCCCTACACCCTTGAGGCGAACGGCATCGTCACGCCGATTCAGACGGCCGCGGTCGCCTCGCAGGTCGACGGCATCATCCTCGATGTTCCCTTCGCCGAGGGATCGGAGGTGACAAAGGGACAGGTGCTCTTCAAGATCGAACCGCACCAGTACCAGGCGGCGTACGACATGGCGCTGGCGCAGCTCGCCCGCGACCGCGCCACGGCGGAGAACGCGAAGAGGGACTACGCACGCTTCGAAACGTTGCGCAAGGAGAACGTCGTGTCGTCGGCGGACGCGGAGCTCAAGGCCGCTACCGCTGGGTCGACCCAGGCCACGGTCGAGGCCGATCTCGCCGCCGTTTCCAACGCGAAGTTCAACCTCGACAACACCACGGTGCGTGCGCCCATTTCGGGCCGAACCGGCAGCCTGCTGGTGCGCACCGGGAACCTCGTGCGTGCGGGTGCATCGACACCGCTCGTCGTGATCAACCAGGTGCGGCCGATCTACGTTCGATTCGCCGTTCCGGGATCGCTGCTGCCGCTCGTCCTGCAATACGGCGCCAAGGGCGGCTTGCCCGTGACGGCAACGGCCAGCGCCGCGTCGTCGCCCACAACGCCCAAGGACACATCGAGCTCCTCGATGGACGCCGGACAGAAGTCGAGTCTCCAGACGGTGAAGGTCGATCCGGCCGCGAGCAATCCGGACGGACACGGCACACAGACGTTCATCGATAACGCGGTGGACACGACGACCGGCACGGTGCAGCTCAGGGCGAAGTTCGCGAACGCGGGCGGCACGCTCTGGGCGGGACAATTCATGGCTGTCTCGATGCGACTGTTCGACGAGGAGGGCGCGCTCGTCGTCCCGTCGCAGTGCGTCGTCACGGGACAGCGCGGCACCTACGTATACGTAGTCGATTCGGCGAGCACCGCGTCGCTGCGCATGGTGAATGTCGAGCGTACGGCGAACGGCCTCTCGGTGATTTCGTCGGGCCTGAGCGAGGGGGAACGGGTCGTTTCGGATGGCCAGTCACGCCTGACGCCGGGCGCGCCCGTTGATCTCCGGAGCGCGAAGGATTCAGCCGGCGCGACGGGTCGCGGTGGCCGCGGCGGTGGTCGTGGCGGAAGGGGACGCGGCAAGGCACCGACGCCTTGATGCGGGGATGAGCGGGACATGAACCTCACCGGACTCTTCATCAGGCGCCCGGTCATGACGATGCTCATCATGATCGGGATTCTGGTGTTCGGGATCATCGGCTACCGGCAGCTTCCGGTCAGCGACCTCCCGACGGTCGATTATCCGACGATCAGCGTGAGCGCGAATCTTCCAGGCGCCAGCCCGGAGACGATGGCCGCCACCGTCGCGACACCGCTCGAGAAGTCATTCTCGGCCATCGCCGGCATCGACGAGATCACGTCCAACAGCAGTCTCGGATCGACGAACATCACACTGACGTTCGCGCTCGACCGCGACATCGAGTCGGCGGCACAGGACGTCAATGCCGCGATCTCCAAGACGCTCGCGTTCCTCCCGCCGAACATCCTCCCGCCGAATTATCGCAAGCAGAATCCGGCGGCATCGCCGATCCTGAACATCACGCTGACGTCGAGCGTGCTGTCGATGCAGCAGATCGATGAGTTCGCCGAGACGACCATCGGCCAGCAGCTCTCGATGGTGGAGGGCGTGGCGCAGGTGAACGTGATGGGCGCGAGCAAATACGCGGTGCGCGTGCAGCTCGATCCGGCCAAGCTCGCGAGCCTGGGGATCGGCGTCTCGCAGGTCGCCGCGGCGATCAGGAACAACAACGTCCTGCTCCCGACGGGCGTGCTCTACGGCAAGGACCGGACGCTCACGATTCAGGCCACGGGGCAGCTGTCGAATGCCGCCGAGTTTAAGCGGCTGATCGTTTCCTGGAAGAACGGCGCGCCCGTAAGGCTGGGCGACCTCGGCAACGTGCTGGACGACGTGCAGAACAACAAGGGAGGCGCCTGGTTCGGCAACGACCGGACCGTCTTCCTGATGATCAACCGCCAGCCGGGCACCAACACGGTGGAGATCGCGAGCAAGGCCAAGGCGATGCTCGCCGAAATCGAGAAGGGGCTGCCGAAGACGCTGAGCGTGCACATCCAGTACGACCGCTCCGTCTCGATCCAGCATTCCGTGAACGACGTGAAGTTTTCGCTGTTCCTGGCGCTCGGTCTCGTGGTGATGGTGATCTTCGTGTTCCTGCGCAACGTCGTCGCGACGCTGATCCCGAGCTTCACGCTGCCGATGGCGATCGTGGGAACGTTCTCCGTCATGGCGCTGCTGAACTTCAGCATCGACAACCTGTCGCTGATGGCCCTCACGCTCGCGGTCGGGTTCCTCGTGGACGACGCGATCGTGATGCTCGAGAACATCTACCGGCATCTCGAGATGGGGAAACCGCCGATGCAGGCGGCGCTCGACGGCGCGCGGGAGATCGGCTACACGATCCTCTCGATGACGCTCTCGCTCGCCTCCGTCTTCATTCCGCTGATGTTCATGGGCGGCATCATCGGCCGGCTGTTCCGCGAGTTCGCGATCACCATCATGGTGGCGGTGCTCGTATCCGGATTCGTGTCGCTCACGCTGACGCCGATGCTCTGCAGCCGGCTGCTCAAGGCGCACGGCACGGTGACACACGGAAAACTGTTCGAGTCGACCGAGCGAATCTTCGAGGGGGCGAAGCGCGGATACGCGCGCGCCCTCGGCTGGGTGATGCGCCACCGCCCGCTCACGCTCGTTTTTTCCGCCGTGATCCTCGCCCTGATCGGGACGCTCTGGACGATCATTCCCAAGGGACTGTTCCCGCCCGACGACACCGGATCGCTCAACGGCACGACGGAAGCGGCGCAAGGCACGTCATTCGGGGACATGGTGCGCCTGCAAAAGATCGCAATGGCGCGCCTGGCCAAAGACACGAACATCGTCTCGTTCACGTCGTCGCTGGGCGGCGGCGGCAACCAGGGAAACTTGAGCGTCACGCTCAAGCCGCAGGGCCAGCGCCCGTCGGCCGACGCGATGGTCGGCGAACTCACGCGACGCCTCAGCGGCATTCCCGGACTGGCGGTGTACTTCCAGAACCCGCCCGTGATTCGCATCGGCGGTCGGTCGGCGAAGACGCTCTACCAGTTCACACTGCGCGGACCCGACATCACCCAGCTCTACTCGGAGTCGGCCAAGTTTCTCACGAAGCTGCAGGCCGAGCCGATGCTCAGCGGCGTGACGTCGGACCTGCTGAACCGCAGCCCGATTATCCGGGTGCGCATCGACCGCCCGCGCGCGCTCTCTCTCGGCGTGACGCCGGCGAGCATCGAGAACGCGCTCGCGAACGCGTACAACCAGCAGCAGGTCTCCACGATCTACACCCCCACGAACGAGTACTGGGTGGTGATGGAAACGGTGCCGGAAGCACAGCTCGATGCAACCGCGCTGCAGCGCTTCTACATGCCCGGCACGGGCGGGCGGCTGGTGCCGCTCGCCGATCTCGCCACGTTCGAGAACGTCGTGGGACCGCTGAGCATTCCGCATTCCGGGCAAATGGCGTCGGTGACGATTTCGTTCAACCTCGCGCCCGGCATCGCGCTCGGCGGGGCGGTCGATCACGTGAAGCAGGTCGCGGCGCAGACCCTGCCCGCGAGCATCCGGGCCGCATTCAACGGCACCGCGCAGGCCTTCGAGCAATCGCAGAAGGGGCTCGGCCTCCTGCTGCTGATCACCGTGTTCATCATCTACCTGATTCTCGGCGTGCTGTACGAGAGCTTCATCCATCCGATCACGATCCTCACCGGATTGCCGTTCGCGGCGTTCGGCGCGCTGGCCGCTCTGTACGTGACGAAGGTGGAGCTCGGCGTATACGGGTACGTCGGGATCATCATGCTGATCGGCATCGTACAGAAGAACGCGATCATGATGATCGACTTCGCGATCGCCACCGAGCGGGCCGAGCATTCGCTTCCCGCCGAGGCGATCATGCGGGCGGCGGTCGTCCGCTTCAGGCCGATCATGATGACGACGTTCTCCGCGATCATGGGCACGCTCCCGATCGCGATCGGCGTCGGCGCGAGCGCCGCGTCGCGCCGTCCGCTGGGCATCGCCGTCGTCGGCGGCCTGGTCTTCTCGCAGGTCGTGACGCTCTTCGTCACGCCGGTGTTCTACACGTACCTGGACGAGCTACAGACGTGGTTCGGCCGCACGAGCAGGCGCTCCGCCGAGGGAGGTGCACTCGCTCCCGGCCTCGCGCACGCTTCCACGTCCGCGGGTAACTGACCGATGAATTTCACGACCCTCTTCATCAAGCGTCCCGTCATGACGACGCTCGTCATGATCGGCATCCTCGTCTTCGGCATCGTGGCGTACCGGCAGCTGCCGGTGAGCGACCTGCCGAACGTGGACTTTCCGACGATCACGGTGACCGCGATGCTGCCGGGCACGAGCCCGCAGACGATGGCCGCCACCGTCGCGACGCCGCTGGAGAAATCGTTCTCGACGATCGCCGGCATCGACAACATGACGTCCACGTCGAGCCTCGGGCAGTCGCAGATCGTCGTGCAGTTCGCCCTCGACCGCAACGTGGACGCCGCCGCGCAGGACGTGCAGGCCTCCATCGCCCAGACGCTCCGGCAGCTTCCGCAAGGGATCATTCCCCCGTCGTACCAGAAGACGAATCCGGCCGACGCGCCGATCATGACGCTCGCGCTCACGTCCACGGAGGTGCCGCTCTCGACGCTCGACGAGTACGGTGAGACGACCATCGCCCAGCGGCTCTCGATGGTCGGCGGCGTGGCGCAGGTGCTCGTGTACGGCGCGCAGAAGTACGCGGTGCGGCTGCAGATGGATCCGTCGGCGCTCGCGACGCGTGGCATCGCGCTCGAGGACGTCGTGACCGCCGTGACGAACCAGAACGTCAACCTGCCGACGGGCGTGCTCTGGGGGCCCAAGACCGCGCTGACCGTGCAGGCCACGGGCCAGCTCGACAGCGCAAGCGCGTTCGGCGACATCATCGTCGCATATCGCAACGGCGCGCCCGTTCACCTCAGCGAAGTCGGGCACATCACCGACGACGTGCAGAACAACAAGACGGCGAGCTGGTACAACGGAGCGCGCTCGATCGTCCTCGCCATCCAGCGTCAGCCGGGCACGAACACCGTGGATGTCTCCGCGCGCGTGAAGGCGGCGCTCGCGCGGATCCAGACCGAGATTCCCCCGTCGGTGAAGGTCGACATCCTCTACGACCGTTCGGCGACGATCCAGGCCTCGGTTCAGGACGTCACCTTCACGCTCGAGCTGACGCTGGCGCTGGTGGTGCTGGTGATCTTCCTGTTCCTGCGCAATTTCTCGGCGACGTTCATCCCGAGCCTCGCGCTGCCGATGTCCATCATCGGCACGTTCTCGGTGATGTACCTCCTGAACTACAGCCTGGACAATCTCTCGCTCATGGCGCTGACCCTCGCCGTGGGCTTCGTGGTGGACGACGCGATCGTGATGCTCGAGAACATCGTGCGCCACCTCGAGATGGGAAAGCCGAAGCTGGAGGCCGCGATCGACGGCGCCTCGGAGGTCGGCTTCACGATCCTCTCGATGACCTTCTCGCTCGCGGCCGTGTTCATTCCGTTCCTGTTCATGGGCGGCATCATCGGCAAGCTCTTCCACGAGTTCGCGGTGACGATCGGCGTGGCGATTCTCGTCTCCGGCTTCGTGTCGCTGACGCTCACGCCGATGCTCTCCAGCCGGTTCCTGCGGTCGTCGCATGCCGACCAGCACGGCAGGCTCTACCAGATGAGCGAGCGCTTCTTCGACGCGTGGCTCGGCCTGTACGAGCGGACGCTCGCCACCGTGATGCGGCACCGCCCCGCGACGCTCGTGTTCTCGTTCGTGATCCTCGTCGCGACGGGCTACCTGTTCTGGTCCACGCCCAAGGGACTCTTCCCCACCGACGACACGGGCCAGCTGCTCGCGACGACGGAAGCGGCCGAAGGCGTGGGCTTCGACGCGCTCGTGCTGCACCAGCAGGAAGTGGCCGCGATGGTCGCGAAGGATCCCGACGTCAAGTCCGTGACGTCGTCCGTGGGGACCACGGCGGCGGCCAATCAGGGACAGCTGACGATCGACCTCAAGCCCATCACGGAGCGCAAGCGCAGCGCGGACCAGATCGGGCGCGACCTCTCGAAGACGCTGCTGCAGGTGCAGGACATCGCCGTGTTCGTCCAGAATCCGCCGGCCATATCAATCGGCGGGCTCGCGTCGAAGAGTCTGTACCAGTACACGCTGCAGGGCGGCGACATCACCACGCTCAACAGCGCCGCCGCGCAGCTCGAGGCGCGTTTGCGCCAGCTGCCGATGCTCGCGGACGTCACGAGCGACCTGCTGATCGAGAATCCGCAGGTCACGGTGGAGATCGACCGCGAATCGGCGGGCCAGCTCGGCGTGTCCGCGAGCGAGATCGAGAACAACCTCTACGACGCGTTCGGCCAGCGGCAGGTGTCCACCATCTACACCGCGACGAACGAGTACTGGGTCGTGATGGAACTGCTGCCGAAGTACCAGCAGGACGTGGACGCGCTCGGCAAGCTCTGGGTGCGCTCGACCCGCGGCCCGCTCGTGCCGCTCAGCGCCGTCGCGAAATTCACGTATTCGGTCGGACCCGTGACGGTGAATCACTCGGGACAGCTGCCGTCCGTGACCATCTCGTTCAACCTCGCGCCGACGGCGTCACTCGGGACCGCGGTGGACGCCATCACGAAGGAGTCCGCGCTGCTGCTGCCGGCCAACGTCTCGGCGCGCTTTGCCGGCACGGCGCAGGCGTTCATGGCAACGCAGCAGGGGCTCGCGCTCCTCCTCGTGCTGGCGGTGTTCGTCATCTACATGATCCTCGGCGTCCTCTACGAAAGCTTCATCCATCCGATCACGATCCTCACCGGGTTGCCGTTCGCGGCGTTCGGCGCGCTCGTCACGCTCCTCCTCTTCGGGCTCGATCTCGACATCTACGGATTCGTCGGCATCATCATGCTCGTCGGCATCGTGGAGAAGAACGCGATCATGATGATCGACTTCGCGATCGAGACGGAGCGCAAGGAGCACAAGGCGCCGGCCGAGGCAATCCTGCAGGCGGCGAGCGTGCGTTTCCGGCCGATCATGATGACGACGATGGCGGCGCTGATGGGCGCGCTGCCGATTGCGTTCGGATGGGGTGCGGGCGCGGAGACGCGGCGGCCGCTCGGCGTGGCGGTGGTGGGCGGCCTGGCATTCTCGCAGCTCGTCACGCTCTACGTGACGCCGGTGTTCTACACTTATCTGGACGAGCTGCAGACCTGGCTGCGCCGGAAGCGCGTGAAGGAAGGTGCGCCCATCGAGGTCGGGTCCGCGCATCCCGTCAGCGCCTGAATTCGAATCCGGGACGCGACGAGACGAATCGAAACCCGCCGATGATATATTGAGCGGGTGAACAGGACCCGCTTATGACGCGCTGGGTGCAGCGCCTGCTGATCGCCAACGTCGGGATGTACTTCGTCCAGCAGACGATGCCCGGCGTGACCGACAGCTTGATGTTCGTCCCGGTTCTCGCGCTCGCGCGACCGTGGTCGATCATCACGTACATGTTCCTGCACGGGAGCATCACGCACATCCTGTTCAACATGATCGGGCTCTTTTTCTTCGGCCCGCGCGTGGAGCAGCGGCTCGGTGCGAGCCGGTTCCTCTGGCTCTACTTTCTGAGCGGCATTTCGGGAGCGCTCCTCCACCTCTGGCTGGCGCCGCACTCTCCGATCATCGGCGCGTCGGCGGCGATCTACGGCGTCGTGCTGGCGTTCGCGCGCTTCTGGCCCACCGACAAGATCTACATCTGGGGCGTCCTTCCGCTCGAGGCGCGCTGGCTGGTGGGCATCACCGTCGTCATGGCGATCTACAGCGGACTCAACGGCTCCACCGGCGGCGTCGCCGATTTCGCGCACCTGGGAGGATATGTGGGCGCCTATTTGTACCTGCGCTGGCTCGAAGAGACGAAGGGAAGCAAGCGGTTCAGGGAGCTCGCGGTGACCGCGCCACCCGACCGGCAGCTCTCGAACTGGAAGCGCGTCAACATGCAGTCGGTGCACGAGTTGAACCGCGACGAGGTAAACCGCATTCTCGACAAGATCAGCGCGTCGGGGCTCGGCAGCCTCACGCCGCAAGAGAAGCAGTTTCTCTCGAACTTCGTGCCGCCCGACGACCGCGTCACGCCCGCTTCGTAAGACGTCTTCCACATGAGGAGTTCTTCGATGGCGCGCACCTCACTCGTTCATGCTCTGTTG
>Ga0208079_1001540_pt1 | contig 11959 bp, 10 predicted proteins | sample NGESurdeep092012_5_FD_184474 | JGI IMG/M metagenome (GOLD analysis project Ga0208079, IMG submission 184474) | Arctic peat soil microbial communities from Barrow, Alaska - NGEE Surface sample 210-2 deep-092012 (SPAdes) | ecosystem: Environmental > Terrestrial > Soil > Wetlands > Peat ... | reverse complement strand
CCGGAGGGATTCGAACCCCCAACCTTCTGATCCGTAACGAGCGGGGGCGAATTCCGTTGCGTGTCAGCACCTCTCACCCCGTGCTGCGTGAGCACGGAGTCGGGGACCGTTGCTGTTGCCCAGTATCGGTCAATGTTGGGCATCCGTGAACAGTCTGCGCCCACGGATGCGCCCACACGCAGCCGCTTGACACCACTCTGTCCGTGCAGTCCCTGGTGCATTTCCTGACGCGCTACTCCCTTGGAGGGCAGCGGTCGAGTCAGCCTTGCCCACCCCTCAGCGCATCCGCTCGAAAGGCCATCACCGTGACCCGAGAAGCCCCACCGACGCACACCACGCTCCCCGCCGCCGGCACCCTCGTCGTCGAGGAACCGCGGTTCGCGATCGTCCCCGAATGGGTGATCGACGCAGACGTCTCCGACGGCGCGTTCCGCCTGTACTCCCTCCTGCTTCGCTACGGGAACGGCTCCGGCTCCCGGATGCCGTCCCGGCAAACCCTGGCCCGGCGTCTGCGCCGCTCGGTCGACGCCATCGACCGGGCGATGCGCCAGCTCACCGAAGCCGGCATCGTCCGCGTCGAGCACCGCCGCAGCGGTGAGCAGTTCTTGTCCAATCGGTACCACGTGCGCACCACCGCACCGGCCGGGGTAGCGACCACCGGTGGGGGTGACCGCACATCTGCGGCTACCCTCGAACCCCCCAGAACCGGTAGCCGCACATCTGCGGCCCAACCCAGAGATCCTTACCGACAAACCTCCTCCCCCTACCCCCTCACACCGCGGCCGGTCCGCGCCGACGCCGGTGGAGGAGGCAAACGCCGCTCTGCTGGAAGCCTGCGGCATCACCGACCTCGACGAACTGGCCCAGCAGTGCATGACCGCACGCCAGGTCCTGGGCAAACCGACCGCCCGATGGACCGCTCGGTGCCTGGCGGTCGTCATCAAGCTGGCTGTGGTGACCAGAGGGTGGCCGCCGGCCTCGATGGAACAGGCCCTCCTGGCCGTTGCCCGGGACCGAGAAAGCCGCTCGCCGGCACGAGTGGCCGAAGCCGGACCGTGGTGGGACACCCTGACCCTCGGAGCCGACCAAGCCATGGACACCCACGAACTCGCCGAAATGGAGGCACGACTGGCCGAGACCAACGGCCTGCGGCCTGCCATCCAAGCCCAAGCCCGCGCCGAACTGACCGCAGAGGGCATGCCCGTCATCCGAAGCACCGTCGCGCGCCGTGCCTGCGCAATCCTCGACCTCCACCAGCTGCAATGAACGCCGAGCAGCCCACTCCACCCGATTCCCCCTCAGCCTCGATCCACCGGTGAACTTTGGTACCGGTAGCGGGTCGTAACACGCGAATACCCGTATGAGCAGGGAGAATACGACTTGTCGAGAGTCAGGTTCATCCGCACAGAAGGGCATCCGCTGGATGCGAGTTTCTCATAGTTCCCCGGCCATTTCTGCGACCTTCGATGACCCCAATCTGGTGTCGTGTGCGGGTTTGGCTCCGACGATGGCGCTGGCACAGCGGGCGGGTCTGGCCGACCTCGTCGCGCACACGCTGACTCTGAAGGCCGCCGGTGGTGTGAACGCGCACCTGAAGTTCCCGGCGCTGGTCGCCGGATGGTCGCCGGCGCCGACAGCATCGACGATATGGACGTCCTGCGCCACGGCGGGATGAACAGATTGTTCACCGGTGTCCGGGCCCCGTCCACGTTGGGCACGTTCCTGCGGACGTTCACCTTCGGACACGTCCGCCAGCTCGACGCCGTCGCCTCCCGGTTCCTGATCGCATTGGCCAAGAACGCCCCGATCCTGCCCGGCGCCGACCAAGGCGCCTACGTCGACATCGACGACACCATCAAAGCCACCCACGGCTATGCCAAGCAGGGCGCCGGGTACGGGTACACGGGCGTGAAGGGACTGAACGCGTTGCTCGCGATCGTGTCCACCCCGTTGTCCGCGCCGGTGGTCGCCGCGACCAGGCTGCGCCGGGGAGGCACCAACTCCGCACGGGGCGCCGCCCGCCTCGTTGCCGACGCCCTGGTCACGACCAAGGCCTGCGGCGGACGCGGGTTGGTCACCGTCCGCGCCGACAGCGCGTACTACGGCCACGACGTCATCGCAGCAGCCCGCCACGGCGGGGCCCGGTTCTCGATCACCGCCAGGATGAACCCCACCGTCGTCAAAGCGATCTCGGGCATCCAGGAGTCGGCCTGGACCCCGATCCACTACCCAAACGCGATCTGGGACGAAGACGAACAACGCCTGGTCTCTGACGCGGAAGTCGCCGAGGTGGCCTTCACCGCGTTCACCTCTCGGCGCCAATCCGAGCACATCAGCGCCCGGCTAATCGTGTGCCGGGTCCGGCGCCTGAACCCCAAAACGGTCGCGGACGGCCAAGGTGAGCTGTTCCCGGGCTACCGCCACCACGGCGTGTTCACCGACTCCCCACTGACCATGCTCCAAGCCGAGAAGTGCCACCGCGCTCACGCGATCGTCGGGCAAGTCATCGTCGACCTCAAAAGCGGCGCCCTTGCACACTTGCCTTCGGGCCAGTTTGCGTCCAACAGCGCCTGGCTGGTGTTGGCCTCGATGGCATTCAACCTCACCCGCGCCGCCGGGACCATCGCCTCGGTCTTCCACGCCAAAGCCACCACAGCGACGATCCGCCGGCAGCTGATCGCGGTCCCAGGCCGCCTCGCGAAATCCGCCAGGCGACTGGTCATCCACTTACCCAGCCACTGGCCCTGGCAGGACAGCTGGGAGGGGCTCTTCGACGCGGCCTGCCGGCCACCAACCCCAGTAACGACCTGACCACCCAGCCCAACAGGGCGCGACCAAGGACTCAGTGGAAAAGCCGGACAGACCGGCGGCTACCCACGTCGTTCATGCGCGCAGCCGATCACAATCACACCAGCTGACCCGCGAATACTCCTTCGGTGGATCGAGGCTCAGGTGTAGCCTCGAAGTTGCCGCGTCCTCCCCAGACACTGGCGGTGTCGGCTTTAGCACTCGCTGCTCTCGACCCTCGGTGGCCCGTGTCCTTCAATTAAGGACCACCGACGGCGTGCACGTCGAGGAGTCCTTCGGCCGCTCCCTCGACGGCCTGCGCACCGCCACCCGCATCGAGCTGCTCGCGACCTAGTTGCGTGAGCGGGGTGCCAACCCGCAAACGCAACCAAGTCACCAATTGTCGCCGACGCCCTACATCAACTCGGCGCCCGGAGAATGTCAGGTCGCCAGGAACGGTACCAACACTTGTGACGCCGGGGCCGGCCTGATTGAATGAACAGGAAACCTGTGTATCGTAGAGAGCGTGACCGCCGCCGAACAACCGTTGCCCCCCGCCATCGACTTGCCCTCGTCGCTGCTGGTCCGCCGCCACGGCGCGGTTGCCGTGCTCAGCCTCAACCGCCCGACCAAGCGCAACGCGCTCAACGACGAGACCGTGCTCGGCATCGAGCGGTTCTTCACGCACCTGCCCGCTGACGTCGGCAGCGTGGTCATCGCCGCTAAGGGAGACCACTTCAGCGCTGGGCTCGACCTGTCGGAGATAGGCGAGCATGACACGATCTCTGGCATCCAGCACTCACGGATGTGGCACCGGGCCCTCGACCTGATCGAGTTCGGGCCGGTGCCGGTCGTCTGCGCCCTGCACGGCGCCGTCGTCGGCGGCGGGCTCGAACTCGCCGCGGCGGCACACCTGCGCGTCGCCGAGCGGTCCACCTTCTACGCCCTGCCGGAGGGTATGCGCGGAATCTTCGTCGGCGGCGGGGCGGCGGTGCGCGTGCCACGCCTGATCGGCGTCGCACGGATGACCGACCTCATGCTGACCGGCCGGCGCTACGACGCCCTGGAAGGGCACGCGGCCGGCCTCTCCCAGTACGTCGTCGAGGACGGCGCCGGGCTCGACTGCGCCGTCCAACTGGCCGAACGCATCGCCCAGAACGCCCCGCAAACCAACTACGCCATCATCCAGGCGCTGCCCAGGATTGCCGAGGCGAACCCGCGCGAGGGCTACTTCATGGAGGCCATGATGGCGGCCATCGCGCAGGGAACCGACGACGCCAAGGAACGGATGCGGGCGTTCCTGGACGGCCGGGCGGAGAAGGTGACCGACCGGTGAGCGTCGCGACGGGCGACGTGCTCTGGCGCCCGGCGGCCGACGTGCTGGAGTCCAGCCAGATCGGACGGTTCTCGACCTGGCTACGCGAACACCGCGGCCTGGACCTGCGCGATCATGACGCCCTGTGGCGCTGGTCGGTGCGAGACCTGGACGGGTTCTGGTCGGCGATCTGGGAGTACTTCGAGGTCGCCGACCACGGGGTTCGCAGCGCGGTCCTGACCGAGCGCGAGATGCCCGGCGCGCGCTGGTTTCCCGGTTCGCTGCTGAACTACGCCGAACACGCGCTGCGCGGCGCGGGTGCGGCCGACTCCGATGTCGCGGTCATGGCCCGTTCGCAAAGCCGCCCGGACATCGACCTGACGTGGGGCGACCTCCGCGAGCAAGTGGCCCGCGCCCGTCGGGTACTCGTCGATCTGGGCGTGCGGGCCGGGGACCGAGTCGCCGCGTACCTGCCCAACTGCCCCGAGGCGCTCATCGCGTTTCTCGCCGCCGCCGGTCTCGGCGCGGTGTGGACCAGCTGTGCCCTCGAGTTCGGGCCGCGCAGCGTCATCGACCGGTTCGGACAGGTGGAGCCGGTGGTCCTGCTCGTCGCCGGCGGGTACCGGTACGGGCGCCGGGACGTCGACCGGCGTTCAGAGATCTCCGAGGTGGCGGCCGCCCTGCCGACGGTTCGGCACCTGCTGGACGTCGAGTACGGCCCGTGGCGCGTGGACGGTGCGCAGTCCTGGCCACACCTGCTGGCCAAGGCTGACGGCCAGCTCGCCACGACCATCCCGGTCCCCTTCGACCATCCGCTCGTTGTCCTGTTCTCCTCCGGCACCACCGGGAAGCCGAAGGCGATCGTCCACGGCCATGGCGGCATCGTGCTCGAACACCTGAAGAACCACGCGCTGTCGTGGGACCTGGGCCGCGGCGACGTGTTGCTCTGGTACTCGACGACGGCCTGGATGATGTGGAACGCGTTGGTGTCGGCCCTGTTGGTCGGGGCATCAATCGTCATGATCGACGGCGACCCCACCTACCCGGACCTGACCTGGCAGTGGCGGCTGGCCGAACAGACCGGCGCCACGCTCATGGGCGCGAGCCCAGGGTTCGTCATGGCCTGCCGGGCGGCTGGGGTCGAGCTGAGCGGCCTGGAGCTGCGCATCCGCGTCGTCGGGTCGGCCGGTGCACCCCTGCCGCCAGAGGGCTATGCCTGGATCGGCGAGCAGCTCGGCGAGGGGGTACAGCTGAACGTGGGCAGCGGTGGCACCGACGTGTGCAGCGGCCTCGTGCAGAACGACCCGATGCTGCCGGTGCGCGCCGGCATGATCTCCGGACGCGCACTCGGGGTCGACGCCCACGCCTTCGACGAGGACGGCAACGAGGTCATCGGGGTCCCGGGCGAACTAGTCGTCACCTCCCCCATGCCGTCGATGCCCGTGGGGCTGTGGGGGGACGAGGACGGCTCCCGGCTGCACTCCACCTACTTCGACCGCTACCCGGGCATCTGGCGGCACGGTGACTGGATCGTCTTCGAGGCCGACGGCAGCTGCGTGGTCACCGGCCGCAGCGACGCCACCCTGAACCGCGGCGGCGTGCGGCTGGGGACCGCCGAGTTCTACCGGGTGGTCGAAGAGATCCCCGAGGTCGGCGACAGCCTGGTAGTGCACCTCGAGGATCCGGCCGGCGGCAACGGCCGGCTCATCCTGTTCGTCGAGGTGCGCGCGCCGGGGGAGCTCGATGACGCACTGTCGGCACGCATCCGAGGCGCGCTGCGACACGAACTGTCACCACGGCACGTGCCGGACGAGATCGTCGCGGTGCCCGCGGTACCCCGCAACCTCACCGGCAAGAAACTCGAACTGCCGGTGAAGCGGATCCTCCAGGGCACCCCGCCGGAGACCGTGGTCAGCCGGGACGCGCTGGCCGACCCGGTCTCGTTGGACCCGTTCGTCGCGCTGGCGCGGGCCAAGCCGGCGCACTCCGAGGTGACGCGGTGAGGAGCGCGCCGGACACCATCGCGGTCGTCGGGGCCGGATCGATCGGCGGAAGCTGGGTAGCCCTCGCGCTCGCTCACGGGCTGACCGTGCACGCTGCCGACCCCGATCCCGCCGCCGGCGGTCGGCTGCGCGCAGCGGTCGCCGACCACCTCGGCGACCTCGCCGCGGGCGACGGTAGCGCCGCACTCGACCGACTGACCGTCCACACCGACCCAGCTGCGGCGGCGGCTCACGCCGACTTCGTGATCGAGGCCGGCCCCGAGCGGCTCGACGTCAAACGGGCGTTGTTCGCCATGCTCGACGAGGCGGTCGCGCCCGACGTGGTACTGGCCAGCAGCTCATCCGGTTTCGGACCCAGCGCGTTCCAGAACGCCTGCCACCACCCTGAACGGGTCGTCGTCGCCCACCCGTTCAACCCGCCGCACCTGGTGCCGTTGGTCGAGGTAGTGGCCGGTCGGCACACGTCCGAAGAAACGGTCGAAGCGACCATGTCGATCATGACCGCACTGGGCCGCACCCCGGTCCGCGTGCGCGCCGAACTGCCCGGGCACGTGGTGAACCGCTTGCAGGCGGCCCTGTGGCGCGAGGCGTACGACCTGATCGGGCGCGGCGCCATCTCGGTTGCCGATTTGGACCGGGCGGTCGCGAACGGGCCAGGCCTGCGCTGGGCACTGCTCGGCCCGATCGCTACTCAGCACCTGTCCGGAGGATCAGGCGGCCTGCGGCACGTGCTGGAGCATCTCGGCCCGCCGATGGTGGGCTGGTGGGCCGACCTGGGCGCGCCGGAGCTCACCCCCGAGCTCGCCGAACAGCTGGTCGCCGGGGTCCGAGACGAGTTCGGAGGCCGCGAACGGGACGTGCTGGACCGCCGCGACCGAGCCCTGCGCGAGCTGCTAGCGGTGAAGGACCGCGCGGGGCTGGGTTCCGCGGGCGAGGGCTGGCTGTGACCGACCAGGGCCTCGGTTCCTGGCCGCGGCGTCGAGCCGCGATGAGCCCCGGCAAGGCGGCGCTGGTGCAGGACGGCGCGACCACCACGTACGCGCAGCTGGATCTGGCCACCACCCGGCTGGCGCACGGGTTGCGGGCCCAGGGAGTGCGCTGGGCAGACCGGGTCGCGTTCCTCGGCCTGAACTCGGTGGAGATGGTGGTCGCGATGTTCGCGACCGCGCGGATCGGCGCCGTCTTCGTCCCGCTCAACACTCGGCTGGCGCCACCTGAACTGGGATACCTGCTCGAACACAGCGGCGCCGTCCTGCTGCTGGTCGAGGACTCGCTCGCCGCAGCCGCCGACCAGGCCCGGGCGGGCGGTCCGGGCCCGGCCACCGTCGTGTTCACGCGCACGACGGGTTCGGGGCTGGATGCACTGCTGGCCGACGACGACTCCTCGATCGACGAGTCGATCGGTCTCGACGACCTGTTCATGATCCAGTACACCTCGGGCACCAGCGGTCGGCCGAAGGGCGTGATGCTCACCCACGGCAACGTGATCTGGAACGTCTACAACCTGCTCGTCGACATCGACCTCGGCAGTGACGAGACCGCGCTGGTCACGGCGCCCCTGTTCCACACCGCCGCGCTGAACCAGGTCCTGTTCCCGATCGTCCTCAAGGGCGGCACCGCGCTCATCGAGTCCAAGTTCGACCCGGATCGTGCGATCGACATGATCGAACGCGAACGGGTCAGCCTGCTGTTCGGTGTCACCACGATGTACCTGGCGCTGTCGCAGGCATCGCGATTCCACGAGGCCGACCTGAGCAGCCTGCACCTGGCGCTGAGCGGCGGCGCGCCGATCCCGGAGTCCCTGCTGCAGACCTGGCTCGACCGGGGCCTGATGATCGTTCAGGGCTACGGGCTCACCGAAGCCTCGCCCGGCACGACGATGCTGCGCGCGGGAGACGGGGTCCGCAAACTCGGTTCAGCTGGAACCCCGTGCTTCTTCACCGATCTCCGCATCGTTGCCGCCGACCGGGACGCCGACGTCGGCGAGCCCGGCGAGGTGCTCGTGCGCGGCCCCAACGTCACGCCCGGGTACTGGCAGGACCCGGCGGCGACCGAACGGGCGTTCAGCGACGGCTGGCTGCATACCGGCGACCTCGCCACCCGCGACGAGGAGGGCTACCTCCGCATCGTCGACCGGCTCAAGGACATGTACATCTCCGGAGGCGAGAACGTCTATCCCGCCGAGGTGGAGCAGGCGCTGTACACCCACCCCGCGGTGGCCGAGTGCGCGGTCATCGGCGTCCCCGACTCCACCTGGGGCGAGGTGGGGCGGGCTTTCGTGGTGGTGCGCGAGGGGCAGCACCTGGACGCGGATGACCTGCTGCGGCACCTCAACTCCCGGCTGGCGCGCTACAAGATGCCCAAGGCGGTCGAGTTCGTCCCGGACCTGCCCCACAACGCCTCCGGAAAACTCCTCAAGTCTCTACTGCGAAAGGCGACCACGTGACCGGCTACGAACCCGCCATCGACCTCGACGCCGTCTCCGCGATCGACATGCACGTCCACGTCGAGTCCGACGCGCACGGGCACCTGTCCCTGGACGAGGAGTTGATGGACGCCTCAGCCGCCTACTTCAAAGGCGCCGAGAGCCGCACCCCGACCGTCGACGACCTGGCCGAGCGTTACCGCGCCGCGGGACTCGCCGCCGTGGTGTTCACTGTGGACGCCACCACCGCCACCGGCCACCCAGCGCTATCCAGCGAACAGATCGCCGCGGACGCCGCGCGACACAACGATGTGCTGATCCCGTTCGGATCCGTCGACCCGCACCAGGGGCAGGTAGCCATCGATCGCGCCCGCCGGCTGGTCGAGGTCCACGGCGTGCGCGGGTTCAAGTTCCACCCGAGCCTGCAGGCGTTCTCGCCGGACGCTCCCGCGTTCACCGGACTCTGGGGTGCGATCGAGCAGCTGCGCGTGCCGGCGCTGTTCCACACCGGGCAGAACGGCATCGGCGCCGGGCTGCCGGGCGGGCGAGGCATCAAGTTGCGCTACTCCAACCCGCTGCTGCTCGACGACGTCGCTGCCGACTTCCCGAACCTGACGATCATCCTGGCCCACCCATCGGTCCCGTGGCAGGCAGAGGCGATCTCAGTGGCCACGCACAAGGCGAACGTCTACATCGATCTGTCCGGCTGGCGCCCGAAGTACTTCCCGCCCGAGCTGGTCCGCGCGGCCAACGGGCTGCTCCGGAACAAGGTCATGTTCGGCAGCGACTACCCGGTGATCACACCCGAGCGCTGGCTCGCCGACTTCGACGCTCTCGACATCGACGACGCCCACCGCCCAGCTATCGTAAAGGGCACCGCCGCACGCGCACTGGGCCTGAGCCGATAACTACGATGGGCCTCCAGGGAGGGTTCTCGATGACCAGCACGCCCGACACGGCCCGGACCGACGCACAGTCGGCAGACGATCAGTCGACCACGCCCTCGACGTTGCTGTACCTGATGAAGCAGGTCGAGTTGGCTATCCGGGCCGGACTCGACGACCTGGCCCGGCCCGCCGGGCTGACCGCGCTGCAATACACCGCGCTGACTGTCCTGGAGCGGCACCCGGACTTGACCACCGCGCGACTGGCCCGGCACTCCTTCGTCACCGGCCAGAGCATGTCGGACATGGTGACGACGCTGCTAGACCGCGGCCTGATCGAACGCCACCGCGACCCGACCGACCATCGTCGCCTGGTCATCGCGCTGACCCCGGCCGGGCACCGGCTGCTTCGGCGCATGCGTCCACGGGTGGCGGCACTGCAAGATCGCATGCTGGCGCTGCTGTCCAACGAGCAGACGAGCGAGCTGCGGCACTCACTCGAACTGTGCCGACAGGCGCTACGCGACCCCCTCCACTAATTGCTCAGGAAACCTGTACATCAGGTTTCCTTTATGGTTCACTGTCAGCCATGAGTGAGACAGCTGCCCCAGCCGGCGTACCGACTGCACCCGTCAGACTCAGCCGTGGCACCTTGTTCGCCGCAGCCGGCGCCGTCGCCCTTGCCCAGATCGGCCTGTCGATCCCCGCCGTCATCAACGGTTTCATCAACCAGGACCTGGGAACCTCGTCGACCCAGCTGACCTGGATCTCCGACGCCTTCCTGGTACCGGTGACATTGCTGGAACTATCATTCGGAGTGGTCGGTGACCTGTTCGGCCGCAAGCGACTGCTCGCCATCGGAGCCGCCCTGATGGTCGTCGGTGGCCTGCTCGGGTTCTTCACCCCCTCCGACGGTGTCGGCGTCCTCCTCACCGGCCAGGTGATCTCCGGCATCGGCGCCGCGGCCATCTTCCCCACCTCGGTGGCGATGCTCGCGGCCGGCACCCACAGCCTCAAAGAGCGCGCCCACGCCATCTCCATCTGGGCCGCAGCGCTGACCGGAGCCGGGTTCATCTCCCCCGTGCTGTCCGGCGTGCTCGCCCGGATACACCATTCCGGAGGCCCGTTCGCGAGCTGGCGCTATGCCTTCCTCGCCATGGCGGTGCTGGCCGCAATCAGTGTCGCCATCACGATGGTGTTCGCCCAGAACTCATCCGCGCCCCAAGGACGCTCGCTCGACTGGCCCGGCCAGATCACCATCGCGGTCTCGCTCTTCGCGCTGCTGTACGGGGTGATCCAGGGCGCCGACGACGGATGGGGCAGCGCCACCATCGTCGGCGCATTCATCGTGGCGGTCCTGTTCATGGCGCTGTTCGTGGCGATCGAGCGCCGAGTCGACCAGCCGCTGATCCGGCTCGAGCTCTTCAGCAACCGGGTATTCACGATCTCCGCGGTGGTCACCGTCATCGGCATGTTCGCCTACCTCGGAACGGCCTACGCGACCAGCATCCGACTCTCGGCGATCCAGGACTACACGCCGCTCAAGACATCGATCGGCTTCTTCTGCCTGAACGTCATGGGGGTGGTGCTCTTCCCGGTCAGCACCCGGATGATCCAGCGCTACAACCCCGGCTGGGTCCTCGCCGCAGGGATGGCGATGATCGGCGCCGGTGACCTGGTGCTCGCCGCGATACCGGCGACGAACCTGTCGATCGCCGCCGTGGCGGTGCCATTGCTCGTCATCGGCGCCGGATTCAAATTGGCCGTCACGTCGATCACCGTGGTGGCGGTGAATAGCGTCCCCACATCCAAGGCCGGCATGGCCAGCGGCGCGACGAGCATGCTGCGCGACGGCGGCCTGACTCTCGGGCCGGCCATCGTGGCCGCAATCGCGCTGAACAACGCGGCCCACGCGATCCACGCCAAGGTCGCCTCGACACCTGCGCTCAAGTCGGCACTGGCCGGGTTCTACGCTGCGCCGCAGCACGTCCCCCCGGCGCAGCGGGCGAGCGTCGAAGGCGCCGTCGCGGCCGTCAAGTCCGGCCCCCTCGGACAGAACGGGGTGCCCGCGCTGGTGCCCGGCCCCGGCGGCAAACCGATTCCGTTCAATCCACTCAAGGACGTCGCGTTCCATGCCCTCTCGCACGGCTTCGCGATCGGGTACCTCGTCTGCGGCATCGCGGCGCTGGCGGCGGCACTGATCGCGGCCACGATGCTCGGCGGGCGCCGGCACCACGACGCGTTCATCGAGCCCGAGACGGTCCAGGTCACCTGAACGGATCGGGCTCGACGCCGAGCATCGTGAGCTGACGCTGACCGATCTGGCCCGCAGGGCCGGATTGACTCTGTCCACCGCGCAGCGACGCGCCGCCGAGCTGACCGCGTGGGGCGCCCTGGAACGCACCGTTACCGGCCGCTACCGGGTCGGCCTGCGGTTGTTGGGAGGTGGGCTCGCTAGCCCGAAGTTACGTGTCGTGTGACGCGTAAAACCCCTGCTGAGTAAGGGTTTCATGGTTTTCGGGGTTGGGTGTTCTGGCTACTTCAG
>Ga0208079_1001539_pt1 | contig 11961 bp, 8 predicted proteins | sample NGESurdeep092012_5_FD_184474 | JGI IMG/M metagenome (GOLD analysis project Ga0208079, IMG submission 184474) | Arctic peat soil microbial communities from Barrow, Alaska - NGEE Surface sample 210-2 deep-092012 (SPAdes) | ecosystem: Environmental > Terrestrial > Soil > Wetlands > Peat ... | reverse complement strand
CCGAGGATCGCGCCGACGGGCTCGTGTTGCCAGTTCAGGTTGGGGGCGAACTCGACCATGCCCGTTCGGCGCGTGACCGTGCCCGGGACGCTCACCCCGATGGCCACCGGCCACGCTCCGGGTGGCACCTGCGTGCCGAGCTCCCGGACCGCGGAGACGACGTGTCTCGCGACAGCCTTCGGCGTGCCGGGTGCCGAACCGGTGGTGACGGCGTAACGCCCGAGCACGTGGCCGCCGATCCCGACCGCCGCCATGGTCAGGTCGGTGATGTCGACGTCGACCGCGACGACGTATGGGCCGTCGGCGCGCGGGCCGACGACGTGCGAGGGCCGACCGGCGCGGTCGCCGCCGGTCGGCACTCGCTCGGCGACCAGCCCGAGGTCGGCCAGCTCGGCGACGAGTGCGCCGATCGTGGAGCGGCTCATCTTGAGGCGGTTGGTCAGTTGGGCTCGGGTGAGTTCGCCGTCGCGGTGGACCTGATCCAGCAGCAGCCGCAGGTTGTGCCGCCGGATCGCGTCCGGACGTGCCACCGGTGCGTGCGTACTCACAGGCGGCTGAGCATTTCGGACTCAGGCTGCCTTCGAGCGGCGGCGAGAGATCGCATCGACGGACGCGGCGAGCAGCAGCACCAGCCCGGTGATGACCTCGTTGGCCTGTTCCGGGAAGGCGTGCAGGTGGATGCCGTTGGGGATCGTCGCGATTACCAACGCCCCGACGACCGCGTCGCGTGGCTTGCCCCGGCCACCGAACAGCGACGTGCCACCGATGACGGCCGCCGCGACGGAGAACAGCAGGATGTCGCCCTGGCCTAGGCCCGTGGTCGCCCCGCCACTGAAGTCGGCCAGGAACAGGCCACCGACCGCGGCCATGCCGGAGCAGATCGCGAACGCACTGATCTTGACGCGCTCCACCGGGATACCCGCGCGGCGCGCAGCCTCGATGTTGCCGCCGATGGCGTAGAGATGCCGGCCCCAGGTGGACTTGCTGAGCACCAGGGTCCAGAAGACCATGCAGCCGATCGGGACGCTCGCCGCCCACGGCACGCCGCGCAGCGGGGTCAAGCCCGAGCCGCGGTTCTGGTTGAGGAAGTACGTGATCACCCCGCCGATGGCGACGATCACGCCCGCACGGATCAAGACCAACGCGACGGTGTCACTGGACAGCCCGGCGCTGCGGCGCAACTGCGCACGCACGAACGTGAACACCAGGTACCCGCCGGCCAGGACGATGTAGAACAACCATCCCGCCCACGGCGCCATGTTGAAGTGCGTGAGGCCGAACCAGATCTGGAACTTGGTGGTGCCCACCGACTGGTTCTTGAGTGCGTAGAGTTCGACGCCCTCCCAGGACAGGAACAGGGCAAGGGTGACGACGAACGAGGGGATGCCCAGGCGGGCGACGAGCACGCCGCTGAACATCCCGACCGCCACGCCGATGCTGATCGCGAAGAAGAACGCCAACGGTTGGTGATGGTTCGTCGCGCCGGTGAGCAACAGCACGAGGCCGGCGGCGACGATCGCCGGGGCGGTGATCATCCGGTTGAACACGCCGATACCGATCGCGGCCACCATGCCGACGATCAGGCCGATGTAGACGAAGTCGCCGACGGCGCCGTGCAGGTTCCCGGAGCTGAGTCCCTGCGCGGCGAAGGCGGCGCACATGCCGCCCGTAGTGGCCGCGGACAGGTCGATCTCACCGACCAGGAGCACGAACACCAGGCCGAGCGCGATCAGGGCGATGAACGATGCCTGCCCGGGGAGGTTCGCGACGTTGTTGCGGCTCAGGAAGTCGGGGGTGGTGCTGGCAAAGATGATGCCCAGAACGAGCAGTCCGAGCACCGAGGGCAGGCCGCCCGGGTCGCCGCTGCGCAGGCGACCGACGTATTCACGCAGGGCGCCGATGATGCTGCGCGGCGAGACGTCGGCTTGGAAGAGTCCTTGGCCGTCTCCCTCGCCCAGCTCGTCGTGGTCCTGGGCTTCGGTGTCCTCGTGTGATTCGACGGGTGCGTTGGCGGTGATGTCCTCGGTCATGTCCGTCGCCTCACGCGCTCTTGGCCGCGGTCGCTGCGGACAGGCCGATGTCGCCGCTGCGCCCGGCTGTGATCAGCTCGACGATCTGGCTCGTGCTGGTGTCCTTCTTCATGACCTCGGCAGCCATGCGGCCGAGGTAGAGCGCGTCGATGCGGTCGGCGACCTGCATGACGTCGTTCATGTTGTGCGAGATGAGCACGACACCGATGCCGTTGTCGGCCAATCGGCGTACCAACTGGAGCACCTGCTTGGTCTGGGCGACGCCCAGCGCCGCTGTCGGCTCGTCCAGGACGACGACTTTGCCGTTCCAGAGCACCGCCTTCGCGATCGCGACCGTCTGCCGTTGACCACCGGACAGGCGCGAGACGACCTGGCGCACCGAGCTCACGGTCCGTACCGACAGGCTCGTCAGGGTTTCGCGCGCCTTGCGTTCCATCTGGCCGTCCAACGAGAACGGGCCCCAGTGCAACTCACGGCCCAGGAACAGGTTCTGCGTGATGTCGAGGTTGTCGGCCAGGGCTAGGTCCTGGTAGACGAACTCGATCCCCAGCGCCGCGGCGTCGGCCGGCAAATGGATCTTGACGGGCTTGCCTTCCCAGAAGATCTCGCCGGAGTCCATCGCATAGATGCCGGCGAAGCACTTGATGAGGGTTGTCTTGCCCGCGCCGTTGTCGCCGACGAGCGCAGTGACCTCCCCCGGGTAGACCGCGAAGTCGACGTCATGCAGGACCTGGACAGGCCCGAAACTCTTGTTGACCCCGGTCACCTTCAGGATCGGTTCGCTCACGTGGTGCTCCTCACCTCGTCGCCGCGGTGTCGTGTGCCCGGGCGTGCGGGATGTGCTGTCAGTGCTCAGATTGACGCGCGACGGCGGGGCGGGCAAGGGTGCCCCGCCCCGCCGTGCGACGTGCTGCGTCAGGTCAGCTGACGCCTGCTGCGGTGCAGGCCGCCTGGATACCCGCGCAGATCTGAGCCGCGGTGAGCGCGCCGGCCTTGACGACGTCCTCGACGTTCTTGTTCGTGATCACCGTGGGGGTGAGCAGATCAGACGGGATGTCGCGGTTGCCGGTCGGGTCGTGCAACGTGCCGCTGGCCAGTGCCGCCGCCGCAGCGGTGTCGCCCTTGATCATGGCGATCGCCAGCTTCGAGGCTGCATCGGCTTCCTGGCTGACGTCCTTGAAGACCGTCATGCACTGGTCGCCCGTCAGGATGTACTGCAGACCCTGGATGGTCGCGTCCTGCCCGGTGACCGGAATCTGCAGGTGGTGCTGCTTGAGCGTCGCGATCGCGGCCGAGGCGATCCCGTCGTTGGCCGCAAGCACGCCGCCGACCGTCGGGTCCTGGGTGAAGGCCTGCTGGAAGTCAGTCGCGGCGACCGTGTTGTCCCAGCCCTTGACGTCGACCTCGGGGCCCTTCTTGAGGGTTCCGGCGGTGAACAGCGGGTCGAGGATCTTGTGCGCGCCCTGCTTGAACAGCACGGCGTTGTTGTCGATGTCAGTGCCGCCGTTGAGCATGATGATGCTCGGGTTCTTGACGTTCTTGGCCGTGAGGCAGTCGACCAGGCCCTGGCCCTGCAGCTCGCCGACCTTCTCGTTGTCGAAGGAGACGTAGTACTTGGCCGAGCCGCCGAGGTTCACGCGGTCGTAGTCGATGACCTGCACGCCGGCCGTTGCGGCCGCCTTCTCGACGCTGATGCCGGTCTGCGGGTCAGCTGGGTCGATCAGGAGCACCTTCACACCCTGCGTGATCATCGTCTGCGCGTCCGAGACGAATGTGGAGGCCGAGCCGTGGGCGTTCTGGATCGTGGCCTTGACACCCGCCGCGTCGAACGCTTTCTGCAGCAGTGGGGCGTCGTAGAGCGTGTACCGGTTGGAGGTCGTGGTGTCGGGAAGGATGACGCCGACCTGCGGCTTGCTGCTCGAGCTGCTGCTCGAGCTGCTGCTGGACTTCTTGCTGGAGCTACATCCGCTGATAGCGACGGCTGCGGCGACGCCGACAGCCACCAGACTGATCGCGCTCTTGCGCATGGGCGGTTTCGCCTTTCGGTCGGGAGGGGCCGCCGACACGCAATTCAGGCGTACGCCCCTCGTATGTTGTGCGCGCGAACATATCCCAGATCGGTCGCCGGAACCGAGAAGCGACACCAAGTCGTTACCTGATCATCTGTCATCTGTAACACAGCACCTGATCAGAGCAGCGAGCGTAGGACGTACTGCATGATCCCGCCGTGACGGTAGTAGTCCGCCTCGCCGGGCGTGTCGATGCGCACGCGTGCCGCAAACTCCGTGCCGTCGGCGCTGACGGTGACGGTGCGCGGGGTGGTGCCGTCGTTGAGCGCTTCGACGCCGGTGATCGTGAACGTCTCCTCGCCCGTCAGGCCGAGCGACTCGGCGCTCTGGCCCTCGGGGAACTGGAGGGGCAGCACGCCCATGCCGATGAGGTTCGACCGATGAATGCGCTCGTAGGACTCGGCGATGACGGCCCGTACGCCGAGCAGGCCCGTCCCTTTCGCTGCCCAGTCCCGCGACGAGCCGGAGCCGTACTCCTTGCCGGCGAGGATGACGAGCGGGATGCCGGCGAGCGCGTAGTTGACGGAGGCGTCGTAGATGCTCGTGACCGGTCCGTCGGGCTGGGTGAAGTCGCGGGTGAACCCGCCCTCGGTTCCCGGAGCTAGCTGGTTGCGCAGCCGGATGTTCGCGAACGTCCCGCGGATCATGACCTCGTGGTTGCCGCGGCGCGAGCCGTAGGAGTTGAAGTCGGCCCGCTCGACGCCGTGATCGCTGAGATACCGCCCGGCGGGGGAGTCCGCCTTGATCGACCCGGCCGGACTGATGTGGTCGGTGGTCACCGAGTCGCCCAGCTTGGCCAGCACTCGCGCACCGGCGATGTCGGTCACCGGCGACGGCTCGCGCCGCATCCCGTCGAAGTACGGCGGCTTGCGGACATAGGTCGACTGCGGATCCCAGTCGAAGGTGCTGCCCACTGGCGTGGGCAACCCCTGCCAGCGCTCGTCGCCGGCGAACACGTCGGCGTAGTCCTTGGTGTACATCTCGCCCGCGATCGCACGGTCGATCGTCTCCTGGATCTCGTGCACGGACGGCCAGATGTCGTGGAGGTAGACCGGCTTGCCGTCGCTGTCGGCGCCGAGCGGATCGTTGACGAGATCGACGTCCATCGATCCGGCCAGCGCGTAGGCGACGACGAGCGGCGGCGAGGCCAGGTAGTTCATCTTGACGTCGGGGTTGATGCGCCCCTCGAAGTTGCGATTGCCCGAGAGCACAGCCGTCACGGCGAGATCACCCGAGTTCACCGCGGCCGACACCTCGTCGATGATGGGCCCCGAGTTGCCGATGCACGTCGTGCAGCCGTAGCCAACGAGGTTGAACCCGAGCTTGTCGAGGTACGGCGTCAGTCCGGCCCGGTCGTAGTAGTCCGTCACGACCTTCGATCCGGGCGCGAGCGAGGTCTTGACCCATGGCTTGCGGGTGAGTCCGCGCTCGACGGCCTTCTTGGCGAGCAGCGCGGCCCCGATCATGACCGAGGGGTTCGACGTGTTCGTGCACGAGGTGATGGCGGCGATGACGACGGCACCGTGGTCGAGCACGGCCGACGACCCGTCCGCGAACGTCACCGGTACCGGGTTCGAGCTGCGCCCGTGTGCGCCGTTGGCTGCCGAGGGCACGGTGGCCGACTCGCTGAAGCTCGGCACGTCCGACGCGGGGAACGACTCGGCCTCGGCCTCGTCGTGCGCGTCCTGCACCGAATCGCCGTCGACGTAGGCGCCGAGTGCTGCCCGGAACATGGGCTTGGCCGACTTGAGCGGCACGCGGTCCTGCGGGCGCTTCGGCCCGGCGAGTGACGGCTCGATCGTCGACAGGTCCAGTTCGAGACTCTCCGAGAACGCCGGCTCGACCGACGGGTCGTGCCACAGCCCGTTCGTCTTCGCGTAGGCCTCGACGAGCGCGATCTGGTCGTCCCTTCGCCCCGTGAAGCGCAGATAGCGGAGGGTCTCGTCGTCGATCGGGAAGATGGCGCAGGTGGAGCCGTACTCGGGGCTCATGTTGCCGATGGTGGCGCGGTTGGCCAGCGGTACGGCCGGGACACCACTGCCGTAGAACTCGACGAACTTTCCGACGACACCGTGCTTGCGGAGGATCTCGGTGATCGTCAGCACGAGGTCGGTGGCGGTCGAGCCCTCGGGCAGCTCACCGGTGAGCTTGAATCCGACGACACGGGGGATGAGCATGCTGACCGGCTGGCCGAGCATCGCGGCCTCGGCCTCGATGCCGCCCACACCCCAGCCGAGCACGCCGAGCCCGTTGACCATCGTGGTGTGCGAGTCGGTGCCGACCACGGTGTCGGGGTACGCCATCTGCCCGTCGCCGTTGTCCCGGCTGAAGATGACGCGGGCGAGGTACTCGATGTTGACCTGGTGCACGATTCCGGTGCCCGGCGGCACGACCTTGAACTCGTCGAACGCGGTCTGTCCCCAGCGCAGGAACTGGTAGCGCTCGCGGTTGCGCTGGTACTCCAGTTCGACGTTTCGGGCGAACGAGTCAGGCGCACCGAAGAGGTCGGCGATCACCGAGTGGTCGATGACGAGTTCGGCGGGCGCCAGCGGATTGATCTTGGTGGCGTCGCCGCCCAGGTCGACGACCGCCTCGCGCATCGTGGCGAGGTCCACGACCGCGGGGACGCCGGTGAAGTCCTGCATCACCACACGAGCCGGACTGAACTGGATCTCGGTGTCGGGCTCGGCGTCGGGACGCCACCCGGCGAGTGCCTGGATCTGTGCCTCGGTGACGTTCTTGCCGTCTTCGGTGCGCAGCAGGTTCTCGAGCAGCACTTTCAGGCTGAACGGAAGCCTGGCCGAGTCAGCGATCGCATCGAGCCGGAAGTAGTCGAACCGCGCGCCGCCCACATCGAGTTGGCTGCGGGCGCCGAAGCTGTTCTTACTCTGTGCGGGCACGGGAACTCCTTCGCGCGAAATTTGTCTTGACGTCAAGATACCACTGGCTCGGTCGTGCGTCAGGGCGGTCAATACGCCGTTCGCCGCACGCTCGCTGGGTAGAGTGTCGAGGTGACCGAAGAGGTGATTGACGGCCAACTGCGCGCAAACACCTGGCGTACGGTTCGCCGGCTCTGCACGGTCGCATACTTCACCGTATTGGTTCTCTTCGTCGCCATCGACGGGATCCCCACCGGACGCGCCCTGATCATGACGGTCGTGGTCGCGGGCCTGGGGATCGGCTGCATCGGATCCGGGTGGCGGCGTTTCGCCGGCGTCATCGTCGACTGGCTGCCGTTCAGTGCCGTCCTGATCTTGTACGACCTCTCTCGAGGCGTCGCTACCGTCGTCCATCTGCCGCTGCACGAGCGCGACGTCGCCTCGGCCGAGAGCCGGCTGTTCGGCGGCGTCATGCCTCCGGTGTGGCTGCAGAATCAGCTGTACGACCCGAACGTGGTGCATTGGTACGACGCGCTGGCGACGCTCGTCTACTTCACTCACTTCGTCGCGACTCCGGCGCTGGCTGCCGTCTTGTGGCTGCGCCGGCGCGAGATGTGGGTCGCGTACATCACGCGGGTGATCGCCTTGGCGTGCGCGGGCCTGGTCACCTACGTGCTCTTCCCCGAGGCGCCGCCGTGGTACGCGGCGCGAGACGGAGTGATCGACCCCCGTCGCGCGCCTGTCCACGCGCGGCTGGGCTTGGTTCCACGCCGACCACCTGCAGGACCTCGTGGCGACGGTCCAACGAGACGGAGCCAATCCCGTTGCCGCGATGCCGTCGCTGCACACGGCCTTCGCCATGCTCGCGGCGTTGTTCATCGCCTCCCGTACTACGAGTCGCTGGCGCTACCTGCTCTACCTCTACCCAGCGCTGATGGGCGTGGTGCTCGTGTACACCGGTGAGCACTACGTCCTCGACATAGTCGTGGGAATCGGATACGCGATCGTCGTACATCGCCTTGCCGGCCGATGGGAGCGATCGCGCGCGCCGAGGTCGGAAACGGTGCGACCGGAGCCGGTATCTGTGGGCGTTATGTCAGATATGTGATAACTGGTACGAATGTTTCTGCTGTGGCTGCTGGCGTCCGTGGGGCAGAAATGGCACTCTGATGTTCGTCTTGATCAGCAGGGACGTCCGGAAGAGAGCTGCAAGCATGCACGTGAGCCGAATCGGACATCGCGGATCGCACGCTGTGGCTGCGCTGGCGGCCGTCGCTACCACCCTGGCGCTGCTGATCGCGCCGGGTGGTGCGCACGCCAGCCCGCCGCCGAACCCGACGGACTCGCAGATCACGTCGGCTCAGCAGCAGAAGAACGCACTCGCGACCCTGGTGGGCACGCTCGGTGCCCAGGCGGCCGAGATGCAGAGCCGGTTGGAGCAGCTGACCGGTCTGAAGGAACTCGCCGAGCAGAAGGTCGCGCTCGCGCTGTCACAACTGGCCGACGCGAAGGCCGCGGCGGTGCTCGCCAAACACAACGTTCAGCTCGCGCAGCAGAAGGTCGATCAGGCACAGCGCGACTTCGTGGGTTACGTTCAGGCCACTTACATGTCCGGTGATGTCACCGGAACCACCGAGACCTTGCTGACGGCCTCGGACCCGAACGTGCTGCTCGCCCAGAGCGCCTTGCAGAGCTACCAGTCCAGCCACGAACTCACTGCGATCGGCGACATGCAGCGCGCGACCGTCGCGAAGTCGAACGCCGACGCCGCGGCCCGCAAGGCCGTCCAGGTGCAAGCCGATGCGGCGCTCGCGGCTCAGGCCGCGGAGCAGGCCGCGGTGGCCGCGTTCCAGGCGGCCCAGCAGCAGCAGCAACTGCTGCAGGCCGCGCTTGCGGCCAACCAGACCAAACTCCAGCAGGCGCAGCTGCAGCTCGCGACACTCAACAACGAGCGCGCCACGTTCGTCGCCTACCAGCGGGAGCAGGCACGCCTCGCCGCGCAGCGGGCTGCGGCAGCTCGGGCCGCGGCCGCCGCTGCCGCCGCGGCTGCGGCCGCGCACAACGGCGGAGGCGGTGGCCCGAGCGGGCCCGTCGTCCCCCCGGGATCGTCGGGCAGCTGGACCGCTGCGGCAGGTCGGCAAGCCGTCGCGCGCGCCGAGCGCTGGCTCGGCACCCCGTACTCGTGGGCCGGCGGGAACGCGAGCGGCCCCACCTACGGGGTGTGCGCGGGCGACGGCGCGTTCAACGACTGCAACGTCATCGGCTTCGACTGCTCCGGCCTGATGATGTACGCATGGGCACAGGTGCCGTTGGCGCACTACGCGGCGACGCAGTACCTGCAGGGCTCCTACCACCCGAGCACGTCCAACCTGATGCCCGGTGACCTGGTGTTCTGGAGTTCGGACGGCACCGTCGGCGGCATCCACCACGTGGCCATGTACGTCGGCAACGGCAACGTCATCCAGGCGCCCGAGAGCGGTTCGGTCATCCAGATCACGCCGCTCTACTCGGTGTCGTCGGGGATGTTCGGCGCAACCCGGCTGCTGACCTGAGCGTGGTCCTGCTTCACACGGTTCCGGGTAGCGTGTGGGGATGACCGAACTCCCCGCCGGCCCAGGTCGCGTCACCGAGACGGCTGGGCCCGCGGCTCGGGCGCCCGGGGTGCTGCGCGACGTATTCGGTCGAACGGCTACCGACCTGCGGATCTCTCTGACCGACAAGTGCAACCTGCGCTGCACCTACTGCATGCCGGCCGAGGGGCTCGCCTGGCTGACGAGAGTCGAGCGACTGCACGACGACGAGATCCTGCACCTCGCCCGGGTGTTCGTCGATCTCGGTGTCACGAGTGTTCGCCTGACCGGAGGCGAACCGCTGGTGCATCCGACGCTGGTCGAGGTCGTCGGCCGCCTGGCCGCGCTGCGGCCGCGTCCGGAGATCTCGCTGACCACCAACGGGATCAGCCTCGCCGAGAAGGCCACCGATCTGGTGGTCGCCGGTCTGGATCGCATCAACGTCTCGGTGGACACCCTCGATCGGGATCGATTCATCTCGCTCACCCGGCGAGACAGACTCGACGACGTGCTCGCCGGCGTCGCCGCCGCGGCAGCTGCCGGGCTGCAGCCGCTCAAGATCAACGCCGTGCTGGTGCGCGGCAGCAACATGGCCGAGGCACCGAGGCTGCTCGACTGGGCGCTGCGGTCGGGCTATCGACTGCGCTTCATCGAACACATGCCACTGGATGCCGATCACACGTGGTCGATGGACGAGATGGTCACCGCGGGCGAGATGCTGGAGCTCCTCGAGCGCGACTACAAGTTGGTCGCGCACGAACTTCGCGGCCACGCGCCCGCCGAGGAGTTCGAGGTCGTCGACGGCCCCGGACGCGAGTCCTGGGTCGAGCCGACGTCGCGGGTCGGGATCATCGCATCGGTCACCCGGCCGTTCTGCCGCGACTGCGACCGGCTGCGGCTGACCGCCGACGGGCAGCTGCGCACCTGCCTGTTCGCCCGTGAAGAGACCGACTTGCGAGGTCCGCTGCGGGCCGGCGCATCCGACGCCGAACTCGCCGAGATCATCACCACGGCCGTGGCGGGCAAGCAAGCCGGCCACGGCATCGGGTCGGCCACGTTCGTCCAACCCGAACGGACGATGTCGGCCATCGGCGGCTAGCTGAACCGTTGCCGCAAGCTCACGGCCGAAGTGGGGTGCGAGCGAGCAGGAAGCCGCGCACGGCCAGGAAGTCGTCGAGCGACTCGGCGTGCTCGTCGCAGGCAAGCCAGTGCTTGACCCGCGCCGCGTCGTGCAGCTTCGGATTGCGCCACTGCAGGTCTTGGGTGGCCGCGCTCCGGCAGCCTTTCGACGAACACCGCGGCGTCTCGGCGCCTGCGCCCGGCTCTGACAACCCGGCCTCTGACACCCGCGGCTCTGACACAAAGGCACCGTACAGCGCGGTCCCGTACCGTGAAGTCGGCCTACTGCCGCGATAGGAGACATCAGGTGAGTTCACCCCACACCCCTGCTGCCGATGCCACCGCACTCGAGCGGGTGATGTTCGAGGTCAAACGGGTCATCGTCGGCCAGGAGCGGCTCGTCGAGCGACTGATGGTCAGCCTGCTCGCACAGGGCCATTGCCTTCTCGAAGGTGTCCCGGGTGTGGCGAAGACGCTCGCCGTCGAGACGCTTGCCCGCACCGTCACCGGCTCGTTCTCGCGGCTGCAGTTCACCCCGGACCTCGTGCCGTCCGACATCGTGGGAACGCGCATCTACCGCCCAGGGTCGGAGAAGTTCGACACCGAACTCGGCCCGATCATGGCGAACTTCGTCCTTGCTGACGAGATCAACCGGGCGCCGGCCAAGGTGCAGTCCGCGCTGCTCGAAGTGATGGCCGAGCGGCACGTCACGATCGGCGGCTTCCGGTACGACGTGCCGCGGCCATTCCTCGTGCTCGCCACGCAGAACCCGATCGAGTCCGAAGGCGTCTACCCGCTTCCCGAGGCGCAGCGCGACCGATTCCTGATGAAGATCGCAATCGACTACCCGACTGCGGCCGAGGAGCGCGAGATCGTGTACCGCATGGGCGTCGAGCCGCCTGTCGCCAACCCCGTCATCAGCACCGACGAGCTGATCCGCCTGCAGGCCACGGCGGCCCGAGTGTTCGTGCACCACGCGATCGTCGACTACGTCGTGAGAGTCGTCGTCGCCACCCGCAACCCGGCTCAACACGGGCTGCCCGACGTGGCTCAGTGGATCTCTTACGGCGCCAGCCCCAGAGCCAGCCTCGGCCTCATCGCGGCCGGGCGGGCCATGGCGCTCCTGCGCGGGCGTGACTACGTCCTGCCGCAGGACGTGCTCGACATCGCCGTCGACGTTCTGGCGCACCGCATGGTGCTGAGCTACGACGCGATCGCCGACGGCGTCCCGGCCGCGCACGCCGTGCGCCGGATCCTGCAGACGATCCCGCTGCCACAGGTGGCGCCACGCCAG
>Ga0208079_1001538_pt1 | contig 11962 bp, 8 predicted proteins | sample NGESurdeep092012_5_FD_184474 | JGI IMG/M metagenome (GOLD analysis project Ga0208079, IMG submission 184474) | Arctic peat soil microbial communities from Barrow, Alaska - NGEE Surface sample 210-2 deep-092012 (SPAdes) | ecosystem: Environmental > Terrestrial > Soil > Wetlands > Peat ... | reverse complement strand
TCCCGACGTGCCCCCCGTTGCCGCTTACCAGCGGCTGGGAGTTGCGAAACTCCACAATGGCCGCACCGGCAGGTTCCACGGCAACCGTGCGCACAGGTGCTACAAACCGGTAACCCCGCCTGGGAATCGTCTCTATGTATGCGGCCTCATCTCCCGTATCCCCAAGTGTTTTCCGGAGCAGGGAGATGTTTCGGGTGAGGGCGCCCTCTTCGACGAAGGTGTCGGGCCAGACCGCCTTCATCAGGTCGCCCTTGTCGACCATGCGGCCGGCGCTCCGCACCAGCACGAGCAGGGTACCCGCGACCTTCGGCGGCAGCGAGATCAACTCGTCGCCGCGGTGCAGCAACCGCTCGCCGGTGTCAATGCGATACGGCCCGAACTCGTATCTCTCAATCGCCGGGAGCGGCATGGTTCCTACTGCCCAGGAGTTATGGCTTTCGACCTAGCACGAGGTTATCACAGGTATTCGGGTATTAAAAGCGTGAGATCAGAGTTTCATCCGGGATTCATCAGCCTTTGCGAAGGACGGGCGCGCGACGCCAGGGGCACACTCGGTCCAGGAGGAATACACGATGTTCTCGATCAAGCCGGCCGCCGGCAGGCGATGCGCCGGGACGATGTTCCTGGTTGCCGCATGGGCTTTGTTCTGGCCCCAGAGCGGGTTGGCCGACAACCCGCCCGTTGTTACCGTCATGACCCGCAACATGGATGCGGGTACGGATTTGAACTACATCCTGGCAGCGACCGACCAAGCGTCGCTCTTTTCCGGCACCGCCGCTACGCTGGCGGAGGTCAAGGCCAGCGGCATTCCGGCGCGAGCCTCTCGATTAGCCGATGAGATTGCGGCTCACAAACCGGATTTGATCGCGCTCCAGGAGGTTACGCTCTGGCGGACAGGCCCGCTGCTGCAGCCGCCTGCCACGGAGGTTCTGTACGATCAGCTCGATCTGCTGATGGCCGAATTGGCCAATAGAAAGCTGTACTATGGCATCGTCGCCGTCCAGTCGCTGCTGGACGCCGAAGCTCCAGTACCCGCGGAAGGGATCGACTTGAGGATGACGGATCGCAATGTGATCCTGGCGCGCATCGATTTGCCGCAGTCTCAATTCGATATCACCAACGCGCAGACACACCGTTACAGCACGATTTTTCAGTTCGGGAGCCCGCTGCTCGGTGAATTCGTCGAGCCCACCGGCTGGATGTCAGTGGACGTAGAAGTCCTGAAATCGAAGTTCCGTTTCGTGAACACCCACCTGGAGAGCACCGCCGTTCCCGACGGCGAGAAGATTCAACTGGCACAGGTGGATGAACTGCTTGCGGCGCTGGCTTCGCCTGGAATGCCGGTTATCCTGGCGGGAGATTTCAATGCCAACGCGGAACCGGGACCGGAACACACCGGCGCCGTGCGGAAGATCGTCTTAGCCGGCTTTCCAGACAGTTGGCAGTGGCCAAATCCGGTCGATCCGGGATACACGTGGCCGCTGTTTGGGGAGGACCAGGCAAGCGGGCCAGCCAGCCCAAATGAGCGAATCGACCTCATCTTTACCGGTGGCGCGATTTCACTCTGGTTCGGCAAGGATCCCAACGTGCTCTCGGCGGAGCGGACTGGCACGACGGCGCCCTGGGCTTCGGACCACGCCGGCGTTGTGGTGAAGGTGCGGCTGAAATAGGAGAGCCGGACCTAGGTAGAGGAGAGACTGTATGAGGAGGAATCATGCGTGGATTTCAGGTTGTTCTGCTGGTTTCAATGCTGGTTTCGTTGAGCGGATGCGCTAGCGTCGTCTCGCTGCATCCGGTGGCAATGCCCAACGATAGAGATGTCGTTTTCGATCCTGCGCTGGTGGGCGCCTGGGAGGAAGTTAAAGCTGATAGCGATGGCGCGAGAACCAAATATATAGTTGCCCGCGCCGAATCCGGTTACACCGTGAATGTAGGCCCCGACAAGGCCAAAGGCACCATGCACGTCCTCAAAACTGGGGATCGCTACCTATTGGATGTCTATTGCCCCAGCGACAGCGCGCCGCCTCCCGTCCACCTGTTCGTCAAGCTCAGGTTGGACAAGGACTCCGCCTGGCTGGCCGAGATGGAAAGCGATTGGCTGAAGGAGCAAATCAAAACCCGCGGCCAACTTCGTCATGAAGTGCTGGCTGAGGACGACGACAGGATCGTGTTGACCGCGTCGCCCACGGAGTTGCGGCGCTACCTGCTGCCGTATGTCGCCGACGACAGATCATTCGGCGAGGAGACCGAGCTGCGGAGAATCAAATGAGAAAAGCAGCCAAACGGAAGGCCGTGCGGCCGGCCCCGGCAATTCACTCTCACGGCGGTGGGAGTGCGGCGGAGCCTGTCTATAGAGACCACCGAGGATCATGCACATGCATCCGATTCGTGAACTCGCAGCCATTATTTTGATCGCCGCCATGTCGGGCGGCTGTTCGATCAAGAGGATCGCGGTGAACAAGCTCGGCAACGCCCTGGCTTCCACCGGCACCACGTTTGAGGGGGACGACGATCCGGACCTGGTCGGCGACGCGCTGCCGTTCGCGCTGAAACTGATGGAGAGCCTGCTGGCCGAATCGCCGCGGCACGCAGGGCTCTTGCTGGCAACCGCGAGCGGATTTACCGGGTATTCGTACGCATTCGTCGGACAGCGAGCCGACCGCGCCTTCACGGAGAACGTGGAGGAAAGCAACGCGCTGCGCGGACGCTCGCGGCGGCTCTACCTGCGCGCCCACGCTTACGGTATGCGCGCGCTGGAGGTGCGCTACGCGGGCTTCGGCGCCGCGCTGGACAACGATCCAGCGGGCGCCCTGGCCCGTATTCGAAAACGGGACGTGCCGCTTCTCTACTGGACGGCCGCGGCTCACGGGCTCGCCATCTCGGCTTCCAAAGACGATCCGGAGATGATCGCACAGTTGCCCGTCGTGGAAGCGTTGATCCAGCGTGCGATGGAACTGGATGAAGCCTGGAGGGAAGGCGCGCTGCCGGAGTTCCTGATCAATATCGAGGCGGCGCGCAGCGGTGTGAAGGTCGTGGAACGCCAAGCCCGAATGGAGCGCTACTATGAACAGGCGCTGAAGCTTTCGGGCGGGCGGCGCGCCAGCTTGTTCGTTTCCTACGCCGAGAACTCTTGCATACCGGCGCAGAACCGGGCCCAGTTTCAAGAACTGCTGGAACGCGCGCTGCACATCGATCCCGACCGGCATCCCGAAACGCGGCTAGCCAACCTGATGGCGCAACGCAGGGCGCGCTGGATGTTGGGCCGGGCCGATGACTTGTTCCTCGAAGGTTCCGCTCCGGCGGGAAAGGAGAAGTGAGATGTTGCGATTGACGATGAGTATGCTCTTACTCGGATGTCTGACTCCGGCCATGCCGCAGACGGTCATCAAGATGGGGACGCTGGCTCCCGATGGTTCCCCCTGGCACCAGGCGCTGCAGTCGATGGGCGAGCGGTGGCGCAAAATCTCGGCCGGCCAGGTGAAGCTCGTCATATACCCGGGCGGCGTGCTGGGCGATGAGCCGGATATGGTGAACAAGATGCGCATCGGCCAGATTCAAGCGGCCGGGCTCTCCGGCGCGGGCCTCTCCGGCATCGAGCCGGGCGTGATGGCTCTGCAGATTCCGATGATGTTCGATTCGTATGAAGAGCTGGACTATGTGCGGGAGCGGGTGGCGCCGCGCCTGGAGAAGATGGTCGAAGCCCGGGGATATGTGGTGCTGAACTGGGGCGACGTAGGATGGGTCCATTTCTTTACCACACGACCAGCCAGCCGCATGGGGGATATGCGCAAAATGAAACTGTTGACCTTGGCCGGGGACAACGACACGCTGGAACTCTGGAAGGCGAACGGGTTCCGGGCCGTGCCGCTGGCCGCGACGGACATACTCACGGGACTCCAGACCGGGCTGGTCGAAGCGGTCCCCAACACGCCGCTGTTTGCCCTGCTCGACCAGAGTTTCGGAATCGCGCGCAACATGATCGACGTGAAGTGGGCTCCGCTGATCGGCGCCACGGTGATCACCCGGCGCATGTGGGATTCGCTTCCCGCCGCCCAGCGGAGCGACATGATGAAGGCCGCGCGTGAGGCCGGCGTGAGCCTGCGCGATGGCATCCGGAAGATGGGAGACGAAGCCATCGTCACCATGCAGAAACGCAGGCTGCAAGTCATCCACGCCGACGCTGCGGCGCTGGCCGAGTGGCGCAGAGAGGCGGAAGGTGTTTATCCGAAGTTGCGGGGCGGCCAGGTTCCCGCCGAGTTGTTCGACGAGGTCCGCAAGCTGCGCGACGAATACCGCTCGGCGGCGGCGGGATCGCGAAAATGAGCGCCCTTGCGGCAGGGCCCAATGGTTCCGCGGCCGCGAATGGCGGCGGCTGGAGCGCGCTCGAACGGTGGGTTCCGGCGGCGGCTCTGACGCTGATGGCGCTGCTTCCCATAACCGAGATGGTTTCCCGGCAGTGTAGGCTCGCGGGCATCCCCGGCTCGACCGTGATGGTGCAGCATCTGACGCTTTGGATCGCCTTCATCGGGGCGGCATTGGCGGCTCGCAGCGACCGGCTCCTGGCGCTTTCGGCCAACACTTTTCTTCCGGCGCGATGGGTCGGGGTGGTGCGCCTCTTCGTGTCGGCCGTAGGTGCGGCGATTGCCTTGTGCCTGGCCTGGGCAGGCGCCTTGTTCGTCAACGCGGAGCGACTGGAGGCCGGTCCGCTGGCGTTGGGGATCCCACGCTGGGTGGCACAAGCCGCAATGCCGGCGGGCTTCCTGGCGGTGGCGCTGGGCATCGTTTGGCATGCTGCGCCCGACCGCCGCGGCCGGCTGGTGGCGGCGCTCGGACTGTGCGTCCCGTGCGTGTTCGGGTTCTTGCCGGCACCGCATAGCGCGGCGATGCTCGCCGCGGGAGTCGGGGTGATCCTGGCCGCGGCGCTGCTGGGTCTGCCGATCTTCGCCACGCTGGGTGGCATCGCGCTGATGCTGTTCTGGAACGCGGGCGTGCCGGTGGCGGCAGTGCCCGTCGAGACCTATCGCCTGGTGGCCTCGCCGGTTTTGCCCTCGATCCCGCTGTTCACCTTTGCCGGGTACTTGCTGGTGGAGGGCGGCGCCAATCACCGCCTGCTTCGCGTCTATCAGGCGCTGCTGGGGTGGCTGCCGGGCGGGCTGGCGATCACGACTGCCGTGGTCTGCGCCATTTTCACTTGGGCGGGCTCGGGCGTGACGATCCTGGCCATGGGCGGTCTGCTTTTGCCGATGCTGGTGAAGGCCCGTTATCCCGAGAACTTCTCGATCGGCCTGATCAACGCTTCCGGATCGCTAGGTCTCCTGTTTCCGCCAAGCCTGCCGGTCATCCTCTACGGCATCTACGCGCGCACGCCGATCGATCAATTGTTCGTGGGCGGCTTTCTTCCCGGATTGCTGATGGTCAGTCTGGTATCGGCGTGGGGCGTATACCAGGGCGGCAAGCATCGCGCCGAACGCACCAGGTTTTCCGGGGGCGAGGCGCTCGGCGCCGTGTGGGCCGCGAAGTGGGAGCTGGCGGTTCCCGTGATCGTGCTGGTCGGATTGTTCGGCGGCTTCGGCACGCTGGTGGAAGCCGGGGCCGTCACGGTGGTGTACGCATTGGCGGTAGAGTGCCTGGTGTATAAAAGTCTGTCGATGCGCCGGAACTACAGCGAAGTGGCGAAGGAATGCGTTATCGTGATCGGCGGCGTGCTGCTGATTGTCGGCGTCGCGGTGGGATTTACCAATTACCTGGTGGACGCGCAGTTGCCCGGATTGCTCATCGCCTGGACCCAGACACATATCCATTCCAAGTACGTATTCCTGCTGCTCCTCAATTTCGTTCTGCTGCTCAAAGGATCGTTCATGGATGTTTTCTCGGCGATTATCGTGGTGGTGCCGCTGATCACGCCGATCGCCGCCGCGTTTGGGATCGAGCCCGTTCAGCTTGGCATCATCTTTTTGTCGAACCTCGAGCTGGGATACCTGACGCCGCCGGTGGGGATGAACCTTTGTTTGTCCGCCTATCGTTTCCAACGCCCGATGGCCAGCGTCTACCGGGCCACGCTGCCGTTCTACCTGATCCTGCTGGCGGGCGTTTTGTTGATCACATACGTGCCGTGGATTACCATGGCGCCGGTGCATTGGTTTGCAGGGAGATAAGTGTTGACAGACGGACCCAGAGGGTACCCCGTCTGTCCCACATTGTGGCAAGCCGCAAACGGAAGAATGCCCCCACGACTGGGGGCATGGCAGCCTAAAAGGCTACGCTACGGTGCGGCGGCAGGACATAGGGGGGCAGGCGGACCCAGAGGGTACCCCGCCTGCCAACCAGTTTTTCACAGCATCCGACAGTAGCGGGTTGGTTATTTCGCTTGCAGCACTTCGCGCACTTTCGCCGTCAGCGCCGCCTTGGTGAAGGGTTTTTGGATGAAGGGGGCGCCGCGGTCGAATCCGGGGAGGCGCAGGACCGGGTGCTCGGTGTAGCCGGACATGAAGAGCACTCGCAGATTCGGGCGCGAGGCGACGGCCTTTTCGGCGACCTCGGCGCCATCGGTTTCCGGTAATACCATGTCGGTCAGCAGCAGGTCCAACGGGGTGGAGAATTCGCCGCAGATGCGTAGCGCCTCATGTGGCGTGGCGGGGGCAATCACTTGATAGCCGCTGCTTTTCAGCATCGCCATCACCAGATGGCGGACGGTCTCATCGTCCTCCACCACCATGATGGTTTCGCCGCCGCGCTGCGCCGGCGCCGAGCCGGAGGATCCCTTGACGGCCGGCAGCGTAACGTCGTCCGCGCGGGGCAGGTAGATGGAAAACGAGCTGCCTTTGCCGGATTCGCTGGATACCCGGATGTGTCCTCCGCTCTGCTTGACGATGCCGTAAACGGTGGAGAGTCCCAGGCCGGTGCCGCGGCCGACTTCCTTGGTGGTGAAGAAGGGCTCGAAGATATGGCGCTTGGTCTCCTCGTCCATGCCTTGACCGGTGTCGCCGACGGAGAGGCGGACGTACTCTCCGTCAGCCAGGTCCAGGGTGACCGAGGCGCCGCGTTCGAGGTTGGCGGTCTCGATGGTCAAGACGCCGCCGCGCTCCATCGCATCGCGGGCATTGACGGCGAGATTCAGCACGATCTGGTCGATCTGCCCGGGGTCGGCGAAAACGTCCCACAGGCCGGATGCAAGCGTCGTATGGATCCGGATGTTCTCACCCAGCAGGCGGGAAAGCATGTGCTGGGTACTGGTGACATTGGCGTTCAGGTTGAGGCGGATGGGCTGCAAGATCTGGCGGCGGCTGAAGGCCAGCAACTGGCGGGTGAGCGAAGCGGCGCGCCGCGCGGCCACCAGAATCTCTTCCAGCGAATCGCGGTTCGCATCCTCGGGCGCCTGGTGGTCGCGAATCATTTCGGCGTAGCCTTCGATCACGGTCAGCAGGTTGTTGAAGTCATGGGCGATGCCGCCGGCCAGTTGTCCCACCGCCTCCAGTTTTTGCGATTGCCGGAGTTCGTCTTCGAGGCGCTTGTGCTCGGTGATGTCGTTGGCCATCACCAGGGTAGCGGCGGCGGCGCCGAACTGGATGGGGTGGGCGGTAATTTCGACGAAGAGGATGGCGCCATCCTTCTTGCGGTGCCGCCACGGGCCGTCGGTGTGTGGAGTGGCCGTGGAAGCCCGGGCGTGTTCGAGGAAAGCGGGTATATCTTCCGGAGGCCGGATGTCGCGCAGCGTCATACTGAGGAATTCCTCGCGCGTGTAGCCGTAGTGCGCGATGGCCGCCGGGTTGACGGCCAGGAAGGCCAGCGTTGCGCTGTCGAACACCCACATCGGTTGAGGGTTGGCCTCGAACAGAAGGCGGTAGCGGCTTTCCGATTCCTCCAAGTGGCGCTGCGCGCGCCGCCGCAGCGTGACGTCGCGGAACACCAGGACGACGCCGGTAATGTTCCCCTGCTCGTCGTGGATGGGCGCGGCGCTATCGTCGATCGGAATCGGGAGGCCGTCCCTGGCGATCAGGGTGGAGTGATTGGCCAGTCCCACCACCACGCCGTCGCGCAGCACCTTGGCCGTGAGGTCCGGCGCGGGCTGGCGCGAGAGTTCATCTTCGACGCGGAACACTTCCAGCAGCGGGCGGCCTTCGGCGGCGGCGTTGGTCCAGCCGGTGAGCGCTTCCGCGATGGGGTTCATGAAGTGAATGCGGCCCTGTGTGTCGGTGGCAATCACGGCGTCGCCGATGCTGCGCAGCGTAGTGGCCAGGGCGGCGCTACCCCGGACTTCGCGCTCGCGCGTCAGCTCGAGATCGGAGATCAGTTGGTCCTGGGAACGCACCAGGCGATTGATGCGCCGGGTGGCAAACCAGAGCAGGCCGAAGAGGAACAGGGAGCCGAGCAGGACCAGCATGCGCGTCTGGTAGCCGTGACGCTGGGCGGCGGCGGTGTGCTCGTGAAACCGCGTGTCCTCGTGAGCGATGACGTGCGCCGCCAACTGACGGATCTGGTCCGTGGCCTCCTTGCCGCGATCGGTGCGCTGGAGGGCGGAAGCCACATCCCCCTGCTGCCGGAGGCGGATGGTTTGCGCCAAATCCTCAAGCCGGGCGGCGATCAGGGCGGAGAGGCGCGCGCAATCCTCGGGGCTGGCGACCTCCGGCCGGTCGAGTACCTGCCGGGCGACAGCGACCTTCGACAGGGCGAGGTTGTAGGCCGCCAGATAGCGCGCGTCGCCGGTCAGCAGGTATCCTGTCTGGTTGGCGCCGGTGTCCATGAGGTGCGACAGCAATTCCTGGGTCTGCTCGACGAGCAACCGCGAGCGCTCGGCGCCGGCGGCGGCGTTTCGAAAGGCCTGGCCGTCCAGATAGGAGTAGACCGCGATCGCGATCACGACGATCATGGCGACGGAGAGCCACAGATTGTGCGATGTTCGGCGCACCGGGGATCGCGGGCTTACCATAATCTGACAGATAGAGTATCAGCCGGGCATTGTGGACTCAAGGGTCTGATACTCTGGGGTTTCCCGACGCGAGTGGCGTTTTGGGAAAGTCTTCCGAGGTCTGCGATGATTCTGGCGATCGACATCGGCGGCACAAAATTCAGCATGGCGGTGTTCGAAGGCGACCGCATGGTGCGGAGGGAATCGCGCGCCACCGATGCGGGCGGCGGCCGCGAGTGGATGGTGGCGCGGATCGCGGCAATCGCCGGCGAGTGGAAGAAGGAGTTCAAGCTAGAGCGGTGCGGCATCGGGTTCGGCGGGCCGGTCAACTTCGCGGAGCAGCGGGTCGTGCTTTCGACTCACGTGAGCGGCTGGCGCGGCTTCGATCTGTGCGGCTTCGTCGGGGAAGCCGCGGGCGCGCCCGCCATCATGGACAACGATGCCAACGTGGGCGCCATGGGAGAGGCCGAATTCGGCGCCGGGCAAGGCTTCTCCCCGCTGTTCTACATGACCCTCTCCACCGGCATTGGCGGCGGCATTTGGGAGGACGGGCGGATCTGGCGCGGGGCCGATTCCTACGGCGGAGAGATCGGGCACCTGACCATCCGGCCCGACGGACCGGAGTGCCTGTGCGGCGCCCGCGGATGTCTGGAGCGCCTCTGCGGCGGGCTCTGGTTGGAACGCGATACCGGGAAAAGTGCGCGAGAATTGATGGAGGACACGGAGTTCGTGAAGCGCTACGTGGTGGACCTGGCGCTGGGACTGAAGGCGGCCATTATGCTGCTCAACCCGCGGCGCATCGTGATCGGCGGCGGTATTTCGAAGGCGGGCGACCGGCTGTTCGGGCCGCTCGGGCAGGAACTCGGGCGGCAGATTACCAGTTGGTCGGCGGCGCGGATCGATGTTGTGCCGGCGGCGCTGGGCGACGATAGCGTGCTGTACGGCGCGCTGGCGCTGGCACGGCGGGGCGGTGGCCGATGACCCAGGAGATGACCCAGAGGAGGCCCCAGCCGCACCCCATGCGAGTGGCGCTGGCCGCTCTGGTCTTCGGCCTGCTGCTGGGCGGATTCGCGGTCTGGGAATTCGGCATGCGGGCGGCGCCGCGGGAACCGCGGTACACGCCGATTACCTTCGATCCCGGAGTGGCCACGACACCCGCGATTTCCCCCGATGGGAGGCTGCTGGCGTACGCTTCCGACCGCGACGGGGGCCACCACCTGGACCTCTATGTGCAGCAACTCCGGGGCGGAGACCCCGCGCGGCTGACGTGGACCCAGGAGAACGCATCGGATCCCTCGTTTTCCAGCGACGGCACCGCCATTGCCTACCATTCGAGCAAGGATGACGGCGGCATCTATCTGATTCCGTCGCTGGGCGGGACTCCGCGGTTGCTGGCGCCCGGGGGCCACAACCCGCGCTTCTCTCCGCGGGGGAACCTGGTGGCCTACTGGAGCGGTCTGCGCGATGGGCTGGTGGAAGGACAGGCGAAGACCTTTGTGGTTTCCATCGCGGGCGGCGAGCCGCGCCAGATTCGACCCGATTTTTCCGCCGTGCAACGGCCGGCGTGGTCTCCCGACGGACGGCGGCTGATTGTGTGGGGCGTGTCGCCCGGCGAGGGACTCCCCGCCGACCGCGCCGATTTCTGGGTGACGGAGTTGGAACGCGACCGGGCGGAATCCACGGGTCTGGTGGGGCCGGTGTCGCGCGCCGGTGGAACGCTAGCGGCGATCGAGGATATGAGTTGGACGGACCAGGGCCTGGTGTTCAGCATGCGCATAGGTTGGGTGCGCAACGTCTATCGCTGCCGCATGACGGGCGACGGCAAGGCTCGGGGCGACCTGGTACGTCTGGCCGGCGGCACCGCCTCCGCCGAGTTTCCCGCCGTCTCGCGCGATGGCCAAATGGTGTTCGCCAGCGGAACCGAGCGCTTCGACGTCTGGGGACTGCCGTTGGACGCCAACAGTGGGAAGGCGCTGGGGCCGCCCTACCGGATCACCAACAGCACCGCGCCCGCCGAATATCCCACGGTTTCGCCGGATGGCCGCACGGTGGTCTACGCGACGCCGCGCAACGGCACTTCGCAGGTGTGGATGAAGGACTTGGCGAAGGGCGCGGAATCCGTGATTGCCTTTGGTCCGAACGCTTCGGTTCCGGTGTGGGTGAACGGTGGCGGACGAGTGGCTTTCGTGCAGAAACTGAGCCAGCGATCGGACGAGTACCTGCTCGATCTCTCCACGGGCCAAACCCGCAAGGTCTACGAAGGCGGCTTCTTCTGGGACGTGAACCAGGCGGCCACGGTGGCGCTGGCGCAGGCGAGCGATTCCAACCAGCACGACATTCTGGCGGTAGACCTGAAGACCGGGCGGTCTTCGGTAATCCTGCGCGCGGCCCCGGGGTCGCCGCTGATGCAGGCCAACTTCTCGCCGGACGCGGAGTGGATGGTTTTTCTGGCCAACACGGGCCCCGGAACCGCTCGAATCTATGCGGCGCGCCCGAACGGAGTGGCCGAGATTCCGAGAAGCGAGTGGATGGCGGTCACCGATGGCCGGCACAAAGTCGACAAACCACGCTTTTCACCCGACGGAAAGCTGATCTACTTCACCCAGGATGGTGACGGGAGCCGCGGCATCCGCGCCGTGCGTTTCGACCCGCGCACGGGCCAAACCCTGGGGGATAGTTTCCCGGTCTTCGATTCCGGCCAGCCCCGCCTGACGCTTTTCGGCGTCAACCCGGGCTCGCTCGAAATCGGCATCGCGAAGGACAAGCTGGTAACGCTGCTGGCCGAGAGCACTTCCAATCTATGGATGACGGCACTCGAACCGTAGCCAGGGAAGGCGGCCATTCAACGCGGAGACGCGGAGAGCGCAGAGGAAGCGCAGAGTCCAATGCCACGGGCGGTTCCGTGGTGGAATGGGATTGGAAACCCCAGAGCCATGCCCCCAAGAATGGGGGCATGGCACTGGAGTTTCTACATTTTCAACCCGCGTCTGCGCCTTGATGCCGAGTTCTTCGCGTCGTGCCAGTCTTGTGCGTGCGCGGTTCGAAGCCCCGTTAGGG
>Ga0208079_1001534_pt1 | contig 11980 bp, 9 predicted proteins | sample NGESurdeep092012_5_FD_184474 | JGI IMG/M metagenome (GOLD analysis project Ga0208079, IMG submission 184474) | Arctic peat soil microbial communities from Barrow, Alaska - NGEE Surface sample 210-2 deep-092012 (SPAdes) | ecosystem: Environmental > Terrestrial > Soil > Wetlands > Peat ... | reverse complement strand
TATTTTGGGGGCGGCCTCTGCATCGAAGCCGCCCCTTGCCATTCCGGCGCTCGAACCGGCGCTCGGGTCGCATCCCTGCGGAGCCCTATCCTCCGTTCGAGTGCCTTCCACTGTACACCAAACATTCCGGCCCAAAGGCGTTAAATCCCAGGGGTTCGGGGACAGCGTCCCCGATTCAATCGATGCTCTTTTCCTCCTCTTCGTCGCTCCGCTCATTGATGTCACCTGCCCAGGTAGATCGCTGCCGGCGTCCGGTAGTCAAGACTTTGGTGCAGCCGTTCCTGATTGTAAAACCGGAAATAGCGTTCGATCCCGACGCGCGCTTCCGTCACCGACTCGTAGTCCTTCAGGTACACCTCCTCGTATTTAAGCGACCGCCATAATCGTTCAATCCAGATGTTGTCCATGCAGCGTCCGCGGCCGTCCATGCTGATGGCGATCTGCTTCGCCTTCAGGGCTCCGGTGAACTTCTCGCTGGTGAAGTGCGAGCCCTGATCGCTGTTGAATATCTCCGGCTGTCCCCGCCTGAACGCGCTCTTCAGCGCCTCCAGGCAGAAGTCGATTTCCAATGTCAATGACAGCGACCAGCTCAGGACGTACCGGCTGAACCAATCCATCACCGCCACCAGGTAGACGAAGCCCTGCGCCATCCGGATGTACGTGATGTCCGTGCTCCACACCTGATTGACGCGCTCCACCGTCACTCCTCTCAGCAGATACGGGTAGATCTTGTGACCCTCTCCCGGTTGGCTCAGCTTCGGCTTCGGATAGACGGCCTCGACTCCCATCACCTGCATCAGCCGCGAGATCCGTTTGCGATTCACTTCGTGCCCTTGTGTGGCAAGCCACGCCGTCATTCTCCGGCTTCCGTAGAACGGCGCCCGTGTGTACTGTTCATCCAGCAATCGCATCAGCAGCAAGTTCTCCTCGCTTTCGCCCACTGGTTCGTAATACAAGCCTGCGCGGTTGACGCCCAGCAACTCACATTGCCGCCGAACACTGAGGTCCGGATGGCCCCGTTCCACCAGCGCACGCAGCTCCTCTAGTCGAGCATCCCCACTTTTTTTTTGAGCCAGTCCAACTCGACTTTCAGCCGACCGATCTCTTCATAAAGGGCGTTGCTGTCCGCCTCACCGTCACGCGCTTTACGTGTCCGGCCATCCACGAAGAGCTCCGGCATCTGCTCCAGCGCCCCCTTCCTCCACTTGGCGATCTGGATCGGATGCACCTTGAACTGCGATCCCAACTGGCTCAGCGTCTTCTGGCCGCGGATCGCCTCGATTACAACCCGTGCTTTGAACTGCGGACTGTGCTGTTTTCTCGTCGTCGTCATCGACCTCTCCTTGTCAACAACTCCGCCGAAAATATTAGCTTATTGCCTGGTCTGAAATCCTGGGACCACTATACTCTTCATCTCTTTCGACCCTGCGGCGCGACCGGCGGGCGGTAGGCTGCCCTCTGCTACGATCAATAGGAAGTTTACGAGGTGGAACTATGAAACTCACTCGTCTGTCATTCTTGTCGATGCTGCTCGTAAGTGCCCCGGACATACTCGTTGCACAGAAGCCCGAGGATGCTCCGTACAAGAACCCCAAACTGCCTGGCGAACAGCGCGTGGAAGATCTTCTACGTCGTATGACTCCGCGGGAAAAGGCGGAGATGCTGAGCGGCTCCGGCTGGATGGAGAGCCAGCCAAACGCGCGGCTGGGCATTCCCACGATCAGGATGGCCGATGGCCCGATGGGCGTGCGCAACTGGCGCGGCTCCTCAGCGATCACAAACGCAGCGGCCACGTCGCCGGTTCTGACCACGGCATTCCCGGCGGGTATCGGCATGGGCGCGAGTTGGGATGAGGAATTAGTACGACGGGAGGGCCAGGTAGTCGCGCAGGAAGTGAAGGCTCTCGGACGGAACATGATTCTCGGGCCGACGGTGAACATCAGTCGTCAGCCGCTGTGGGGCAGGAACTTCGAAGGCTACGGCGAGGACCCCTACCTGGCCGCGCGCATGGGCGTGGCGTACATCAAAGGCGTGCAGGGCGAGAACGTGATTCCGTCGGTCAAGCATTTCGCAGCCAACAACCAGGAGTTTGAGCGCCATCGCATCGACGAAACCATCGACGTCCGCACGCTGCACGAAATCTACTTCCCGGCGTTCCGGGCGGCCGTCCAGGAGGCCGGCGTCTGGTCCGTGATGAACGCCTACAACAAGGTAAACGGGTTGTGGTGCGCCGAGAACCCCATGCTGCTTTCGGAAACGCTGCAAAAGCGCTGGGGCTTCAAAGGATTTGTAATTTCCGACTGGGGCAGCACCTACAGCACGGCTAAGACCGTTGCTGCCGGCATGCATCTGGAGATGCCCGGTGGAGAAGCGATGCGAACCTGGTTCGCCAAGCCCGAAACGCAGAAGGACGGAAACGGGGCGGGCTGGCTGACGCGGGAGAAAGTGCTGGCCGCGGTGGCTGCCGGCCAATTGAAACAGGAGGCCGTGGACGACGCTGCGCGGCGCATTTTGCGCGTGATGTTCAGCGCGGGGTTGTTCGACGCCACTCCCGCCAGCGGCGGTGAGGTGGATACGCCGGAGCAGAGAGCGGTGGCGCGCAGGGCCGCGACCGAAAGCATCGTGCTCCTGAAGAACGAAGGCGGGGCGCTTCCGCTCGGCGCTCCCAAGATCCGCTCGGTCGCCGTGATCGGTCCGAGTGCCGCGGTGGCGAGAACGGGCGGCGGCGGAAGTTCGCTGGTCCGGCCGAAGTACGCCGTCACCGCCCTCGACGGCGTCAAGGAGACCGCGGGCTCCGAGGTGCGGGTCGGCTACGCGCTGGGGGTCGCCATGCAAGGCGATGAAGCGGGCCAGGAAACACCGCGGGCACGCGTCATGCTTCGTAATGAGGCCGTCGAACTCGCGCGGAAATCCGACGCCGCGATCGTCGTGGTCGGCTACTCCTACAAGCTCGAGTCGGAGGGTTTCGACCGCCCGTCGATGGATCTGCCTGCCGGTCAGGACGAGCTCATCGAGGCGGTCGCCGCGGCCAACAAGAACACCATCGTAGTGATTGTCGCGGGAGCGCCGGTCACCATGACGAAGTGGATCGGGCGCGTTCCGGCTGTCGTGCAGGCCTGGTATGGAGGCCAGGAGGCGGGGCACGCCATCGGCGATATCCTCTTCGGCGCGCAAAACCCGTCCGGCAAGCTGCCCGTGACATTCCCGAAGCAGTGGCCCGATTCGCCGGCCTTTGGGCGCTATCCCGGCGAGAATCTGCACACCGCGTACGCAGAAGGCATCTATGTCGGCTATCGGGGGTTCGACAAGCGGAACGTCGAGCCGCTGTTCCCGTTCGGGTACGGGCTCTCCTACACGAAATTCGATTACAGCGGTCTGAAGATCACGCCGGCCAAAGTGGCTGCCGGCAAGCAGGTTCAGGTGACGATGCAGGTGCGCAATAGCGGGTCGCGAGCCGGCGCCGAGATCGTGCAGTTGTATGTTCACGACGTAAAATCGAGTGTGGATCGCCCCCTCAAAGAGCTGAAAGGGTTCCGGCGCGTCATGCTCAATCCGGGGGAGGCGCGAAGCGTGTCGTTCACTCTGGACCACTCCGCGCTGTCCTTCTACAGCACCGCAAAAGACGAGTGGGTCGCCGAGCCGGGTGCGTTCGAGGTGTGGATCGGCGCGTCTTCGCGCGACATCCGCCTGAAAGGTGCGTTCGAACTGGCCCAATAGTCGCGGGCGGACCAGGCCTCTTGGAGTAGCGAAAATCGGGTCTTGTATTGCTTCCGCGATTCGGTGCTTGACGATCTTCGCGCGGGCGTCTCCCCATCGACGGGCCTGGTCCTAACACTCGCGGAGAGACTGGCAACCTCTCCGTGCGGCGCGCCGATGGGCTTCGGATGTGCAACTCGGCTGCCGCGCGCAGGCTCTATAATTAGGGTTTCGGAAAATAGGGTTTCGGAGGTGCTCATGCACTTGCACTCGCGGCGCGGATTTTTCGCGCGGACTCTCGGCGCCGGCTGGTTGGGCGCTTCCCTCATTGAGCAGGCCTTCTTCCGCGCCGCGCAGGCGCGCGCGCAGGCCCCCGGAGCGCCCGCCAACGTGTTCGACATCGAGAAGGTCGCCGATGGCGTATATGCCGCCGTCGCGCGGCCGGCTGGCGTCACAAACTGCAACGCTGCCATTTTCGAAAACGCCCACGATCTGCTGGTCGTCGACACGCACTCAAAGCTGTCGGCGGTGGCCTCGCTCGCGGCGCAGATCGGCAAGGAAGTCAGCCCCAAACCGATCCGCTACATCGTAAACACGCACTTCCACTGGGACCATACGCAAGGCGCGCCAGAGTACAAGCTACTGGCACCGGCGGCCGAGATTATCTCCAGCACTGTCACCCGCAACCTGATCGCCGAGTTCGGCGCCGCGCGGCTGAAGGCGTCCCTCGAATCGACCGCCACGTCGTTGGAGAGCTGGCAACAAAAGCTGGCAGCCGCCCGAACGCCGCAGGAGAAGGCCTACTACCAGAGGATGACGTCGGAGATGCGCGCCTACCTCGGCGAGATGCGCGGGTGGGCGCCGGAGCTGCCGAACTTCACCTTCTCCGATAACCTGGTGCTGCACGACAAGGCGCATGAATTGCATCTGGCTTTCCGCGGCCGCGGCCACACAGCCGGCGACGTCGTCGTGTACTGCCCGCAGAAGAAGGTGATCGCCACGGGCGACCTGGTGCACGGCTGGCTGCCGTACCTGGGCGATGCCTACCCGAAGGAATGGCCGGGCACAATCCGAGCCGTGGCGCGGTTCGAATTCACCCAGTTGATCGGAGGTCACGGCGGCGTCCAGCACTCGCGCGAGCGGCTGGACCAGTTTTCCGGTTACATACGGGAGTTGACCGAAGCCGTGGACACCGGCAAACAGAAAGGGGAAACCGTCGAGCAACTCCAGGCCGCGATCGCGCCGGCCACGCTCAAGTCGCTGGGCGGCGGCTACGGCGAGTTCGTCGGCGGCCAGATTACGAAGTATGACGGTCCGCAGATGCGCGTCAGTCCGCAAAGCGCGGTTGCCGGTGCGGTGAAGTCCAATATCGCGGATATTTTCAAGGCGCTCAACAAGGAGTAGCGAGGTTTGCCATGCGAACCCCCATCGCCTGGAGGAGGCGGAGGGTTTCACTAGAGTAAACTTGATTCGGCCACTTCGCTTGATCGATAATCAGTTGATCGCCGTGACGATAGTGTCAGTCCCAAAAGCGGCACGGTGACCCTATGATGGGGTGTTCCGGCAGTCTGTTTCCCAGCACAAATCAAAGCCAATGAAAAACCTCTCCCGACGTACTCTCCTGAAAGGCGCCGGCGCTTTCCCGGCGCTTCACGCCTGGCCGGCTCATGCCAGTCAGCACTCATTGAAGACCATCGGCGTACAGCTTTACTCGGTGCGCGATCTGATTGCCAACAGCGATCCGGCGGAAGTGCTAAAAATGTTGGACCAGGTCGGCTTCCGCGAAGCTGAGGTGATCTGGGCGAGCCTGGACAAAGTCTGGCCCGGCCTCAAGCGGACGAAGATGCACCCGGTAAGTATCCATATGGACTCGGAGCTCTTCAAGTCTGAGAATCGTACAAAACTCATCGCCGCCATCGATACCGTCAAACAGCACGGTTTCGAATACATGGTCTATCCAGCCGTGCCGCGGCCCGAGCGTACGGCCGGAATGGATCGCTTCAAGGCGCTGGCCGACACCCTGAACGAGGTGGGCGCACTCTGCCAAAAGGCAGGGTTGCGGTTCTGCTATCACAATCACGCGTTCGAGTTCCGGCCCATCGGGTCCTCAACGCCTTGGGAACTCATAACCGCCCAAACCGACAAGCGGCTGGTCGGCTTCGAACTCGATATCTTCTGGGCCAGTGTCGCCGGGCACGACCCCATCGAGGTACTGAAGCGCAATTCCGGGCGGTTCCAGTTGCTGCACGTCAAGAATAAGCCCGACGGTATGCCGGTGCAGTACAACGAAAACGTGCCGCCGACCGCATTCCGCGAGGTTGGGAACGGGGTTCTGAACATAGCCGCCATTCTGCGGACAGCCAGTGACACCGGCGTGAAGCACTTTATTGTTGAGCAGGACCAGACTTCTGGCAATCCAGTGGATAGTCTCCGCCAGAGCTACGACTATCTGAGCAAACTCGAGTTCTGACCTGTCGAGTTGAGACATGCGGCCGGTGGGCAAAGTCCGCCGTACTGGTAACGTAAGGAGATGGCGGACACCGGCCACTGGGGTGACGATTTGAGGAAGCCAAGCGGCATGAGCCGCCGCGGGCTGTTGCGCCCGGCGGCCGCCCTCGGACTGATGGGATTGCTCGGTGCCCGGAAGCAGAACGCGCAGGAAGCCAACCTAGCCTCCAGGCGCGGGGTGCCCTCTCCCAGGATCCGGGACATAGAGGTGATCGAAACCGAGCCGGCGAGCGTGCGCCTGACGGTTGTCAAAGTCACGACGGATCAGGATGGGCTGTACGGATACGGCTGTGCCACCTTCACTCAGCGCGCGGATCTGATACGGCCGGCGGTCGAGAAGTACCTGAAGCCGTTCCTTCTAAACAAGCCTGCGGACCGGATTGAGGATATCTGGCAGTCGGCCTATGATAGCTCGTACTGGAAAAACGGGCCGGTGCTGAACAACGCTTTGAGCGGCATCGATCAGGCGCTCTGGGACATCAAGGGTCGCCAGGCCGCCTTGCCGGTATATCAGTTGGCGGGCGGCAAGTGCCGCGAAGCGGCGGAGTGCTATTCCAAAGTGCTTGGGGCGACCTATCCAGAGACGGTGGAACTGGCCAGACAGTCGCTGGCCCAGGGATTCCGTAATATCCGGGTCCAGGTGGGCGACGTGAGGTCGATGGCCGGCTCCCCCGCCGATAACGACATGAAGCCGGGCCTCAACGGCGGTCTTACATTCGATCGCAAGTCCTATTGCCGGCGCACTTTCAAGCTCCTGGAAATCTGCCGCCAGGAACTAGGCGATGAGGTGGGACTACTGCACGACATGGGTGAGAAGGTCTCGCCCAATGAAGCGGTACAGTTCTGCAAGGACGTGGACAGGTTTAAGCTATTCTTCATCGAGGACCCGCTGCCGCCGGAGGACTCGGCCTACTTCCGGCAGATCCGCGACAACTGCACGACGCCCATTGCGATGGGTGAACTGTTCAACAACCCGCATCAGTGGCAGGAACTCATCGCCGGGCGGCTCATCGACTACATCCGGGTGCATCCATCACAGGCCGGCGGATTCAGCCCGGCGCGCAAGATCGCCACTCTGGCCGAGCAGTTCGGGGTGAAGACCGCCTGGCACGGCCCCCCAGACCTGTCCCCCATCGGACACATGGTGAACGTCACGCTCGACCTGATCAGCCCGAACTTCGGCATCCAGGAGTACTCACCCTTCAACGAGCGGACTCAGGAGATCTTTAAAGGCTGCCCGGTGGTGAAAGACGGTTACCTATGGGCCAACGAGGCGCCAGGTTGGGGAATCGAACTCGATGAAAACGCCGCGGCGAAGTACCCGTTCGGAACCGGCGAAACCAGCGAGCGGAAACGCCTGAACGGTGGATGGGGAGAGCTGCGATTGAGGGATGGCACCGCCATCAAGTAAGCGGGGCTCTGTTCCGCCGATCCCGGCAGTGCTACCGATCGGTGGCGATTTGCGGAATAATCGTGGGGAGACCATGATCGAAAGAATATTCCAACGCGCGGCATCTTCTGCCCTGCTTTTGTGCCTGCCTCTGGCACTCGCGGGAGGCCCCGACTACTTTCCGTCTCCGGACAGCGCAGAGGGCTGGCGGACTCTTACGGACGCCGCGACGATCCGCAAAACGGGGGGCATGGATCCCGCCAGGCTGGACCAGGCGTTCGAATTCGAGAAGGAAACCAGCCAACATGGCGGCCTGGTAGTGGTGCGTCACGGTTATCTGGTCTACGAAAAATACTTCGGCAAAGGCAATCGCGAAGCGCATCCCGATATGGCGTCGATCGGGAAAGCGTTCGCCAGCATTTCCTGCGGGATCATGATGCAGGAGAAGCACGACCAGATCCCCGAAGGGCTTGAGACCAAGGTATTCACTGAGAGGTACCTGCCGGAAGCACTTCCGCTGAGCGACCCATTGAAGGCCGATATCAAGCTGGGACACTTGCTGAGCATGACTTCCGGTATGCACGGCGATGGCGGCAATCCCGGAATCGTCCGCGGAGAGAATCTCCAACTGGAGTCCGTTCCGCGCCCGGCCGCATCGGGGGACCAGGATACCAGCGCCTTGCGAACACTGATGTGGACCAAGCCCGGCGAAGGATACTCCTACGCGTCGGCCTCGCCGCACGTGGCCTCCATCGTGCTGCGCCACCTGACCGGAATGGAGATGCAGCAATACATCGCCGAGAAACTGGCCCAGCCGATGGGGTTCGGGCCTTGGGGTTACGCGCTGCATCGCAACGGAAGCACCCTGCCACACACGCCGGGCGGCGGCGGTATCGCATTGCGCGCCACCGATGCGGTCCGATTCAGTTATCTTCTGCTACACAAGGGCCGTTGGGCCAATCGGCAACTGGTGCCCGCGGAGTATATCGCCATGTGCGGCAGGCCCTCGCCCTATAACCCGCACTCGCCGATGAGCCTGATGTTCGAGGTAAACGCGGACGGCCACGTCTTTGGAGCACCGCGCGATGCGTTCTTCAAGTCCGGGGCGGGCGGCTCGGCCATCTACGTTGTGCCGTCGCTCGACCTGGTGATCTACAAAATGTCCGCCAGCGACGCGCAACTCGATCCCGGCCTGACGGGTCTGCCGGCCACGTACCAGATGGATCATTCACGCGACAACTGGAAGGCGCGTCCGCACGATCAATTTCATGATGGTCCGGTAGGTGGGGACGATGGCGTGCGTAGACTGTTGGAGATGGTTGTGGCTGCTGTCGTTCGATAAAGGAGGGAAAGTGCCGAAAGGTCCAAACTGGAAGGTGCGGCCCAACCCTAGCTTGCCCCTGACCCGGCGGACCCTGTTGGGCGGGTTGATGGCGGCGCCGCTCGCCGCACAGTCCATGCGCGGAGCGCTGTATGCCTACGTGGGCTGCTACACAACCGCCCAACGTTCCGCGCGCGGTGACGGCATCCACGTTTATCGCATCGACCCTCAGACAGCCGTCTGGACGCACGTGCAGCACGTCGGCGGCTTAGTCAACCCCTCATTCCTGGTGATGGCCGCGGATCGGCGCCACCTCTATTCGGTGCACGGCGATGAAACCTATGCCTCTGCGTTTTCGCTGGATCGCGCGACCGGTTTCCTGGAGTTTCTGAACCGCGCCGAAACCGGCGGCCGCAATGGCGTGCATCAAGCCATCGCTCCCGGCGGCCGCTTTCTGGTGGTGGCCAATTATGGTGCGGGCAACGTAGGGGTGCTGCCCATCCGGCCAGATGGTGCGCTCGCCGACGCCGTGCAGGTTGTCGCCCTTCCAGGGCAGCCCGGCCCCCACCGCATCACGCAGCTCAGTTCGCATCCGCATCACGTGGTGTTCGAACCAGGGGGGCGCTCGGTAATCGTGCCGGACAAGGGCCTGGACCGCGTGTTCGTCTTCCGTTTCGATGCGGCCACCGGCAAATTGACGCCTACCGAGCAAGGCGCCGCAATCGCTCGCGCCGGCTCCGGCCCGCGCCACGCGGCGTTCCATCCCCGATTGCCCGTGGCGTGGGTGGTCAACGAAATCGCCAGCACCGTCACGACGCACTTTTGGGATGCAGATCGCGGCAGTCTGCGGCCGGTACAGATCTTGCCCACGCTGCCACCCGACCACACCGGCGAGAATACCACCGCGGAGATTGCCGTATCCGCGGACGGCCGCTTCGTCTACTGCTCCAACCGCGGACACGACAGTATCGCTACGTTCACATCCGATCCGCGGACCGGCCTGCTTTCTACCTCCGGTTGGACGCCGTCACGGGGCCGCACCCCTCGTTACATTGGGTTCGATCCCTCTCACTCGCTCCTCTGCGCAACCAACGAGCAGTCCGACACCGTCGTCACCTACCGAGCCGACGCTGCGACGGGCCGGCTGGCTGTCACGGGAGCGCCGGTGCAAAACGCAAGTCCGGTATCCATCGCTTTTGCGGTACTGCCCGCGTAATCAGTCTCAGTAATGTCCGAGGGGCCTCCGCCCGGATCCTCGGCGAGCTTTCGTCGCAATATCGGTAGGCTATACAGTAGACGAGCTCCGGTAGCGAGTCCGAAGCGCGATCGCGTTCTCCCGGCGTGCCGGCGCGCTATCTCACCCGGTGGCCGGCGATATAGACCGCGTTGATCGTCCTGGTGTTCCGGATGTCGTCGAGCGGGTTCCGGTCGAGCACGATCAGGTCGGCCCATTTGGAGCGCTCCAGCGTACCGAGGTCCTTCGCCCCCAAAAACTCCGCCGCGTTCCGTGTCGCCGCGGTGAGAACCTGCATCGGTGTCAACCCGGCTTCCACCATGAGTTCCATTTCCCAATGCTCGAAATTGCCTGGGAAGCGTCCGGGAGGTCCCGTATCCGTGCCGAAGCCGTATTTCACGCCCGCATCGACGAGCGTCTTGAGATTCTTCTTGGCGGTCTCCAGAAAGCCCGGGAATTCGTTGAAATGGGGGCCGGATGCAATCGTCTTCTGATACGCCGGACTTTGAAGCGTCTTGATCGCCGCCGGCGACACGCCGCGCGTGAAAAAAGGATCGCCGATGAACGGGGGAGGGCTGGCGTAGACGAACATTGACGCCTCGCGCGACAGCGTCGCCATCTGCCAGGTGCCGTGCGTCTTCATGCTTTCGATCAGCGCCCGGTCGACGGGCTTGTCGCGCACGCTGTGAGCCAGACCGTCGACGCCGTAATCCGTCAACTGCTTAGCGTCCTGCAGATAGAAAATGTGGGCCGCCACGCGCAGGTGGTGCTGGTGCGCACCATCGATAATGGCTTTGGCGATTGGATAGGGCATCTTCGGGAGCCTGCCCAGTTCATCGTCCATCCAGAGCTTGATGATGTCCACCTTCTTGCGTGCCTGGGCGGCCACCGCCGATTCCACTTCACCGGCACTGGACACGCCCTGGTTCACTCCCGCGATGCCGCCGTAGCCGCCCTTGAAGATGAAACCCTGGCCGGCCGTGAAGACGCGCGTCATTGACGGCCTTCCGGCGCGCTGCCGATCGCGGATCTGGAAGATCAGGTCCTGGTCGGTGCCCATGCTGAGCATGGACGTAACACCGTAAGACGCATAAGTCTCCAGATTCTTCTCGACGTTTTCCCGCGTGAAGAACTTGGCATCCTGGGTCAAATCGACGGTATTGCCGAGGTGCCCGTGCAGGTTAATGATCCCGGGCATGACGTACTTGCCGGTCAGATCGACCGTCTGAGCCCCGGACGGAGCCTGGAGCTGGGTCACCGGACCCACCCAAACGATACGGCCTGCGTCGAGAATCATGGCGGCGCCAGGGAGAGGCGGGCGGCCAGAGCCGTCGATCAGAGTGAAGTTCTTCAGGACGCCGATCTCGCCGCGAAGCACGGACGCGCCAAGCATCAGCCACAAGAAACAGACAGCATTACTTCGTTTTCGTGCGGGCATCTTTAAGAATCCGTCGCGATTTCCACGAAACGCCATAGCTTCTGGAGCGCTATCGGCGTCCAGCAAGCATATCAAGTCGTGCTGGATCGCCGCCAGCCAATGGCAGTCCAGGAGTCCAGGTCTGCCGGGTTTCTTCAACAGATATGCGGATTCTATTAGTTGAGTTTTGCCACATTTACGCTATACTAGCCCTGCAAGTAAAGAAATGGGGGCCTTATTGGTGCCTTTGCCGATGGCCACCCTGGGTCTCGTTTGGGAGGTTAGGGCATGAAACTATCTATGCGTGCGCGATCGCTTGTTTGCCTTTGCGTCATTTTCGCGGCCTTGGCTTGGTCGCAATCGTCGTTTACAGCCGCCGTCCGAGGCACCGTCACAGATTCCAGCGGGGCCGCT